>Ga0070738_10007191_pt1 | contig 11265 bp, 9 predicted proteins | sample Coa_R2_2_FD_66446 | JGI IMG/M metagenome (GOLD analysis project Ga0070738, IMG submission 66446) | Surface soil microbial communities from Centralia Pennsylvania, which are recovering from an underground coalmine fire - Coalmine... | ecosystem: Environmental > Terrestrial > Soil > Unclassified ... | reverse complement strand
TTACGATCGTGGGGGAGGGAGGGGTTGGGCGGCGTGGTCGGGGGGTCATCTGTTGGGCGAGTCAGTGTCAAGCCTGAAGATGGCGGGCGGATCGCCGATCCCCGCTGAGCGGCTCGGGGACTTACGTCAAACCTGAGGTGTAACGAGTCGATTAGTAATCAGACTTGCCAGGACTGAGCCATGCGACGGACCCCAGTCCGGTTCACAATCCGGAGTCTCATGATCGCGGTCGCGGTGGCGGCCGGCCTCCTCAACGCGTTGGTCTCACCGATCGGCTTGGTCGTGGCATTCGGACTGGCCTACCTCGCCCTGATCGGCGGGACGTGGTGGATGTTCCACGGCTTCCGGCGGCTCGCGGCCCTCTCCTTCGGGGTCGTGGCCGCCTTGAACAACATTGTGAGCGCTGGCGTGTGCATCCACCGACTGAATATGGGTGGCGTCATGCTGATGTTCCTCGTCTGGCTCTTGGCCTTTCCCTTCGTCTTCGGTGCCGGAGCTGCCTGGGCGACCGCAGTGACGCGCCGAGCCGCGAGGCCACAGCGCTCTCCGTTCCTGGCTTGGCCGTTGGTCCTCGTGTTGGCCATCCTGCCGCTCACGATGCTCCTCACCCGTTGGCCGTTTCACCTCGCCTTCCTCGCTTCTACGCAGGCTCTGGATCGTCTGGCGGATCGCGTCGCTGCCGGTCAGGGGATCGCCAGCCCGGAATGGGCCGGGCTGTTCCGCGTGGTCGGCTCGGCCGTTGATCCTTCCAGTGGCGATGTCGGCCTAATCATCGACCCCGAGCCATCGGGTCGCTCTGGTTTCGTCCGGGTTGTCGCCGCCCCCAGCGTGCCCGCTGGGGGTTCCAGCGGTCCTTTCTACAACCTGTATTTGGATCTGAAGCTGCGCGACAGATGGCGGTACGAGTGCGAGGATTGAGCGCAACGTCTGAAGTAGAGTTGACCCGAACACTCGGGCTTGGGAGAATGCGGTCATCTGTAATGGATGGATTAGTCTTGAGAGTTGACAGATTCTCAATGACGCGGACGATCAGGCGCCGGCTTCGAGATAGCTGGCCGTGATGGGCACGGAGGGGGCCATCGGGGGACAGACCGCCTCGAACTTAGCGGACCGATCTCCCTGGCGGGGGGGCGGGCGCAGTCCCGTCCCTCCCCCGGTCATCCATGGCGCGGGTGAAGCTCCCCGGCGATCCGCCCCTTCCGTTTCCCTCACTCCTTGACACCGGCTCGTACGTATCATTGAGGAATGAGATGCGGCGTGCCGGACGGACGAGTCAGCCGTATACGGTGATCCCTTAACGGCGCGTTCCAGGGAGCGGGCGAGCCGGGCCGCTGAACCTGGACGCGAGTCGGCTCGGAGGCCAGCGATGGGGGCATGGGGTACAGCGGCGTGGGAGAACGATGGCGCCGCCGACTGGTTCGGCGATGTCTTCGATGCCACCGGGCTGGCTCGGCACGTCGAGGAGACACTCGACGGCGACCCGGAGGACGATCACCAGGAGATCCGCGCCGCCGCCTACTTGCTCTCGGCCCTTGGCGCGGCAGGAAGGCGCAAAGGGTGATCCAGAAATCGGGTTTTCCAGGTGGTCGGCTGATTCCCAATGTTTACAGTCCGGCTTCGGTCAGGCGTGGATCTGGATGGAGCATCGATCACCGCCGAGGCGGCGACACTCCACCAAGCTCTCTGCTTCGTCGGTGAGTTCTGCGCGTCGAAGCACAGCATGATAGAGACCTCTTGGCAGGAGCGCGACGGGCAGTACGTCATGGATGTATATGACTGGTGCGACTGCTGGTTCGCTGATCCCCCCGTCCTGGCGCAGATCATCGCTCCACCGGATTTCATTCCGCCAGGTGCAGCGGCATCAGCCTGACTCTGAGGTGGCAGCGATCATCTATTGATGAGGCTTTCCACCCCGGGCTCCGACCCGGCAACGAGGCGCGAGCGGTGATCCAGTGATGACCAGGATATGTGGGCGCGGAACCATCTCGGTTAGCCAAGAGTCAAATGACTGAAGGCGGTCTCTGACCGAATCAACTCCCGCTGGCGATCCAGGCGCCGGGAGCCGGTTGGCGCGGCGGCAAGAGGTGGCGGCCAAGACCCGGAGCGAATTGCTCACACTGAGGGAGGACGACCCCGATGGATAGGGCCCCGAAGCCCCGCCGACCGCCTTCCCTCGATCGGTGCAAGTCTTGCGGCAGCAAGGACCTCGAGCGCCGAGTGGACCAGGAGTCCTGTCCCATGCCGCTGGTGATCATCACCTGCCGCGACAGCGGCGCGACGGCCAAGCGCCAGGTATTCGGGCTGTCCGAGTGCTGGCGGTGCGGCAGCCGCAACGTCCGGAGCCGCACGGAGCGCCTGCCGCTTATTCCGTTCTACATTTACAAATGCCTCGGCTGCGGGACGAAGTACGAATGGTGGTCCGACTGCGGCCGCGACCGCTGCAGCCGGTGCGGGAGCAACGACCTCCGCAAGCCGACCAAGATGCGCAGACCGATCGGGTGGACGTTCCTCACCTGCCACGACTGCCGGGCCGTGACGAGAGCGCTGCCTCCTCCCAAGCGGTAACGGCGATAGTCCCCTCAGCGGCCTGGCTGGTTGCGATCGACGGCCCGCCTCGACTCGTCGGTGGAGGTTGCAGCGCATCGGGTGAACCATAGTTGGCGCGGCCAGGTGGGCACGGGACGATGGGCGAACGTGGAACGGGTGATCCAGGATCAAGACTGGCGAAGAGTCCTGCCATGCGACCACCACCGATGCGGCTCATGGTACGATACGGACTCCTCGCCCTGCTCCTGGCTACCATGAGTTCGGGGGCCTGGCTCCTTTATCGGTGCGTGTCCACCTCGATCGAGGCCGAGACCAACCTGCAGTTCACGCTCTTCGCCCTCCAACTCGTCGAAAGGTTCGTCTCCCAGACAGGGCGGTGGCCCCACTCGTGGGGCGAACTCGAGGGCGTGCCGATGCGCGAGGGTCCGTTTGGTCGGGATTGGCCGACGGCTTCGCCGGAGGTGCAAAGGCGGATACTCATCGATTTTGGCGTCGATCCGCGAGAGGTGGCACGGCAAGAGCCCATGAGTTTCACTGCCATCCGACCAATCGGCCCATACTACGAGTACCGCGATTATGGCGGGGTCCAATCCCTCCAGAGCATGATCCGCAAGTCGCCCGTCCGGGGCCAAGAGGTCATCACACTCGCCGAAGAACCGCAAAACCGCCGAGTCTATGATCTGGCGTTTTCGCCCAGGCGTGAGCCACTTGTCTGCGCCTTCGCCTTGGAGCGGGCTGTCCAAGTCTGGGACGTCTCGACGAAGCCCCGTCTTATCGCTACCTTCACTCCACCTCGGCCGACAAACGTGGCTCAGGATTTTTGGGATGATGTTCATCCTCTTGCGTTCTCGAACGACGGCAGACGACTAGCAATGGGTTACTTTTTTGCAATTCAAATTTGGGACTTCGACCGACGAAGAATTCTGTACGCAGTGCCGGTTTGGTGGGTGCCGGAAACGGTTCGATTCTCGGCGGCGGCGGGCGGCCGGGAGGGTACCGTCATCGTCTGGCAGGCCGACTCTGCCACACACCTCGCCACACTGACGCATAAAGGTGGTCCGGTCTACGGACTTGCGTTCTCTCCGAACTCCAGGAAGCTCGTGGCAACCGGAGAGCGAGGCTTTGCTACTGTCTGGGACTTCGAGCTTCCGAGCCGTAAACGGTGAACCATAGTTGAAACCTACAAGCGGGCGCGGGACGATGCGCGGCCTGTAACGGGTGCCCCAGTATCCACAGTCGCCAGGTTGAGCCGGGCGAGGGCCGAGCCATGGGACTGCCCCGCGTGCGATTCCCGATCTGGCGGTTGATGACCGCCGTCGCCATCGTGGCATGCTCGATCGGGGCCGCCATCGCTTTCTCCGTCAGGCCCAATACCGCCGGCAACGTCCTTACCGGGTGGGGGGCTGTCTACGGCGTCCCGGCCCTGCTGATCCTCGCGCGTGGCGTCCCTCTTGGTCGAGCGGTCAAGATCACGGTCGGACCAAGGGGCGTGAGGTTAAAATTCTCTGGGTGAACTTCCGACCTGAGGATCAAGGACGGCACTGTGTCGGGCCTGGGGAGTGGCCGCGGCCCCGGCGGATGGCCCCTCATCCGCCCTGCGGGCACCTTCTCCCCGGCGGGGAGAAGGGGACGGTGCACGCCTCTGCGCGGCGCGGAGGCCGCGGCGCAGCCAACACGTGGTCGCCCTCGCCCCATCGGGGAGAGGGCCGGGGTGTGGGGGTTCGCCCGGGGGTGATCGCCGAGAACTCTCGAGACTTGGCAGGTCTGCCTCAAACCCACGGGTTGACGCTGCCAGAAAACCTGGCCACACCCCGTGCGGTTTACGAACAGCGCGGGCGGCTTGACGGTGCCATCTCCATATTTTACCATCTTTAGGTCGTGGCCTGTCCGTCTGCCGCCCCTCCGACTGGACGGGTCGGGGCCCTCCTGGAAGCCAGCCAAGAGTTTCACCGCCATGTTCCCAACCTGGCCTTCCGCCGCGGTCGGGATGACCCGCCGGCAGGCGTTCCGCTTCGGTTTGAGCGCATTCGTGCTGCCGCGCTCATCGCCGCGAGCTGTGGCGGCCTCGCCCCCGGCGCGCCCGGGAGCCAAGGGGGTCATCCTCGTGTTGCTCGAGGGGGGGATGAGCCACCTGGAGACCTGGGATCCCAAGCCGGATGCCCCGGCAGAGATCCGCGGGGAGTTCGCCACCATCGCCACGTCGCTGCCCGCGGTTCGCGTCGGCGAACACATGCCGATGCTGGCGCAACAGGCTCATCTTTATAACATCATCCGCTCGGTTCATTGCGATGCTCGCAACGATCACTCGCCCGGGATGCACTTGATCCTGACCGGCTTCGAGAACACGGCTGCCGGCGTCGCCCTGGAGCGGAGTAACGCGCGGCACCCGGCAGTGGGCTCGATCCTGGCCCACCGGCGGGGGGTGATGGGACCTGGCGGCGTGCCCCGGTTCGTGGCCGTGCCCCGGAGCCATCAACTGGGGGGACGGGTCAGCTATTCCACCCCGGCCTTCCTCGGAACGGCCTACGAGGCGTTCGAGACAGGACCCCCGCCCCCATCGGCCAGCCAGCCCATGACGTTGCCGCCGAGCCTCAGGCTGCCCGCCGAGGCGCCGCTCGGCCGAGTGCAGCACCGCCTGGCCTGGCGCGCGGCGCTCAACCGCTGGAATGCGGCCCTGGACCGCGACCCGCTGGCCAGTCGCATCGACGCCCAGTATCAGAGGGCTTTCGAGCTCCTGGGGAGTCAGCGGATGGATCAGGCGCTCGATGTCGGCGCGGAGGCCGCATGGTTCCGCGAGCGATACGGCAGTCACCCCGTGGGACAGTCCTTGTACCTGGCGCGCCGCCTGGTGGAAGCGGGCGTGACCTATGTCCTGGTGGACCCGTACCAGGGCGCCGAGTGGGACACGCACGCGCAGAACTTCCGCGGGCACAAGCGACTGCTGCCGGCAATGGACCGCGCCGTCTCCACGCTGCTGGTGGACCTGCACCAGCGCGGAATGCTCGACGAGGTGCTCGTGCTGCTCATCAGCGAGATGGGGCGCGCCCCCATCATCAACCGCGACGCCGGACGCGACCACTGGACCCAGGCGTACTCGGTCATGATGGCCGGTGGTGGCTTGACGCGCGGCCAGGTCCTGGGGAGCACGACCCGCAAGGGGGAATGGCCCAGCGACCGCCCCATAACCGTCCCCGAGATCCTGGCCACCGTCTACCACCAGCTCCGTATCGACCCGAACACGGTCGTCTACGACGAACAACGACGCCCCATCCCCATCCTTCCCGAAGCAAAGCCGATTGATGAGTTGATTGCCTGATAAGGTTGATCACGGCCGCCTTGGTCGAGGCCGACGTCGGAGTCGATCTTGGTCGCTCAGGGGCTCGGACCCCTCGTGATTGGGACGATTGCTGTGCGGATTGGGGGGAGTTACGATTGTGGCGGATGGAGGGGTTGGTCGGGGTGCCATCTCTTAGGCGAGAAAGTGTAAGGCCTGAATATGGCGGGCGGATCGTCGATCCCTGCTGAGCGGCTCAGGGACTTACGTCAACCTTGAAATGTAACGAGTCGATCAGAGAAGAGATGTTACATAAGTGCAGGCTCCCCTGCGGACGCTGATGAGCTTTCGCTTGAAATGGTCGGCAGAGTAGCCGTACCAGATTCGCGGTGTTCCATGATGCCCTTTCGTCAGATGCGAGCCAACGTCTGCAAGCGCCCTGCGATGTACGTCGGTGTCAAGGATTTCGCCATCGCATGTGCATTTCTAGATGGATACGACTTTGCCATGACAGAGCTTCGTCCCGATCTTAAGGATACCGGTTTTCGGGGTTTCCGCGAATGGTTGGCCGTGACACTCGACTCGTGCGTGAGGTCGGGTTGGTCGGAGATCATAGTTCGCGAGGATACAGGCTCGGACAAGTTCCAGGCGCTTGAGAGGCTTTTCGACGAGTTCGCACGAGATCGGAGTGATGAGCGGAAGATGAGTGCCATCCTCGCAAAGTACCAGACGCTCGGGAGGGGGCGTGAACGGACGTGCTGGTGTGAACTCCCGCCGGAAGAACGGGTTAACTGGAGACCAGGATACCGGCGTCAAGGGACTGACCAGGATACTTGCTAACGGTGGAGTATTCTTGGCACGGACACTCGGGCGCGGGACGATGCCAGAACCTGGAACGGATGGGCTAACGTCGGTTCAGGACCTGGCTGGCCAGCGGCACCAGCGCGGCGGCGACGAGCACCACCGGGATCATCAGCGGGCCGGCCATCCGCAGGTTCAAGCCATGGAAGATCCCGGGCAGGATCATCAGGTGGATGACCAGCAGCGGGACGGCGCCCAGCCAGGAAGCCAGCAGGGCGATGATCCCTCCCTGTGTGACCGTGAACGCCACCGCCTGGCCGGCCAGGATCGCCAGCAACGGCCAGACGAACGCATAGCTCGCGCCGGGGAGCCAGACCGAGGCCGCCACGGTGACCGCCAGCCACCAGCCCAGCACGCCCAGGCCGAGCCCCTCCAGCGACCATCGGCGACCCGACCCGACGAAGATCACCACGACGATTCCCACCGCCAGGACCGCGAAGCCCGTCAAGAGCGCGATGTCGAAGCGAGAGACCAGCATGCCCGACCCATGGCCGAGGTCGGGCCGGAACACGATCACGCCCATCCGGTAGAGGCGGTCGCTCAGGACGCTCCACAAGCCGCCGACTGCGAGGACCGCCGCGAGCATGGCCAGCAGGAAGATCCCGAAGCCGGCGACGACCTCACTGCGGCGAATCCGGCCCCGCGCGATGCCGAGCATCATGACCCCGACGTAGGCCAGCACGGCGCCTCCCATCAGGGGGAGCACCCAGGTCTGGGGGTAGATCACCACGAGTTGCTGGAGCAGCGAGGTGTAGACGACATCGCCGCGCCGGACGTCGTCAAGGTCGAGCCGGCCCAGGTGCCGGGTCATCGCCAGGAGGTTCTCCCCCTGATGCTGGAGCGTCCGCGGATCCAGGTTCGCGGGGATATCCTCGGGCGAGTGGTAGTAGGACAGTCCCTCGACGAACGCAAAGTTCAATCCCGCCATGCCGTGGCGCTTGTAGATGGTCAGGTCGGTATCGTTGGGCAGGAGTCGATAGACGGCCATGGTCAGCGACGTGGCCATCGGATGCGGCAATGCCAGCGCGAGCTGCTCGATCAGCCAGCCGTTGCCGTCGCTGGTCTCGAACATGTACGACGGGCCGGCGTTCCCCCGGGCGTCGAGGTTGAGCACGACGCCGACGTCCTTGGCCCAGGGGTGGTCCTCGGCGAAGACGTCGGCCCCGAGGAGGCCGGCTTCCTCGCCTTCATTGATGAGCACGATCAGGTCGCGCTCCAGGGGCGGGCCGGCCTGGAGGGCGCGGAGGGTTTCCAGGATCGCCGCCACGCCCGACGCGTCATCGCCGGCCCCCGGTCCGCGCGTCACCGAGTCGTAATGGGCCGAGAGCAACACCGCCTTCTTCGAGGGCGGGCCCGAGCCGCGGCGCCGGGCGAGGATGTTCCGCACGTCGCGCCGCGACGGGTCGGATCGCGCTTCGGGACCCGGCGGGCGGGCGTCGCGGGGCTGCTGGATCTCCGGCTCCAGGCCCAGGGCCTTCAGCTCGGCCAGGATGTAGGCGCGCACCGGCTCCTCCGCGGCCGAGCCCAGGGGGTGCGGATCCTGCGCGATCGCCTGGACGTGCCGCAGCGCCCGGCCCGCGGCGAACACTTCCGGCGGGGAATCGGTCGGCAGCGCCCGGGGCGGCCTTTGAAAGACCAGCGCCGTCCCGCTCACGGCGGCGATGAAGACGACCGTCGCCAGCCGTGGCAGGCGACGTCCCCGCGCTGGCCTGCCCCGACTCGTGCCGGTCACGTCGCTGTCCTCGTGGTGGGGAAGACTCCGGGTGCCTGCCCGCCCTAGGCCGAAGGTGCCGGCGTGGACCCGGCCGGCTCGATGCGCAGCACGTCCACCAGGGGGACCGTGATCAGTCGGTCGGCGACCGGCTCGGGATCGCCGGGTCGCGCCAGGCTGATGGCCACGGTGCTGCGGCCGACCATCGCCAGCTCGGGATGGCGGACTTCGAACATCCGGCCGTCGGTCAGGATGAGGCGGAATCGCTGGAAGGGTCGTCTGCGGAGGTGGTCGCGAAGCTCTTCCGGTCGCATGGGGGCTCGTCTCCAATCCGTTGAGGTCCAGGACCATTCTACGAGAATGCGCGCCGGGCGCCCATCAGGGACGGAAGTGGGATTTCGGTCCACGGGAGATCCGCACCGTCGCGCGGTGCGTGCCGGTGACTCGGTGTCCGAGTTTTTTCCTCGCGGTTCGGCGCAAGTTGGATGAGAATGGGACGTCTTTGGGAATGAAGCCATGCCCGGACGGGTTCCCGCCACCGGTGCCGCGGTTCCGGACCGTCGCGCATCTGGATCGCCCGGAGGATGTTCGGATGTTCCGCTCAACGGTCGCCGAGAACTTCGAGTCGTGGGATCGGTTCCTGCGGGCGTATTACACCCCGATCCGCGCGGCATTGGGATTACTGCCCTTCGTCGGGGAAGAACGGGCGGACGACGTGGCGCAGAGCTTCTTCCTGAAGATGTATGAGCGCGATTTCCTGGCGAATCGGCCCGCGCTCGAGGGGCGGTTCCGCAACTGGCTTTACGTCGCCGCACGCCACCATGCCCTGGACGAGTACCGCAAGATCCGGCGGCGTCCCGAGCGAGCCGATGCGTTCGAGGTCGAGGAACCGGCTGACCCCCACCCGAACGACCCGGACGACCTGCCGTTTGACGCCGACGAATTCTATGCGCTGAGCGTGCTGCACCTGACGGTCAGCCGGGTGCGGAAGCATCTGCTCGAAGAAGGGAAGTCCGAACACTGGATGATCTTCGAGGAGCTGGTCCTCGCCCCGCTGATCCCCGGGCGATCGCCCAAGACGCGCGACCAGCTCCTGGCGATGTTCCCCGGCCAGGGGCCCGTCTTCCTGGACAACCGGATGACGACCGTGAAGCGGGTCTTCCGCCGCATCTTGCCGGCCCTGATCCCCGCCGACCCGACCGAGAACCTGACCCCCGAGCAACGGTTCCAGGAGCTGCTGGAGATCCTCCGCGACTCGAAGAACAACCGGCTCTGGTTGGCCTTCCTCCTGGACCCGACGCCCGGTGTGGAGACGTCCCCCGGCTCGTCGCTGGACCTGGCGGCGGGGTCGACCGGTAGCGATCGCCCCGAGGCGCCGGTCACCCCGGAGATCCTCCAGGACGAGCTACGGATCCTCCTGGGGTTCTGGCTGGAGATGCCCCTGGCCGAATACCTGGAGGACCTGGAGAGCGTGGGACCGGCCGTGGCCGCGGTGATCCGCGGCTCGTGGCCGTCGAGCTCGCTCACCAGGAAGCCCCGCGCCGCCGCGCTGCCGCTGAATCTGCGCGGGCTGGTCGACGGGTCGCGGCCGCCGCTGTCCTCCCTCCCGCCGGAGGAGCTGAAACTCGTGTTCGAGCGGCTCAAGACATTCGCCAAGCGGGTCCATCGGGCGGCCAAGCGCGCGGGCGCAGGCGCCGGCGCGGAAACGGACGCACGGGGCGGAGCCCGTCGCGAGAATTCCCTGCCATTTGAGATTGCCCAGGTCCTCTACAATCTCGCCGGAGCCCTGGCCTTGACCCGGTGTGACTCCCGGATCATCGGCCTGGGCGACGGCCAGTTCCGCAAGAATCTCGCCTGGGTGCTGAGCCAGCCCTGGCTCGATGCCCGGCTCCGGCCCATCTTCTTCGCCGCCTTCACCCAGATCGGCCCGGCCGGGAGCGTCTGAAGGCCGCGGACCGATTTTTCCTTCCGCTGAGCACCATCCAGGCGGCCAGGCAGCCGTGTGGGCCAGCCGCCCTCGGCGGGCAAAAGGCAGCCGAGGGCGGCTGCCCCACAGGCCCACTCGTGGCCCGGGCGCGGGGAAGATCCGCGCGAATTCGCAAAAAGCGCGCAAGTGGTCCGGCTTCCCAACGTCTCCTTCGCGTCGACCACCCGGTTTTCCCCGAAGGTCTTCCCCACTTCAAGGAGTCGGCCGATGCGATTTGCGCCCAGCGTCCTGGTCCTGGCCGTCCTGGTTCTCCCCGTCACGGCGAGCGCCCAACACCATGGGGGCCGGGCCGCCCCGTCCGGCGGAATGCCCCACCATCCCGGCCCGGTGCACGGCGGAATGCCGCACCAGCAGCACCCGGGGATGCAGCATCCGTTGATGAACCAGTTCAACATGATGCAGCAAATGATGATGCAAGAGGCCTACATGCAGCAGCTACGCCTCCAGCAGCAGGCCAGGCGGCAAGCCGCCGCGAAGGGCCAGCCAGGCATGCAGAAGGTGGCACCCCATCAGGCAAGGTCGAGTTTGCGCGGTTCGCCCAAGACGACGACCGCGATCCGGTCGCTGTCGACCGCCCCGCCAGGGTCGGCGACCAGCCATTCGGCGACGGGCGGCGCGTCCGCCGCGACCAGCCATCAGCCGAAGAACGGCGCGTCCGCCGCGACCAGCCATCAGCCGAAGAACGGCAAGTCGGCCGCGGCCACTCACGGGGCCTCGACGGTGCAGTCGTCGACTCGGGAGATGCAAACCATGCGGGGGCGAGCGATGGCCAGTCAGGCCAGGTCGGCGAAGAAGTCCACGACCGAGTCGAAGGCGGTCCGCCAGGCCCTGGAGAAAGAGCGCGCGCGACAACATCGCCGACGAGAGGCCTTCCTCGCCTGGCTG
>Ga0070738_10007189_pt1 | contig 11267 bp, 9 predicted proteins | sample Coa_R2_2_FD_66446 | JGI IMG/M metagenome (GOLD analysis project Ga0070738, IMG submission 66446) | Surface soil microbial communities from Centralia Pennsylvania, which are recovering from an underground coalmine fire - Coalmine... | ecosystem: Environmental > Terrestrial > Soil > Unclassified ... | reverse complement strand
TGGCCGTCATGCTCGACCATGCCGTCGGCATAGATGCCGAAGCCAGTCTTGCCTTCCGATTCCTTCTTCAGGTGGGTGAAGACGTGCATGCGGGAGGAATTCCACCAGACGAAGAACGGCTTGTTCTCCTTCGAGGCCTTGTCCATGAACTTGAGCGCGCCGGCCGTGACTTCCTCGTCCACCGTCTCCATGCGCTTCCTGGTCAGCGGTCCGGTGTCTTCGCACTTCTGCTTGCCGATCCTGCCGAAGCGGGGTTCATCGGTCGGATCATCCTTGTCCGTCGCAAAACAGTGCATCACCCCGCGCGGACCGAACTTCGCCTTGAAGGCTGGATTCTTCGGATAGTCGACGTTCTCCGGCTCTTCCTCGGCATTGAGGTGGTATAGATTGCCCAGCCACTCATCAAATCCGTGAACGGTGGGCAGCATGTCATTGCGGTCGCCAACATGGTTCTTGCCGAACTGGCCAGTGGCATAACCGAGCGGCTTGAGAAGTTCGGCGATCGTCGGATCTTCCTTTTTCAGCCCCTCCGGCGCGCCCGGCAGGCCAACCTTGGTGAGGCCGGTGCGGATCGGTGACTGCCCGGTAAGGAACGCAGCGCGGCCGGCCGTGCAGCTCTGCTGCCCGTACCAATCCGTGAACAGCGCGCCCTGTTTGGCGATGCTGTCGATGTTTGGCGTCTGGTAGCCCATGATGCCCTGGTTGAAGGCGCTGATATTGAATTGACCGATGTCATCACCCCAGATGATGAGGATATTGGGCTTCTTGGGCGCCTGCGCCTGCGCTGGCGCAACGAGCAGCGAGGCGGCCGTCAGGCCCAGCGCTGCAAACAAAATCAGTTTGAGATTCATTCGGGCTTGTCCTTCTGCTTGCTTGCGCTCGCGAGCCTCATGCGTTGCGCGCTTCAGGGCGACACATTCAACGGCTCAGGAGGCGAACTTCTTCAGCCGAAACGCCAGTGCGACCAGGATCGCGCCCATGATCACAGCGTAAGTGCCGATGACCCAAAGCAATGCGAGCGCGCCCGCCCCTGGAGCCATCATGACGCCGACACCAAACAGCACCGAAACGACACCGCCCAGGATCAGGTACCACTCGTCGTCGATCTCCTTGCGCAGTCTGATCGCGCCGACAATCTGGAACGCACCGGTCGCAATCGCCCAGCCGGCGATAAAGTACAGCAGCACGAGCGCTGTGAGGCCCGGCATGGTGAACATCAGGACTCCTGTCGCAACGCCGAGCAGTCCGACAACGGCCAGCCACCAACGCGGCGCCGGCGCGCCACCGGCAATGGCGGCGATGATCGCGAGCACTCCGTCAACCAGCGCAAACGCGCCGTAGAACATGATTAGCGTCAGCAGGGTCATGCCTGGCCAGGCAAACGCGAGCACTCCGAAGATGATCGCCGCGATACCTCGCAACAACAGCATCCACCAGTTCTTCGCCAATGCGTGAACCATGACCGACCCGAGGCCCATTCCGGGTGGCCGACCGACTTGCACCGTGCTCATGGAGAAACTCCCTCAAGGTTGGCTGGAAGCTAGTACCGCGTTCAGAATCGATGCCTGTTGCAGACGGCGCTGCCGCTGCGCAGTTTTACTTCGCAAGAAGCGGGCCAAACACGCGCAACAGGCGCCCTCGAAAGAAGCCCCGCCTTGTCAACGACTTATCCAACCGCCGATGCAATCAGCACCGGTCCCGTCTTCGCGATCGCCCCCGATATATCGGAGGTCCTCCGAAATACTGGAGGCTACCGCGTCCGAGCCAGGCCGAGCTTCTTCATGCGGGACCGGAGGAATGGCTTAGGAAGGATTGGCCTCGCCACTGTGGTGACCACCGTGAGGACCGCGCCCGACATCTCGGAGGCCCTCCGAAATATCGGAGGTCACCGTCTCTGAACGATCCCGAGCTTCTTCATGCGGGATTCAAGGGTCGTCGGCTTGATGCCAAGCTGTTCGGCGGCGCCGCCGGCACCGCGAATGCGCCAGCTGCAGCGCTCCAGTGCGCGCACGATGTGGCTGCGCTCGGCCTGGTCGAGCGTGGCGTCAGTCGGTTTGCCGGGCTCAAGTTGATGCGGCCTGTGACCAAGCTTGATTTGCAGCACGGGCCCATGCGCCAGGATCATCGCACGTTCGATCACGTTGCGAAGCTCTCGTATATTGCCCGGCCAGGAATAGGCAACCAGCGTGCTCATCGAGTCCGGCGCAATCTTCTCGATCTGCTTCCCCATCGAATTGCTAAATTCCTTGACGAAGGTCCACGAGAGCAGCGGAATGTCCTCGGGGCGTTCGCGCAAGGGCGGCAGCTCGATCGGGAATACATCGAGCCGATAGAACAGGTCCTCGCGGAATCTGCCCTCGCGAACCGCCTGCGCAAGATTCCGGTTTGTGGCCGCAATGACGCGTACATCGACCTTGATCGTCCGTGCGCCGCCGAGCCGCTCGAACTCACCTTGCTGGAGCACGCGCAGAAGCTTCGGCTGGAGTTCGAGCGGCAGCTCACCGATTTCGTCAAGAAAGATGGTTGAGCCGTCGGCAACCTCGAAGCGTCCCGCCTGCCGCGCAATCGCACCGGTAAATGCTCCCTTTTCGCGGCCGAACAGCTCCGACTCTATTAGCGTCGCTGGAAGTGCCGCGCAGTTAACCTTGACCATTGGCCGGCCCTTCCGCGCGCTTGCATCGTGGATAGCCTGAGCCAGGACTTCCTTGCCGCTGCCGGTCTCGCCGAGCAAAAGCACCGTCGTGTTGGTTTGCGAGACCTGGCTGGCCTCCTCAATGACCTTCCGAAAATGCGCCGAATGAGTCGTCAGTCCCTGCGGCATTTTTTCTTGGACGACATGTCGCAGATAGGCGTTTTCCTGTTCCAGTCGGTCCTTGAGGGTTCTGATCTCGACCAACGCTGCTTCGAGCCTCTCGTCGGATCGCTTGCGCGCGACCGCCTGCGCAATGATTTCACCGATGAGCTTGGCGCGGGCCATTAGGTCGACCGGCCAGCGGCGGGTTTCGCGGAAAGACCCAAAAGCAAGCAAGGCCGAGAACCGTCCCCCAACACTGATCGGAATGCCCACATGCGCGCGGAAGCCAACGCTCCGGCAATACTCGGCTTCGGCCACTGCTTCAGGCGGGAGATCGTCGGGTAGCGATTGAAGAACAACCATCTCGCCCGCGCGTAATTTGCGATGATACCAGGCCAGGTCCTGCGAGAGATTTCCAAGCTGCAGTGGCGCGACCCCCTCGATCGCACTTGTCGAGAGGACGTCAATCGAACCATCTTCGAGCAGTTCACCGAAGCTGCATCGATCGAACCCGAGGAACTCCCGAATGCGGGAGAGCGCCGTCTGGATTGCGATCTCGAACCGGTCACCCGCAAGATTCGCGAATTGCGCGGAGAGATCGACTAGCAGGCGCTCGAATGCCAGACGCTCATCGGTCGACGCAGTTGAACCTGCCGCCGTCTTCGAAGGCCTGCTGAGATGCACCGTGCCGGCCATTTGCAACCTTTGCCTCGCAAAAAATGGGGAACGAACCAAAACGCCGAGAATCTGCAGTTCCAGGCAAGGATCTCGCCACGAACTCGCGCCGCGAGCACTCACTTTTCCGCGCGTCGAAACGCGCAAATGCCATCATACCATTTCATGACACGGCCAATTGATGCACATCAACGGATTGACCTCTCCGGCCGCACTCCGAAAGCCACCGCGAACACCTTTGGCGCCGGTCACGGATCATGGATTCGGCTTAAACCCGCTCTCTTTATATTGGTAAATGTCATCCGTCATATATCATGACGAACTTGCGTTCCGGCTGGCCCTGCCGCGAACTCATAACTCTGCTCGGCGAGGTGCCCGACAGCCGACGCATTATTGTGACCTTCTAAAACTTGCGGCTTAGCAAGGCAAAAACCGTTCCCATCACTACACTGTAGGTTTCCACCATTCCAAGCGAGAACAGCGCAGGCTTAATGCCAAGCCCAACGCCCCAACCAAAAAACCCCAGGCCCACTAGCGGAAAGAATACCAAACCCATTATAAGCCATACGAGTACGCCGACCAAAAGTCCTTTGGTTATTCCATGCTTGCCCGGAAGCAGTCGATAGCTGCTCCCAAACAGCAGTCCCACTACGGTCATGCCGTTTAGATATGAGATTATCCAAGGAATGACGGGGGAAATATTGCTGCCGACAAGGCGGCTGAACGTTTTCTGGAGCGCCTCGTACGGCTGAAACGAAGGCAGCCATCCTCCGTGAACCTTGAGGAATATGAGCAATGTGTGGGCCATCACGCCGCACAGCCCGGCTATCAGTGATTTCCAAAACCAGCTCTGAAGCCGCTGCTTGGTCATATGGCGAATTCGGCTCTAGTACCTAATACATTGCCGCGGAGCTGCAATTCTGGTGGCAGCTTCTGCTCGAGGGGGCGCCAAATATTTCGAGCACCTCGGCAAAGATTAAAGAACTTCAGCACGAATGACTTATTGGAGGCCTCGACTTTCCTTACAACGCGTGTCGACGTAACCTTTGGAATCGACATAGTTCTTTGGCTCAACCTGCGCGTTCGCTGCCGACGCGCCGCCAGAAAGAACAGCTGCCAGAACGAGAATGCGATGCATCGGCGAACTTCCTTGTTTCTTAGGTTGGTGACGATTGCGGCTGTCGATCTCCATCCCCGCCTCGAACGCCGCAATGACTATGTCTTGAAGATCAATCGGCGCTCACCGAATTTGATTGACCGCGACGGAGCGATGTTGCGCCAGTGCATCAATGCCCTCCTCGCGATCGACAGTGTCGATCCGAACCACGGGCGCCTCCCCTGAGAGTTCGATCGCTCCGACAATGGTATTCAGCTTCGAGGTATCGAGATTGCGATCGAATTGCTCGCGCGACTCCCATTCCTCAACAAGAACAAGCGCCCCGAGCTTATCGAAATCGGTGAACAGACGCACAGAGAGACACCCTGGCGCGACCCGCGTCGGCCCGAGAACCGATCCAAGTGTGTGCAGCAATGCTGTTCGCACTCGGTCGGGCGCTGCGATTTCCAGCGAAAATACGATCAAGACCCGGTTCTTTCCGTCGCATCCGCGTTGAGCTGTCGGCTCGCCTTCGCAAGAAGCGGGCCAACACGAGGGCAATGTCGATCTCTCCTGAAATGCTCGCAAAATCAGAGCCGTATGCCGTCGCGTTTCACGCCTTTACGACCGTCCTCTGCGTTCGGGCTCCGAAATGTCGGAGCTTCTCCGAAATCTCGGAGTCAGCGGCGCGGGCTCCCAGCGAGGTTCCTGCGCGGCTTGATAATTTGGTTTGACAAAGATCAACAACGCTCGCTCTCGTATTGAGCATTGTTTAGCGTTTCGGATAACCGCAAGATTTCCGGGAGAAGAGGCCATTTCCACCACTATCTCACTTCAAACCCTGAAGACGTTCTCCGGATCGGTGATCAAGCAGTCGATCAGGCGCCGGATCGTCGCCATCGCCGTCGGCTTGATTGTCCTGATGATGGCAACATCCGTCCTGTCGATGCTGATGGTTGGACGGGTGGGTCATCTGCTGGACGAGTTGACCGCGCGATATATTCCGGCCAACGCGCATTTGACGCGGATCAACATCCTGTCCGTGGAGCGCGCGCTCGCGCTGCGCAGGATGGTGATCGCAAAGATGCAGGACCCGCCCGATGAGATGGGCTACAAGCTCCGCCGGCAGCTCTACGATGCGAAGGATGCCGAGGTCGCGAGTGAGGCTCAGGCTGCGCGCGCGCTGATCAACGCGATCATTGATGACGCAAGCACTCGGTCGGACAACACAGCGCTGGCGCGCATCGACAGCCGGATCGACAGCCTGACGAGCGAATCCCGCCGTCATCTCAGGCAGGAGTCGGGGCAATTGATCCTCGAGCTCGAAGCGCGGGACTTCGCGGCGGCGAGACGCGGCCTTGCGCAAGTCGATGCGCTCCGCGACGAATTCGACGAGGCCGTGGATGCCGTTCGCAACGACATGCTGAAGGTGAGCTATGCCGCGATCGCGACGATCCGCGCCGAGCAAAACCGCGCGGTGCTGACCTCAGCGATTGTGACGGTGCTCGCTGCCATCATCGGCCTGATCTTCGCCAACCTTGTCAGCGGCGGCATCATTCGCTCTGTCCGGAAATTGCTCGAGGGCACGCGGGCCGTAGAGGCCGGCCGGCTCGATCAAGCCATCGATGTAACAACGGGCGACGAAATTGGACAACTCGCAGGCGCGTTCAACCGCATGGTTGTACAGCTACGCGAGAACCAACGCGTCAGGGAAACGTTCGGCAAATATATCGATCCCCGCGTCGTCGAGGGGTTGATCGACCGCCCGACCCTGACAGCCGCGGAAGGCCAGCGGCGCGTGATGACGGTCCTGTTCTGCGATATGAAGGGCTTTACCAGCCTGAGCGAAGGCATGACGCCGCAAGGTCTGGTGAAGGTGATGAACCGCTATCTTTCGGTGATGTCCGAACCAATTCGGACCAATCGGGGGATTATCGACAAATATATCGGCGACGGCATCATGGCCTATTGGGGGCCTCCGTTTGTGGACGAAGCCGATCATGCGCGCTTTGCGTGTCTCGCCGCTCTGGACATGATCGCGCACATCGCGACGCTGCGTCATGAGATCCCCGAGCTGCTTGGTGTGCGCGGCACGCCCATGGAGAACTGCGACTTGAGAATCGGCGTTGCCACAGGCGAGGCCTTGGTCGGCAGCATCGGCTCCGACGTGATGATGAGCTACACCGTGATGGGTGATGTGGTGAACCTGGCCTCGCGGCTGGAAGGTGCCAACAAGGCGTACGGCACCCGCAATCTGGTTTCCGAGAGAACGATCGCGGCCACAGGCGACGCGGTCGAGATTCGCGAGATTGACCGGGTGGTGGTTGCGGGTCACACGCGTTCGGAAGTCATATTCGAGATGCTGGGCCGCAAGGGCGAATTGACACCGCAGCAGAGTTCATTGCGGGACAGATACGCGGAGGGCCTCGTGGCCTACCGGGACAAGCGATGGGATGAAGCGCTTGCCGCGTTCAACGCCTCGCTTGAGGCAATGCCGGGCGACGGACCGTCGATGACCCTCCTCAAACGCGTCGAAGAGCTCAAGATGCATCCACCTCCGCAAGATTGGGACGGATCGTGGCACCTCGAAAAGTAGATGTCGAATCCTGTTGGTTCCTAAGGGACGCCCACCTTTGGGACTTGATAGGGTGACGAGCGACGATGCGGGATCCTGCCAAGGACTACCGCACCGAACTTGGGTCATCTTGCTGCAAGGACGACTATCCTTTTGGCCCGCAAACGACAGAAATCCGCGAGCACAAACCGATCCCGGAAGCGGCCGGCGGAGCCGTCGCCGCAGCCTGCAGCGTCACGCCCTGCCCCGACCGAAATCGTCCGATCGCGACGCTGGGCTTGGCTGGCGGCAGCAATCGCAGCGGTCGTCGTGACTGGCGCCGGGTTGTTCGCTGGCTTTCGCATCAGCGACAATGTGGCGGCAGACAATTCGTCCGCAGCCACTTTCGTCGGTAGCGAGGCCTGCGCCGGTTGCCACCAGGCCGAGGCGAAACTATGGAACGCCTCGCAGCACAAGGCCGCCATGCAGCATGCGACCGACAAGACGGTGCTCGGCGATTTCAACGACACAAGCGTCGATTATTATGGCGTCCATTCACGCTTCTTTCGCAAGGATCGCAAGTTTCTGGTCGAGACCGACGGGCCCGACGGAAGCCTCGCGACCTTCGAAGTCAAGTATACGTTCGGCATCGACCCGGTGCAGCAATATCTCGTGGAGTTTCCCGATGGCCGCATCCAGGCTTTGTCGATTGCCTGGGACAGCCGGCCGCAATCTGCCGGCGGCCAGCGCTGGTTTCACCTCTATCCCGACGAAGAGATCAAGCACGATGATGTCCTGCACTGGACGAAGCTGAACCAGAACTGGAACTTTATGTGCGCGGAGTGCCACTCCACGGGCGTGCACAAGAACTACGACGCCCGGACCGACCGCTTCTCCACGACCTGGGCGGAGATCAGCGTGGGTTGCGAGGCTTGCCACGGACAAGGGTCTCGTCACGCTGCCTGGGCACGCGACCAGCAGAGCTGGTGGCCGTTTGGCAAGCACGAGGATTCGAGCATGGGCCTGCTGGTCCGGTTTGACGAGCGCACCGGCGTCTCCTGGTTGGCCGATCCGCACACCGGGACCGCACGGCGCAGCGTCGGGCCGGCCGTCGTTCGCAAGGAGGTGGAGACCTGTGGCTTGTGCCATGCGCGCGGCGCCGGCTTCGATGAGGATTGGGTGCCTGGCCAATCGGTGTCGCAAACCCATGTGGTGGAGGCACTCGCGCGCACGACCTATCATGCTGACGGCCAAACCCGAGAGATCGAAGAGCCCTATAACTACACGCCATTCAAGCAGAGCAGGATGTTTGCCGCGGGCGTCACCTGCAGCGATTGCCACGAGCCCCACAGCTCCAAGCTTCGCGCGTCCGGCGAAGCGGTCTGCCTGCAATGTCACTCAGTCGACAAATATGCCGATGTGGCGCATCGCCATCACCCGGACGTTAGCCCACCGCCGACCTGCATATCGTGCCACATGCAGGCCCGTACCTACATGGTCGTCGATCCCCGTCATGATCATTCATTCCGTATCCCGCGGCCCGATCTTTCCGTTGCGCTTGGCACGCCGAACGCGTGCAATGGCTGCCACGCCGACAAGTCACCGCAATGGGCCGCCGCCGCCGTCCAGGAATGGTTCGGTCCGAACCGCGAGGGCTTTCAGACCTATGCGGCGGCATTCCATGCCGCGCGCACGGACGCGACCGACGCGGCTGCGCTGCTCGCCGTTGTGGCAGCGGATGCAAACGCGCCCGCCGTCGCCCGCGCGAGTGCGCTCGACGAATTGGCTTCGCGCGTCTCGCCTCAAAATATCTCTCTAGCGAGAGCAGCGCTCGCCGATCCCGATCCGATGGTTCGTATCGGCGCCCTCGATATGCTGGAAAACCTCCGAGCCGACCAGATCTGGCCGGTGGTCTCGCCGCTGTTGTCCGATCCAGTCCGTGGCGTCCGGATCAGGGCCGTGTCGCTGCTTGCATCCGTTCCAACCGCACGCCAGCCGCCCTCGGATCGTGAACGATTCGATCAGGCGGCAATGGAGTTCATTGCCGCGCAACGGCTCAACGCCGACAGGCCGGAGGCTCGCACCACGTTGGGGAATTTCCTGGCCCAAAGGGGATCGACCCTCGAGGCCGAGGGCGAGTACAGGGCAGCCCTGAGGCTCAGCCCGCAATATACCACCGCGGCAATCAATCTGGCTGACCTGTATCGGCGACTTAACCATGATGGCGAAGGCGAAACTGTTCTGCGTGCCGCGCTCGCGGCATCTCCGCGCGACGCATCTGTGCATCACGCGCTCGGGCTGGTGCTGACACGGCTCAAGCAGTCCGGTCCTGCGCTCGCCGAATTCCGCGAGGCTGCCGAACTGGCGCCAGAGGACGCGCGCTATCAATATGTCTACGGAGTTGCGCTGCATTCCGCCGGCCAGCGCGACGAAGCGATAACAGTCCTTAAAACTGCTCTAGCAAAACACCCGGGCAATCGCGACATCCTGCTGGCGCTTCTCTCATTCAGCCGCGCTGCTGGGGAGGTCGTGACGGCGCTTGCCTACGCGGAGCAACTTGCAGCCATCGCCCCGGACGATAGAGACTTGGCTGCACTGCTGCAGCAGCTTCGAACCCAAGCGACCAAACCTCCAGCACAATGAGCAGGCCAGTTGAAGGGCTAAGATACCTTGGCTCTCTCGACCGCGGCCAACGGCATTTTGGTCTGGACGGTCAAAGCCGACGGCGACCCACTTCCCTCAAAAATCGCCACGATTTTCCTCAGCCGCTCAGCCGCCTCCCCGGTGACCTCACCGCCTGCGTTCGCGATGCGGCGAATAATATCAAGTGCCCCTTGACGCTCCTCCCTGCTCGCCGGCAACAAATCGGTAATTGCCGCGATTGTCGCGTCCGGTTCAAGCAAGAGCAGGAAGTACTGCTCGCGAGCCATCTGCTTGTATTGCGTCAGGGTCATTCGCAAGCCACCGTCAGCCAGGCGAACCCGGCGCAGCGCCTCGACACCCCTCTCGTCGACCTTGCCCCGCGCCACACCGACATAGAGCAGGCCGCGGATGATGCACTCCGGCAATCCCCCCTTCTTGATCAGTGCCTTCAATTCGGCAGTTCGCGCCTCCAGCAATTGCTGATGCAGGAGCGACTTACCCGGCTTGCGGGGCCGCTCCACCTTTGGATTAATTCCGACGGCCGCCTGAAGCGCCGGCAAGCCGTAGATCGCCATAAATAGCGACTCTGACAGTCTTTCCGTCCAGTCCTGCCAATCATTGAGCGACTTGACAATCTGCTCGGAGACCTTCTCTTGGGCCGCGAGGAATGGATTATCCGCAGAAACAGGTTCGCGGTTTTCACGCACCTGATCGGCCGCGTTCGGCAACCACGACATGAACGGATTGGCGTCGCTGAAAATCTCGTACTGCAGGCGCCTCGGGTGAAATTGGCTCGTCCATTCGGCGAACTGCGGCGTGATCATCGGCTTGACGATCGGCTGCACAAACGCGCGGTAGAGCGCGAGGTTGATTTCGGATACGCGCGCGGCCGTTGCGAACCGCCGTTCATCCTCCGGCGAATTGCCGCCCATGGCGCGAATGTCGTCGAGTGTACGTTGTTCACAGCGCATCACCCATTCTCCCGAGGTCAGTTCGGGATTTACGGTATCGACCGACCTCCGCTCGAACTTGGCTTCGTAGAGGCCTGGCGGCAGCAGATCGATCAAATCGATATTGCTCGAGAACTCATTGTGCTCCTTCTTGGCGACGCCGCCCGAAACGAAGATTCCCAGATGACCGATACTCTCATGAACGGTATAGACGATGGTCTGGCCGTATAACCTTATTTCGTCAACGTCGTCATAGAGGTCCAGGATCCAATCAAGCGCCTGCTGCGGCGGCGTGATGTTGTCGCCCTTGGAGCAAAATACGACAATCGGCGAGCGGATGTTGCGAAGGTCGATCGACATCCCGTCAGAGGTTTCGATGCGGCCCGCCGCAAGGTTGTTGCCCACAAACAACTCGTCGACGATGAATTGGATTTCTTCCGCGTTCAGATCGACACTGCTGCCCCACCAGCGCTCGAACTCCAGATAGCGCGGGCCTTCGGTGTCGACCTTTGAGTAGACGTTGTATTGCTTCGACCACAATGTATTGGCTGGCTT
>Ga0070738_10007186_pt1 | contig 11274 bp, 14 predicted proteins | sample Coa_R2_2_FD_66446 | JGI IMG/M metagenome (GOLD analysis project Ga0070738, IMG submission 66446) | Surface soil microbial communities from Centralia Pennsylvania, which are recovering from an underground coalmine fire - Coalmine... | ecosystem: Environmental > Terrestrial > Soil > Unclassified ... | reverse complement strand
TCCAATCAGGCTGCTTTTGCGAGATAACCGTTTGGATCGAGCACGTACTTTTTAGCAGCGCCTCTATCAAAGTCTTTATAACCCTCCGGCGCTTTGTCGAGGTTAATGACGGTTGCGTTGACAATTTTTGCAATCGGTAAGCGATCGTGCAGGATTGCCTGCATGAGCTGACGATTGTATTGCAACACGGGTGCCTGGCCAGTGTGGAAGTGCAGTGATCGCGACCAGCCTTTGCCAAAGCGGATTTTCAGAACTCCCTTCTTCGCGTCCTCATTCGGCGCGCCCGGATCTTCAACAACATACAGCCCCGGAATACCGATGCCGCCCGCGACGAAAGTAATGCCCATCAGTTGGTTCAGCACGCTTGCAGGCGCAGGTTCATCAGGATTTCCATGAGCGCTGGCTTCAAAGCCGACAGCATCTACGGCGGCATCCACTTCCGGCACGCCGACCAACTGCTCAATCTGTTCGGAAAGATTATCGTGCTTGCCGATATCAATGGTCTCGAAGCCCATCTTCTTTGCATGAGCGAGGCGCTCCGCGATTTTGTCCCCAACGATGATGACGGCTGCTCCGAGAATCTGCGACGCTGCCGCAGCCGCCATTCCTACCGGCCCTGCTCCGGCGATGTATACGATAGAGCCTACCTCTACGCCCGCAGATTTCGCGCCGTGATAGCCGGTTGGCAGAATGTCAGAGAGCATGGTGAGGTCTTTGATCTTCGCCATGGCCTGATCTTTGTCAGGAAATTTGAGCAGATTGAAATCGGCATATGGAACAAGCACGTACTGAGCCTGGCCTCCGGCCCACCCGCCCATATCGACGTAACCGTAAGCGCCTCCGGGTTGCTGTGGATTTACATTGAGGCAGACGCCGGTGTGGCGCTCTCGACACGCACGGCAGCGTCCACAGGCAATGTTGAATGGAACAGAGACGAGGTCGCCGACGTTGATGAATTCAACGTCTTTTCCCTTCTCGATGACTTCACCGGTGATTTCGTGTCCGAGAATCAGCCCTTTTGGAGCAGTTGTGCGGCCGCGAACCATATGCTGGTCAGAGCCGCAGATGTTGGTGGAGACGATCTTCAGGATCGCGCCATGCTCGATGGAACGGCCCTGAGGCGTCTGCATTTTAGGATAGTCAATGGATTGGACCTCAACCTTGCCGGGGCCCATGTAGACGACTCCACGATTGGTGGCCATGGTTCCTCCGTGATTCTGTGATGAATGAGTTTTATTAGAAGGCCGCTGCGCCTGCTTCGGCTACCGCGTGATCCTGATCGCCTGAACCGCCGCTTACACCGATGGCTCCTACGACTTTATCGCCGCTCTTCAGCGGGATTCCGCCAGCAAAAATCATGACTTTGCCATTGTTTGAGGCATGAATTCCGAAAAACTGGTTGCCGCTTTGCGAGTGTTGGGCCAGGTCTTTTGTAGAAATATCAAAAGCCCGTGAGGTGAAGGCCTTCTTCTGCGCGATATCGATACTGCCGATCCAGGCGCCTTCCATACGAATAAAAGCGACAAGGTTCGCGCCTTCGTCAGCGACAGCAATGTTCATGGGCTGGCCAATTTCCTGCGCTTTCTTTTCTGCTGCGGCGATGACGCGGCGCGCGTCTTCAAGCGATACACCTGTCTTTTGCGCTGTGGGCATTGTTCTTCCTTTCATTAGGTGTGAGATGTTTTGTCTCTTACCTGTGTGATGCGAATAATACGCCGATAAACGACGCGTTTGGGCAATGTCGGATGAAAAGAAAAAGCCCCCGGCGAACCGGAGGCTTTTCTGCTTTCAATACAAACTGCGCTAGCTTACTTTGGCGAAGATGATCAGCAAAGTGAAGAGAGCCAGAGACTCGATGAAGGCCAGGCCGAGGACCAGGATGAGCTGGATACCGGCGCGTGCTCCAGGGTTGCGGGCCAGGGCTTCAGCAGCCGAACCGGCGACGCGACCCTGTCCGAGACCGCAAAGTCCGGATGCGATGGCCATGCCGATGCCGGCGCCTATGGGAACCCAGCTGGGAGCAGAGCCGCCGGTTGACTGTGCGAACGCGGGCGATGCCATGCAGAGCACGGCCAGCGTCATGAAGATATATTGCAGTTTGCGCATTTGTATTTCTCCTTGCTTCCTTCAAAATGTGCCGTCAGTGGGTGGTTGAGGCTCACCGTGCTGGCCCCCTCACGCTTACGGCCGCTGTGCCGAAGTGGAAGCAGAACTCCGGACGCGAAACTGTTTAATGGGCATCGTGTACTGCGGTGGCTTCGCCCAGATAAATCATTGCCAGCAGCATGAAGACATACGCCTGAATCAGCGCGACGCCGAAATGCAATCCCAGAAAAATAATCGGAATTCCAATGGGAACCAGCGAAAAGAAGACCAGAGTAAGCAGGTCGCTGGCGAACATGTTGGCGTAAAGACGAACTGTGAGCGACATGACGCGCGCCAGATTCGAGATGATTTCGATGGGAAACATAAGCGGCGCGATCCACCAGATCGGGCCCATGAAATGCTTCGCGTAACCAATGGGGCCCTGGGTGCGCACGCCGTACCAGTTGTAATAGAAGAAGGTAACAACAGCGATGCCGAGCGGAACAACCGGGCTCGCCGTAGGCGTATCAATGTGCGGCAACAAGCCCATGACATTGCAGAGCAGGACAAAGACGAGAATCGTCGTTACAAACGGGAGGTGCGCTTCATAACCGTGGTGGCCCATGACCGACTGCGCCTGTTCATCGACGAACCCATGCACCATCTCTGCCAGATGCTGCAGACTTCCCGGCTTCTCCACACTCAGCGTTGCGCGGACGGCGATAAAAAACAGAACCATGACCAGCGCCACGACCAGCTCAAGCGTCAGGCGGTCACTGATAGGCGTGGCAGGATGCAGCGGGTAGATGTGGAACTTATTAAGCAGCGCCGTAATGGACGCGCCGAAGAGCCGGTTGAGCAGACCTGTAAGTGCCAGAAGTAAGCTGTGCATGACTTCCTAAACGTGATCAATCCCTGTAAGGTAATTTGCCGCGGATGTTTTGTCAGGAGCGAATCATGCGCACGGCTTCGACGGTAAGAGCAAATATGCCTGAAACCAAACCCGCTACCAGCGCGTAAACCGATCCATGTAAACACTTTAGACTAACATAAAGTATGCCTCCGGCGAACAGCAGACGGAGGAAAAATCCGCTGACCACCCTCGCCGCTCCGGTTGATTTCTGCTTATCAAGCCGCGCGTTGATAAAAGCCACCAGCCGCTGCCATTCCCATAATCCGGTAACGGAAATAACTGTGCCCGCAAGCGCAAGAACGCCTGTCTGCCAGCCATACACAATCCCCAGCACGACGGCCAGCACCACGCCTATGACGGCCGTTGTCCTGAAAGCGCGACGCAGCGCAGCCTTCAGATCGGCGTCGGTAAAGTCGAATATGGGCTGGCTGCTTTCCGTCACTCTGTGTCTTTTCCTGACGCGGCCACTAACCGGAATATCTGGACGAATCCGGCTACCGATCCGAGGATGATGCCGGCGATATAGATCCAGTTCTGGTGCAGCCATTTATCCAGCCCAACGCCCAGAATCCAGCCCACAAAAACCGCGGCAGGAAGAATGAAGGCAATCTGAGTCAGTTTCTCAGCCTTTAGCAGCGTCGCCATTCCGCCATCATCGGATTTGGGCTTCCTGGAAGGTTGGTCGCTGGTTGGCATGCTGAAGCTTGTTATATCACCTGGAGCGGCTGGCATTTTTCCAGAGAATGGCCCCGAGCACCGCCAATATCGAAACCAGGCGCAGCAGAAACAGCCAAAGGCTGCCCTCATTCGGATGGGAAAGATTGACGACAATAGCGTCACTGCCGCCTTGAATGACGAAAAACAGAGCAAAAGCCAGAAACAGGTAGTCACGCGTTGCTTTCCAGAATCGAAGAAAAAACAAACCCGCAACGAGCGAAGAGGCCGCTATGAAGCCGAGCAGGAAGATGTCTGCCAGCGGATGATTGATCGGATTCATTGACTCTCCCAGATCAGGCCATACAACAGCAGGGCCATTGCGATAGCGGCCGAGCCGAGTCGATACGTATAGAAATCAATCTCCGGAAAAAGCACGAGATCCGCAATCACAAGAAGATTGGAGATTGTCATTCCTACAAAACAGAGACCGCTCCAGAGAAGCAGCCTTCTGCGTACGCTTGCATAAGCGCGAAGCAGCAGGACGGCGCACAGCAACGTGGTCAGAGATGTAAGGACATAGATGGCGAGCGCCATTAGTCACGATCCTTTTTGAAGCGGAATGCGCGAGCAAATTCACGTACCGGAGAGGATGATTTGGAATGTATCATGGTCGAAATCCGGACCAGATCGCGGCGATAGGCTGCATCTACTTGATGCATCATTTCATTCTGGTCTTCTGATCGGGGAAAATAGGAGTATTTCGAAGGAACAGTGGTTGACTCTGAAATCAGTTGCAACCTGACTAAATCGCGCAGCAACTCAATCACTTTCTCATCAGGGATATACAGACGGGATGCGAGCTCTTCACAAGTCCACCCGACAGGCCGGCTGTTCCAGAGCAGCACAAGCGCTTCCAGATGCGGGACGCTGTCAATATTCTCCTGAATGAATTCGTAGGCATTCATTCCAGGTTCCGGATTCTTCTCAGTCATCGCTTCTTGTTTTGGGCTCTGGAGACGTGCCGGTTTCAATTCATCAAGGCTGATTTATTTTGTCTGTCCAGTGACGCATGCCGCGTTATTTTTCCCATCGTAACAGGGACAACATGATGAAATAACCACATGCGATCAAGATCCTCTATAACGCTGATCCTCTCCGTGTTGGTCGCAGGCGCTTCTGCATGGCTTGCACTCGGTTCAGCAGGGATTTATTGTGACCGGCTGCCGTCTGTAACGGTCTGCGCCGTGCTGGCGGCCTTTGTCATTGCATTATGTTTCAGACAGCTGGCCAGGGCCGAAAGAGCCGCTCAGAAATGGCTGCTGACTGTTGCCATTGTTCTCGCAGGCGCGACGCTCTTCGCCGATGCCCGCTTCGTCCTCAAATATCGCCGCCTATGCTCACAGTTGCAGGAACAGATACGGCAGATGCAACCGCCTTCGCATTGAGTACGGACCATTAAAACTTTAGGGTTTAACGCAGCGTACGGCGCTCAATTTGCCTGAGATATTTCTCTCCCTGCAGAATGCGCTTGACGTAAATCCCTGGTGTGATGACATGGTCGGGGTCGATTTCACCGGGCGCTACAAGATGTTCCACCTCGGCAATCGTTACTTTAGCGGCGGTTGCCATCATGGGATTGAAATTGCGCGCCGTCTTGCGATAGACCAGGTTTCCGGCGGTATCACCCTTCCACGCCCGGACGAGCGCAAAATCCGCGCGCAGCCAGCGCTCCAGAATATATGGCCTGCCGTCGAATTCACGTGTCTCTTTGCCCTCCGCCACCAGCGTTCCTACGCCCGCGGGCGTATAGAAGGCAGGTATACCGGCTCCGCCGGCGCGGATGCGTTCAGCCAGAGTACCCTGCGGAAGAAGCGTCAGATCAAGCTCTCCTTTTAACACTTTGTCTTCAAGCAACTTGTTCTCGCCAACATAACTTCCGGTATGCGCAACGATCATCCCGGACTCGAGCATGCGGCCCATGCCATAACCATCCACTCCCATGTTGTTGCTGATCGTACGCAGCCCCTTCACGCCGCGACGCACAAGCGCTTCGATCAGATTTTCCGGAATGCCGCACAGACCGAAACCGCCGATCATGATGGTTGCGCCTTCAGGAATATCGCGCACAGCCTCGTCTGCGGATGCTACAACTTTGTTCAATTTGCTTCCCCCATGCTTCTCAAAAAGCACCGAGCAGGATACTGGACGCGCGGCGCTTCCGACAAACATATAAAACCTGTTCAGCGAAAAATGCGGTTGTGCGATAGGATGTCAGCGTATTGCGATTCTGGAGGGAACAGGCATGCTGAAGGGATTCCGTGATTTTATTCTGCGCGGCAATGTAGTGGACCTGGCGGTTGCCGTGGTCATCGGCGCCGCTTTTACTGCGATAGTCAACTCGCTGGTAAAAGACATCATTAACCCACTGATTTCAGCTGTTTTCAAAAAACCAGACTTTTCTTATCTCGTGCTTGATATCAATGGAGGAAAGGTCACCTATGGCAATTTTCTGAATCAGCTCATCTCGTTCCTGCTCATCGCGGCGGCGGTGTACTTCATCTTCGTATTGCCAATTAACAAGCTCATGGCGCGCTTCTTCCCTGCAAAGTCTGAGCCGCCCAAGACCCGTCCCTGCCCGGAATGCCTCAGCGACATTCCGCTGGAAGCGAAGCGCTGCTCCCACTGCGCGCAACCTGTAGCGTAGGTCTCTGCAGGGCCATCAGGCTCCTGTCAGGTTTTGCAACTTTGTAATAAAGCCGGCAGCAGATACAGTAAGAGCATTACGTTTCCCTGGAGAACCCGCCTCATGCCCCTGCCAACTGACGAAAAAGCCTTAGCTCTCGGTAAAGACATATTGCAAGCATTTGATGGCGCTTTTCATGGGCCGTATCCCGGCTTTCGCGCCGCGCATGCAAAGGGCGCGCTCCTGACCGGGACCTTCGTGCCCGCGCCAGATGCCGCATCGCTGACACGCGCGCCACACGTCAAAAACGCATCCACGGCTGTCTCTGTACGTTTTTCCGATTCTGCCGGAATTCCCACCATTCCCGATAATGACCCGCAGGGTGGCGGCCCGCGCGGTTTTGCTCTCCGGTTCCATCTTGGCGAGCACGTGCATACAGATATTGTCAGTCACTCCGCAAATGGATTCCCTACCCGCACTGCTGAAGAACTTGTTGAATTCCTGCACGCAGTTGCCGCAACCGGCCCGGACTCGCCGCACCCGAATCCGGTAGAAGCTTACCTCGGCGCACACCCGGTGACGTTAGCCTATATACAAATGCCTAAACCGTTTCCTGCAAGCTTCGCCAGGGAACACTTCTTCGCGGTCAGCGCCTTCAAATTTACGAATTCCGACGGAATCGTCCAGTATGGGCGCTATCGCATCCTGCCCGCGCTCGGAACGGAATATCTCGACAACGACGCCGCGGCTGCCAAAAGCCCGAATTACCTTTTTGACGAATTGAAAGAAAGAATTGCAGCGGGGCCGATCAGGTTCGAGATATTTGTTCAGCTCGCAGAAAAGGGCGATGTTGTGGATGACGCCACCATTCAATGGCCGGAAGAGCGCAAACTGCTGAAATTTGGTGAAATCACTCTGAACGCGTTCGCTCCAAATAATGAAGCGGAGCAGCGACAGATCATCTTTGACCCGATTCCCCGAGTCGATGGTATTGAAACCGCCGGCGATCCTTTATTCGAGCCGCGAGCCACCGTCTATCTCATGAGTGGGCGCCGTCGTCGCACAGCCGGTCAGAAGTAATCTGCTAATCCAGTTCGCGCAATGGCTTTGAGCGCACGTAAAAGCCAAGATAGTACACCATCGCTAACCCGATCATGGCGGCGAGGGCATGCTCCGTCGGCATGTGCCGTGAAAGTACCCCAACGATCAGGCACCCGACCGGAGGCAGTCCCAGAAAGCTGGTCGCGTAAATGCTCATGACACGCCCGCGCATCTCATCGCTCGAAAGTTGCTGCATGGTCACGTTGACAGTGGACAGACTGATGATCATACCGAAGCCTTCGCAGAATGCCATCACCGCAGAGAGAGCCATGCTGCGCGAATAGCAGAAGACGATCATCGCTGTCATGACAAACAATCCACTGAAGACGATCACACGTCCGCGCCAGCGGATTCTGGGAAACGCCGCAACCACCCCCGCCGCCGCCAGCGCGCCGATCCCTGAACACGCCATCAGGAATCCCAGTCCGCGCTCGCCCACCTGGAGTACGTCTTTAGCGAAATAAGGAACAAAGGTGATGAATGGCAGCAGCAGCAGGCTTGCGCTGGCGATCAGCATCACAATCGCGGTCATCTGCGGCGAGCGCTTTACATACACAATGCCATCGCGCAAACTACGCAGGACGCTCGTGCCGCGCTCCGGCTTCTCATCCGGGTATCGCATGCGAAACAGCGGCCACAGCACAGCCAGAAAGCTTACCCCGTTGAGGAAAAAATTTCCCGCCATGCCCACCCAGGCCATGGCATAGCCTCCCAGTGTTGGCCCCACAATACGCGACATGTTGAACTGCGCCGAATTCAACGCGATGGCATTCTGCAGGTCTTCCGGAGGAACCAGCTTCGGCACCATTGCCTGGTATGCAGGCGCATTCACCGCATTCGAGATTCCCACCAGAAAGGCGATCAGCGCTAACTGGCCGATGTTGATGACTTTGAAATAAGTCAGGCCCGCCAGCACAAATGCCAGGACCATCTGCGCCGTCTGTGCTCCGATCAACAGGCGTCGTTTGCTCACGCGGTCAGCAATTACTCCGCCAAGTAGCGTAAACAGCAGGAACGGAACCGATGCCGCAAACCCAACCATTCCCAGCCAGAAGGATGAATTCGAAAGCTCCAGAACGAGCCATCCCTGCGCCACATTCTGCATCCAGGTGCCGACATTCGAAAGCAGGCACCCGCCCCAGAAGAGGCGGTAATCCTCATTGCGCAGAGCGCGCACAATCGGGGGCCAGCGCGCGCCGGCAACCGGCAGCTCAAGTACAAGATCGGCTTTTAGCTCGGGCTCAAGCTCAGCCTGTGCTGTTTCTTCAGCCACGGCTTTGCTCGCTTTCCAGCCCTCTACATCGTGTTTTCAATCCGGACATAAAGCTTTCTTATAGAGTGCAGCACAATTTCAGGGCGGTAGTTGTCACAAGTTGTAAAAAGTTGTCAGGAGTTGCCCAAAACGAGACGAACAGATTCTTTACCGAGTCCTGGCTATTTCCCTTATCTCATAGTGTAATCTGTGTGTTTTACACACTCATTCCGAATTTAAGGAGCATCCATTTGACCCGTCGTGCTCTTGTTGGCTGCCTCGGCCTCGCGCTTGCTATTTCTCTTCCCGCTCAAAATGCCGACACGCCGAAGTCCGTTTTCGGCTATCGTGACTTTTCTGCCCAGGCAAAGATTGACCAGCAGTTTCTCGCTGTTCCGGATGCAAAGCTGGCCGGCGAAGAGCTGAAAACACTCACTGCAGCTCCGCATATCGCCGGATCAAAAGAAGACCACGACACAGCTCTTTATGTCGCACAAAAATTTAAGGCGGCAGGACTCGATACCTCTATCGTGACTTACAAGGCATGGCTGAATCTGCCGAGAGAAATCCGTGTTACGGCAACAGACTCGAATGGTAAGGTGCTGATGACCGGCCCCACGCCGGAGCATGTGGAAGGCGATCCTTTCGATAATGATCCGCGCGTGGTAAATGCCTTCAATGGGTCATCGCCTTCAGGAGACGTGACCGCTGAGGTGGTCTACGCCAACTACGGGCGTCCGGAGGACTTCAAAAAGCTCGATGATCTCGGCATCAGTGTGAAGGGCAAGATCGTTCTCACCCGCTACGGAGGCAATTTTCGCGGAGTGAAAGTCTATATCGCGCAGGAACGTGGCGCAGCAGGCGTGATTATCTACTCTGATCCCGCCGATGACGGCTATTTCCGTGGGGACAAATACCCAAAAGGCCCATACCGGCCCGACACCGGAGTACAGCGCGGCGCAGTGCAGTTCCTCTTCAAGTATCCCGGCGATGCCAGCACTCCCGGCATAGCCTCCACGCCTGACCTGCCGTCTTCTAAACGCGAGAACCCGGCAACCGCAGCCAACATGCCACGGATTCCGTCCACGCCCATCTCCTACCATGATGCGGCGCCTATTCTCGAAGCATTGGCTGGCCCTACGGTTCCGCACGAGTGGCAAGGTGCGCTTCCCTTCACGTATCACGTGGGTCCGGGTGGCGTAAAAGTGCACATGGTCCTCAAGCAGGACTACGCCTATCGCGATATCTGGGATGTGATCGGAAAAATCCCCGGGACTGAATGGCCCAATGAATGGGTTGTTGCCGGAAATCATCGCGACGCCTGGGTATATGGCGCGGTCGATCCCAACAGCGGCACCGCGGCCATGCTCGAAACTGTTCATGGCATCGGCGAATTGCTGAAAACAGGGTGGAAGCCGAAGCGGACCATTATCTTCGGCAGCTGGGATGCTGAAGAAGAAGGACTGATCGGTTCAACCGAATGGGCAGAAGACAATGCCTCAGCATTGAGCAAAGCCGCTGCTTATTTCAATACCGATGTGGGCGTATCCGGCCCGAACTTTGATTCGGCGGCAGTGCCTTCGCTGAAATCATTCGTTCGTGAGGTCACAAAAGAGGTACCCAGCCCTAAGGGCGGCAGCGTTTATGCCCAGTGGAAAAAGAGTCAGGCCGAAGGACAATCCCGTCGCCATTCAGTAAACGAAGGCGAATCGAAGCAGACCAGTGATGTTGAAATCGGCGATCTCGGCAGCGGCTCCGACTACACACCGTTTATTCAGCACCTCGGCGTGCCTTCGACAGATATCGGCTCCGGCGGCCCTTACGGCGTTTACCATTCCGTATTTGATAATTACAACTGGTTCATTAAAAACGCCGATCCAACCTTTGTTTACGAACAGCAGCAGGCGCGCGTCTTCGGTATTGAAGTGCTGCACATGGCCGATGCCGATGTTCTGCCCTATGACTACGTTACCTATGGCAAAGAAATCACTGAATATCTGAACGCAGCTAAGAAGAAAGCAGATGACGCGAAACTCTCGGGTCTCGACTTTGCTCCGGCTCTGGCCGCTGCACAGCAATTTACCTCGGCTGCCGAGGCCGTGAGTCAGAAGCAGCGCGCTGTGCCTGCTGATCCTGCAGCACTGAATGCGAAGTTGCGTCAGGTCGAAGATGACTTTCTTTCATCGGCGGGTCTGCCGAACCGCCCGTGGTTCAAGCACACCATCTACGCGCCGGGTGAATATACCGGGTACGCCGCAGTCGTGATCCCCGGCGTAAACGAGGCTATTGACGCAAAAGACAGTGGCCGAGCCGCAACTCAGCTTGCAGCATTGACCGAAGCTATTCATCGTGCTGCTTTAACACTTGAAGCAGCAACAAAGTAGCATTAACCTTCATAAAGCAGAATCAGGGCTAAATTACCGGGCAAAAAAGAAGGGAATGAATGAACGTTCTTCTCTTATCCATGCCGGATTCCTTCGAGCACATGCCTGCGCTGGCTATCCGCATGCCCAACGGAGCTCTTACATCTCTGGCCGGCAATGTCGATTCGCATCACAAGGTCGCCGTCGCTGACCTCATTCT
>Ga0070738_10007181_pt1 | contig 11285 bp, 12 predicted proteins | sample Coa_R2_2_FD_66446 | JGI IMG/M metagenome (GOLD analysis project Ga0070738, IMG submission 66446) | Surface soil microbial communities from Centralia Pennsylvania, which are recovering from an underground coalmine fire - Coalmine... | ecosystem: Environmental > Terrestrial > Soil > Unclassified ... | reverse complement strand
GGACCTATTGGCCCACATTTTGGAGCGCCTGCGAGGAGCCAACGATAGATCGCACAGTGCCCGGCGGAGGGCCTTCTTTGATAGGATCGGCTTCACGCCCGGCCCAGCTGAACGGAATGCGTTGAAGTTACGCCACCCTGCAGCTCATCGCGGCTACCTTTGGCGAACGCGCGACGGCCTGGATCAGCTCGATGAGCTCACCCGACAGACCAAAATCGCCAGGTCCTTCGTAAATAACGTGATCCTCTCGCTCCTTGGCTATCGCGGCGTTGTCCTAGACTACGTCTTAGACGCAAACGTCAGTCCGACGACTTTACGGCAGCGCTAAACTGCTGCGCGCTGCCACGTGGTCGGACCTCCAGTCATCTTAAACCGCGACCGAGTTGTTATATCGTCCGTCGGTTGCTGTACCCTGTGATCGTAGCCTCGCCCGAAGGACAGCTATCGACGAACTTCGATCAGCGTTACGACGCCGCCCTTGCTCTGAAATCGTGCGTCTTTTCGAATGTCCCGCATGGCTGTGTTCCGAGGCGTCTTTCGCGAATCCGTTTTAGCCGTACGCTCTGGTTCAATTTGACGAAGCGCGGCCCAAAGGTCGTCTGATCGGATCGAAGTCAGCCGTTTCTCTTTCATGTATCGGTAAGCGGCGTCGGAGATCTTGGACACGTTAAGTCACCAGGCGCAGAGGCGCGGGTTCTAACTCGTCGCCCCATTGGGCCCAGCCGTGGCGATAATGCCGCGCAAATAATTCCAGGCGCGGAGCCGACGAGCAACGCTCGATCAAGTGCCACATTTCGTCCGGTTTCTGAGAGTGCCGACGCTTACGAGTGCCGATCAGATTCACCTGAGTACGTCCAGGCTTTAGTGTCCTGTTCTCTCTACCGCGAATTCCGAAAAGCACCAGCTCGGTTACGTTGCGAAAGTAGAACCCTACGCCGCGACCGTCCGGACCACCGTCCTTTCGGATCTTATACCAAACTAGATTCGACTTATAGGCAAAACCCCAACGCCGCATCGTTTCGAGCCCCTCGGCCAGCAGCGCGTTAGGACACCAGAGGTATAGGTGCGACTTTTCCGCTGCGATGGTTGCCACCGGCAGCTCATAGATTTCGTCAAGCGTCATGGTCGAATATCGAGATAGACGCTTATGCTCAGGCGCCATTTTGCCAGTGCGGTTTTGAAAACGCCACGGTGGATCCGCGTATATGGTTCTGAATCTGCGGCCGTCAGCAAACGCTAGCAGGGACTCCGCCGGCGAAGGATCGGCGACTATTGGTTCGGGTCGAACAAGGTGGCTCGTATGCCGAACACTAGTACTGGACATCCGCCACCTCCGCCGCTAGAGAGCCTCGGAAGGAGTTTGGCCATGTGGGTTGTGCTGGCACCATATTTACCTCCGATACCAAGGCTGTCGAAAATTTGCTGCAGCTCGTCGCAACGCGTGACGATAACGCCTGCGTCGAGGACTTGCAACTCGAAAAGAACGCGAAAATTATTGAGGTCGCGAACGAAGGTTTGATCCTTCGAATTCCATTCAAGCTCAAGACCGACGAGGTTCTTGTAACAGTCGATCTTGTGCGTACGACTACTGCGTTCTTCGTCGTCAACGTGGAATGTGGTCTTGAATTCCTTTTCTTCCCAGCCCCGCGCGTAAAACGCCGAGTCCAGCGAATCGGAGATCTTGGACTTCCGACCACCTCCGATAATGACTTCGCTCTTCTTGAGGACGAAGCCGTCAAGAACGGCGAGAACATCGCCCCATTCAGCGGGGTGGGCACCTGAGAGCACGTGTACGGCGTTACGCCAGTCGTGAATTTCGTATTTCGACGCGATCGAGGGAGGGATGGCACCTCCACCGCCGAGAGAGCGCATTGGCTTCCCCCATGGTCGTCCTCGGCTACCGGTTCCTCCCGTCCCGGGTAGTGGATCGGAGGGAACGTGACCCCAGATGCTCTCCAGGGCGTCGTAACCCGCAATCTCAGCCAGCAGGCGACTGGGCTCCCAACGTGTCTGGTCACTGCATTGGTTGTCACCAGCCATGATTATCCCCGATATGTTGTACCGAACCCTTGTTCGCCTACAATCACTGCCTGCGCAAGGAACATCTAGGGGAGCGTACAGGACCACCTAAAGACCGAGGCGCGAGCTTCCCCCCGTCCGCCTCGGCCCCAACCCGTCGGCGCCGAGAGGAGGCAGTCGGGCCCTGCGAGTATCGACCAGAACCATGTAGTACGGTTTGGTATTCTTCGGTATCCTTGACATAAATGATACCAGCGGTTATACTGGGAGGCGAGGTGGCTAGCAACCGCCCGCACTAAAAGAAAGGGAGTAGTAAATCAATGCCTAGTATGAAAATCGGGGGACGCGAGATCCCCTACCAGGATCGCTACCTGAACGTCAGCGAGCTCGTCCTAGACCCCAACAACCCCCGCTTGCAGTCGCTCATAAGCCTACGCGGCGGACGGGATAACGTGAGCGACAAGCAGCTCGAGGAGATGCTTTGGGAACGCGATCAGGTCAAGGCGCTCAAGACCGCGATCAAAGAAAACGGCGGCGTTCGAGAAGCTATCATTGTACGCCATCGCGATGGTAAGCATGTCGTCGCCGAAGGTAACCAACGGACCGTCGCTTCGCGCAAGCTTTGCGAAGAGATGAACGGACGTGGCGACTTTTGCTCGATCCCCGCGATGGTCTTCGACACCGAGCTAACCGAGGCGGACCTCGCCGCGGTCCTTGCCGAGATCCACGTTACCGGAAAAGACAAATGGGACGCGTACGAAAAAGCACGTCACATCTACGAGCTCTTCAACATGCATGGTAAGACTTATGAATGGCTTACCAACAACCTGCGCATGAGCAAATCTCAGGTGACGCAAATCCTCGGTTCGTACAAGGCGATGACCGAATATCTGGCGATCAATCCCAAGGATCGCATAACGAAGTTCTCATTCTTCGCCGAGCTCTACAAGAAGAAGGCTCTCAAGGAACGCTACGAAACGGACCCCGAATTCCGGGCGGCATTTCAGAAGTGGGTTGCCGAGGATCGGCTCATTGATGCTCGTCAGATCCGATATCTCGATTTGGTGCTTGAGAACACCAAAGCCCGTGAGGTACTCGATAAGAAGGGCATGGTCGAAGCCGAGAAGGTCCTTCGCGAGATGGATCCATCGCTTGAGGCTGGGGTCTATTCGCTGATGAAAAAGACGACGGAAGCGATTCGCTCCTTCCCGCTCAACGAGACGCAGGAGCTCAAAAACAACAACGTGGCAAAGATCATGATCCTTCGAGAACTGAACCGCGCCATCGAGGATCTTGCGCTTGCTGGAAACGTCAAGCTGTGACGTTGCCACGACGCCGAGTCCAGCGGTTCAAGGCAGCAGCCAGCCGCCCGCGGAGCCCTAGCCCTCCGCGGGCTCCCATCCCTACTTACCTTCGGCGACGAATCTGGGATCGTGATGACGGTCGCTGCGCCGTCTGCGGTAGCACAGTGGACCTGCAGTTTGGACATCTCATTGCCCATGCACGCGGTGGCGCTATTTCGGAGGCCAACTTGCGGCTAGAATGCCGTCCGTGCAATCTAAGGCGCGGAACAGGACTAAGTGATGGCTAGAGGCCTCGCGCCGCAAAGGCAATCCTGCGGTCGTCATTCGCTCCCGTTAATCGAGATGAGCCAAGTTACGCTGGCCTGAAAGATTCTGTGTCAAGCATGGAGCGGGGTGACCAACTACTCGTCGGAGCGCTTATACAAGCAGCGGCTACCGAAGGCGGTGAACTTACACCCGAAGCATGCTGGCGAGCCTTGGCAACAGTGCACAAACGTTTGTACCACCCTACGACCGCGATGCAGATTTTAGAGGCGACTCTACAAGACCCAAAAATTCGAACGGCTTTGACCGACATTGGTATAAAGTTGCCGGATTTCAGAAACGCGAATCGCCGCGGTAAACTCATTGGCTATGCTCAGTCCATCAGCAGCCCAAATGAAGCCGAATCACTAACTAACCCTCCTGGGATCCACGAGCCGAATCGAAACGGAACGACTTCCAACTTTGCCACTCCAATCCTCGCGACTCACGGCGATCGCTTCTGGGAAGCTTGCGCCGACGCGTTGCTTGCAGATCGCGTTCTCGTCAAAATCGCGACGCAGTCGAGAATGAATAATCTTGTCTTCCTTGGTCGACTATCGCCCGACCCCGGGGACCGAAAGACGCTTGCGGAGGTCGGCTCTGCGCTAGGCCTCACCCGCGAACGCGTGCGCCAAATCGAGGTCAGGATAACTCGCATGTTACAAAGTGCCCGGCGTGCATGGAGACCGGAGCTTGGCCCCATTTTTGAAAAATTTGATCGTGCGTTCGACAACGTCATGACCTTGGAGCGCGCAGATGAGCTGCTGCCACTTGGCTTTCAGAGGTTGACTTACGCCTCGAAGCTGTTTCTACATCTCTACGGCTCTTATGAAATCCAACATGGACACATCTTCAAGACCTCCTTTGATTCGTTTGTCGAGAAAGCTGCTCAATTACGACGCGAGATGTCTATCGACGGCACGGTGGCTCCCGAGGATTACGCGCGGGCGCTCGAACAGATGGGCGTCTCGCCGGTACTCGCAGAGATGCTTATCAAACAATCAAGGGGTATCGTCAACTTCAGGGGGCAGTTACTGGAGCTGTCCGGTACGCAACCCGAGCGTGCATATTCACTGCTCGAAGCGGTAGGCGAACCACTATCCCTAGAAGAGATCGCCCGGACCATCGATGCTCCGGTAACAAGCGTTCGGAACACGATGATCAGCGATGGCCGCTTCTGCCGCCTCGATAAGAGCCGGTATGGACTAGTCGAGTGGGGGGACGAAGCGTACACTACGATAGTCGAAAAGATTCAGCAGTTTGTTGAAGCACAAGGTGGTCATGCCTTAATCGGTGATGTGATTGAGGAGCTAACGTCGAGATTTGGCGTTAGCGAAAGCTCCGTCAGGACCTACTGCAGCTCGATGTTTACCTACAACAGCGCGACCGGCTTCGTTTCAACTCGCAAGCGCGGTCAAGAGATGTCGGCGCATCGTGAGCCATTATTGACGCGTGGAGTCTTCTGTGTATCAGATGCTCTTTATTTGCGCTGGAAAGTGGGCGGCAAATTTGGTTCAGGAACGCCGATACCAGTCGCATGCGCTCAAGCGATGGGCCTTAAACGCGGTGAATGGAAAGAAAAATTAGTCAATGGTTTCTTTACGACGTTTAGTTGGCGTTCGGCCTACCCGGCTGTTGGCTCGCGGTCGGCGTTGATTCGACGCTACGGGCTAAAGGATGGCGATTACTTGTTTATTGAGCTGACAAAGAACCGGGACGCAACAGCCTTCTACGTCCGCCAGAGTGATGTAGAGGCTCTTTCGGGAGTCGAGCGAGCTGCTGCTCTACTGGGCCTGAAGCGAGGCTATCTTTCTACCGAAGCCAAAGAATCGCCACGGCGCAGCCTAAGGTACGTTGCGCAAGCACTCGGTCTCGACGAACATGCCTCCAACGTGAGGCGACAGATTCGCATGCGACTAGCCGATCGCGGCGATGAAGATCTTCTTGTGTTGATATCGCCTTATGGCCAAGATTAGGCGCATGTCAGCTGGAACGAAGCAATCAGGTTGCGTTCGTGCTAGACGAAGTTCCCCTTTAGATCATGCAAGATGCATGAACGAAAAGGCCTTGCAATCGCCGTGCGGCGACTGTCCGCCTCGCCACTCGGCGGCTCTTATCGAGATGAACGGTGTGCATTTAGGACCGCAGCATTCAGCCGCGCTTGGCCATCGTAAGGTCGGGAAGTCCGTTTGCCGCACGGTCGTGACGGAACTCCTTGTTCAGGGCGGTGCGAGTCCGTGGCACCGACGTGGCACGGACGCATCAAGATCAAAAGGCCCTAGCGGGGATCCGCCGGGACGCCAGAATCGCCAAAACCTCGATTTGACAACACTCTTTGACAATATGCAGGATCAGTCGGGATCATCGACCTCAGATTCGATTCCCGTTGGCGCTACCAGAAATCTCCTTATCCTGTACGGGTTTTTCGCGCGTTTCGCGGCCGCCAGCGCCTTGAATCTAACGGCCGTCTAACGAATTTCGCCGGAAGCTTAGCTCACGATCTTTGCGAACGCCTCCGCTGCCTCCGCATCGCGGTCGCGGTAGACCGTGACGTATCGGTCATACGTGATGCCGGTGCCACTGTGGCCCAGCCGCTTCGAGATCAACTCGTCGGCACGCGGGCCTTTGCCCGGAGGCACAGCGCGGGCGGCGATCTGCTCGTCGGAGTAGCGGGACTTGCGCAACGACGACCCTCCTATGGGGAGCGATTCGCCGCTACCTTCTAGTTATTCGTGGCGTAAAATCTTAGGAGATGACCCGATCAGCTCCTTATCTTTAACGTCCGCCCGTGCAGCGATAGGTAGAGTGCCAAGTCTACTTAGCGACTCGAGCCGATGTAAAGCGCGATCTTCGGCTCTGATTGGTCGTGACGTGACGAGGGTTCCCGTAATGAGACTCGCGATACTCAGATTCCGCACCTATGCATCAACATGGGCATCCGCTGAAACGCCGCCCTTTTCGCTGCTTTTTTTACCAATGATGGCTCCGATAACCGTCCCTAGCGCCGGAATTAGAGCAAGCAGGAGCGGTTTTGCTTGAAGCCACGCTACGGCTGAAAAGGATTGTGAAACGTGAAGTGAATGTACCACGGCCTGGGTGTTAACGTTGTGATGAGCCCCCGAAGAGTCAACTTTATATTCCGTATATTTAACGACGTAGTCGATCGTGCCAGGAACCTTAGGCTGAAGTTGCCAGCTTACTGTCGCGTTTGAAGGTACCAAGTGGATGTCATCACCCTGCACGGGACGAACGGCTAGCTGGCTGGAGTCGGCGATAATGTCTACGTGCACATACGTATTGGTAGTTGTCGGATGCAGCGGGAAATAATAAACGTCGCAAAGAGCACTCCGACCAAGCTGCAAATCGCCTGCACAAGCATATGAGAACGGTTGTATTTGGAGCGACAGCTTTGGAGGAGCCAATGGGCGTGCCAGCCATTGGGCCCCGACGTACCCGATAAGAGCTAACGCTAGTCCGATGCCGAGACCGGTCAAAGCAGCCCTGGATCCGCGGTTAACCATAGGTTCTCACCTCCGCGGGGGGTCTTCGAGTTGGGCTCATTTCTTTCCGGCATCGATACCGGCGCGTGAATGCCCCGATCCGAGAGCCATTTCCGGCAGAGCGAAAACGTGTTCACGTCAAACGCACATACGTTGCGCTCATCCGACGGGGACACTGATCTGGGCCGCCAAACGTTTGGATCGGATGGCTGCCGCTGGCATTGGGTATGCTTTTCGTACGATAATTTTGGAATATGACAACCTCAGCGGCACGGTGCTCCCGCTCACCAACGTCGTTTCATTCGACTCCGTCATCTCCTATTGGATCGCGCTCACGTTCTTAACCGTTCCGACGGCTGCACTCATCGACGGCATTCGCACGGCAAGCAGTGCTTAGCGCGCTCCCATGCGATGGCTCGGCCGGATGTGGCTCGTGGCGATCGCATCGATCGCCGTACCGTTTGCCGCTGGAATAGCCGGCTCCCAATACCTACTCACTCACAACGGCGACATTATCAGTTCATAACGACCTTCTTCCTGACCTTCGGCGTCGCGTATCCGGTGCTGCGTCACCGGTTAGTCGACCTCGACGTCATCGTTACGCGCGCAACCGTCTTCGGTGTGGTGTCCGTCATCATCGTAGGACTCTTCGTCGTCGTCGCGGCGGAGTGGGTGATCGCCAGAGTCTTCGAACAATCCTCGCAGATCGTTACGCTTCTCTTCGTGCTGGTTCTCGGTATCTCGGCGCGGTGGATTCATCGTTTCGTCGACGAGTACTGTCGAGATATTTTTCCGCAAGCGCCTGCGCGCGATCGCTGAAATCGACCGCGTAGCGCGCGAAATCGATGTCGCCACCGATGCGCAAGCCGCGCTCAAATCTCGCAGCCGACACCGTCGCGCGGACGTTGGAGCCATAGGCCTGGCGATATACCTGCGCGGCAGGCGCGGCTACGAACGTTCTGTCGGTAGAGGCGACGCGGCGTTCCCGCTAGCCGAGCGATGATCCGATCTTTGCGCCGGTTTTCGTCCTCAAGCTGCCTCAGGCGAACCAGATCGCTGGTATCGAGGCCGCCGTATCGATCCTTCCAGAACCGGATCGTGTTGGCGTGGATTCCATGTTTTCGACCGAGTTCGGTTGCCGTCGTGCCAGCGTCGAGCTCCCGCAGAATTCCGACGATCTGCGCCTCGGTGAATCGGCTCTTTCGCATGTGAGTCTCCTAGCCGGGCTTTACGCCCGAGAACTCACAGTCTCCGTTGGCGCTACCAAATCGGGCAAGGCTTCGCCCTTTCGTTTATTCTTTCGGAGATTCGGCAAGCGACGTAGACGCCGCGACTTGATAGTCCGACTCGATGAATCGCTTGATGTCTTGCAAGAAAGCGTCGGCCGTCGCCGCGGCGATCCGGTGGCCCAGAATGGCATCGAACACGGCTCCTACCGGTCCGAAAGGTGCATCGTACGTACCTGCGAGCGTCAAGCGGGACTTTCCATCCTCCAAACTCTCGCCGGATAGCGCACCAGTAAACTTCGGAACGAAACGGTCCTCCGGATCCCAAGTCAACTCCATTACGGGCTGATCGTCGGCCTCTTTCGAGATTTCGTATCGCATTCGCACGTCGTGTCGTGCTTGTACGTTTCCGGGAAGGCCGACTTTGGACATGTCGACTGCTAAGCTGAACGTTCCGGGTGCCTGACCGGAGCGGTGGACGGTAAAGTAGCGTTTGGCGTGATGAATTAGATAGTAGCGAGGGCATTTCACGTCAATTTGCTCTCTTAGCGTGCTCATAGCAAAATCACTCCTTAAACTTCGTCATTTCCACACTCTAGGGCGCTCGAAAGAATCCTTTGTGAAGACGCCGCGGCGAAAACTTCACGAGGTTCACGATGGCCGTCACTCGCGCGCAGGTTCATTTTCCCTCAAGCATACGCTGCGGCTGTGAACCTTGCGAGGACGGCGCATTCTCAAGTGCTTCTCAAAAGGAGCTCGCGTATAGGGAAGACGCGCGCGCCGTCAAATGGGGCATGACCTACCAGCCGAGCCCGGAGCATGCCATGGCCCTTACCGGCGTCGCGAAGCCCAAAAGATCCTATCGCGTTGATGAAAGCGGAGCCTACGAAATTTCGGCTCGAGGCTTCGACATTTTGCATAATCCACGGATCAACAAAGGCACTGCTTTCACGCTGGAAGAGCGCCGCGCGCTGGGCCTGATCGGGCTGCTTCCGCCCGGGGTATTGGCGATCGAGCAACAGGCCGAGCGGGCCTACGAACTCTTCAAGCAGCAGTCGGACGACTTAGCCAAAAACGCGTTCTTAACGGCGCTGCAGGACCGCAACGAAGTGCTGTTCTTCCATTTGCTCGGAGAGCACATCGTTGAAATGCTCCCCGTTATCTACACGCCGACGGTGGGTTTGGCGATCCAGCAGTACAGCCACCAGTATCGCAGGCCGCGGGGCATCTTTCTTTCGATTGACCGCCAGGATGAAATCGAGGAAGGGTTGTCAGGCGCCGTCGCGGGGCCCGACGATGTCGATCTGATCGTCGCGACCGACGCCGAGGCGATTCTCGGTATCGGCGACTGGGGCGTCGGCGGCATCGATATATGCGTCGGCAAATTGGACGTTTATACCGCTGCCGCGGGGATCGACCCGTCGCGCACAATTCCGGTCATGCTCGACGTAGGGACGGACCGGCAAGCGCTCCTCGACGATCCGCTCTACCTCGGATATCGTCACCCGCGCGTTCGCGGTGAGCGGTATCACGCGTTCATCGATAAGTACGTATCGAGCGCCCTACGCTTGTATCCAAATGCGCTGCTCCACTGGGAAGACTTCGGTGCGGTCAACGCGCGTCGGATTCTCACGGCCTACCGATCGCAGATCTGCACGTTTAACGATGACATTCAGGGGACGGCGGGAATCGTGCTTGCCGCGGTGCTCGCCGCTCTCAAGGTCTCGGGCGGCCGAGTTCGCGACCAAAAGATCGTCATTTTCGGCGCGGGCACCGCAGGCTGCGGCATTGCCGACCTTATCCGGAATGTGATGACGAGCGACGGTCTCACCGTCGAAGCGGCCGTGCGTCGATTCTGGTGCGTCGGCCGGCACGGCTTGCTAATCGACGACATGGGAGACCTTCGCGACTTCCAGAGACCGTACGCGCGGCCCGCTGCCGAAGTCGCCGAGTGGACGCGCGACGCCGAACGCGGTATCACTCTGGAGGAGGTCGTGCGCCTGATCCAACCGACGATTCTCATTGGGTCGTCCGCCGTCACCGGAGCATTTAGCGAATCGATCGTCCGCCGGATGGCAGAGGGCACCCCGCGCCCCGTGATTCTGCCGCTCTCCAATCCGACGGCCCTCGCCGAAGCGGTGCCGGCCGACCTCATCCGATGGACCGACGGCAGGGCACTAATAGCGACCGGAAGCCCCTTCGATTCAGTCATTTACAACGGCGTGAAGTATACGGTCGCGCAAGCGAACAATGCGATGCTCTTCCCCGGGCTCGGTTTGGGAACGATCGCGATCCGCGCGCGATTGATCAGTGACGGGATGTTTACGGCCGCCGCGCGCACGATCGCCGGGATGGTGGATGCGTCGCAGATTGGCGCGGCGATTCTTCCACCGGTCGCGAACGTGCGTGAGGTCTCGGTACGGGTTGCAATTGCCGTCGCGGAGCACGCCGTAGGCGAAGGATTGGCGCGCGTCAACCCGCCGAACCTGGAGGCGGCGATCCGCGATGCGATGTGGGAGCCGCGTTACCGCCGAATCAAAGCTATCTAGGCGCTTTCGATCCGAGGGAATCGCGGGCGACGCCGTTCTTGCAAGGGCTATGCAAAGCTCGCGTGTTCTCCATGGCGAGTCTACTGCGCTCCGGCGCGCTTGGAAGAGGCGCTCGCGAGCGCGCTGCCAACGAGCCTTACTGCTTGTCAACCGAGCGAGCTCATGCTATGTTTTTCAAAAATCGGCCGCTCTGGGGGCCGGCTAATTACGCCGCCTGTAAACGCCGAAAACACGATCAACCCCAGAGCATGGAGGACCCTATGAACTATCGCCTGTCGGTCGGGTTCGTCACACTTTCTATCGCGGTCGCTGGCTGCAGCGGCGTCGCTAATCTTCCATCAGCGCCCGCCAATCAAGCGGCGTTTTCCCCGGCGGTTCGGGTCG
>Ga0070738_10007180_pt1 | contig 11286 bp, 6 predicted proteins | sample Coa_R2_2_FD_66446 | JGI IMG/M metagenome (GOLD analysis project Ga0070738, IMG submission 66446) | Surface soil microbial communities from Centralia Pennsylvania, which are recovering from an underground coalmine fire - Coalmine... | ecosystem: Environmental > Terrestrial > Soil > Unclassified ... | reverse complement strand
CCGGATCGCGTTCGTCGAAATCGGCGGCGACGAGATCGGAATCGCGATCGACTCCGAGCGTCAGCTGCGTGAGATCGTTGGAGCCGATCGAGAAGCCGTCGAAAAACGCCGAAAAGGCGTCGATCTGCACGACGTTGTTGGGGATCTCGCACATGACGTAGATCTCCAGGCCGTTCTCGCCTCGACGCAAGCCGAGCTCGGCCATACGTTCGACGACGCGCCGCGCCTCGTCGGTTCGGCGGCAGAATGGAATCATCAAAATGACGTTGCGCAGCCCCATCGCGTCGCGCACGCGCGTCATGGCGGCGCACTCGAGTGCGAAGGCCTCGGCATACAGCGGATGGGTGTAGCGTGAGGCGCCGCGCAGTCCGAGCATCGGGTTGTCCTCGACCGGTTCGAAATAGGATCCGCCGACGAGCTTGGCATATTCGTTGGACTTGAAGTCCGACATCCGTACGACGACGGGCTTGGGATAGAACGCCGCGGCGATCGTGCCGACACCTTCGGCGAGCTTTCGGATGAAATAGGCGCCGCCGTCGGCGTCGTTCGCGGCGAGCTCCGCGAGCCGCCGGGCGGCTGCGGCGTCGGTTACGCGTTCGGGATGGAGCAGGGCCATGGGGTGCGCCGCAATCTCGTCCGAAACGATGAACTCGATTCGGACCAGACCGACGCCGTCGTTCGGCAGAAAACTGCGCGCGAAGGCGCTCTGCGGATCGCCCAGCGTCAGCATCAGCTTCACCGGAGGTTTGCGCAGCTCGCCCAGATCGATGGCGCGGCGTTCGAACGGGATGCGGCCGGCGTAGACGGCGCCGTCTTCACCCTGCGCGCACGAAACGGTCGCTTGCGCCGTCGTCGCGAGCGCGAGCGTCGCATTGCCCGTGCCGACGACCGCCGGAATGCCGAGCTCCCGCGCGACGATTGCCGCGTGACATGTCCGACCGCCGTGATCCGTGACGATTGCGGCGGCGGTCTTCATGACCGGCTCCCAGTCGGGCGTCGTGCTGGGCGCCACGAGGACCTCACCCGGGCGAAAGCTTGCCAGGTCGCTCGCGTCGCGCGCGATACGGACGTCGCCGGCGGCGACGGACGTGCCTACTGCCCTTCCTATTGCCAGCGGCGCTTGCGACGGCTTCAAAACGTATTCCTCGATGACGTTCGCGAGCCGGCGCGAAGCTGCCGTCTCCGGACGCGATTGCACGAGGTAAATCAAGCCATCGACGCCGTCCTTGGCCCACTCGACGTCCATGGGGACGTCGTGGCCTACGAGCCGGCTGTAGTGGTGCTCGACCCGGATACACGTACCGGCGATCTCCAGCACCTCGGCGTCGGTCAAGCAGAACCGGCGGCGCTCCGCATCGCTCGTTGCGACGTTGACCGTCGTCGCGCCGGCACGGTCGCCGTCCGCAAAGGTCAATCGCAGCGCCTTGGTCCCGACGCGGCGGCGTAAGACCGCGCGATAGCCGGCTTCGAACGTCGGCTTATGCACGTAGAATTCGTCGGGATCGACGCCGCCCTGCACGACGTTCTCTCCCAAACCGTAAGATCCGGTGATCAGAACGACGTCGCGAAAGCCCGTTTCGGTATCGAGCGTAAATGCAACGCCGCTGCAAGCCAGATCCGAGCGCACCATCTTCATGACCCCGACCGAGAGCGCGACCTTGAAGTGATCGAAGCGCTGATCGATCCGATAGTGGATGGCCCGCTCGGTGAAGAGGCTGGCGAGACAGCGCCGATACGCGTCGAGGAGCATCGCCTCGCCACCGACGTTGAGGAACGTTTCGTGCGCGCCCGCGAAGCTTGCGGTCGGCAGATCCTCGGCCGTTGCCGAACTGCGCACTGCGACGCGGACTCCGAGGCCGTATTGCGCTTCGAGCTCGCGGTACGCCGCAAGAATCTCCTCGCTCAGCTCGGGAGGGAGCGGTGCGTCTAAGACGAGATCTTGTGCCGATTTCGCGCGTTGCGCGAAATCGCGCAGGTCGTTGGGATCGAGCCCGTCGAGAACCCGATGAAGGCCGGCCCACAAGCCGGCGGCATCGAGTACCTCGCGATAGGCTTGTGCGGTAACCGCGAAGCCGTTGGGCACGCGCGCGCCCAGCGCGTCGAGATTGCGGTACATCTCGCCCAACGAAGCGTTCTTGCCGCCGACGGCCGGGACGTCGGTATTGGAGATGGTGCGAAACGGCCGGATAAAGCGCCGTTCGAGCAGCCGATCTCCGGCGACCGGCGTTGCGGCGGTGGTCGTCATGAGGCGAGAGTACGCACGGCCCGGGAAGATGTGATGAAAGAGCCGTTCCCGACTAATTCCCAGCCGGGCCGTACGCTGTGCGCTAATGGCCCAAGAACGCGCCGGGATCCATCTCCCCGCCCAACTACGTCTTTCCCGCGGGGTGCTCGTGCTGCTCGGGATCATCGCCGCAGCCGCGATTGCGCTGGGGCTCAAAAGCATCGTGGGAACGCTCGGGCGTCCGCCCGGCATCGAAGTCTCCGGGACCATCGAGGCGACGGAGAGCGACGTCTCGCCCAAGGTCGAGGGACGCCTGGTGGAACTTCGCGTGCGCGACGGCGACCCCGTACGAAAAGGCCAGCCGGTCGCTATTCTGGAGCGCGTCGATCCGGGACTGAACCTGGATCAGGCTCGCGCCAACGTCGCCGCGGCGGCCGCGCAAGTAGCGGTCGCTCAATCGGCTTACGACCTTGAACGGGAAACTTACGGTACGACCCTCGCACAAGCCGGTGAGGGCGTCAGCATCGCGCAGTCGCGGCTCGGACAGGCCGGGCAGAGTTTGGATATTACCGCCAATACCGCCGCCCTCGAGGTCGACCGGGCCCGTGCCGATCTTGCCGCCGCGCGGTCGGCCTATGAGAAGGCGCGGACCGATCTGACCCGCGCAAGAAGTCTCGTTGCGACCGGAGACGAGCCGCAGCAGACGCTGGACGACGCTTCGGCGCAATACGACGCGGCCGCGTCTCAGTTACAAACGGCTGAAGACGCGCTCGCCACGGCGCAGGCCAATCTGAAGAGCGTCTCGATCCGCCGGCTCGACGTCGCGGCTTCGCAGCAGTCGCAGCGGCAGTCGGTGGAGGCGCTGCACAACGCGCGTGCGCAGGCTCGAGTGATCGAAGAACGGCAGGCGCAGCTGCTCGCCGCTCGAGCCGCACTCGCTCAGGCGCGCGCCGCGCTCGGGCTGGCTGCCGACCAGGTCCGTGAGACGCGATTGCTTGCACCCTTCGACGGCATCGTCATTTCGCACAACTTCGAGGTCGGCGACTTGGTCGCGCCGGGCGCCGCCGTGATGACGGTCGGCGACCTCGAGCATCCGTACGTGTACGTCTACGTCAGCGAGAGCGACTTGCCCAAGATCAAAACCGGCATGCGCGCGAACGTTCGCATCGACGGCATGCCCGGGCGTTCGTTTGCGGGAACCGTCACCGAGATCGCCGACACGGCGGAGTTCACGCCCGAAGACGTACAGACGAAGGAGGAGCGGATCCAATACCTCGTCTTTCGCGTCAAGATTCAGCTCTTCGACCCCACCGGTACGCTGAAACCGGGTCTGCCTGCGGATGCTGCGATCAGACTCGACTGAGCCGCCGCCGGCGATCGGCATTCGCGGCGTCACGCGGCGCTTCGGTGCGGTCGCCGCAGTCGACAACTTCAGCCTCGATGTCGGACGAGGCGAAATCTTTGCGCTGACGGGTCCCGACGGCGCCGGAAAGACTACGCTGATCCGGCTTATTTGCGGCGCCCTGGCGCTCGACGAAGGCTCCCTGCGCGTCGACGGGGTGGACGTCGTCGCGCAAACGGCGCGCGTGCAAGGCGCGATCGGCTACATGCCGCAGCGCTTCAGCCTGTATCCCGATCTCTCGCTGATGGAGAACCTCGCCTTCTACGGAGAGATCTTCGGAGTGCCGGCTCGCGAATTCGAAGCGCGTGCGCGTTCGCTGCTGACGGAGTTTTCGCTTTGGGAGTTTCGCACGCGATTGGCCGAGGAGCTGTCCGGCGGAATGAAGCAGAAGCTGGCGCTTGCGTGTACGCTGGTCCATCGCCCAGCGACGATTCTACTCGACGAGCCGACCGCGGGCGTGGACCCGGTCTCGCGCCGCGAACTTTGGCGAATTCTCTATCGTATCAATCGCGGCGGTACGACGATCTTTCTCAGCACACCGTACATGGACGAGGCCGAGCTCTCCGATCGCGTCGCGTTGATGATCCGAGGCTCGCTCGTGCAGTGCGGCACGCCCGACGCGATCAAGGCGGCGATCGACGGCGAGGTCGTCGAGGTCGTCTGCCGAGATCGTGCCGTCGCCCGCCGCGCCCTTGCGGCCCTGCCGGAGGTACGCAGCGTGGAGATCTTCGGCGAAACGCTTCATGCGCTCGTGGACAGCGCGCAGGCCGCGATTCCGCAGATCTCTCGCGCGCTGGCGGACGCGGGCGTCGCGGACGCTCGTCTCATGCGGATTGCGCCTACGGTCGAAGACGCGTTCGTAGCGAGACTCACGGCATGAACTCCGCGCGAACGACCGTGCGCGCGCAAGGCCTCACTCGCCGCTTCGGCGATTTCGTCGCTGTGAACGACGTGTCGTTTGCAATCGAAGCGGGCGAAATCTGGGGGTTTTTGGGCCCCAACGGCGCCGGGAAATCGACGACGCTTCGCATGCTTTGCGGGGTGCTCGCGCCTTCGTCGGGACGCGCCGAGGTGCTCGGCTACGACGTCGCGCGCGATCCCGAGTCCGTCAAGCTGCGCATCGGATACATGTCGCAAGGCTCGAGTCTCTGGGACGATTTGACCGTTGAGGAGCATCTCGCATTTTATGCCGGCATGTTCGGCATGGACGGTCCCGCGCAGCGCGCCGCGGTCGACGAGTGGAGCGCGCGCGTCGGATTGGCCGATCGCCGGAAAGAGCTCGCCGGTTCGCTTCCGGGCGGCATCCGCAAGCGCCTCGCATTGGGATGCACCCTGCTCCATCGGCCGAAGATTCTTTTTCTGGACGAGCCGACGGCGGGGGTCGATCCGGTGTCGCGACGCGAGTTTTGGGATCTCATCGCCGGTTTCGCGGAAGAGGGCACGACCGTGATGGTCAGCACGCACTACATGGACGAGGCCGAGCATTGCAAGGTGCTGGCGTTGATCTACGGCGGCCGCATCATCGCGCGCGCGAGCCCCGACGAGCTCAAGCGGTCGCCGGCGATCGGGCCGACGGTTCGCATCGATTCGCCCGAGAGCGTCGCCTTGATCGACGTAGTCGAACCGTTGCCCTACGTGCTGGCCTGCGCGCTGCAGCGATCCTCGCTGCACGTAACCCTGCGCCGGGGCCAAGATTTGGAGCAGCTGCGCAAAGCGCTGGCCGCCGCGGGCTGTTCGGCAACGCCGGTCGCCATCACGCCCTCGCTAGAAGACGTCTTCGCGTCGCTGGTGAACGCCGCATGAACTGGCGCCGCGTCTGGACGATTGCCGTCAAAGAGTACCGGCAGTTCTTTCGCGACCATCGTACGGTCGCGGCGACCATGCTGATGCCGCTCGTTCAAGTCGTGCTCTACGGCTATCTGTCGAGCGAGGTGCGCCATCAGCCGACAATCGTCTGGGATAACTCGCATACGGCGCAAAGCCGGGACCTGCTGCGCGCGTTCGTCAACTCGTCGTACTTTTCGCTGGATTACTACGCGCACGAGATGCGCGACGTCGTGCGGTACATCGACGGCGGCCGGGCGCTCGCGGGTATCGTCATTCCGCCCGATTACGCAACCCTGCTCGACGAGAAGAAGCGGCCCGAAGTCATGGTGGCCGTCGACGCCTCCGACGCGACGGCGGCGCAGACGGCCCTTTCGGCGGCGCAGGCCGTCGGCACGGACGCAACGCGACGGATGACCGTGCGAGCCTTGCGCCTGGCGGGCGAGCCCCTCCCCAGCGTCGGAGTCGACGTGCGCACGCGCGCCTGGTACAACCCCGGGCTGCGTCAGGAAGTCTTCATCGTGCCGGGAGTTCTCGCGCTGGTCATGCAGTTTACGATGACGTTTTTGAGCATGAGCACGATCGTACGCGAGCGCGAGCTGGGAACGCTGGAGCAGCTTATCGTGAGCCCGATTACGTCGGGAGAGCTGATGCTCGGCAAGATGATACCCCTGATGACCGTCGGCTACATCAACGTCACGACCATCCTGCTGCTCGCGGTTTTCTGGTTCGGCGTTCCGGTGGCCGGAAGCGTCGCGCTCTTGTACGCTACGGTGCTGGTCTTTTTCTTCGCGACGCTCGGGATGGGAACGCTCGTGTCGACCGTCGCTAAGACGTACATTCAGGCCGTGCAGCTGATTCAATTCCTGCTGCTGCCCAGCATGCTGCTCTCCGGCTTCATCTTTCCGGTCGAGTCGATGCCCCGGCCGCTGCAGCTCATCTCGTATTTCATCCCGTTGCGGTATTTTTTGACGATCGTGCGCGGCATCATCATCAAAGGGGTGGGGATCGACTACCTCTGGCAACAGATTTTGATTCTGCTCGCCTTCGGCCTAGCGGTCTTCGCAGCTGCAGTGCTGCGCTTCCGAAAGCGCATCGCGTAGGGGTGGGATGAGCGACACGATCGTCACCGTTACGCTCAATCCTGCCGTCGACGAGGGCGTCGCGCTGGAATCGTTCGTTCTCGGGGACGTAAACCGGTGTTTTCTGAGCAACCTCGACGCCGGCGGCAAGGGGCTCAACGCCAGCCGCGTCATCCGGCGCCTGGGTCGCGAAACGCTCGCGTTGGGTTTCCTGGGAGGCGTCACCGGCGCGATGATCCGCGCCCGCCTCGACGAAGAGGGCGTGCCGCACGCTTTCGACGAGGTCGAGGGCCTCACGCGGCTCAACGTCATGATTTACGAGAGCGCGGCTCGGCGTCGCAGCCGGATCTATCTGCCGGGCCCGCGCGTCGATCCGGCGCGGCTCGTCGAGCTCAAGGCGCGTCTTGAATCGGTCGCGCGCCGCGTGGTGGTACTCGGCGGAAGTCTTGCGCCGGGACTGCCGGAGTCCACCTACGGCGAGCTCGTCGTCTGGTTGAAGGCCAAGAACGTGCGCTGCGTCGTCGATAGCTCGGGCGCGGCGCTCGCGGGTGCGCTTGCCGCGCGCCCCGCGCTCATCAAACCGGACGTCGAAGAGGCCGGCGAGCTCCTCGGACGCACGATTGCGGGCGACGACGACGCGCTGTGCGCCGCACGCGAGCTGCAGCGGCTGGGAGCCGAATCCGTCGTGATCTCGCAAGGGGCGGCCGGGGCAATCGGCGTCGGGCCGCATGGAGCGTGGAAGGCGCACGCGCCGTCGGTGCTGCCGCAGAGTACCGTCGGTTCGGGCGACTCGATGGTCGCGGGCCTGGCAATCGCGCTCTCCGAAGGCGGAGACCTCGGCGAAGGATTGCGTCTGGGCACGGCGGCGGGCGCCGGAACGGCGATGACGCCTGCCGCGCATCTGTGCCGCCGCGAGGACTTCGACGCGCTGCTCCCGCGCGTCCGAGTCGAGCCGCTACGAGCCGCTCTACGCTGAGGCGGGAGCGAGCAGGTCGAGCGCCGCGGAGCGCGCGACGTCGGAGTTGCGGCTCATCGCTTCGTACTGACGATACTTGTCGAGGATTGCGGCCTGCGCGGCCGCGGCCAACGCAGCGGCCTCTTTGGGATGCGTGCGCCGTAGTGCGGTATAGCGCGCTTCGTTGTAGGCAAACTCCGTGAAGGAAATCGTCGGGCGCGGCGAGTCGAGGCGGAACGGGTTCTCGCCGGCGGAGCGCATCGCCGGGTTGAACCGGAAGAGCGGCCAATAACCGCTGGCGACCGCGAGCTGCTGTTGGTGCAGGCCGCGGCGCATCTCGATGCCGTGCGCGATGCACGTGCTGTATGCGAGAACGAGCGACGGGCCCGGATAGGCCTCGGCCTCGCGCAACGCGATCAGCGTCTGCTGCGGGTTGGCGCCCATGGCGATCTGTGCGACATAGACGTTCCCGTAGGAGATCGCTTGAAGCGCCAAATCCTTCCGGGGAACGCGTTTGCCCGCCGACGCAAACTGCGCGACGGCGCCGATCGGCGTGGCCTTCGAGGCTTGTCCGCCCGTGTTTGAGTAGACTTCCGTATCGAGCACCAGCACGTTGACGTCTCGTTCGGTGGCGAGCACGTGATCGAGGCCGCCGTATCCGATGTCGTAAGCCCATCCGTCGCCGCCGACGATCCAGACGCTGCGCTTGACGAGAAAGTCCGCGACGGCGAGTAACCGGCGCGCGCGTGCGTCGCCCCGCTTCTCGAGCGATGCTTTGAGGTGCGCGACGCGCGTACGCTGCGCGCCGATCTCCGAATCGGTCTGCTGCGGGCCGCCGAGGATCTCGCTCGCAAGCGGACCGCCGAGCTCCGGTGCGAGTTGCTCGAGCAGCGTGCGAGCCAGTTCCCGCTGCTTATCGACCGCGAGGCGGAATCCGAAGCCGAACTCGGCGTTGTCTTCGAAGAGCGAGTTCGACCACGCGGGGCCCCGCCCGTCGGCGTCGGCGCTCCACGGCGTGACCGGCAGATTACCGCCGTAGATCGACGAGCATCCCGTCGCGTTGGCAACCTGCATTCGGTCGCCGAAAAGCTGCGAAAGCACCTTGAGATACGGCGCCTCGCCGCAGCCCTCGCAGGCGCCCGAGAACTCGAACGTCGGCTGTAAATACGCCACGCCGGAAACGTTTGCAAAGTCGACGTCGGGCCGCGGGTTGATCGGCAAATCTTGGAAGAACTTCCAATTTTCCCGGCCGGCGTCGAGGATCGGAGCTTTTGCCGTCAGGTTGATGGCCTTGCGCTGTGCGTCGGACGGATTGACGGCCGGACATATTTCGACGCACCATCCGCAGCCCGTGCAATCTTCGAGCGAGACTCCGAGCGCGTAGCGGACGTCGGGAAAACCGCGCGCGCTCGCCGGTGCCGATTTGAACGCTGCGGGCGCTCCGACCGTACTCTCGCGCTCGAAATACTTCGCCCGGATGACGGCGTGCGGACAGACGAAGCTGCAGAGTCCGCATTGAATGCAGCACTCCGGATCCCAGAGCGCGACGTTGTCGGAAACGTTGCGCTTTTCGAACGCGGCCGTACCCGACGGATAGGTACCGTCGGCGGGCATGGCGCTCACCGGAATCGTATCGCCGAGTCCCGCCAGCATCTTTGCGGTCACTGTCCGCTCGAAGCGAGAGGCCGAGAGTGGAACCAGCCGCGTCAGGTCGATGGTGCTCGTCACCTTATCCGGAACGGCGACCTCTTCGAGGGCGTCGCGCGCGCCGGCGATCGCGGCGAGGTTCGCGGCGACGACGGCCTCGCCGCGCTCGCCGTACTGCCGCCGGACCGATGCCTGGATTGCGGCCAGCGCGGCATCCTCCGGCAAAAGGCCCATTAGCAGAAAGAAACAGGTTTGCAGGATCGTGTTCACGCGCCCGCCCAGTCCCTGTTCGCGCGCGAGCCGCCCCGCATCGACGACGAAGAGACGCAGGCGTTTGTCGATGACTTGCTCCTGCACGCGGCGCGGGAGCCAACGCCACACGTCCTTGGCGGCGTAGGGGCTGTTGAGCAAGAACGTCGCACCGTGCGCGGCGCGTTCCAGCACGTCGATGCGCTGGAGAAAATCGAATTTGTGGCAACCGACGAAACTCGCGGACTTCACGAGATAGGGGGCGTCGATCGGCGTGCGGCCGATGCGAAGATGCGAGACCGTGCGCGCGCCCGATTTGTGCGCGTCGTAGACGAAATAGGCTTGCGCGAAGCGTCCGCTCTCGACCAGGATTCGCACGCTCTCCCGGTTCGCACCGACCGTGCCGTCCGAGCCCAGGCCGTAGAAAACGGCGCGCGTAATCCCATCGGCCTCGAGGTCGAGCGCGCGATCATAGCTCAGGCTCATACCGGTGACGTCGTCCTCAATTCCCACGGTAAAGCGTGGCTTGGGCTGCGGACGCGCGAGGTCGTCGAAAACCGCGCAGGCCATCGCCGGGTCGAACTCCTTCGACGCCAGTCCGTAGCGGCCGCCGGCGATATTCGCGCGGCGCAGCGCCGCTGCGACGTCGAGAAAGAGGGGCTCGCCGTACGAACCAGGCTCCTTCGTCCGGTCCAGCACCGCGATCGCCCGGCACGACGGCGGCAGCGCCGCCGCGAGCGCTTGAGCCGGAAACGGCCGGTACAGGCGGATCTGCAGCACGCCGACGCGTTCGCCGCGTCCGCGCAAATGCGCGACCGCGTCACGAAGCGTGGCGCTGGCCGAGCCCATGACGATGGCGACGCGCTCGGCCAGCGGATCGCCGAAATACTCGACCAGCGAATATTTTCGCCCGGCGATCGCGGCGAACCGGTCCATCGTGGCCGCCACGACGTGCGGCAAACGCTCGTAATAGCGATTGGTCGCTTCGCTGGCTTGGAAGAAAGTATCGGGATTGTGAGCGGTGCCGCGTACGAACGGCCGCTCGGGATCGAGCGCGCGTCGCCGGTGTTCGGCGATCCATCGGTCGTCGATCGCTGCGCGCATCTGATCGTCGGAGAGCGGCACGATGGCATTGACTTCGTGCGAGGTGCGAAACCCGTCAAAGAAATGCAGGAAGGGAACGCGCCCCTGCAACGTCGCGGCCTGTGCGATCAGCGCAAGATCGTGCGCCTCCTGAACCGAGCCCGAGCACAGCATCGCAAAACCCGTGCCTCGCGCCGCCATGACGTCGGAGTGGTCGCCAAAGATCGACAAACCGTGCGTGGCGACCGTCCGGGCCGCGACGTGAAAGACGGCCGGCGTGAGCTCGCCCGCGATCTTGTACATGTTGGGCAGCATCAAAAGCAGCCCCTGAGAGGCCGTGAACGTCGTGGTCAGGGCTCCCGTCTGCAGCGCGCCGTGCAGCGCGCCGGCCGCGCCGGCCTCGCTTTGCATTTGTGCGACCGACGGCACGTTGCCCCACAGGTTCGCCACGCCGTCGGCCGACCAGGCATCGGCGAGCTCCGCCATCGGCGACGCCGGCGTGATCGGATAGATCACGCAAAGTTCGTTACAGCGATACGCAACCCGCGCGACGGCTTCGTTGCCGTCCCTCGCCACGCGCGCGGTCATGCGACCTCCATCGGTTCGGGCGCCATTTCGATCGCATGGCAGGGACATGCGTCGAAGCAGACCGCGCAGCCCGTGCATCGAGTGTAGTCGTAACGGTAGCGTTGGCCCGGCCCGAGCTTGACGATGGCGCTCGCAGGGCACGCGGCATAGCACTGATCGCATTCGTAGCAGTTTCCGCACGAAAGGCAGCGCTGGGCTTCACGCCGCGCCTCCGGTTCCTCCAAACCGAGCG
>Ga0070738_10007179_pt1 | contig 11286 bp, 12 predicted proteins | sample Coa_R2_2_FD_66446 | JGI IMG/M metagenome (GOLD analysis project Ga0070738, IMG submission 66446) | Surface soil microbial communities from Centralia Pennsylvania, which are recovering from an underground coalmine fire - Coalmine... | ecosystem: Environmental > Terrestrial > Soil > Unclassified ... | reverse complement strand
TCGTTCGACCGTGTCGGCGTGATTGAGAGCAGATCCCAATTGAAAGGGACTAAAGGCGGCGTTGAGAGACGTTTCGAGTTCACTGGCATACGTGGCAGTGAAGCGATTGGTTGCCACCAGATGCTGAACCCCATGCTTAAGGAGGCCAAGCCATGAAGCATGACGCTTTCCAGTGGCATTGACGGCAACGCCAGCGCCAACCACCACGACGACGGGTGGGTGGGCCCTGTCGAGCAACTTGGCTATTTGGTCCAGTTCGGCAGTCTTTGACGACATCGGCACATTCGAACGCTAGCGGCAACGATCTCGTTCGCACGTCCGCCGCCTTGAAGCGCCGATTCCGCAAGAGATCGAACAACAACTGCGCCCCTCACAGGGCTTCTTGTACAGTAGAAAACCCTGCGCGAAATGCCACCATCTCGCAAGGGGCATTCGTCAGAAGCCGAAGGCGCGCCGCACGTTGCCGCCCAGCAGGCCGGCGCGCGCCGGCGCCGGCACTTCCTCGACCATGTCCTCCAGCGCCTGCAGGTAGTCGCCGGTGTGGTCGGGATGCGGATAGTCCGACGCCCAGAAGAAGCGATCGGCGCCGTAATTCTTCATCATGGCGGGGAGCGTGCGCTCGTCGGGGTCGCCCGACACCCAGACCTGGCGGCGGAAATAGTCGCTGGGCCTGAGCTTGAGCGGCGCGCGGCCGCCGAGATAGGTCGCGGTGGCGACGCCGTCGAGCCGGTCGAGCCAGTAGCCGATCCAGCCCGCGCCGCATTCCAGCAGCACGAGCTTCAGTTTGGGGAAGCGGTCGAAGGTGGCGAAGTCGAAGAAGGTCGTGAAGGCCTGCCGCACGCCTTCGCCTGCCGTCACCGAGGCGAGCAGGGAAAGGCGATGGCCGTTCTCGAAGCGCGGCGAGCGCAGCTCGAACGGCTCGAAGGCGGGATGGATGGCGATCGGCACGTCGAGCTCGCAGGCCTTGGCATAGACCGGGTCGTGCACCGGATCGCCATGCGCCTTGTGCGTCCAGGTGAAGGGCACGACGAAGGCGCCGCGGCAGCCGTCCTTCACGGCGCGCTCGAGTTCCTTTGCCGCCGCCTCGGGATCGCCGAGCGAGAGGTGCGCGATCGGGATCAGCCGGCCCTTGCTGTCGCGGCAGAACTCGGCGACCCAGCGATTGTAGGCGCGGCAATAGGCCTGGCTCAGCTCTACGTCGCTGAGCTCGGATTCCCACAGGATGCCGAGCGTCGGATAGAGCACGGCCGCGTCCAACCCTTCAGCGTCGAGCAGCTTCAGCCGCTCGCCGGCATCGCAGGCGCCGTACGGCATGTTGGCGGCATAGGTCTTGTCGGGATGCGGCCGGAAGGCCTCGAGGTCCTTCTGGCCCATGCGGCCCAGGGTGGCGGGATAGCCGCGCCGCGTGCGCTTGCTCGGGATGCCGCCGATCTCGAGATACTCGAGCCCGTTCTCGTCGCGCTTCATGCGCAGCGCGCGGTCCTTGTATTTCGCTTCGATGTAATGGTCCCACAGGCCGGCATCTTCCAGCAGATGGCCGTCGGCATCGACGGCGCCCGTGAATTTGAGGCGGTGAACCGCGCTGGGATCGAAGACCGGCCGCATCGGCGTTTCTCCCGTTCGCCTGAGAGTACCGGGCGCCGACCCGGTTCGCTACCGCCGACAAACCCTCCGCTCATGCGCGCCGGAAGAGGAGGACCAGCAGGATGATGAGCAAGAGCAGGCCGCCTCCGCTCGGGTAGTAACCCCAACCGGTGCTGTACGGCCATGTCGGCAGCGCGCCGATGATGAGAATCAGCAGGATGATGAGGAGGACGGTGCGCAAGAGGGGCTCCTATCGAGGGACATCCCTAAACGTTTCGATCAGCCATCGGTTGCATTGGGTGACCACCCTGAAAACCGCCGAGCGAGCGCCTGGCTCGGCATGCGTTGATCATGGCCCGGTCGCTCCCGTATGACGTGGGGCGGGAAGCCATCAGCAGGAGGCAGTCGATGACCAAGCGAATCGGCATCCTGACCAGCGGCGGCGATTGCGCGGGCCTCAACGCGGTGATCCGAGCCGTGACGCTGCGCGCCCACCACGGCTATCGCTGGACGGTGGTCGGCATCCGCTACGGCACCCTGGGCTTGCTGGAGCGGCCGGTGGCGGCGCTGGAGCTCGACCCGGCGCGGCTCGATCCGACCCTGATGCGCGAGGGCGGCACTTTCCTCGGCACCACCAACAAGGGCAACCCTTTCGCCTTCCCGATGGAGGACGGCACGGTCAAGAACCGCTCGGCCGAGATGATCGACGGGCTGAAGCAGCTTCGGCTCGACGGGCTGATCGGCGTGGGCGGCGACGGCAGCCTGCACATCCTGCGCCGCCTGTTCGGCTCGTGCGGCGTGCCGCTGGTCGGCATTCCCAAGACCATCGACAACGACGTGACGCGCACCGAGCGCGCCATCGGCTACGGCACAGCGGTGGCGGTGGCGACCGAAGCGCTCGACCGGCTGCAATCGACCGGCGCTAGCCACGACCGCATCATGGTGCTCGAGGTGATGGGCCGCGACGCCGGCCACATCGCCATCGCCGCCGGCATCGCGGGTGGCGCCGACGTGGTCCTGATCCCGGAGATCCAGTGGACGGTGGAGCGGGTGGCGAGGCACATCGAGGCGATACGCGCCGGCGGCCGGCCGACGGCTTTGGTCGTGGTCGCCGAAGCCGCGGCGCGCGGCGAGGAGCTGGCGCGCCAGCTTGCCAAGCGAACCGGCGCGGAGGCGCGTGCCACCGTGCTCGGCCATGTCCAGCGCGGCGCCGAACCGACGGTCGAGGATCGCCTGCTCGCCTGTGCGCTCGGCGTGCGAGCGGTCGACATCCTGGCCGAAGGCGGCGGCGATCGCATGGTGGCGTGGTGGAACCGGCGCGTGATCGACGTGCCGCTCGCCGAAGTGGCCGGCCGCTCGCGCACCGTCGATCAGGACGGATCGCTGGTCCGCACCGCGCGCGCGCTCGGGATTTGCCTGGGGGACGGGGTGTAGGTCTCGCGAGCTTCGCTCGCGAGACGTTCTATACGACAGAATCGGGTTCCTTCTAACACCCGGGGTATGGTGGCGACGCCATGATCGCCATTACCTACAGCCAGCTCCGTCGTCCTGAGGCCCTTCGGGCGGCGCAGGCCGCCCTCAGGATAAACTCCGCCGAAGGACATCGTGCTGTCACGATGCCAGGTCCTTCGCTGCGCTACGCGGGCTCAGGACGACAGGAGCGGCCGGTTGGCGCAGTTAGCGCTAGTGCGCTAGTGATTCGCAGTGGTCGGTCTGACCTCGGCGCAAGATTCGGTCGCGTGTCGCGATTGGTAAACAAACGCGCCACAAGAGGGTCCGTTATCTTTCCGTTTAATAAGCGTTACCGTCCGGTAACCAGCACCATGGATTGTGGTTCAGAAAATTGCTCAACTATCGCGCAAGATTCGTTCGCACCAATCGGCGCGAGCGCGCGTGGACCACAAGAGTTCATATTTTTCCGTATTACTTAAATATGAGCCCTTCAACTAATAGTGGCTCAGGAAATTACCGACGCGGCTGCGTCGCTAGAACATCGTGGCCAGCACGCGATCGGGGGGCTTGTGGCCGTCGGCGAAGGTCTTGATGTTGATCAGCACCTTCTCGCCCATCTCGATGCGGCCCTCGAGCGTGGCCGAGCCCATGTGCGGCAGCAGCACGACGTTGTCGAGCTCGAGCAGCCGCGGATTGACCTGCGGCTCGTGCTCGTAGACGTCGAGGCCGGCGCCGGCCAGCTCGCCCGCCTTCAGCATGCGCACCATGGCGTTCTCGTCGATCACCTCGCCGCGCGCGGTGTTGACGATGATCGCGGTCGGCTTCATCAGCTTGAGCCGCCGCGCCGAGAGAAGGTGGAACGTGGCCGGCGTGTGCGGGCAGTTGACGGAGACGATGTCCATGCGCGCCAGCATCTGGTCGAGGCTCTCCCAGTAGGTCGCCTCGAGCTCGCGCTCGATGTCGCCGTGCACGCGCTTGCGATTGTGATAGTGGATGGTGAGGCCGAAGCCGCGCGCGCGCTGCGCCAGCGCCTGGCCGATGCGGCCCATGCCGACGATGCCGAGCCGCTTGCCCTGCAGGCGCGCGCCCAGCATCGCGGTCGGGCTCCAGCCGGTCCACTTGCCGGCGCGCACCTGGCGCTCGCCCGCGCCCATGCGCCGCGCGGTGGCGAGCACCAGCGCCATCGACATGTCGGCGGTGTCCTCGGTCAGCACGCCCGGCGTGTTGGTGACGGTGATGCCGCGCTGGCGCGCCGTGTCGAGATCGATGTGATCGACGCCGGTGCCGAACGAGGCGATCAGCTTGAGCCGCGGGCCGGCCTGGGCGAGCACGCGGCTGTCGATGCGATCGGTCACCGTCGGCACCAGCACGTCGGCCGCCTTCACGGCGTCGACCAGCTGCGCGGCCGACATGGGCTTGTCGTCGGAATTGAGCTGCGTCTCGAAAAGCTCCATCAGCCGCGTCTCGATCGCGTCGGGGAGCTTGCGGGTGACGATCACCAACGGCTTTTTCTTGGAGCTGGGGGGCATCCCTGCCCGATTAGCAATTCCATTGCCGACTTGCCAGCAACTCCGCTGCCGGCCCGTCAATTTTCGGGAAAAGCGAGCACCTTCAAGTACTTGTCGCATGACGTGAACATTTCAGCTAATATACAAGCCGATGCTGTTTCGCGCGTCCGTTCCCGTCGGTGCAGGCTTGAGTGTCTTGGCGTTGCTGCTGGTGTCGCTGGCCGGCGCGAGCGCCGCCGACCAGGGCAACGGCCCGCGCCGCGGCTCGGGCCTGCCGCTTCCACGCTTTGCCTCGATCAAATCGGACGAGGTCAATGTCCGCACCGGGCCCGGCACGCGCTATCCGGTCGACTGGGTGTTCAAGCGCAAGCTGATGCCGGTCGAGATCGTGGCCGAGTACGAGAACTGGCGGAAAATCCGCGACTGGCAGGGCGCCAGCGGCTGGGTCTACCAGGGCATGCTGACCGGCAAGCGCTCCTTCATCATCCCGAACCACGTCGCCAACCTGCACAAGACGCCGGCGCCCCAGGCCGAGGTGATCGCGAGACTCGAGCCCGAGGTGACGGGCGAGATCAAGTCGTGCCAGGGCGAGTGGTGCCGCGTCAAAGTGGCCGGCGCCGGCGTCACCGGCTGGATCGAGCGCACCGACATCTGGGGCGTCTATCGGTCCGAGCCGGTCAACTAAGCGGCGGCTGGCCACTCCGCGCCACGCGACGTAAGAAGAGGGCCATCGTGGTCCACGCCGTCAGCGCCAGCTACCTGCGATCCGAGCGCATGTCGCCGCCCGCGGCCGGCATGGCGCTGGCCCTGCACCTTACGGCGGCGCTCGCGCTGTGGTGGGTGTCGCCGCTCAAATTCACCGAAGCCGATCCCGAACCGATCGAAGTGACGATGGAGGCGCCACCGCCGCCCAAGCCGGCGCGGCCCGAGCCGCCGGCCGTCACGCCGCCCGCCGTCCCGGCGGCGCCGCCGGCCGCCGTGGTCCCACCGCCGCCATCCCCACCGCGCGCCGCCGAGCCGGTGACGCGGCAGGGTCCGCTCGGCCTGCGGCCGCCCGGCCCGCCGCAGCAAGCCGACGCTCCGCCCAAGACCGTCGAGCCAGCACCCGCGCCTGCGCCCGCGCCCGAGCCGCCACCCGAGCCGCCGCCGGTCGACAAGGTGCTGCCCAAGGTCGAAGCCCCGGCACCGCCGCTCACCATGCAGGATTTCGTGCGCATCGCGCCGCCGCCCGCGCCGCGCGAAGTGGTGAAGCCGCTGCCGCAGCAGGTGGCCCCGGCGCCGCCGCAACAGGCCCTGCGGCCCTCGCCGCTGTCGCCGCACGCGCAGCAGGCCTCGCGCAGCGACGGCAGAGGCGCCTCGGCCACCTTCGTCAATCCGGCCGATGCCTATGACAATGCGCGCAAGGAGGAAACCTATCTCTGGCAGATCGCCGCCAAGATCGCGCAATACCGCTACTATTCCAACCAGGAGCAGGAGCAGCGGCCGATCGCGCTCCGCCTCGCCATCGCGCGCGACGGTCGCCTGGTCGATGCCGCCATCGAGCGCTCGAGCGGCTCGATCGCCATCGACAAGGGGTTGCTGGAGGCGACGCGCGCCGCCTCGCCCTATCCGCCGCTGCCCGCCGACATCGACGGCAACCCGCACGTCTTCATCCTGTCGCTGACGCCGCAGTACCGCCGCTGAGATGTCGTCAGTCGAAGTCGCGCGCCAGCGCCTGGCGGACGTCGGCCGGCATCAGCGCCATGTGGCCGTAGTTGGCGTGGTCGAAGCCGACCACCACGTCGCCCTTGCCGCTCCTGAACGCCTCGACCTGCGGCTTGCTGAAGGGAAAGCGCATGAACAGCACCGACGAGGCCTTGCCGTCCTCGCGGGTGCGCTCCTGGTCGTCCTCGGCGACGCTCCTGATGGTGTCGCCGCCGACGCGGATGAACGCGCTGTGCTCGACGCCGCCTAGGCCCGCCAGCACGCGGGCGCGCCGCACCGGATCGTCGATCTCGAACATCACCGTGGCGACCAGTTCGCTGCCCTGGGGGACCAGCGGATTGTAGGCCGCGAGCTCGTCCGGCACCTGCTCGGCGCCGCCCTTCTCGATGAACAGCATCTCGTGCACCTGGTGCAGCATCGTCTCGTACGATTCGAAGTAGAACGCGGCGTACGGGCCGACCTCGAGCCGGCGGTGCTTCTTGAATTCGGTGATCTGCCTGCGGCGCTCGGCGCGCACCTTGGCGTATTCGCCGAGCGGCAGGATTGCGGAGGTCTCGATCTTGCGCGGTGCAGCCATCATGACGGCTCCTTCCATCCATAGGCACGCGCCATCAGCTCGATCGGATGGTCGGCGCGGGCGGGTTTCGGCTTGTGCGCGCCGTCCTGCTCGCTGGCGGCGATCTCCATCACCTGAAGGAGGTGCTCGGCCGCCAGCGGACATTCGGAGGCAACGAAGCTGGTGTCGTTCTTGAGCGCGGCCTGGGCGGCCGGCTTGCCGACCTTGACCGCTGTATCGAAATTCTCGCTGCGGGCGCCCCAGATGCCGCCATGGCCGCTGCAGCGCTCGATCACGGCGACGCGCGTCTTGGGGATCAGGCGCAGCATCTCAGCACCCTTGGGACCCATGTTCTGCGCGCGCGCATGGCAGGCGAGATGCAGCGTGACGCCGCCCTCGATCGGCTGCAGGCCGTCGGCCAGCCCTTCCGTCTTGGCGATGTCGACGACGTATTCGGCGATGTCGAAGGTCGCCTGGGCGAGCTTCAGCACCGCCGGATCGTTCGGCAGGATGAGCGGCCATTCAAACTTCAGCATCAGCGCGCAGGACGGCGTGAGGGCCACGATGTCGTAGCCCTGGTCGACCCAGGGCAGCAGCTCGGTCGTGACCTTGCGGGCCGCCGCGGCGACGGCTTCGAGATCGCCCAGCTCGAGCTTGGGCATGCCACAGCACGCCGGGTGCACGGCCTCGGTCGCGACGCCGTTGCGCGCCAGCACGCTGAGCGCCGCCGAACCGACCGAGGTGTTGTGGAAGTTGACGAAGCAGGTGGCGTAGAGCACAGCCTTGCGCTTGCCGAAGGCGGGCGCGGCCTCGTTGAGCGGCGGCCGCTCGCGCTGGGCGCGGTGCTCGAACGTCTCGCCCGCCTGGCGCGGCAGGCGCGCGCCGTGATGGATGCCGGTGAATTTCTCGAGCGTCCGGCGGGCGGCCTGGTTCTTTTCGTCGGTCACCCAGTTCACCAGGCCGGCCGCGAAGGTGCCCAGCCGGCCGCTCTTGTCGGTGTCGGCGAGCTCGGCGTTCACGAAGTCGATGCCCTCCCGGCGCGCCTTCACGGCACGATAGCGCAGCAGCAAATGCGGGAAGTCGACCGCCCATTCGTGCGGCGGCACGTAGGGGCACTTGGTCATGAAGCACATGTCGCAGAGCGTGCAGGCTTCCTCGACCTGGGCGTAATCCTCCTTCTTGACGCCGTCGACCTCGCCGGTCGGACCGTTGTCGATCAGGTCGAACAGGCGCGGAAAGGAATCGCAGAGATTGAAGCAGCGGCGACAGCCGTGACAGATCTCGAACACGCGCTCCATTTCCTTGTCGAGCGCCGCCTGATCCCAGAACCAGGGGTTCTGCCATTCGATGGGAAACCGGGTCGGTGCTTCGAGACTGCCTTCACGCATGGCTTCGTCGCCTTGTTGGACTTGAGCGGGACGAAAAAGGGGACCCGCAAGGGTCCCCCGTTCGAGACGGCGAGGGCTCACGCCATCGTGTCGAGCGCCTTCTGGAAGCGGCCGGCGTGGCTCTTCTCGGCCTTGGCGAGGGTCTCGAACCAGTCGGCGATCTCGCTGAAGCCTTCCTCGCGCGCGGTCCGCGCCATGCCGGGATACATGTCGGTGTATTCGTGCGTCTCGCCCGCGATCGCGGCCTTCAGGTTGGCATTGGTCGCGCCGATCGGCAGGCCGGTCGCCGGATCGCCCGACACTTCGAGGAACTCGAGGTGGCCGTGCGCGTGGCCGGTCTCGCCTTCGGCGGTCGAGCGGAACACGGCGGCGACGTCGTTGTAGCCCTCGACGTCGGCCTTCTGGGCGAAATAGAGATAGCGGCGGTTGGCCTGGCTCTCGCCGGCGAACGCGGCCTTGAGGTTGCCCTCGGTCTTGGAACCCTTGAGGTTTGCCATGGTCTTTCTCCCAAATTGAACGACGCAAATTTGGGCCGCGGGAGGGGACCCGTCAAGTAGTTTAGAATTATTCTAATGATTGAAAACGATTCGCAAGGAGGCGCGGGGCGCGGGCCTCAGCGCTTGACGCGCACGATGACGTCGACCCGCGACACCTTGGTGCCCTTGGGCGGCGACGGCAGCCCCTCGATGGTGACCCTGTCCGACGGGAAATCGTGCAGCTCGCCGTCGCTTTCGACGAAGAAGTGATGGTGGTGGCCCGTATTGGTGTCGAAATAGGACCGGCCGGGCGCGACGACGACTTCGCGCAGCAGGCCCGCGTCCCGGAACTGGTTCAGCGTGTTGTAGACGGTGGCCAGCGACACCGGATGGCGCGCCGCCTTGACCTCGTCATGCAAGGCTTCGGCTGTGACATGCCGGTGACCGCCCTCGAACAGCAGGCGCGCCAACGCCACCCGCTGGCGGGTCGGACGAAGGCCCGCCGTCCGCAGGCGCGTCGCGAGCTCGGGGCTGGTGCTGGGCATGGTTCAAACCATATGTAAGGTCTGGAAACACGCCTGCAAAGGGTTGAAATCGGGCGGTTGGGCCGTTTGCGCTATCGGGCCGGCCTCCCTATTCTGCAACAAATTGTAACCGAACCTCCGGGAAACCGGGCAAAATCGGTCATCTTGGGACGGTGAAGCGTGAGCGAGCAGAAAACCAGTTACAGCTTTGAGGACCTGATCGAGTGCGCCAAGGGGCGCCTGTTCGGGCCCGGGAATGCGCAGCTGCCGCTGCCGCCCATGCTGATGTTCGACCGCATCACCCGGATCAACGACAAGGGCGGCAAATACGGCAAGGGCGAGGTCGTGGCCGAGCTCGACGTCAAGCCGGACCTGTGGTTCTTCGCCTGCCACTTCAAGGGCGATCCGGTGATGCCGGGCTGCCTGGGGCTCGATGCGCTGTGGCAGATGGCCGGTTTCTTCCTCGGCTGGATGAAGGCGCCGGGCCGCGGCCGCGCGCTCGGCGTGGGCGAAGTCAAGCTCACCAGCATGATCGTGCCCACGGTGCGCAAGCTCACCTATCATGTGCACATGAAGCGCGTGATCCTGCGCCGCCTGGTGATGGGCATCGCCGACGGCTTCGTGACCGCCGACGAGACGCCCGCGTTCGAGGTCGCCGACATGAAGGTCGGCCTGTTCAAGGACGGCGCGCCGGCCGCCGCCGCAGCGGCAGCAGGCTGACATGAAACGGGTCGTCGTCACGGGCCTGGGAGTGGTCTCCTCGATCGGCAACAATGCCGCCGAGGTGACGCAGTCGCTGAAGGACGGAAAGTCAGGCATCGAGTTCGTGCCGCAATACAAGGAGCTCGGTTTCCGCAGCCAGGTGGCCGGCACCCTGAAGCTCAATCCCGAGGATCACGTCGACCGCCGCCTTATGCGCTTCATGGGAAATGGCGCCGCCTACGCCTATATCGCCATGCAGGAGGCGATCAAGGACGCGGGGCTCGGCGAGTCCGAGATCTCGCATCCGCGCACCGGCGTGGTCGCGGGCTCGGGCGGTCCGACGACCGGCGCCATCGTGCAGGCGGCCATCACCGCCAAGGAAAAGGGCCCCAAGCGGGTCGGTCCCTTCCAGGTGCCGCGCGCCATGTCGAGCACGGTCTCGGCCAATCTCGCCACCGCCTACAAGATCAAGGGGCTGAGCTACTCGATCAGCTCGGCCTGCTCGACCTCGGCGCACTGCATCGGCAACGCGGTCGAATGCATCCAGCTCGGCAAGGCCGACCGCATGTTCGCCGGCGGCGGCGAGGAGCTCGACTGGACGTTGTCGGTGCTGTTCGACGCCATGGGCGCCATGTCGTCGAAGTTCAACGACGATCCGACCAGGGCCTCGCGCGCCTACGACAAGGATCGCGACGGCTTCGTGATCTCGGGTGGCGGCGGCATCGTCGTGCTCGAGGATCTCGAGGTCGCCCGCGCCCGCGGCGCCAAGATCTATGCCGAGGTGATCGGCTACGGCGCCACCTCCGACGGTGCCGACATGGTCGCCCCGTCGGGCGAGGGCGCGGTGCGCTGCATGAAGCTCGCGCTCGACGGCTTCCCGGGCGCGGCCCGCCGCAACGCCCCGGTCGACTACATCAACACGCACGGCACCTCGACGCCGGTCGGCGACATCACCGAGCTCGACGCCATCCGCGAGGCGTTCGGCGAGAAATTGCCGACGGTCAGCTCGACCAAGTCGCTGACCGGCCACAGCCAGGGCGCGACCGGCGCGCACGAGGCGATCTATTCCCTGCTGATGCTCAAGAACGACTTCGTCACCGCGTCCGCCAACATCGAGAACCTCGATCCCGGCGCCAAGGATTATCCCATCGCGCGCCAGCGCATCGACAATGCGGGTCTGCAGACCGTGCTGTCGAACAGCTTCGGCTTCGGCGGCACCAACGCCTGCCTGCTGTTCTCGCGCTACGACCACTGAGCTATGCCTGACGATATCGCGTCGAAGCCCGTCGCCTTCCCCGACGTGGCGAAATTGATGGCCGGCAAGCGCGGCCTGATCATGGGCGTGGCCAACGAGCGCTCGATCGCCTGGGGCATCACCCAGGCGCTGCACGC
>Ga0070738_10007174_pt1 | contig 11297 bp, 7 predicted proteins | sample Coa_R2_2_FD_66446 | JGI IMG/M metagenome (GOLD analysis project Ga0070738, IMG submission 66446) | Surface soil microbial communities from Centralia Pennsylvania, which are recovering from an underground coalmine fire - Coalmine... | ecosystem: Environmental > Terrestrial > Soil > Unclassified ... | reverse complement strand
CGCCGGGGCCGTTTGCGACTGTCATGATGGCAGGACTGTTGCTGCTGTTTAGTAACCAGAGTACGCTCCGGTTTGTAGCGGTGGGCGTGGGCTACCTATCGTTTTTGCTATCGCTGGTGCGATCGTCCTGGTTGGGCTGGGCGGTGGGTGTGGTGATGTATATCCCATCGCTCAAGCCCCGGTTGCAAATGCGGCTGATTGTAACAATTTTGGTGATGGCAATCTGTGTGATTCCGCTGGTGAATATGCAGCCGTTTTCAGGCGCGATCGCGGCGCGGCTGCAAACCTTTTCGGACACGCAAAACGACGTGAGCTACAACCAGCGACTGGAAGGCTATGGTCAGATTTTGGGCGATGCGCTGGCCGAAATTCCGGGACATGGGCTGGGCTTCGTCCTGACGAACGATAGTCTGGGTAGCAACGACAGCGGCATTCTCGCCATGTTGTTTAATCTGGGCTGGTTTGGGACATTGCCCTATTTGGGGGGCATGATTCTGCTGTTCTTTAGCCTGTTTCGCGGGACGGAGGGACGATCGGATCCCTTTGTGAGTGCGTCACGCTCCATCAGCTTGGGCGTGTTTGCTCAGATTGGGTTGGGAAGTTCCACGCTGGCACTGTCGGGTGTTGTGATGTGGAGTTTTGCAGGCATCGCGCTGGCCGCACAGCGCTTTTATCGCTATCAACATCTGTTGCCGCCTGAGTCAGGGGATGGGTGATGGCCGTGTATGGGAAGGGGGTGTGATGAAGTCGTTTGACCGCTATGGAGACAACACGACCACGAGGCGTACGGTACTGCTGGGCGATCGTCCGCACTCAGCCGGCAATCCATCGGTGAAGCCAGCCAAGCCGCGACTGGAAGGGATCCAAATCTGTCGTGGCGTCGCAGCTGTACTGGTGCTGCTGTTTCACACGACGCAACTCAGTCAAGAAAAGCTGGGTCAGCCCTTTTTAGCCAATCGATTGGCCTTTGGCAGCGCGGGAGTTGATTTCTTTTTTGTGCTGAGTGGGTTCATCATTTTTTGGGTGCATCGTGCTGATCTGGGACGGCCCGATCGACTGCAGCCGTTTGTGCTAAAGCGCTTGATTCGGATCTATCCACTCTACTGGCTCATTACCGTTGCGCTGCTACCCATTTATTTTCTGGTGCCCCGGTTTGGCTATGGCTACGAGCGCGATCTGGCCGTGATTGTGAAGTCGCTGCTGTTGATACCACAGGCGCATTTTCCGGTGCTGATTGTGGGCTGGTCACTCAGTCACGAGATGCTGTTTTATGGTGTCTTCGCACTGATGATTTTGCTGCCGCTGCAGGCTTCCAGGCGTATGATGGCTGGCTGGCTGTTGGGCACGATCGCCGTCTTGCTGGTGAACACTGCGGGTCACTTCAACTCAAACGACTATTTCCTGATCCAATTTATTTTTAATCCCCACAATCTTGAATTTATGCTGGGTGGTGCCGCAGCTTACCTAGTGCTGCATCACTATTTCAAAGCTTATGGTGCACTTTTCCTGACGCTGGGAGTTTTTCTGTTTCTGACCGTGGGATTTGCTCAAACAGATCGCACGATCGCGCTGAATCCCATTCTGGCCTATGGCGTAGCTTCAGCTTTAATTGTGTTGGGTGCGGCAACGCTCGATCAACGGCGATCGCGGCCTCTACCGCGTTTGCTTTCCCATCTGGGTGATGCGTCCTATTCCATTTATTTAACCCACTATCCCTGTTTATCGCTGTTGATGAAGCTGGTGGTAGTCGCAAATGTGATCGACATCATTGGTTATCCTGCAACCATTAGTTTATTAATTCTGACTGCGCTCTTAATCGGTTGTCTGACCTATTCGCTGCTCGAACAGCCTTTAGTGAAGGCGGCAAGACAAACCATCGTGCAACCGGTCTCGCGTGCACTACAGCCATCGAATGTGGCCCCTAACTCAGCTATGAACATTCTCTTTCTGGATCAAAGCGGCGAACTGGCGGGCGCGGAGCTATGCCTGCTGGATATTGCCCAGTCGTACCGCGATCGCTGCCTGATCTGTTTATTTATGGATGGGCCGTTTCGGGCCACGCTGCAGGAGCAGGCCATTCCAGTGCAGATTTTGGACACGAAACCCATCCTTGTGCGCAAAGAAAGCGGCTTAGTGCAGGGGCTGCAAAGCCTGGGACAACTGCTGCCAATGGCGATCAACGTAGCGCGTTTGAGCCGTGACTATGACGTAATTTACGCCAATACCCAAAAAGCCCTCGTCGTGGGTGCGCTGGCCAGCCTGATGAGCCGTCGTCCGCTGGTTTATCATCTGCACGACATTCTCTCGGTCGAGCACTTTAGCGCCACAAACCGCCGCCTTGCTGTCACCCTGGCAAATCGGTTTGCCCGTCGAGTGATTGCAACCTCAGATGCCAGCCGCAATGCCTTTATCGAAGCTGGTGGCCGCGCTGATATTACCAGTGTGGTCTACAACGGGTTTGTGCCAACGCTCTACCAGCCCACTCGTGACGCCAACCTACGCCAGCAGCTTGGGTTTGGCGATCGATTCATTGTAGGTCACTTTAGCCGTCTTTCGCCCTGGAAAGGACAGCACATTCTCATTGATGCGCTGGTGGATTGCCCGCCAGACGTTACCGCTGTGTTTGTGGGCGATGCCCTGTTTGGTGAGCAAGACTACGTGCAGATGTTAAAGACGAAGGTAGAAACGCTGGGACTGCAAGACCGGGTGCGGTTTTTAGGCTTTCGCGCTGATGTCATCCCGCTCATGCAGACCTGTGATGTTGTGGCGCACACTTCCACCGCGCCGGAGCCGTTTGGACGCGTGATCGCAGAAGCAATGCTCTGCGGTCGTCCCGTGATTGCCTCGGCTTCAGGTGGGGCGCTGGAGTTGATCCAATCAGAGACGACGGGCTGGCTAATTCCACCGGATGATGCACGATCGCTGGCAAGAGCGATTGTCTACTGTCGTGACCATCCAACCAAGACCAGCGCGATCGCCCAAACGGCACAGGCTGAAGCGGCCCAGCGCTTTGACCTAACGCATATTCGGCAGCAGATTGATCAGCTATTGCAGTCGGCTGTTGGGGGTGGGCGACAGGAGGTAGACGTTATAAGTCAGAAGTCAGGAGTTAGAAGTTAGAAGTTAGAAGTTTCACTGACTAATTATCAAAAACTGAGTGTTGGGCTCATTGGCGTAAACCCCTCCCACCCCTCCCACCCAACCCCGCATCAAAAATCTGTGGCTTACCCACTTGAGAATGGATGTAATGCTGCAAGCGTCTTCAAATCAAAACTCAAACCTCTCCCCTTTTCTATGAACACGACCGCAACCAACTCATCTATCAGCATCTTCCTGCCTGCCCTTGAAGGTGGCGGAGCCGAACGAGCCATGCTGCATTTGGCGCAAGGTTTGGCAGAACGTGGGTTTAAGACCGATCTAGTGTTGGCAGAGACGAAAGGTGCCTATCTGGACACCGTGCCGTCCGCCATTCGGATTGTGGATTTGAAGGCGCGATCGCCACTAATTGTGTCCAAAACGCTGGCGCTGCGCCGTTATTTGCAACAGGAACAACCAGCCGTCCTGTTTTCGGCGCTGGACATTCTGAGTTCTGCGACCTGGGCACAGCGGCTAGCGGGCGTCTCGACCCGGATCGTGATGTGTGTCCAGACCAATCTTTCGCAGCAGTTTCGCGACCACCAGCCCAACACGATCGGGCGCATTCGGCCACGGATGGTGCAGTGGTTTTATCCCTGGGCGGATGCGATCGTCGCGGCGTCTCGTGGTGTGGCAGATGATGTGGCGCGCATGGCACACATTCCGGCTGACACCATTCAGGTCATCTATAACCCGGTTGTGACGCCCTCTGTTCTGGCTAAAATGCAGCAACCGATCGATCATCCCTGGTTTGCACTGGACGCGCCGCCCGTCATTTTGGGGGTGGGTCGGCTGGTGAGCCAGAAAGATTTTCCCACGCTGGTAAATGCGTTTGCGATTGTGCGGCAGCAACGTCCTGCCCGGTTGATGATTTTGGGTGAAGGCGAAGACCGCGCCAAGCTCGAAGCGCAGATCCGGGAACTGGGGCTGCAAGCGGATGTTGCACTGCCAGGATTTGCCGAAAATCCCTACGCCTATATGGCTCACGCCAGCGTGTTCGCGCTGTCATCCATCTTCGAAGGGTTTGGGAATGTGGTTGCCGAAGCGATGGCTGCCGGAACGGCGATCGTCTCGACCGATTGCCCCAGCGGTCCCGCTGAGATTCTAGACGGTGGCAAGTACGGCAAACTCGTGCCCGTGGGCGATGCGGCAGCTTTAGCAGCGGGAATTCTGGCAACGCTGGCGGCCCCAACTGCGGCGGATGTACTCTGTCAACGTGCCCAGGCCTTTTCGCTCGATCGTGTTGTGGATCAGTACGTCGATGTCCTCGCGCGTCTGACGCCTCAAAATGCGTTGCGGGCCAGTTAGTCCCATGCGGATTCTGCACCTCCTTAACGATATCCAGGCGATTGGTAACGGCATTATCAACGTGGCGATTGATCTGGCGTGCCTTCAGGCGCAGGCCGGCCATTCCGTAGTGGTCGCGTCTGCGGGAGGAGAGTACGATCGCCTGCTCTCAACCTATGGCGTCCAGACCATGCTGCTCGATCAACGTCGTCGGCCACTCAGTTTAGCGCGGGCGGCAAAAGCCTATCGATCGCTGGTACAGACGTTTCAACCAGAGATTGTCCACGCCCACATGATGACGGGGGTGATACTGGCCTGGGCGCTGCGGGGACGATCGCGCTATGGCCTGGTATCAACCGTGCACAATGAGTTTCAGCGCAGCGCAATTTTGATGGGAATTGCCGATCGTGTGATTGCGGTCAGTCAGGCGGTGGCTCGCTCCATGCAACAACGGGGAGTTCCACCGCAGAAGCTGCGGGTCGTTTGCAATGGCACGCTCGGGAGTCCCCGTGAACAGGTAAAAACGCTACCGTCGGTCGTGCTCCAGCGACCCGCGATCGCGACGATTGCAGGAATGTATCATCGCAAAGGGATTGCCGACCTCATCGCGGCGTTTGCACACCTTGCCGACGCGTTTCCTGCCGCTCATCTGTACTTAATCGGGAACGGCCCCGATCGACCCCAGTTTGAAGCGCTGGCAGCCAGCACTGCCGTTAGTAGCCAGATTCACTTTGAGGGCTATCAGCCAGAGCCACAGCGCTATCTGCGTGAAACAGATATTTTTGTGCTGGCATCGCGTCAGGAGCCTTTTGGGCTGGTGCTTTCGGAGGCGCGGGAGGCCGGGTGCGCGATCGTGGCCAGCGATGTCGATGGTATTCCAGAGGCGCTTGACCAAGGCGCAGCGGGACTGCTGGTGCCAGCCATGAACCCAACGGCTCTAGCGGATGCGATCGCGCCATTGCTGCGTGACCCGGACGTATTAGAGCGATGGAAGACGCGATCGCGACAAAATCTTGATTGGTTGAGCGTCACCCGTGTCGCCGCCGAAACCCTGGCCGTCTATGCCGAACTGGTGGCGCAGTATCCGGGTCATTCAACAGTCACCTGGTCGGCCCCAGACTCGGTCAACCCGCCTTGAGCAGGGCGACTCTGTTTGACCAACCAACGGTTTGCGCGGACGATCGCGCTCGCCTGCATCACACCCAATGCCTGCTGGTATCTGGCGACGGCTGTATCGGTTGGGTAGCCATGCCTGGGAACATTCATTGATATAGCGGTTCTCACTCAAGTGAAGTACAGTCCCTTGAGCTTTGTCACGGGTCACGGGTCATTGGTCACGGGTCACGGTCATTGATACATACACTGCGGTTGACGAATGACGAACGACCAGTAACGAATCGTCGTTAATTGGTGTGTACCGCACTCAAATGGGAATGGCTGTAAACAGCCTCTCCGCTTTCTAATCAAGGCGATACCTTCCAAAACGACGTTGGTATGATCAGCGATCGATGGAGCAGCGCGTTTTTTGCTGGTGATTTTCAGCAAATAGCAACTGGCTAAATCAAGGCAACCGCTGTTTGTGCAGAATCAAATATAAAGTACGCTTAAAGTTTTTGTGAAGTGACTAGTAAAAAATCAGCTGCTTGACCTAGATATGGTTCTAAATCAAATAATTCTAAAATTTTAACTACGTCTAATCATACTGATTAATGGCTCTCGGAGAGCTTTTTGCAGAAATAATCTTAGATGGATGAACGATATTTGCCATTAGCAAATGTCATAACTGTTGATTCATGAGATTAAATATTTCCATCAGAGCCTACGATTTTGATCCTTAAAAATTCAATCTCAATCCCACTTTTAAGGCTTTATCTACCGAATTAGGGCTCAGTTTGGCAATTATTTTTTAGCGATAAATTTTCAAGGGTTGAGATTTTTTAAAACTCATGCTAAAAGTTTCTAGCTGTTGTTTCAGTGTATTGTTTGGAGTCTAAGCGGTTCGGTAAACATCTGAAGGTGGTAAAAATTGGTCGAGTTAGTTTCGTGCGCGATCGCCGCTAAACCCTGTTAGCTGGGTATCTTATCTGTCGAATCCGTGTGTGTTCCCGAAAGCAAATTGATGTCTCTGAGTAGTCGCTCGATGTAGATTTTAGTCGCTCAATGCAAATTGAACTCTGGGTCTGCTGTCCCAGCAGGCTCTGACTAAGCAAAGGCTAACTGACGAAATTTTGTTTATCAGGGATAATACCAGTGCCAGATTTGAATGTCGCAGCCTCCCCAAGTGCTCTGCTGAGTACGAGCACGCCCTCCACAGTCGCTTCTTCACTTACCGCCCAGGCAACTGGTTTAACCACTGTTCCTACTGGCAGCACTAGTATCACCGCTAGCAGTGCCGCGCCGCTGTCTCCAAGTGCAACGCCCAGTTCCACGCCTGCTGCCAGTCAACTGGGACTGCGCGCCGAATACTACCAGGGTAAGGATTTTAGAAATCTAAAGTGGACGGAGGTGGATCCCACAGTTAACTTTGACTGGGGCATTAACGCTCCCAATTCAATCGTCCCTGCCGATAATTTCGCTGTCCGTTGGACGGGTGCGGTGCAGGCGAAATATTCCGAAATCTACACGTTTTACACGCGATCGGATGATGGCATTCGGCTGTGGGTGAATGGTCAACTGCTGATCAATAACTGGACTGACCACGACGTAACGGAAAACAGCGGTGCGATCGCCCTGACGGCAGGACAGTCCTACGACATCAAGCTGGAATACTACGACAGCATCGGAGGGGCGACGGCACAGCTGTTGTGGTCTAGCCCAACGCAGGCAAAAGAAATCATTCCTGCCAGTCAACTGTTTCAGGGCATTAGCACCCAGGCTGTTGCCACGGGTGAACCCGCTAAAAGCGCCAGTGCCTTTGTCGATTCGATCGGCATTAACACGCATCTGCGCTACTACGACACCGCGTATGGCAATTACCCATTCATCAAACAAAGCTTGCTCGATTTAGGCATTCATCACATTCGGGATGGTGGTAGTGACCCAACGTGGGCGCAGCACATTAACGAACTGGGGACGCTGGGTATTAAGTCAACCCTCGTGATTGACCCCAATATCGGGATTGGCCCCGACGCATCCTATGACATCAAACCGCCAGGATACACTGTCACCAATTTTGTGAAAAACGTGGTGCCAAACGGGGTCGAAGCCGTCGAAATCTTGAATGAGTTTGACATGTTCTATAACGTTTTTGGCTACAGCCGTAACAGTCAACCGGTTACGGGTAACGGCTGGGTCAGCTATCTGCGTGACTTTACCCGCGATACTTACACAGCGCTTAAGTCCGATCCGGCAACAGCAGCTATTCCGGTGATTGGCCCGTCATTTGTCTATGCCACCTCCAGCAGCGCGATCGGCGATCTCAGTCAGTGGGTCGATTATGGCAGCTTCCACCCCTACAACAACCCCAACAGTCCGGGTGACGGTAGCATCGCAAAAGACTATGCGCTGCGATCGCAGCCATTTGGCACCAAACCGCTGATTGCCACGGAGGTTGGGTACTCTACCGGCAGCGCAATCTCCGATCGTCCCGTTTCGGAAGCCGTGCAGGGTAAGTACATTCCTCGCCTCTTCCTGGAAAGCTTCAATGAGGGCGTTCCTCGCACATTCTCCTACGAGCTGATTGACCAAAAAGCAGACCCCAACAATAGTGAGAATAATTTTGGGCTGTTGCGCAGTGACGGTACACCCAAACCTGCCTACACCGCGCTTAAAAACTTGATCAGCCTGCTGAATGATCCAACACCGACGACTACTGCCGCTGCCACGACCACGTCCCCAGTCTCGTCGCCAACCACTACTGCCGCTGTTCCTGCTGCAACACTGGGATCACTCAATTTCTCGATTGGGGGCAATGCTCAAAATGTTCATCACACGCTTCTAGAAAAAAGTAACGGTGACTTTTACCTCGTATTCTGGCTTGAAGTTCCCAGCACCGACCAACCGGCGGTCAGCCAGAATGTGGTGCTAAACTTCAGCACGCCTTTTGCTCAGGCGACGACCTATTCACCGAACCAGTCGATCGCGCCCACGGCACAGTATGCGGCGTCTAATCAACTGGCGCTGAATGTCTCGGATTCACCGCTGGTTGTAAAACTGTCCGCAACCGCTGCGGGGGCCCTCGCCACTACTCCAGCGACTCCCGTGTAATCGCTGGAGACAGTTAATTGAGCCTGTTGCCGTAGCAGGACATGGCAATGCCATGTCCCTACCAAACCTCAGATGTACAGATTATTGAATTTGCGATCCTTAGTCCTGCTGGTGGGCGAACTGACGCGCCCCAACGGCTGACAGCACCACGGCGACAGCCAGCAGGATCAGCACGACATACCAGGGAAAGCGCGTCAGAGGCAGGTAGGCCGCTGCCCGTAGCCCAATACTGGTGTAGGTGAGCGGCAGCAGATAAACCACGAACTTGAGCGCGATCGGTAAAGTAGCCGGATCAAAAAACGTGGCTCCTAAAAATGACATCGGTACAATCACAAAGTTGTTATAGATGCCAACGCTTTCGAGGGATTTTACGTTGAGTCCAACAATCACGCCCAATGCGGAGAAGACAGCGCAGTTTAGTACCAGCACCAGCAGAAATAGTGGGTTAAGAAAACTCCAGACTTTACCGGTAACCAACACGGCAACCAAAATTACCGAGCCAGCAGTGAGCATCCCGCGCACTACACCGGCCATCATCTTGCCAATATGCAGCGCCAACGGATGCACTGGCATGAGCAGCATCTCTTCAAACGTTTTGGTGAAGAGGCGATCGCCGCAGATCGAGAACGTGGTGCCCCCAAAGCTGATCACCATCGACGACAGGGCCACCATTCCCGGCAAAATAAACTGCAAATAGTTATCGCCTGCTGAGGGCTTCATCGCGGAATCGAGCGCACTGCCCAAACCCAGACCAAATCCCACAATATAGATCAACGGTGAGACGAGTCCTGATGCAATCACCTGAATTAAGCGGACACGAAGATCGAGCCAGTCACCCCAGAACACGGTGAGAGCGTCGCTCCAGAGAGATTGAACGGTAGACCAGGAAGAAGATTGACGCGACGGTAAATGGGTTTGCAGACTCACAGGCTTAAATTAACTTAACGTTGTTTCTCACTATTGTTGCATTTCCATTCAGTCTGGTTACCGTCGCCGCCAAATCGTTGCTAAAACCGCCTTTGCCTGTGGGGACCACCGCTTCTGCGATCGCTCAATGGCCGTTTCGTTCACGGTGTTTGCGTCGCTACAGCCAACATTAATCTGTGTACTACCCTCTGGGAGAAGAAGCACCAGTGCTGGATTTTCTAGCTTGGGAGTCATAGATACAACGCATGTAGGAGTAGACTGATGGCGAAAAAGCTGGAAGAATTCCCCCAGGAAATTCAAGAGACTTTGGCAGACGGTTCGCAGCAGATTTTTGTCGCTGCCTTCAATAGTGCAGTGAGTGATGGTCTAGATGAGACAGCAGCGACCCAGGTAGCCTGGAATTCGTTGAAGCCCAATTACGAAAAAGGCCCTGATGGCAAGTGGCATTTCAGACAACAGCCAGATACCGGGATTCATAATAAATCGATTACCACGGGAGGAAATTAACGATTCAGCCACTGTAGGCAGCACTAATTCTAGTTGATTTTGCAAGGAGCTTAACCCTCATGGCTAGGCTCCTGCTTGCTGTTGCAGCCCAGAATGATTGCTGTTTCAGCCCAGAATAAGCTAAGGTAACTCCCAAAGCCTATCGATCGCCCGATGCGGCCCGCTTCAAATTAAGGGCATACTAGGGGAGAGGAATGTCGTTTTTCCAGGGCTTTTCAACCCGTGTCAAACACTTATGAAACGTAAATCCAGAAACTCCGGCTACAGTTACGATCGCGATGTTGATCGGGACTACGATCGCGACGACGATCGTGAGTATGCCCCTGCCAGTGCTGCCCCCAAGCGTAAGTCAATCACGGCCTCCATTTTCAACGCCACGTCATTAGCGTTGCTGGCTGGTGTGTTTATTCTGGGAATCGGTATTGGTCTTGGCTTTAGCTCTGTTTCCACCTCTGGCGCGGGTAAAATCGTCACGTTGAATGATCTGGAGTTACGTGCGCCCGATCCTCAGATTTGTGCTCAATACGGTTCGGCGGCCATCACGATGGATACGCGCGTTTTTGTAACGCTGAATCCACTCAACGTTTATGTTTCTCAGCCCACTACACAACCGGGCTGTGTTCTACGGACGAACAACTGGTCGATTCTGGAGCAAAAAGGGTTGGTCAAGTCGGATCAGGTACGCGAGTGTAAGAACCGGATGAACACCTTTGGCTTTACCGATGCCCTGGAGCGATCGCCCAAGATCGACTGCATTTATCAGAATGACGCGGCCAAAAACCTGTTTTTGAATGAACCAGGCTTCAGCGGTGCACCCAAGCCAGAAAACGAGAAGTTTTAGCCCTTTCTCCCGGATTCATTTCAGGTCTATCCTTAGGAATGAGAATTTAATCACGCCGAGTCTTGTAGGATGTGTGAGACGCTCGGTATAGCGCATCAAGGCGTAGATGCGCCCTGTTAGGCTACGCTTTGCTTCAATACCGTTCGCGGAGCGTTTCGTAGACAAGGCTATACGGCATCCTACGCAGAATTCCACGTTATTAAACCCACGCTATCCCACCTGAATTTCGGGTTGAGGCAGTAGTTTAAAATTTACTGGCTAAGTCGGAAGGCTAAGGAACGAGAACAAAATAAAACCGGTAATTCTGTAGGGGCTTAGCATGCGGGCAAAAACCGCTACCATCACCGGAAGCATACCTGCCGCATGCTAAGCCCTTACGATTGGATTTGCCGAT
>Ga0070738_10007173_pt1 | contig 11297 bp, 8 predicted proteins | sample Coa_R2_2_FD_66446 | JGI IMG/M metagenome (GOLD analysis project Ga0070738, IMG submission 66446) | Surface soil microbial communities from Centralia Pennsylvania, which are recovering from an underground coalmine fire - Coalmine... | ecosystem: Environmental > Terrestrial > Soil > Unclassified ... | reverse complement strand
AAGCAACTGTAGTTCGCCTGGCCCAGCGCCTGGGTTACGACGGCTATCCGTCGTTGCGCAATGACTTCGGCTCACCCGAGGCCGAGGTCCCATATCGAGATATTTCTGCCGATGACAAACCTGACACGGTCTTGAGCAAGGTTTTCGAAAACTCCGTTCAGGCTTTGCAGGACACGCTGGCGTCATTGGATCGAGCGCAATACCGCATGTCGGTCGACGCGTTGCTATCGGCCCGGAGTTTGGCTTTTTTTGGATTGGGCAACGCGGCCGTGGTCGCGCGCGAAGCCTACCACAAGTTCCTGAGAATCGGAGTTCCCTGCCATACATCCGAGGACGCGGATTTGCAGCTGATTATTCTCAGCAATCATTTGAGCCGGGGGGATTTGATGATCGCGATCTCCTATTCCGGTGAAAGTAAACCCATCCTCACGTCCATGCGCGCCGCGCAGGCGCGGGGCATTCGCGTTTTGGCCATTACGAACTTCCCGCGATCCTCCCTGGCCAAATCGGCGGATTTGGTGCTTTTAACGGCCGTTTTCCACGAACACATCAATGGAGAAATCGGTTCCGAACGCCTGGCTCAACTCGCCGTGCTTGAAAGTCTCTATGTGAATTATCTGCTTCGAAGCGGGCCTGCGATCAGGAAGGCGCTGGGCGCCGCAAACGAGGTGGTGGGCCTCAACAAAAACCGCCAGATAGACATGCTCCTGTCGTGAGAACGCCAAACCAATTTTCAAAGGCGTTGTTAAGGTGCTTCACCGTGAGATTGCAGCGAGCCGGCAAAGCCTTCGCACAATGAACATCGTTAAGCTAGTCCTGTCCGCGGCGGTGGTCAGTTTCTGCCTGGGAAGCCAGGCGCAGAGCCGCGACTGGCGAAACGGTATTTGGCACGATCCGCAGGTGCGCTACCTGCTGGCAGATATGTGTCTCGGCGGGAACCTCGACATGTACCGCGGCTACGCCCGGGACCTCGACCCTGATTCGCGCGAAGCCATCCGCCTTTGGGATACGGGCGTGCGCGTCCTGAACACGAATGAAATCCAGCGCTGCTGGGTCACCAATCATTTTGGCAAAAATGGAGCGGTCTTGCGCATCGTGAACCGCGGCTCACAACGCACGATCAGCGGTGCTGAATTGGCGTTGTCGAACGATGGGCAATTCTCTCAATCCGAGATGCGATTGGTGTTGCTGGATTTGTCGCTTGGCCGGCAGGCGGCATTTTTTGAGGAGCGGGCACAAACTGAACCGGCGGTTGCCGAAGCGTTGCGCCGATGGACCAATGGCTGCCGAGTCCTGAACGCCTCCTGGTTCTCCGCGCAGGAAGGTGGCGCAAAGCCTCGACAACTGCGGTTCAAGTCGTCTTGCCTGCCCGCGGACGCAGCGCTGGTGCGGCTGAACTCGGACCTCCCTTACTCGGAAGTCAACGTGCGTTATTTCTTAACCGATATGTATCTCGGCGGGTCGCGCAACTTTTATTTGGGAGCTGCCGAAAGCGCGCACGAAATGGCCTGCAAGGAGGCTGTCGAGCGCTATGACTCGGGAGTGAAGGTCGTCAACCTGGACGACTTTGAACGCAAGCAGGTCGATGGCCAGACCTTAATCACGCGAAAAGCTGATAATCAGAGGATCAGCGGGACTGAAGTCCGCCTCTCGACCGATTGAAACGGATGAACCCTGGTCTTTCATTTTTCCTCCCGTGGCTGCGCTTGGTCTGTTTGAGCCGGGGAAAGTCTACCGAGCCATGAAGATTCTTATCATTGGCGGCACCGGCAACATCAGCACGCCGTTGACCAAAATGCTCCTCGAGCAGGGTCACGACCTGACACTGTTCAAGCGGGAAGCAAAGGTGCCGGAATGGCTGGGTGCCGCGCATATCATCCCGGGCGACCGCTGCAGGCGCGACGAGTTTCGCCGCAAGCTAAGCGGGCCAGAGACCTTTGATTGCGTAATTGACATGATTTGTTACGAACCGGAGGACGCCCTGTGCGATATCGAACTGTTCCGGGGCCGCACCGGGCAATTCATTTTCTGCAGCACCGTGGATGTGTATACCAAGACTCCCGCCAGTTACCCGGTGACTGAGCAGAACGGGGTCATTGGGGCTCTTCCCAGCTTTCCGTACGCGTACAAAAAGGTTCTCTGTGAACGAGCGATGTGGGAAGCGCACCGGCGTGGCGATTTTGCGCTTACGCTCATCCGCCCGGCTTTTACTTACAACGAAACGTGGAGCCCCGGGATACACTCGTTCGGCGGCCAGCGCTACCACCTGGATCGCATTCGCCGAGGCAAACCGATTATTCTTCACGGTGACGGAACATCGGTTTGGGTCGCAACCTATCGCGATGATGTCGCGCGGGCTTTCGTTGGAGCAGTTGGGAACCGCAAGACTTTTGGGGAGGATTATAATCTCTCGGGGGACGAGTGGATGACGCACAATCACATCTGGCGGACGATCGCCAGGGTAATGGGCGCGCCGGAACCGGATTTCGTTTATATCCCCACGGATGTCCTTGCTCGAATCGCCCCGCAATATGCCGAATGGTGCCGCGAGAACTTCAGGCACAACAACATCTTTGACACTTCCAAAGCCAAACGTGACCTCGGGTACCGCTACACCGTTCGTTTCGAAGAGGGTGTGCGCAAGTGCGTGGATTACCTGTCGCGCAACAACCTAATCGAAGATTGCGACGCCTATCCCTTTTACGACCGCATTGTTGAGGCCTGGCGCAATCACACGGGCAGGCTGATTGAAGAAATCATGAAGGACGAAGCCCCGAAGCCCGGAAGAGGTGCTCATGAGAAATGACCAACGAGCGAGGTCGGTTGCTGAACACCGAACGGCAGATGCTGCTCGATCCTCATTGGACATTAATCATTCCTCCCGCACCCTGCTTTACACCGTCTACTTCATCTACTTTTTTTGCGGCATGGCCTTGTGCTTCGAAGGGGCCTTTAATCCCGAACTCAAGGAATTTTACCACCTGGATTATCAGCAACAGCAATACACGATGTTTGCCAAGAATATACCGTTTGCGCTGGCCATCGTGATCGGAGTGTTCATTCCGCGATTGGGTTACAAAAATTGCTTGACCATCGCCATGGCGCTGTTCGCGGCGGGAACGTTGTTGCTGATCCCCGCGCTCCAAAGCGGACATTATGCATTGGTCCTGGGCGCGTTCTTCATCATCGGGCTTGGCTTTAACTTCGAACTCGTGGCGGGCAATCCTCTGCTGTCCGGTTTGGGGCCGCCGGAGAGCAGCGCAAGCCGATTAAACCTGGGCAACGCACTGGGCGCGATCGCCCAGATCATCGCGCCATTTATACTCACCCTGATCATTCCCGCAACGACTGTCACCGTGGCCGGGAAGTTGCCGTACATGAAAGGATTGTTCCTCGCACTCGGCGGAATGCTCCTGGTGACGATGTTGACGACCATGATCGCTCGGGGCGTGGACATCACGGCCAGCCTGGCTGCTCACGAGACTACCCCAACCGCGAGCGAACCGGACCGAACGATTTGGCTGCGGCCACGAGTCGTATTCGGGTTCGCTACAATTTTCCTCGTGCTTGGGGCTGAAGCTGGTTTGTTCGGGCTGTTCCGCAATTTTGTCGAAGATCCCGCCGTGGCAGGAAAGTCGTCGCGTTCATCGCAGCAGTTGTTCACGGTCTACTTTGCCGTGTTCGCCCTCGGCCGGTTGGCAGGTTCGTGGACCCAGAAGCGAGTGAGACCCGCCTTCACCCTGGCGATCCATTCCGCAGCTGCCCTCGCGTTGGTCGGCGTGCTGATGGTCTCCAAAGGCAACATGGCAATTGGCTCGTTGATGCTGCTGGGCTTCTTCGTCTCGATTTTCTTTCCTACGCTCTACTCTCTGGCCATCGAAGGCTTGGGCTCCCAAACCGCAAAAGCCTCCGGCCTGCTCACCATGGGCTTCCTCGGCTGCGCTTTTCTCCCGGTGCTCCAGGGCAGACTTGCCGACTCAATCGGGCTTCAGCGCTCGTTTGGTCTTTGCTTCATTCCTTACCTCCTGGCGCTGTGCTACGCGCTCTCAGTAATCAAGAGCGCAAGGAATGCTCAAAGAATCGGGGCGCAAGGCCAATTGGCGACTAACCCAGCGGGATAGCTCAATGAAACGCCTTCTTGTTTCACAAAACCGGCGCTTCCTCGTTCGCGAGGATGGGACGCCGTTTTTCTGGCTGGGAGACACGGCCTGGGAAATTTTTCATCGTGCCAGCATTGAGGAAGCGGAGTTGTACCTAAAACGGCGGCGGCTCCAGGGTTTCAACGTGGTCCATGGCGTCGCCCTGGCTGAATTCGACGGGCTGCATACGCCCAATGTCTACGGTGATTGTCCGTTGGTGAAGGATGACCCGCTCCAACCCAACGAGGCGTACTTCCGGCACGTCGACCGGGTGATTGAAATTGCCGCGCAAAATGACATCTGGGTTGGCTTATTGCCTACCTGGGGCGACAAACTGGAACTGCTGGCCCACGGCAAAGGACCCGTCATTTTCAACCCCCAAAACGCGCGAACGTATGGTGAATGGATCGGGAGACGTTACCGCCAGACCTGGAATATCATCTGGATTAACGGTGGCGATCGCCAGGGCGGGGGAGCGAATCGCCCGATTTGGGAAGCGCTGGCTGAGGGGATCAAGTGTGCCGACCCCAACCACCTGATGACGTTCCATCCTCTGGGCGGCGGCGGAGGGCACAGCTCTTCCGAGTGGTTTCACGAATCGGATTGGCTCGATTTTAACCTCGCGCAATCCGGGCATGAGCGGAAACACCTGGCGAACTACGGCATCATCGAGCGCGATTACAAACGGGTCCCAACCAAACCCTGTCTGGATGGCGAACCTCGTTACGAGGATCATCCCGTTGCCTGGAAGCCGCAGGAATTTGGCTGGTTCGACGATTATGATGTGCGGCAGGCGGCGTACTGGGCTGTGTTTGCGGGTGCCTTCGGCCACAGTTACGGGTGTCACCCCGTTTGGCAATTCCTGGATCACCGTTACCCGCCCATTGGCCTTGCGCGCCGTTATTGGAAAGAGGCTTTGGAGTTGCCCGGAGCCGGCCAATTGAAGCACCTGCGCAACCTCATTGAATCGCGCCACCTGCTTTCACGTGTGCCCGACCAGGCGCTGGTCGTGAATCAATTGGACGACGGGGCTCATTGCCAGGCCTGCCGCGGAACAGGGTACGCGTTCGTGTACCTGCCGCAAGGTGGCAAGGTCGAGGTGAACCTCGAGATCCTGGGCGAACGAATGTTGCGGGCCTGTTGGTTTGATCCACGAACCGGCCAGACCCGGCTGTGCCGTGAGCTTCCCGGCCGCGGCACGGCGCAATTCGAAGCTCCGTTCGCCGGGCCGTGCAGCGATTGGGTGCTTGTGCTCGACAGCCAATCCCAAAATCTTCCGCTACCCGGCGCCGTCTCAAACGTCCCTCACTCCAAGCAAAACCAGTCCACCATTCCATGAAACTTGCCCTGAACACCTACGTTTACGAAGTCGCCAAATGGCCGATTGAAAAGACCCTCAAGAGCACTCACCGAATGGGATTCAAATACACCGAGTACGCGGCGTGCGGCTCCGGTGACCCGACGAAAATGAGCGCCAGGAAGCGCCGCGACATTGTCAAAATGCATCAGGATCTTGGCCTGGTTAGCTCGCAGATGCTCCTGGCCGAGGTCGAACACATGGCTTGTCCCAACGCCCGGATCCGCCAGCAGGTGCTCGACTACATGAAACGCTGCTCCGAATTTCAACTCGAACTGGGCGGCCGGCAGGTCCTGGTATGCTGGGGATGCGGTGTGCACCTGGCTGAAATGCTTCCCGAGATGGCCTGGCTGAACTCAATTGAGTCCATCCGGAAACTGGCGCAATGGGGCCTGAAACAAGGCCTGCTGGTTGATTTGGAAATCGAGCCGCACATTTACTTCATCCTGAACAGCACCGATAAAGCGGCCCGAATGGTTGAGGATATTGGCTTGCCCAACGTTTTTCCCAACCTCGACATTGGACATTTCACGATCAATCGCGAAGGACCGAACCGGCTGGAGAAGATAAAGAGCAGGATCATTCACATCCACTTGAGCGAGACCCAGGGCTACGACCATACCAACAGCATTATTGGCACTGGCACGGTCGACTTCGCCTCGTATGTGCGCAAGGCCGTCGAGTTGGGCATTGAAGAGAACTGCCGGCGAGTGGACGAGCCCTGCGTTGCCGGCATCGAAATGGGCGAACCGCATTACCCGGTGGATAATCCAGATCGATGGGTGAAAGAGAGCTTGGAATACCTCGCGAAGAAACTTCCTGAGCTCACGCGCTGAGCAAACAGCGAACCAATGTCAACCTCGACTCTCGACCGTCGACTCTCGACACCCCCTTTAGCCATTACCCATTATGAAAACCTCTCAACTTACCTTTGCTGTTATCGTGGGCACGCGCGGCTGCTTTTCAGCCGAATTGGCCCGCAACGGGCGCGCACAATTGCTGGAACAAATCGCAAGTGCCGGCCACCGCAGCCTCATCCTGCCCGCGGCTGAAACTCCCACCGGCGCGATCGAAACCGTTGCCGATGCGCGGAAGTGCGCCGATTTTTTCAACCAACATCGGAATGAAATCGACGGCGTCATCATTTGCCTGCCCAATTTTGGCGATGAACTGGGCATCGTAAATACCTTGAACTGGGCCCGGCTCGGCGTGCCCATCCTCGTCCAGGCGTGCGACGATGAGTTGGACAAGCTCGACACCGCCCACCGGCGCGATTCCTTCTGCGGAAAAATCTCGGTGTGCAACAATCTTCGGCAGTACGGTATTCGGTGGACTGACACGTCGACGCACACCGTCTCTCTGGAGAGCCCCGCATTTAGTGAGGATTTGAAGTTTTTTGCCGCGGTCTGCCGCGTGACCAACGGTCTGCGCAACGCGCGGATAGGTGCGATTGGGGCCCGGCCCGCCGCATTTCAAACCATGCGGGCCAGTGAAAAGCTGTTGCAAGCTTCCGGTGTGACCGTCGTGCCTGTCGATTTGTCTGAAATTATCGCCGCGGCAAATCGGATGGATGTGGGTTCGGAGCGGGCCCGTAAGAAACTCGAGGAGATCAAGGGATACGGCACGGTGTCACCGGGCATTAAGAATCTGGAAAGCAAGTTCGACAAGCATCTGAGGCTGTTCCTGGCAGCGGAGGACTGGATGCAGGCCAATGCAATCGACGCTGCCGGTTTTCAGTGCTGGACCTCAATCCAACAGAACTACGGCTGCGCCACTTGCCTCACCATGAGCATGATGAGCGATCAACTGATCCCTTGCGCGTGCGAGGTGGACATTTGCGGCGTCACCGCGATGTACGCGCTGGTTCTGGCAACCGGCAATCCCGCCGCCATTGTCGATTGGAATAACAACTATGCGCAAGACCGTAACAAATGCGTCGCGCAACATTGCGGAAATTATCCGAAAGGTTTCGTGGGAAGACCGGTTCAAATTTCCAACCTCAGCGTGCTCGGCAGCGTTTTGGGCGAGGAACGTTGTTTTGGTGGAATCGATGCCAAAGTCGCTCCCGGCCCAATGACCTACCTGCGCTTCTCGACGGATGACGTCAATGGCCGGGTCCGTGGCTATGTCGGCGAAGGCGAGTTTACTGACGACCCGTTCAACATGCTCGGCTCCATTGCGGTGTGCCAGGTCCCAAACCTTCAAACCCTGATGAAGTTCATTTGTAAGCAAGGTTTCGAACATCACGTGTCTATGGTGCGCTCGCATTGCGCGAGCGTGATCAACGAAGCAGCCGGCACTTATCTCGGATGGGACATGCACGTCCACGAATGAGCGTTGCGCCACCCCAGCCTCTGCTTGAAGCGCGCGGGATCGAAAAGTCCTTTTCCGGAGTCCGAGCCCTCCACGGCGTTCACCTCCAGGTTCGTCAAGGAGAGATTCACGCTGTGCTCGGGGAAAACGGAGCCGGAAAAAGCACTTTGATGCACATCTTGGCCGGCATTTTTCCACCTGACGAAGGCGAGATCCACCTTCAGGGACAGCCGGCGCGTTTTTCAAATCCTCTGGAGGCCCAACGGGCCGGGATTTCGATGGTGTTCCAGGAACGCAGCCTGGCCGGGCCGCTGAGCGTAGCTGAAAACATTTTTTTTGGCCGGCAACCCACAAGAAAATGCGGGGTCATCGATCGCGAGGCCATGCACAGGAGTTCGCAAGAGATCCTGCAGGAGTTAGGCATGGAAATGAGGGTCGATGCTCTGGTGGAAAATCTTTCACCCGCCGAACAACAGATGGTTGAAATTGCCAAGGCGCTTTCTCTCAATGCCCGTTTGCTGGTGTTGGACGAGCCTACCGCGGCGCTCAACAAATCTGAAACGGTTGCCTTATTCAAGGTGATGAAACGCCTGGCCTCGCGAGGGGTTGCCATCATCTACATTTCCCATCTTTTGCCGGAGATTTACGAAATTTGCGACCGAGTGACTGTCCTTCGGGACGGCGGATACCAAGGTTCCTTCGAGCTGAAGGATATTTCCGAGGATGCGCTGATCAATCGCATGGTGGGACGGCCGCTGGCAGAGCTGGCCAGGAGGCCAAACGCGGGTTTGGCGAAATCCGCGCCTGCGCTCGAAGTTCGCGGGTTAAATGACAGATTGCTGCTTCGGGATATCAGCTTCACGGCGCATGCCGGGCAGGTCACCGCGATTGCAGGCCTGGCAGGCTCAGGGCGAACGGAACTGGCGTTGTGTATTTTCGGGGCTCGCCGGATTACTTCAGGCCAGGTTCTGGTAAATGGACGCCCCTTGAGCATCCGTTCTCCCAAGGACGCGATCGATGCCGGCATTGGATACCTGACCGAGGACCGAAAGGAGATGGGCGTCTTCCTACAAATGGACGCCGTTGAGAATGCCGCCGCGGCGGCCCTGGACCAGTTCGGTTCGTGGTGGATGGATGATCGCAAGCTCGAGCAAGAGACATTGGGCATTGCGCGGCGGCTCAGGTTCAACGGCCGCAGCACCCAGGCCGTGGAACAACTGAGCGGTGGCAATCAGCAAAAAGTGATGCTCGCGCGCTGGCTGTTGCGGCGGCCATCGATTTTGGTTGTGGATGAGCCGACCCGAGGAATCGACATCGGCGCCAAGAGGGAGGTCTACGAACTATTGTCAGGGTTGGCCGCCGAAGGCACGTGCATTGTCCTGATTTCATCAGAATTGCCGGAGATTCTTACGTTGGCTGATCGGATACTCGTCTTGCGCGGGGGGCGGATCGCGGGTGAGGTTACGCGCTCCGAAGCCACGCAGGAGAACATCTTGCGAATGGCGGCGTTGGGCGTGGAATCGCGACAGGCGACCACGGAAAAACTGCGAGGAGCGCAATGCCGGATGTGAGTGACAAAGTAATTAACCCGGTCAGCCGCCAGCCAGGCAACCCGTCCGTTCCTGGCTCATCGTTGTCTTTTCGTCATTCGTCATTTCCGCTCACACGCGAAACAATCCTGTTAGCTTTGACTGTGTTGGCGGCGGCAACCGCGAGTTTTGCTTTCCCGCGTTCGTTCCCGACGTGGCCCAACTTAACCGCGTTGCTGCGGAACATGGCATTGGACGGAGTAATGGCCTGCGGGATGATGGTGCTGATGGTGGGTGGTTTATTTGATCTGTCGATCGGCTCGATGTTTTCCATGGCGGGTGTGCTGACGGCATGGATGCTCGGCGTTTTGCCGGGTGGTGTCGCCGTCGCGGCGGGACTTGGCATCGCCGCTTTGGGCGGTGCGTTGAACGGCTGGATTGTCGCCAAGGTGAAAGTGAACGCGTTGATCGCCACACTCGGAACGATGCAGATTTTCAGGGGCGTAGCGGTCCTGGTGGGTGGACCGGGAATTTCGAGTCTATCCGCAGGTTTTGGCCGGATCGGCCAGACGGAGTGGCTTGGATTGCAATCTCCAATCTGGTTGCTGGTCGGCGTCTCCATTGCGGGCCAGTTTCTGTTGGCCAAGACACGTTTTTTCCGGCGTTACTACTATATCGGCGCCAATCCCAAAGCCGCGCTCCTTTCCGGTATCCGTGTCGAGCAGATGCAGGTGTTCGCGTTTGTTCTCATGGGTTTGCTGGCAGGCCTGGCCGGGATTGTTTTTGCCGCCCGGGTCGGCACCGCCACTTCGACCGCCGGGGACGGGGCGGAATTGCGCATCATCACCGCGGTGATTTTGGGTGGCGCCTCGCTGAGTGGTGGACGGGGAACCATTTGGGGAGCGCTCGCTGGAGTGCTCTTCATTGCTCTGATCAACAACATCATGATTTTTGCGCGCCTTTCCCCGGAATGGCAGAGCATCGTCATCGGCTGTGTGTTGGTCCTCGCAGTAGGGCTGGATCGGTTGTGGGCCCCGAAAAGATAACAGTCTCCGGATGACCCGGACTCAGATTCAAACTTATATGAAATCGTGCAACTCAGTTTCGCCGCGGCGCAGCTGGCTGAAGAACATGGCATTGGCCGGGAGCGCTTCATGGATTGCCGGTTGCCAAAAGGAGAATGGTTCCTTAGCTCCATCAGCCAATTCGAACTCCAAACCGAATTATTCGGATGAGGAATACGTTTGGATTTCGCCACACGCAAACTTGCCGCTCTACAAGGCGCACGACCACCCTGCCTTGGAACTCGCGGGTAAAGAACTCGGGGTAAAGGTTACCATTACCGGTCCCAGCACCCTGGACATGGCGTTGTTCGTGAGCATGCTGGAAACGACAATCGCTCGCCGGCCTGCCGGGATGCTGATCAGCGCTTGGGACCCGTCCGTCGTAGTGGCTCCCATCGCAAAGGCTATCGAAACTCAGGTGCCCGTCGTGACCGTGGATGTGGATGCACCCAACAGCAAACGGTTGACATTTGTGGGCACAAACTGGTTCGACCTGGGCGTACGACAGGGAGAAGCGATGGTTAAAGGCCTTGGCGGCAGAAAAGGCAAAGTCGCTCTCCTGGGACTCACGGAACAATACATTGACCAGCAGGCATTCGCGGGCTTTCGTCAGGTCGTTGAAAAGGCAGGGCTGACGGCCATGGAACCGCAGCACGACCGCGGGGATTCGGCAGTCGCCGCGCGCGTGGCCAGCACCATAATCCAAGCCACTCCCGACCTTGTGGGAATGGCAGGTTTCGATTCTGAAAGCGGCCCCGGGATTGGCCTCGCCGTCAAAGAAGCCAACAAGGTTGGGCAAATCATTGTCACCTGTGTGGATGCCGAACCTGTTCACCTGAAACTGATCCAGGAAGGCGTGGTCACCGCTGCCATCGGGCAAAAGCGCGAACTCTTC
>Ga0070738_10007171_pt1 | contig 11301 bp, 8 predicted proteins | sample Coa_R2_2_FD_66446 | JGI IMG/M metagenome (GOLD analysis project Ga0070738, IMG submission 66446) | Surface soil microbial communities from Centralia Pennsylvania, which are recovering from an underground coalmine fire - Coalmine... | ecosystem: Environmental > Terrestrial > Soil > Unclassified ... | reverse complement strand
ATATAACCTGTATGACCTGCCCTTTGCCATGATCTATCTGTATGATGCAGAGAAGCAAATGGTCTATCTGGCCGATACTGCTGGTATTCAACGGGGTCACAGGGCTGTACCGGAAACGGTAGCTCTCGATGCTCCCGCTTTCTGGCCTTTTGCCGAGGCGCTGAGAAAACAGAAGATTTGCCTGGTCGCCGACGTAGATTGTGCCTTTGACAACCTGCCGACGGGTGCGTGGAAGCGTTCTCCGCATCATGCTGTTGCTGTCCCCATTGCGCCGAGCGGCCAGACAGGGAAAGCGGGCGTGTTGATTGTGGGTCTCAATCCTTTCCGCCTGTTTGATGAAAGCTATCAGGGCTTTATCAATCTGGTCGCGGGCCAGATCTCTGCCAGTATCGGCAATGCGCAGGCATATGAAGAGGAGAGAAAACGCGCCGAGGCCCTTGCGGAGCTTGACCGGGCCAAAACGCTCTTTTTCAGCAATGTCTCCCATGAACTGCGTACCCCGCTCACGCTCATGCTCGGGCCGGTTGAGGATTTGCTGGCGGAAGATCACGCGCTTTTCCCGGAACAGCGCGAGCGCGCGGAAATCCTGCATCGCAATGCCCTGCGCCTGTTGAAACTCGTCAATACCCTGCTGGATTTCTCGCGCATTGAGGCCGGGCGCGTGCAGGCCGTGTACGAACCGACCGACCTGGCTGCCCTGACAGCCGATCTTGCCAGTAGCTTCCGCTCGGTCATCGAGCGTGCTGGCATGCGCCTGACTGTTGACTGCCCGCCCCTGCGCGAGCCGGTCTACGTCGATCATGAGATGTGGGAGAAAATCATTCTCAATCTCCTCTCCAATGCCTTTAAGTATACCTTTGAGGGCGAAATCAGCGTTGCGTTGCGCGAGCGTAACGAGACGGTTGAAGTTTCTGTCACAGACACGGGCGTGGGCATTCCGGCTGAGGAACTGCCGCACATGTTTGAACGCTTCCATCGGATCAGGGGCAGCGCGGGCCGCACTTTTGAGGGCAGCGGCATCGGGCTGTCGCTGGTGCAGGAACTGGTCAGACTGCACGGGGGAAACATCAGCGTCAGCAGCACCGTCGGTAAGGGCAGCGCGTTTACCATCTCGCTGCCTCTGGGAACGGCGCATCTGCCACAGGAGCGCATCGCCACCCGGCGTACAAATGCCCTGGCGGCAGGCAACAGGCAATTCTATATCAATGAGGCGCTGGCATTACTTGCCGACACGGAAGAAAGCATCGACATTCTGCCGGATGTACCTTTTTCCGCCGATGGGCGGAGCCCGACCGGTGGAACCAGCACGGCGGCACGCATTCTTTTTGCCGACGATAACGCGGATATGCGCGAATATGTCAGCCGCTTATTACGACAGCGTTATCAAGTCCAGACCGTCGCCGATGGCCAATCCGCGCTCGCTGCGGTGAAGGAGTTTCAACCAGACCTTGTCCTGACAGATGTGATGATGCCGGGTATAGATGGCTTTGAGCTATTGCAGGCCCTGCGCGCCGACCCTGAGACCAGAACTTTGCCCGTCATCATGCTTTCGGCTCGCGCCGGGGAAGAGGCGAGAATTGAAGGGCTGGAGGCGGGAGCCGATGATTACCTGATTAAACCGTTCAGCGCGCGCGAACTGCTGGCGCGGGTGGGGGCCCATCTGGAGATGGCACGCCTGCGCAGGGAAGCCGAAGTACGGGTGCTGGCTGAGCGCCAGCGTCTCTATGATCTGTTTATGCAGGCTCCGGCGATCATTGCCGTTTTGCGCGGCCCTGACCATATCTTTGAGCTTGCTAACCCGCTCTATATGCAAACGGTTGGTCAGAGCCGCAACATCATCGGAAAACCCATTCGAGAAGCTCTTCCTGAACTGGTAGGGCAGGGATTTTATGAGCTACTGGATAGCGTGTATCAGACGGGCAAGCCGTTTTTCGGTAATGAAGTTCTGGTTCATCTTGATCGCCAGGGCAACGGAACGCTGGAGGGGGTCTATTACAATTTTGTCTACCAGCCTTCCTGCAATGCCGAAGGGGAGGTTGACGGCATTCTGGTTCACGCCGTCGATGTCACCGAATCGGTCAGGGCGCGAGAGCGCATTGAAGCCCTTTCACGACAGAAGGACGAGTTTATCGGCATTGCCAGCCACGAATTAAAAACGCCTGTCACCAGCATCAAAGCCTATGCGCAACTGCTCGAACGTCGTTTCAAACAGAGCGGTGATGCGCGTTCAGCCGAGTTACTGCACAAAATGGATGTGCAACTCAATAAACTGACCGATCTCATCGGCGATTTGCTCGATGTCACCAGGATAGAAAGCGGGAAGCTCCAGCTGCACAAAACCTCGTTTGATCTCAATGAACTGATAGCCGAAATTGTCGAGGAGACGCAGCGCACAACCACCACACACCATATTCACCTGGAACGTTCATCACCCATCACGCTCTTTGCCGACCGTGACCGCATCGGGCAGGTGCTGACCAACCTGCTCACCAATGCGATAAAATATTCGCCACAGGCTGAGACAGTCATTGTCAGAACTGTCTGCGACGGGCAGGAAGTGATTACTTCAGTGCAAGATTTCGGCATTGGCATTGCCAGGGAGAAACAGGAACATATCTTTGAGCGTTTTTTCCGCGTCGAAGGGGAGAGTCGGATGACCTATCCGGGACTGGGCCTGGGACTCTATATCTCGGCAGAATTTGTTAAACGGCATCAAGGGTCTATGCACGTTGAGAGCGAAGAGGGAAAAGGGACGACCATTTCTTTCTCTCTGCCTGTGCAAAACGCGGAAACCTTGAACGCCGAAGAGGGGAGTGACCATGCAGGGGAGCAAGAAGAAAATACTGGTCGCCGACGATGACCCCGCCATTCTTGATGTTCTCAAGTTGTTTCTGGAGGATGTTGGCTACAACGTTGAAATCACCACCGATGGGGCGAAGCTGCGCGATTTTCAGGATGGCCAGGCTGATCTCTTGCTGCTCGATGTCTGGATGTCTGGCTGGAATGGCCGCGACATCTGCACGTATTTGAAAAGCCAGGAGGCGACGAAGCATCTGCCCATCATTCTCTTTTCCGCCAATAAGGGTATCGAACACATCGCCCGCGCCGCCGGAGCCGACGATTTTCTCGCCAAGCCCTTTGAACTGAACGAGCTACTGGACAAGCTCGATCAGTATCTGATGAACATTGACGAACGAAAAAGGGAATGAGGGGCACGCCATGCCTGGCATTCCTGACGTTCTATTTTTGTGCAACTTATACAAGGGGAAAATAGTATGTCATCGACACCGATTCGTACTGTGACGCTGGGGATGGCGCGGGCGCACCCGTTGCGCAGGGAGGACATCGAACGGGCTGCAACGATCTTGCGGCTCGCCGGACAACGTTACGCGGAGGCAGGTTACGAAGTGCAGACACTGCGCATCTCGACCCGCTCGCTTTTTGATGACCTGCCGGAGCGGTCGCCTGCTGCCTTGCTCGCCTATGTGCGAGAGTTACAGCAGATGCTGGATGATGTGGGAATTGCCTTCTGCTCGCTGGGGCCTGCAATGGCGGCTCGGCCCGATTTCCCTCTGGAACGTATCGAGGCCATTGCTGATCTGCTGGCCGCGACGAGCGCGCTGAACGCAACGGCCCAGCTCGCGCTGCCAGGGATGGGACTGCGCCAGGAGGCGGCGCTGCCAGCGGCGCGGGTCATTCAGCGGCTGGCGCAAGAGACGGAGGAGGGCTTTGGCAATTTTCGCTTCGCCATGCTGGCCTGCGTGCCGCCCGGCGGCGCGTTCTTTCCCGCCGCCTACCATGCTGGCACCGACGCGGATAGCCTCTCGCTCGGCCTGCAGGGCGCGGGCATCATCGCCAGGGCGGCGCAGGCATGGAATAGTGACGGGCAACAGAGGAGCCTGATCGCGGCCAGCGAGTGGGTGCGCGGGACGCTGCTCGAACAGGCTACCCCGGTGGTGGCGCTGGCAGAGCAATTAGCGGCTGAGCAGGGGATAATCTTCGGCGGCATCGATCTCTCGCCTGCGCCGATGGGCGATGATAGCATCGTGACAGGGCTGGAAGCTCTGAGCAGTGGACAATTCGGTACGCCCGGTTCGGTCGCCGCAAGTGCCGCGCTGACCTACGCCCTGAAGGAGACAGGGCTGCCCACCTGCGGCTATTGCGGCCTGATGCTGCCGGTGCTGGAAGATGCGCTGCTGGGCAAACGCTGGGCCGAAGGACTGGTCAACGTCCACCAGCTACTGCTCTATTCCTCGGTCTGCGGCACAGGGCTGGACACAATCCCTCTGCCCGGTGATATACCGGCAGAAGAGATTGCGCGTATGTTGCTGGACGTGGCGACGATGGCGCTGCGGCTAAACAAGCCCCTCTCGGCGCGCCTCTTCCCTGTGCCGGGTAAACGCAGCGGCGAGTACACCGCCTTCACCTCACCATATCTGACCAATACGCTGATCCATTAGTGCCGGTTCAGAGCGGCGGTCGTCGGCTCAGGCGATCTCGACGCTGCTGGTACCCCACAGGACATCCATAACGCCATCATAGGCGTATTTCAGGTTCTCGTAGAGGTTGGCGTTGGAGATGGCGAGGGCGGCCAGGCTGGCCAGAACGGAGAGGAACTGGATATCATCTTCGTGGAAGGTGCGCGGCTCGCTTGTGTAGACGCGCAGCACGCCAATGGCCTCGCCGCGCACCTCTAACGGAACGCACAGTACGGAGACGATGCCCTCGCGTTTCGCCGCCTCTTTATACTGGAAGCGCGTATCGACCTCAATGTTTTCAATGACCACTGGCGTCCCGCACATGGCCTCGCTATCGATCGGGCTATTTGCCAGCTCGACAGGGCCTTTGGCGATGTAGTCGCTGCTCAATCCATAGACGGCGACAATCTGAAGCTGCCCTGTCCGGGGGTTCAGCAGGCGTAGCCCGCAGCCCTTGACCTGCATGGCCTCGGTGATGCTCTTGACGACGCTCTGCAATACCTCGTTCAAATCAAGGCTGTAGGAAAAAGCCAGCGCGGCCTGGTAGAGGGCGGTATAGTAATCTTTATGAGTCCGCTGATGATTTTGCGCCCCTCCGGGGCTGCCATTGGAACTGGAATCGGTCATGTCTCTTTACACCTCTCAATCATACCTCACAGTAAACAGAACGCACACAGGGGAAAGCCAATCTATGTACTTCTATTATACCATAGGAAAGTGGTGAGAAGCGAAAAGTGAAAAGAAGAGATGCGCGAGCCACGCCCGGCCAGCCTTCCCTGGGGCGAGCTGGCCGGGGCGTGGCTCGCGCATCTATACAGATAGCTGCTTCTGGCTCGTTTTCTGACGATCCTGAACGATCCAGACGCGGCAGGGGGCGTTGTTGAGGACGTACAGGACGGTTTTGCCAAAATCGTTGCTTACCTTCTTATTTTCCGTGTCGCGAACCATGCCAAGCATGATGAGCGCGCAATCGTGGTCGCGGGCCTCATCGACGATGGCGGCGCCGGCGTCGCGCGCCTCTACCACCTCTGCGACGGCATCACAACCGGTTTCGCCCGCGATGGACATGGCGGCTTGCAGAAGTTTATCGGCTGCTTCGGTCTCTTTGGTGCGGATGTTCGCGTGGAGGGGTAACGTGCGTGGAACTTCAATTATGTGAACGATATGAACTTTGCGTTTCGCTTTCCTCGCCATGAAACAGGCGAGACGGACTAATTCGTTATCGAGCTTCTTCCCATCGACGATGACGGCGATATCACCCGTTGCTCCTACTTCAGGAGCGGTTTTGAGCGTGTCTGCCTCATCCCTGGTTTTCGCTCGCCAGAACTGAACCATTGTGACTCTCCTCCTGGTGGAGCATGATAAACAGTATCATTCTAGCCTCGTTATTGTCAGCGACGTGCATGGTGTAATGCAGCGCACCGTTGTCAGAGCATTCCACCCAGGCTAATACAGATTCTACTCGCAAACTGCCTGCACGTCAATGGCTGAATTGTACAAGAATAGCCGGGACTTTTGCACTATCTCTGACAGAAGTCACTCTGCCCGGCCATACTGTCCTACTCAGGTACGCATGACAGCTACATGAAGTATACCACGCCGGTAAACTGGTCGGGCTGAAACCGGGGGCGAAACTAATCGGGTTCTATAGTCGCGGTGAGACCGTAGCTGAGCAGCCGTTCCTGGTAGTATTCTGCCGTCTCTTTCGGACAGACGATGACGATGGCGTTACCTGTCAGATGCGCGGTCAGCATGATCTGCTCCGCTTCCTGCTGGGTCAGGCTGCTCACGGCGTGCAGGAGGGCGAAGACAACATAGTCCATTTCGTTGTAATCGTCGTTAAAAAGAATCACCCGGTATGGCGGCAGCAACCGCGCCCGCAGTCGCTGCAACTCCTCAATATCTATCTCCGGCCCAGATCGTATGAACGAAGCATCGGTCATCGCACATCTTCCCCGGCAAGTAAGCTCATGCCGCGTATTATCGTGAAAAACATGCTGTCTAACTGATTTATATTGTATACGAAAAGGAGATATATTACCAGTCCCTGTCATTTGAAGCCCCTTTCTCTGAAACGTTATTGTAAATAGAGAGCTTTGTTTCTCCTCCGTCCTGCCATAACAGGGGTTCGTGAAACGTTTCCTTGCTTTAACCCGTGCTTATAAGCAAAAACTATGATGAAGCGGCACAGGAAAAACAACAATGACGCAAAAACAACAGGACGACGCTCAGGAGCAGGATATAGAACCCGGTATGCAGGTCGAAACAACCGGAGGCGATCTGGGTGAAAAGGATATCGACCAGCCGAGGGTGAGTAAGGTTATCAGAGACCAGAATGGCAATATTAAGGACGTTGTGGTGAGCAAAGGCGTCGTCTTCAGGAAGAAGCTGGATGTTCCCGCCGACCGCATCACCTCTGTTGAACCGGCTCCATCAGGAAATCCCGCACAGGGGGAAGTCACGATTGATACCACCAGAGGAGAGATAGCGGCCCTCAAGTCGACCGGCGAAGAGGCCCTTGCTGACGAGGAAGAAGGGCTGCTGGATACGCTAGAGCAAGAAATTCCCACTGCTGAAGGTGTACGCGAACTGGAATTCAGCGGCAATGCTGCGCAGGCACGACGGAGCGAGATTGAGAAACAGGAGGATGCCGCAGAGGTCGCAGAGGGAGCAGACAAAGGGGTGGGCGCGAGACAGAGAACTCACTCGTTGCTGCGCGTGCTGGGGCCGGGCTTTCTTGCCGGTATGGCCGGCAACGATGCATCGGCTGTCACCTCTTACTCCGTTGACGGCGCGACCGCTGGCTACGGCCACCTCTGGCTCATGCTGCTCTCGACGCCCTTATATCAGGCGGTGCAGTATGCCTGCGCCAAAATTGGCCGTATTACGCAGAAAGGTATGGCCGAAATTCTGCGCCAGCATTATAGTCCCTGGATCGCCGCCTTTGCCTCGCTCGTCCTGATCGTTGCCAACATTGCCCTCGTTGCCGCCGATCTGGTCGCGATCGGCAGCGGGTTGCAGCTCATTACGGATATCAACTGGCTCTGGTTCATTATCCCCATTGCATTTCTCCTCTGGTTCCTCACTGTATACGAGAGCTTCGAGACGATCAAAAAAATCTTCATTGTGATGAGCCTGGTTTTTGTCACCTACATTATCACGGCCATTTTCGCGAAGGCGAACTGGGGAGCCGTGCTGTTCAACACCTTTGTCCCTCATGTCTCATTCGGCTTTGCCAGCATCAGCAGCGCGGTTGCCCTGCTGGGCGCGACGATCTCGCCCTACAACATCTTCTGGCAGGTGCAGGGCGAAAAGGAGGAGGCGCGGGCAGGCTCAACGAAGCAGCAGATGCACGGCGCGGCCTTAGATATCGCCATTGGCGTCGTGAGCGGCAATCTCATCGCCTACTTCATTATCGTGAGTACGGCGGCGACGCTCTTTACCCATCATAAAAGTATTGCCACTGCCGCCGACGCGGCCCTCGCGCTTCAACCGCTGCTTGGCCCGTTCGGCAAGTACCTCTTCGCCATTGGCCTGATCGGCGCGGGCTTCATCGCCATTCCCGTCCTGCTCGCCAGCACATCCTATGCCGTCAGTGGCACCTTCGGCTGGCCGGGTGGTCTGTCGAAGAAGCCCTGGCAGAGCGAAGGCTTTTATCTCATTCTGACTGCCGCCCTGGTTGTGAGCATGGTCATCGCCCTCTTACACCTGGACCCCATCCAGCTCATCTTCTGGGCTAACGTGCTGAACGGCGTGCTGGCCCCGGTGCTGGTCATCTACCTGCTCATCGTCGGCAACAACCGCAAAATCATGGGCAAGCGCCGTCTCGGTCATTTCACCAACATCGGCCTCGCCGTCACCGTTCTGGTCATGGTAGCCGCCGCTGCCCTGCTCTTCTACGGCCTGGCAACCGGACAGGGTTCGTAATCTCTTTGCCCTCTTCCCGCCGCCCGGCTTTTTGCTCGCTGATATGTTCTGGCATTTGCCTCTCTCAATGGCGGTGCGCTACTATTGGAATAACCGGGACATGTCATTCTGAGCGGAGCGAAGAATCCAGGCCCATCGAAAGCAAGGACGCAAATATATCATGCTGAGCGCGCCGCTAGTCTCGGTCGTCCATCGCAAGTACGGATGTTGACATTCGTGTTCAGTGCGCGCGAAGCATCTGTGGCGACGAGAGTTCGGACCGGGTTGCTAGAGATGCTTCGCGCGCACCTCGTAGAAAGGTTAGCATCTTCACGGGCGATGGACGCCCTGTGCGGGCAGCGCGCTCAGCATGACATGGATTCGTTCTCGCTGACGGCGGCATGGTCAATGCGTTTGCCAACAGTATCTTCGCTCAGCATGATATGTCCGAGAGGGTTTATTCACAGCACACGAAGCGATATAGAACAGGAGGATCATCATCATGAACGCGAAGGCTATTTTGCTGGATGTTGCCCATCGACCTTACCCTCTACCCACAGGCCCCTGGATCATGACGCAATCCTGGCACGAACTGCTGTTTGCCCACTGGCCCTTCGCGCCGGAAACGCTGCGCCCCCTCGTTCCGCCCGCGCTCTCCCTCGATATCTTTGAAGGCCAGGCCTGGGTCGGCGTCGTCCCGTTTCGCATGACCAACGTACACCCGCGCCTGACTCCATCCGTGCCGGGCCTCTCGCAGTTCGTCGAGATGAATGTGCGTACCTACGTCACCGTCAATGGCGTTCCCGGCGTCTACTTCTTCAGCCTGGATGCCAGCAACCGCATTGCCGTTCGTCTCGCCCGCCAGTTCTTTTTCCTGCCCTACTTTCATGCCGCCATGCAGTGCAACAACATCAAAGGCACCATCCACTACCGCAGCCATCGCTTCCACCATCCTCTCGCGACCGCAGACTTCATCGGCAGCTACCGCCCGACCGGCCCTGTCTTCCTCGCCGGACGCGACAGCCTGGAATACTGGTTCACCGAACGCTACTGCCTCTACACCGTCGTGCGCGGCGATCAAGTCTATCGCGCCCACATTCACCATCCTCAGTGGCCTCTGCAACCGGCAGAACTCGCACTTGTCACCAATACCGTCGCCCGCGCCGATGGCGTTCGTCTACCCGATACCGCCCCCTTGCTGCATTACGCGCGCCAGCAGGATGTGCTGGTCTGGCCGTTACAGCGGGTGGGGTAGCTGCATTATTGTTCTGGCACGTCTTCAATCAGCGCAGACGTTGGAACCCCTGAGATATTGATACTTTAATTACCATTGTGAAAACGTATCGGCAAAGGGAGGATACATTCTTGAGCATGACACGGCTGAGTTGATTCTCAAGGGCATGAAAGCGGGCAAAAAAAGAGAGGCTGGTATCGTTCGCAGATGCCAGCCTCTCTTTGAATGATAGGGCTTATTCCCGCCGCCCGACGCTGCGGTCGATTTTGCCGCCGTTGTTGATCAGGATGGCGCGGGCGCGGGAGGTGCGACTGATGTTGGTCGGGTCCTGGAAGCGCACGCCAACGGCTATGTAGTCGGTAGGCGCGCGTGTGGCGGCGCTGACATTGGCCATGTTCTGGCCGATGTTGCCGCGCACCGGGCCGCGCCAAAGCAGGCCGATGAGCGCGCCGATGATGATGCCCACGACGGCCCCGATAATGGTGGAAGTCGGCTCTGGCAGCGCGGCGAAAGCGAAGTGCAGGGCGAACATGATAACCGCCAGCACGAGGCCGATGACGAGGGCGAAGAGAACGATGACGCCGAAGTTGGGACGGCTGCGCGTCGTCTGGAGAAATTGCGCGCTCCGATTTGTGTTCGGGCCGTGTTCGCGGAACTGGCCGCTGCCTATCACCGTCCCGGTTGCCGGGCGCACAATCTCCTCCTCGCTGAAACCATCCTTCCGCAGCTTCGATGCCGCCGCCTCCGCCTTCTCCCGATCAGGAAAAACCGCCAACAGGTCAAGGTCGGCGAATTGTTGTTGCTGTTGTTGCTGTGGCATAACACACTCCTGAGAGTTCACTGTAATGGGTCATTCCTGTGTGTATTATAGCCAATGTCGCGGGCAAAGGGTAGCAGAACCGTGACATGTATGCTCTCACGGGTATAGCATATCAATTACAAACTGCCTCTGGCGTGTCATGCTGAGCGGCAGCGAAGCATCTGCGGCCACCATTTCTTAGCATGGCGAGATTGGATGCTTCGCTGCCGCTCAGCATGACACATCGCGGTCACTTTCTCATAGCATGCCATGACACATCGCGGTCACTTTCTCATGGTATGACCTACCCGCGAGGTTTTTTATGGCTACCCCCCTGGTTGCGAGAGCGATTCGAGGACGGCGGCGATTTCGCGGCGGATGGTGTCGTTGTTGGCGATTTCGTTGCGTACCTTTTCCCAGCCGTGCATAATGGTGGTATGGTCGCGACCGCCAAGCTCGGAGCCGATCTGCAGCCAGGAGGCGTTGGTCTCCTCTCGCATGATGTACATGGCGACCTGGCGCGGCCAGACGATCTCGCGGTCTCGCTGCTTGCCGCGCATGAGGGCCGGGTCGATGCCGTAGTAGCGGCAGACGCCTTCCAGCACCTCGGTCACGGTCAGGTTAGCGAGCGGCTTGCTATCGGTGTAGAGGTGTTCAAGCGCCTGCATGGCGAGGCCGACGGTCAGCGGAGCCTGCTGTAGCGTGGCGTAGGCAATGACGCGATTAAGCGCGCCTTCCAGTTCGCGCACGCTTTTGCACTCTGGCCGCGCGATATAGTCGATCACCGAGGGCGGGACGCTGAAACGCAGCGACTCCGTTTTAGAGCGCAGGATCGCCAGCCGGTGTTCGTACTCCGGCGGCTGGATATCGGCCAGCAGACCCCA
>Ga0070738_10007169_pt1 | contig 11302 bp, 12 predicted proteins | sample Coa_R2_2_FD_66446 | JGI IMG/M metagenome (GOLD analysis project Ga0070738, IMG submission 66446) | Surface soil microbial communities from Centralia Pennsylvania, which are recovering from an underground coalmine fire - Coalmine... | ecosystem: Environmental > Terrestrial > Soil > Unclassified ... | reverse complement strand
ATGCATCCGTATTTGGCAATCCCTGCCAGAAGGCCCTGTCGTTCTTTCACGCGAAACGGGACGTGAAATGAAGCTCGTACTGGTGCTGTTAATTGCACCTCAAGAGCAAAAATGCTGGTGGGCCAGTGCTCATTCCAATAGACCCAGGTCAGCAACGGCTCACCGTCTCCTTCTGTTCGGTGAACACGACTGAGATCGGCGAACTCTGGCATGGTTTGAATATCAATCCAGACCAACGTGACCGCGTGGAGTGGTGGCGAAAGCAGATCTTCTTGCCGAAACAGGCGTTGGCCTGTGACTGGCTCATCCGATGCCAGGAGTGTCAAAAGGCAGGCATCCTCTAATGGAAGCGCGCTGTCCAAATAGGCTTTCATCTCCGCATCAGTCTGCGGAATCCACTGTGGAGTATCAGGCATCTCATCGCTCCTTTTTCACTCTGTTCTGCCTACCGGGTCAGAGGCAGGTGTAGCAGGAAAGTGGAAACGTACAACGAAACACGAGAACATGTAAGCGAACACGAGCGTTTTGGATACTCATTACTATACCAGAGAATGAGGCATTCTTCAGGCATTTTTGTTCCTATAAACTTTCACTTGCACAGATCAGACCATTTTCGTCTGCACTCTCCATCCCGCCCAGGAGATCAGTCAAAAGAGGCGAGGAAGGCGATCTACCAGAATCGTTTCATGCGCACGGAAGAAGAAAAGGGAGGAGTCTCATGAATGACACGTATATCGTCTACTGTCTCTACACTAAGGTTGAGGGGGTCTTCTATATTGGATGCGGCCAAACCGCTCATGGGAAGAGCGCGTCCCGTTTAGGGAATACGGTGCGTGAATGCCAGAATGCACGGCAAGCCAACTATTCTTGCCTGAAATGTCGATACATTCGCGCATGCCTGGCAAAGGGGATACAGGTTGAAACCTGGGTGACCTGTACGTCTAGCGATAAACAGAGTGCAGAGGAAATGGAATACGCGCTGATTCAGCTCTATCCATATGTGCTGACCAACTCTGCTCTGAACTGGCACCCCATGCAGCAGCTCCCCGCATTTCTCTCCACTGGGCAAGAGAGATACGAGGAAGAGGCAAGAGAGAGAGCTGTTCCGCATGATCTCTCCAATGGGGGAGCCGAATACGCTCGGCCAGAGCGGCTGAAACTGGCTGTTGACGCGATCATGGCCCATAATGATGCGCAAGCACAGCCTGCACAAAAGTGGTATATCAATGAGAAGGTCGTGGGGGATCTGCTCGGCGGTGAAGCCTCACACGAGAAGAGCTATCTGATCAGGAGATACCTCCTGAGCCGCTGTACTGAGATCGCAGCGCATCACCAAAAGCATCAGTTGAAGCCAGAGAACAACCAGAAACTGGCTGATATCGCTGAGCGGATGAAGGTTGAGAGAGTTGGGTCGATCATCAAGTGGTATCGGACCGACCACTTCAAGCAGGCCACAGACACGATCATCGCCTATAATGACAGCGTGAACGATCCCGCGCTGCGGTGGTACATCTCTCCCCTTTCCGTGGCCGATCTGCTTGGCGGTTGGCCCATAGGGATGAGTGGATACCCAAGCCTCCACCCGGTGGCGCGCTATTTAGCCGGTCGGCGCGACGAGATTATCGCGCATCACCAGAAGCATGGGTTGGCTCGTCAGCACAGCCGGAAATCCAGGCGGATTACTGATGACATCCAGCTTGAACCAGAGGGATCAGGGGAAGAGTAAGAGGCAAAGAGCATGTACTTCTCTGGGACGTATGATCTTTTCGTGAAAAAAACGCCAGGGGGTCTGAAAGAAGCGTTCTTCAGGTATTTTCCTTCCTCATGGTGCTCCCAACCCTGGCACTCTTGACAGAAATCTGTTGACGGAATAGACTTTCTGTCAAGAGTCCGTCATCTGGTTCGTTTGCGTCCAGCTATGATCGAAGCGTAAAACAGACAACGATCCTGACGGGCCGTTCAAAAATGACCGCGTAAAACTCTTGACAGAAATTTTTTCGGCGCGAAATGGAGCACCATGATGTCGGAACCCCTGAGCCAAACTCGTCTTCACGTCCTTCCTCATCCTGATCCCAGCCCCTGGATTGTGCGCTACCAGCAAGAGGAGCTGGCTGGAAAAAACGAACAGACCCTGGATGCTTATCTGCGGATTTTGCGCCAAGTTGCCGCCTTTGTGTCTCAGCTTCCTGGCAGTAACGGGCAGTTTCATCCGAGCTATCTGACCAGGACCGCCTTTAGCGCGTACATCGATGACCTTCGTGAGCAGGAGTATAGCACGTCTCACCTGGAGCGCGTCAAAGCAGTCGTCAACCGCTTTTGCCTCTGGTTGATTGCTGAAGGGGAGATGAGAGGCAATCCGACACGTGGCGTGACGATTCCGGCGCAAGCCTTGTTGGCCCCGCGTGAACTCTCAAAGGAGCAGCGCTTCGTCCTGCGCAACCTGGACGAGCGGACGAGCGATCTGCGTGGAAAGGCCATGTTTGCGCTGGGGTACTGGGCCGGGTGCCGCGTCAGTGATGTCTCGCATCTCCAAATGGCGCACACCGAAGTGGGACCAAAGGTCGGCAAGCTCTATGTCGGCCACAAGCAAGGGAAGTATCGCCACATTGTGCTTCTGAACCAGGCGCGCGGACCGCTCTATGACTATCTGCGCTCGGGGCGGCGCGCCCAGGAGAGTGCCTATGTGTTTACCTCCCAGCGCGAAACGCTACCGGTTCCAGAAGGGGAGTTGGACGGATGGCGGCTGAGCGAAGCGGCTATTCATGAGTGGTTCAAACAATGGAAACGCACGGCCACCGCAGAAGAGTGGACCTATATTGCCGATATTACGTTCCACGATCTCCGGCATGATTTTGCGCACCGCGCAAAACGGGAAGCGGGGCTCGATGAGGGAGAACTGGCCGTCTATCTTGGGCATATTACCAAGCGCGGCACGCCTGCTGTCCAGTCCACCGCACGCTATACGCAGCCGAGTATGGATCAGGTGAAAGAGAAACTGAGGAAAATGAAAGGATAGATTTCTTTTCAGAGAACAGCTTCACTTTGCTGGCCTCATATGTGGTGATGTTGCACCTCTCGAAAGAGAACAAGCTGAAACATGTTGGTCCTTTCCACTTCCTCCTTGTGTTTCCCATGTCCCTTTTCACTGCGCGAAAGCTGGCACGCAGAACGACGAGGCTCTTGCTCTTACGCGCCAGCTTCCGCGCACATGATGGATGTCCCTCTCACTGTTGTTCAGATGCTCGTGACATGTGCCCTTCGCTGAAACAGTGCGACCGTCGCTCCTAATGGCATTGAACAACAGATCTTGCCGCCCCCACAGCGAGTTCACAAAGATCGAGGTGACGGAGAGCGCCATCGCCACCATCGCCCACCTGGGTAGACCAGATCAGTCACAGCCTCTGGTACTCTGATGCCATTCTGCTCAAACGCGAGAGTGAGTACGGCCTGGACCAGCAGATACACTGATGAGGATTCAGCGGCAGCCGCCACCGCGAGCACCTCATCGACATCATCTTCAGTCTCAATCCCGGCGACCGTTGCTTCGCCTCTCGTGAGCGTTTCTGTCTTGTCCAGGATCATACGCCTGATCTGCAGGAGCGTGTCTCATTCCCTCCCCTCTCTCCGCCAGTGTCGTGTCGATATCGTGCTCCTGTGTTGGGAGTTCGTGCTTCGGATTGCAATCTCTGTGCGGGAGGTCTGCTACGCTCTCTGCGTGGAAAGCAGGTGATGAGATGGCTGTCACAAGAAACGCTGATGATCGTGCGGAGCCTATCGCGAATGACGCGTTTGACGAACTTTCAAGCCAGGGGGGGCGATCAGGTGCGCCGTTCCTGTGTCGCTTTTGGCACCACCGGTATCTTTGGTAGTGAGCGATGCAGAACGAGCGCATCCTTCGCAGAATATCTGGCACCATCATTGATGCGGAAACAAAAAGGGAGTCTTATTGCCCGGAACGTCTGCGATTGGCATTCCCTCCTTCCGAGTTCTCCCATACATCACGAACCCGCGTCTCTTCACCTGCTCTTACGGTGCTTGCTCCTCAGACTTCCGTCCCAACTGGAGCTTGCTCAAGGTGCCGTCGTAAGCCTTCTACCGCGAGGCGGCGCATACTGAACTGATTTTTTTCTTCCGCCGTCATCTCGGCGAACGTCTTTTCATAGCCGTCTGGTTGAAATATGGCATCCCACCCAAAACCATTGGTCCCACGTGGCGGGACGACGGTGCCCTTGATAGAACCTTCAAAAAAGAGCATATTCCCGCCTTCATCAGCATACCCAATGATGGTACGAGCCGTCGCCCTCGCGCTCTCAAATGCTTCGGTCAGTTTATAGACACCCAGGATTCCCACCGCTTTTGTAAACCACTTGATTAAAGGCCCTGGCAGACCGTTCATTGCGTCAATATAGAGCGACGTATCTTCGACAATGAAGGTTCCAGACTGATACCGTTGGGCCTCTGCCAGTTTCGCCGCAATGATCTTATGTGCATCAATCTCTTGAATTTCTGTGAGATCCATATCTCTGCCTTGAACGTCTGGTATCAAGGTTTGGATCTCACGCAACTTGTCCTTATTTCCAGTAATGAAGAAGATATTCATTCGTCTCCTCTCAAAAAAACATAGAGAGGGCGCGACAGTGCATCTTGTCACGCCGTTCCTGCCATTCTAACACGCCTGGCAAGAGCATGTGTGCGTATCGAAAACGATTACGTGCGGAGATCGCCGCCCTCTCTTTCCTCAAGACCACAAGAGCGTTCCTGCACATGCCCCATCACCCTCTCGTCCGACGGTCCTCGTTCTCAAGGAGAGAACGACCACGGCTTCTCATTGACCCTCTGCACCATCGCACCATATTTTGCTTGTAAGCTCTGAACCGACTCCATTGAGGCAGTATGGAGCGCCTGGTGAGTGAGATAGCGAACGACATCATGGACAACTGGAGCGAAGGTTTTGATGCCAGCCCTTGAACACCGATCAGTTGGCTCAGCAATGAGATTGGTATTCTCAATCACCGCATCATACCTGCTCATATCTGTAAAGAGATCGAACTTGAGCCTCCTCAGAAATTGTGAGCGGACACGATGATCCTTGTTCTGGATGAGTTGTTGGCACTCACTGAGGTCGAGGACCTTCTTTTGTCCCTGAGAGACGTAGCATTTCCGCGTCCGCGATTCTTGATCTGATTCAATCCATAGTCGTATGAGCGGTCCTTCATAAATGTAGGCCATCGCCCAACTGTCCAGGATCAAGCCATCCTTGCTCTCTGCTAACACGCCCAGACGCCGTTCGAGTTCTCTATCCACACGGTCGTCTTCGCGGGCCTTTTCGATGGTTTCATACTCGGTGAACCAGACCTTCTCTGGATTGGCTTTTGAGCCAAGAATGTCTAAAAGAAGAGCCGTGGCTGAAACCACCTCATACCCGAGCTGCTCCGCGAGAATCTTCGCATGCGTTGTCTTGCCAGCAGCGGTCAAGCCAGCAAAGGCGATATTTGGACGAGCGGTTCTTGGCATATCTTCATCCTCCTGGATCGTTTGCCTGCCCACCCTCTTCGAGGGAACGAGGAGTCGAACGTGTCACCAGCCGGGCCAGGCCCTCAACCCATTCGCCGTCTTTCTTCTGAGGTGCGAGGCCAGGAGTGAAAAAGAACATGAGCTTCATGATTCAGCATCCCAACCGTCTCTGGAACGCCTGGATATTCCCCAGGCGCAGCTTCTGGAGGAAGCGTGACACCATCAACAGAAGTCAGAGGAGCAGGACTTGCTCCGTCAAGTAAAAGACTGAAAAGTGAGGCGCACTGTCTCCTCATAAACCCCTCAATGACAAAGAGAGGCGCATCTCCAGAAGCCCGCATCAGAGACAACGAGACCCCTATTGACCTCCAACTGACCTGCGGATGCTTCGCGACAAATCTTGCCGCGTCGTCAACGCTCGTTCCAAAGACAATCCCTCCGATCCGCGCATAGATACTGGCAGCAGCACACATCGGACAGGGCTCATGAGTGGTATAGAGAATACAGTTACTCAGGTTCTTTTGGCCCAGGTGGTGTGAAGCCAGGCCAATCACCACGACTTCGGCATGGTGTGTTGGATTCGTGTCGCGGTGCGTCCTATTGCCGGACTGGCTGATAATCTCATGCCCCTGAACAATGACCGCACCAACCGGATGTTCATCGAAAGCTCTGCACGCAATCGCCTCTTTCAGAGCGATTTCCATGAACTCTTTTCTTGGAGTGTAGGTGATCATCGTAGCACTATCTACCTGAAAACGGAACCAGACCACGTACATGGATCGACTACAAGATTCTCGCTTACAGGGTTCAGGATCTCCCTCTCAACTGGTTAGGTATCGAATGCTACCCAGTGGTTGTGGAAATTGGTCACCCGAATCGCTTCCCGACCTTCGAGCAAAATCTTATCGCCACACAGCGTCAGGCGATCATGCTCACGCACAGGCGTGCTGAACTTCCACCACCAGACGTACACCGGATACCGATGATTTTCGGCCACAAGCGTGAACATGCGGGGAAAGAGATTACTCCTCTCTGCATCAAGCACCTCGCCAGACAGGATGGCATCTTTCTGCACAATCGTTGTCTTCTGCACCAGTTCAAGGGGAAGGACGAGGCTTTTCTCTCGAAAACGGAGCGTACTGACGATCTGTTCCGAGAGCTGTAAACCCGTCCAGCGACGTTTGATAATCTCGCGAATACTATTGCGGTCGTTCTGGAACACTCTCTGATACCGCTGGTATTGTTGGAGTTGCCTTCCTTCACTGATCTCCTGAAAGCCAAGCTGTGCTCGTATTCCAGGCAAGCAGTGCCGGAGTTGCTCGACGTGCGCAAGTCCTTCAATCACAAAATCCACGTCTTTGCGCACTTGTCCATTTGGCAGAAGATGCAAGTGGAACATAGAAGACCCAAAGATGCCGACGGCATCTACGCCAAACAGGGCGATGAGGTGTTGATAGAGATCAAACCAGATGGTAGAGGCAAAGCTTGAGCAAGAGGCTTTCGCGGCTTCTATCGGGTCAATCCGCCACACAATGTCACTTCTGCTGAGCACTTCATATGTTTCAAGTACATCATGTGGGAGTTGCTCATCTTCACGATAATTTTTTCGATAGCTTTGGCCTTGATAGATTCTGTCGCCATGAACATCTGGAGAATAGACGTTATAGCCAAAAAAGTGTTCTTTCTCCCGAAAGTTTGCCAGGACACGATAGATGTTTCCGTTCGATAACACGACATGGTCAAGGTCATAGAGCGGCTGCTCGACATGGGGCATCTGTTCTCCCTCCTCACTCAGTACACATGATGGGAATGTGATGCTCGTTGGCATCCTCAACAAGAAAGTTCTGAATCCTTAGCAGCGTTGGGAGGTGGTCTTTCCAGGCTTTTGCTTCTCCAGACCGCTCCTCTTCTTTGCGTTGGATATGATCGAGCAGGACCGCTTCACTGCTGACGACAAGGAGGCGCGGGAGTACGACCAGGCCAGAAATTTCAGCAAATTGATCCAGAACATGGCTGTACACATGCACCCCCTCGACAATCGCATCGAATCCATCGTTCGCTAACTTCTGAGCAATAGCCACTAATGCCGGAGCAACGGCATCGACATGCGCGAGAAACCCTTGAATGATGGTCTCTGACGACTGCGTACCAAAGAGTTCCCAGGCCGTATGCGTGACTTTCATCAACGCAGGCGGCTGAGCATAGACTCTCTGCACCTCTCGGATATAATCGCTAGAGATAATAGTGCGTATGGCATGGTCGTAGGCGAAACGGAGAGCCATCGTTGATTTGCCTACACAAGCAATTCCATAGAACACATACAGCTTATTCATGACGATAGCGATACTTTCTTCCTGTTGCCTGGATGATCTTGATCTCTTCTGCGGTGAGATGTGCGAGAGCAATCTCTTGCGAGAGCGTCGTCTGAAATAAGAGGGGGTCATCCGTGTTAATCGTCACCGGGATGCCGCGTTGCATCGCTTGCTTCGCCGGGTTGTTTGAGCCGTGCCAAGTGGAAACGCCAAGACGTGCATTACTGACCGGGCACATATCAAGGCAAATATCGTGCTGGAGAAGAAAAGCAACCAGGCTCTCGTCTTCAAGTAATCTCACCCCATGCCCAATACGATGAGGAACAAGACACGAAAGAATTTCTTTTGAAACCGGGTTCTCGAAGAGCTCTCCGAGATGGATGTTGATCTTCATCCCGTGTTGCTGCGCCTGGAGAATCGTCGGAAGGTAATGCCTCAGCTTCGGCAGATCTTCCGGTAAGACATTGATATCAAGACCAACCACTTTTCTGTGTACCCATGCGTCGCCCAGGAGGACTTCAAAAATCTCGTCTATTTCGGCGAACGATTTGGCGAAGTTCAATGCGCCAAGAAAGGAGAGGGAGATCGTTGGATACCTTTGGAGTTCGCGCTCAAAGATCTGGATTCCGTCAGCAATCGTGCTCATCCAGCGCCATTTTGTGGGAGTGATTCCTATGCGCAGATCGACATGTTCAACCTGACTCAGCTCAAGCTGTTTGAAGAAGGTTTGAACCACACGCTCGAAGACCTCTTCGGTGAAAAGGTCCTGGTTGGCCTGTGCCAGCAGCTTTATCTGTCCCTCTAACAGAGAGAGTCTTTGGGCAGGAGAAGCGGCGTGGTACTGCGTGAAACTGAAGGTCCTCTGCACGTTTTTCAGGAGGCCAGGTCTGGTTTCAGCAATGGTTCTCAGTACTGCTTCAAAATGAAGATGCAGGAGACTAAACATGAGAGGCACCTTGCCTTTCCTGTGATGCGCAGAGCAACAAGTATCCAGAGACGAAGCGACCGTTTCTCCTCCTCATCAGTCAGCGGTCGGTAGCAGACAGGTTTTCCATCTCTTAGCATACCGCTCTTTTCGCACAGGAAATGCACACGGAGGCACGTAATGGTCACACCAGGGCACGACATCGTCACGAATCAACGATTCGTGAGATCGGCGCACGTGTTGCCCAACGTCCACCCCTCTTGGGGGGTTCGATCAAAAGGCAGATGAGAGGAGGTCTGTTCTTTGCTTCTCCCATGACGATGAACGATGGAAAGAGGAATCCGCGCGTCGAGCGTCCATGCGAGGCATACCAGTTCTTTTTTCTGGCCTTTGCCTCGTACACGGCAAGCGGGCACGTCTGGATGGGGTCCTATCCTGCACCGGCTCTCAAGCAGAACAAGTCTCGAAGTCGGGATGAAGGCATCCCGACTTGCTCTCACCTCAAGCGTTGCGTATGTTCGATATGGTGCTCGATCACCGCGCGAAGTCGCTCATAGACAGGATTGCCAGGAACGAAAAGAGGTTCATCAAGTGCCTGGAGCATCTGGACGAAGCGTTCATGCGTTCGTTGTAAAATGGTAGTGATCTGCTCAAAAGACTGCTCGCCAATCATCGCGATGATGGCATCATTGAAGGCGTCGTCATCGTAGTGCAAAGGAGGGGTCCCTTGAGCGACTTTCGGCAGCCGAGAGGTGGCTTCTGCCCCCCATCCGGCAATGTGTGCGAGCACTTCACGCGGCCCCCATTCGCCTTGCGGAATACGCTCTCCTCGTTGTACCGCACTCTTCGCCGCCAGAAGAAGCTGCTCATGAGCCTGATCAAATGCGTGAATTACCTGCTGTTTTGATAAGATGCCACTTGCTTGACTATTCGTTGAAGTTTCAAACTGTTCAGCCATGATTCGTTTTTGCCTTTAATGAATATATTCCACTCATCTAACGACTTTCCCAACCCGCTGAAAGGGTTCAAACAGGCAGAGAGCGGGGTTGTCTTCCGTTCTACGATAAGCTCGTCAGGAGTCTCTCTCTGCTTCCTCCCCGGTCGCACGAGATTCCTCCGTCTCACGTAGAAGCCAGTTCAGATAGCCTGAACTGCCTGTAACGATGAGCGTTGCGATGATCTCTGGCTCGTCATAGGGATGGACCTCTCGAATGGCCTGCTCAAGCTTCTCATACAGTTCTCGCCTTGTTTTCGCGCTACAGGTCCATTCTTCAGCCACTTCCATCTTTTCCTGCCACCAGTAGGTACTGGTCAGGGGACCGCTGACCTGGACACATGCTGCAAGCCGCTTGGAGACCAGCGTCTCGGCAATCTTTTGCGCTCCCTCTTTCGTATCTATGGTCGTGCGTACTTCAAGAAATTCTGTCATCAGAGTATCCTTCCTCCAGGCAACTGCCGAAATACATCACGCGCCAGCATAAGAACCCTTTGCTCTCTCCACCATCGTTGTGGTGTGCGCTGAAACACTTCCAGGGCCTCATCATAGCGCTTTTGACTTCCAAGGGCCGTTGCGAGCTGCGCTCCCTCAAGCAGACAATCAGAGTAGACAGGTAAATCCCCAAGTAAACGAGCGGCATCGGCACGATAGATCATCGTCTCGTTGGCCGCACGTGCTGTAAGCGCGGGCACTGCGGTACTCTTGACCAGCGCATCCCATGCCTGTTGCTGGTATCCTCTGTCAGGATAATGCTCCGCCAGGTCCAGACACATCCTCCCCTCCCATTGATACAAGGTATCTAGCCCACAATCCGCGTAGATGAAACTCGGATCTTGTTCAGGGTGAGTTGGAAAATGGTTCTGAGCCAGTTCCATATAGTGCAGCGCCTGAGCCTCCTCTTTACATTGAGCAGAAGCGTCGGCCAGACCCATGCAAATATCACTGCGTAAAAGCGAGTCCTCATTCCCTAGCACAGCTAAGGCTTCCTGAAAGAGAGGAAGCGCCTTCTCGGGGAGTCGTGGGCGACAACAGTACGAGTACGTGTAGCCCAGGTACATGAGTGCAGCCGCTAAAAGTCGGCAGTCACCTGAGAGACGCGCACAGCGAACCGCCTCGTGGCAATGCATTTCTCTGCCTGCGCTATTTAACTGATGCATGGTCAGGATCGCCTGGAGAATCTTTGCTTGCGTCGCCAGGCGAGCAGCGCCTTGCTGATACTTTGAGGGGTGCAGGGCAATGGTCATGAGCATAGGCACGTACTGAGAAAGGACCTCTTGTGCCACGGCAAACCCTTTTCCCCGCAAGAGATGCCAGCAGGCAGTGATGGAAGCGGCGCACTGCGGCAGAAATTCTTCGACCGCCGAGTCGCTGAACGGTCCTGGCAGCCTCCAGGAAAAAAGGCTTGCAGGAAGCGCAGCAATCGTGATCAGGGCCTGCCGGCGCGAAAGCTCATAGTCCGCCTCGCCTGGATGTTGTTGAACCATCGCCTCGAAGCCTCCCATCTCCTGGTCAATATAGACTTGCAGCGGATCATAAGAGAGCGCTTGCCCCCTC
>Ga0070738_10007168_pt1 | contig 11302 bp, 8 predicted proteins | sample Coa_R2_2_FD_66446 | JGI IMG/M metagenome (GOLD analysis project Ga0070738, IMG submission 66446) | Surface soil microbial communities from Centralia Pennsylvania, which are recovering from an underground coalmine fire - Coalmine... | ecosystem: Environmental > Terrestrial > Soil > Unclassified ... | reverse complement strand
TGAGATGAGCTCTCCCACCCCGGGCAATGGCTGGAATGGCTCCGCGCACCACCCGTCAATCGAAGAGGGTTGTCCGGGGTCGGGGCGGTGGGACCGGCTCGGCTAGGCCGAGCAGGCGGTGCAGCTCCCGGGCAGTCTCCGGCGCATAGCCCGCATAGTGATTGTTCACGAAGATGACGACTGGGGCGCGCTGCGCCATCGCCTCGATCGCCAGCGCGCACTCGGCCAGCTCTTCCGACTTATCGACGACGATGCGGTTGAAGGTCGTCGTGAGCTTTTCGATCGCCTCCCGGTTGCCGATGAGCCGGAAATAGGACAGTGGACCGGTCAGGGGATCGAGCCGGCCCAGGATCTCGGTCGGACGCGGCATCCATTTCTGCAAGGTCAGCGCCAGCGCCGCGTGGTGACGGCGGAGCAGCTCCGTCAGCTCGGGGACGACCCACCTGGGGTTGCGCGTCTCGATGGCCAGGGGCACCGCCGCGTGCGGCCACTCCTCCAGGAACGGACCGAGCACCTCGAGGAAGGCTGTGAGCGAGGGGAACTCGCCGCGGTTGAAGTACCCCATCTGCAAGAGCGCGCAGCAGAGCTTCTCGCCCATCGGCTCAATGGCTGCGACGAATTCCTCCACGTCCTGGGCACAGTCTTGCAACTGCTTCTTGTGGGTGATCGTCTGCGGGACTTTGAGCGCGAATCGAAACCCGGCCGGGGTCCGGTCGCGCCAGGCATGGACCATCCGCCGCGTGGGCACCCGGTAGAAGGTGCTGTCCACCTCGACGATCGGGAACTGGCCGGCATACCAGGCAAGGTAATCCGAGGCATCCATCCCGCTGGGATAGAATACCCCATCCCACTCGGGATAGCTCCACCCACAGCAGCCAATCTGGATCGGGTGCGACGTACTGGACATAACTCTATTGTAGGGAGTGGACCGCTGGTCGTAAACGCGCCAGAAGGGGTCGGGGCTCGCACTCGGGCGAAAAATCGAGGAGATCTTTGGGAAACTTGTATGGCGCGAGCGAGCCGCTGCATTGATCAGGTAGAACGATCAGGCGGGAGGGCCCAACGGTGATGATCTCAGGCAAGACCGGTGCGGCGGGTCGGCAGCTCGAGGTGCTCTGGACCTCGGGGACGCTCACCGGCCTGAGTGATGCCCAGCTCTTGAGCCGGTTCGCGGAGGTTCAGGGCGACGCGGGCGAGTCGGCGTTCCGGGAGCTGATCAGCCGCCATGGGCCCATGGTGCTGGGGGTCTGCCGCCAGATCCTCCGCCATACTCAGGATGCGGATGACGCGTTCCAGGCGACGTTCCTGGTGCTGGTGCGCAAGGCGCGATCGATCCGGGTAGGCGAGTCGTTGGCCCCCTGGCTCTACACGGTGGCCTATCGCACGGCCCAGCGGGCGCGGGCCAACGCCGCGCGAAACCGTTCGGCCGACCTCGAGCAGGTGGAGGAGTCCGTGCGGGCTTCTTCGGACGACCCGATCCACTTCGACCTGCGGCCGTTACTCCATGAGGAGCTGAGTCGCCTGCCGGGCAAGTACCGGGAGCCGATCGTGCTCTGCCACCTCGAGGGCAAGACCCACGAGGAGGCGGCGCGGCTGCTGCGCTGGCCGGTCGGCACGGTCAGCGGCCGGCTGTCGCGCGGTCGCGAGCTGCTGCGGTCGCGGCTGCAACGGCGCGGCGTGTCGGTGTCGTCGGCGATGCTTGCGGCGAACTGGCTGGCCGGCACACCGGCGAGTCTGACGGCCCCCCTGCTCGAATCGACCCTGAATGCCGCGATCCGGTTCGCGGCGGCGCAAGCCGTTTCTCTCTCGGTCCTGTCCTTGACCCAAGGAGTCTTGCGAACCATGTTCCTCAACAAGCTCAAAACGATCGCGGTCGCCATCCTGGTCGCCGGTGGGATTACGGGAGGCGTGGGCGTGTGGGGCTATCGGGCGACCGGGGCGCCGGGCCAGCCGGCTCAAGACGGCGCGTCGGCACCGGCGAAGAAGGCCTTGGTGCCCACCTTGGCCCCGCAGCTCCAGCCCCAACTGCCGGGCAGTCCAGCGCCCCTCCGGGGCATGAGCTATATCGTGAACCCGATCAGGCTGAAGAATATGCCGACCCTGGCCGTCGGAGGACTGCCCGTCTTGCGCACGGCGTCGCTCCTGCTCGTGGAATCACCCGATCGCACCGCCTGGGAGGGCATGAGCCTGGAGACCAGGGACTCGACCTGGAAGCGGCTCCAGCTCCCGCCGGGGATGACGGCCACCCCCATAGTCGGCACCGACATCGTGGCCCTGGCGATCAAGGGGAAGTCGATCGACCATGTCGCCGTATTCAATCGTGGATGGGCCGTCCAACACCTGCTCAAACCAGTCGAAGGGGAGATCAATCCGGTGGTCGGGCCGGGAAGTGCACTCTACCAGGCGGATCACGACTTTTATGCCTTCAGCGCGGTGGCGGGGAAGTGGGGCGTCCTCCACCTGGAAGGCGGCGCAGAAGCCAAGGCCGCGATCTCTCCGACGGACATCGAGGTGCTGCAAGGCAACAAGTTATACGTCTTTAGCCTGGCGCGGGGCGAGTGGTCCAAGGGCGTCGCTATCTACGTGCCTCCATCCCGGCCTGGTCCAGGACCAGGGGCACCGGCCAGCGTTCCAAAGGGGTCGCACTGACTCGGCCTCGGGGCCCAATCGGACCAATTCCACCACTCCCGGGACAATGGTGGTGCGGTTAGAATGGTGCCCAAGGAGGTGAACCATGAAGGACGACGCTGCCCCGATTTCCGTGCAGTTTACAGTCGCTCTGACGGCGCTGGTTTACCCCGAGCCCGAGGTCGGTGGGTATTCGGCCGAGGTGCCGGCGCTGCCGGGCTGCTACACTCAGGGCGAAACCCTGGAGGAGATTCAGGCCAACCTCCGCGAGGCCGCCGAAGGATGGCGTGAGGCCGCGCATGATGACTCCGCCAAGGATGTCGGTCAGGCTTTAGCCTGGCAGGAGAAGCGTCAGGCTAAAGCCTGACCTACGTGAATTTCAACCCGCCAGCGTGCGCAACCGCTTGATCAGATCGATGGCCTGCTCGGGCGTGAGGCTGGCGGGATCGACCTGCTGAAGCTCGGTTACCAGCGGATCCGGCAAGGCGGCGAAGAGGCTGCCGGTCAGGGCGCGCCCCGTCTTGACCTTGCGGGGGATGGGCCCGGCGGGGGCGGGCAGGCCGGGATCGGGTCCGTGCTGCTTCTCCAGGAACTTGAGGATCTCGCGGGCTCGCTCGAGGACGGGGGCCGGGACGCCCGCCAGCCGGGCGACGTGGATGCCATAACTCTGGTCGGCCCCGCCCGGCACGATCTGGTGGAGGAAGACGATCTCCCCCTCGCTCTCCCGGACCGCGACGTTGGCGTTGCGCAGCCGCGGCTTGGTCTTCTCCAGCTCCACCAGCTCATGGTAGTGGGTCGCGAACAGCGTCCGGCAGCCGAGCGCGTCGTGGATGTGCTCGGTGATCGCCCAGGCCAGCGAGATCCCGTCGAAGGTGCTGGTCCCGCGGCCGATCTCGTCGAGGATCACCAGGCTGCGCGGCGTGGCGTTGTGGAGGATATTGGCCGTCTCGGTCATCTCCACCATGAACGTGCTCTGGCCCCGGCTGAGCTCATCCGTGGCACCGACCCGGGCAAAGAGCCGGTCGACCATCCCGATCCGGGCGCGACGGGCCGGCACGAAGCTGCCGATCTGGGCCAGCACCGCGATCAAGGCCACCTGGCGGATATACGTGCTCTTGCCCGCCATGTTCGGCCCGGTGATCACCAGGATGGTGCCGCCGTCAGGGCCCAGCCGTACGTCGTTGGGCACGAAGTCGCCGGGGGACATCAGCGCATCGAGGACCGGATGCCGGCCCGCCTCGACTTCGAAGATCGGCTCGGCCACCAGCTCGGGCCGGCAGTAGCTGTGCCGCGCGGCCAGCTCGGCCAGCGCGGTCAGCACGTCGAGCTGCGCCAGCACGGCGCCGGCCTGGATCAGCCGCGGCGCCTCGGCCGAGACGCGGTCGCGGAGGGTGCAGTACAACTCATATTCCAGTTCGTGGGCCCGGGCCTCGGCCTGCGTGACCTTCTCCTCGTATTCCTTCAGCTCGGGCGTGATGTACCGCTCGGCGTTCTTGACCGTCTGCTTGCGGATATAGTCCTTGGGGATATTCGCGCCCCGGGCGTTGGCCTGGGCGTGGGTGATCTCAATGTAGTAGCCAAAGACCTTGTTATATCCGACCTTGAGGCTGGGAATGCCCGTCTTGCGGACCTGCTCGGCCTGGAACTTGGCGATCCAGGACTTGCCACTGTGGGCGTGGCTGCGCAGCTCGTCGAGCTCGGGATGGTAGCCGTCGCGGATCAGGCCGCCCTCCTTGATTGCCAGGGGCGGATCGTCGACCAGGGCCGCCTCGATCTCGGCGCGGATCTCCGGGCAGAGCTCCAGCGCCGCCTCGAGCTGGTTGAGCCGCTGCGACACCCGGGCGGTCAGCCGGGCCTTGACCTTCGGCAGCAGGGCCAGCGTCCTGGCCAGGGCCACCAGGTCGCGGGGCGTGGCGCGCCCGGTCCCCACCCGCGCCGCCAGCCGCTCCAGGTCATACGACTGGCTGAGCATGGTCCGCAAATCGCCCCGGAGGATCGACTGGGTCAGCAATTCGTCGACCGCGTCGAGTCGCTCGGCGATCGCCGCGGGGGACGTCAAGGGCGCGGTCAGCCACTCGGCCAGCAGCCGGGCCCCCATGGGCGTGACCGTGCGGTCGACCACGCTGAGCAGCGACCCGTCGCGCTTCCCTTCCCGGAGGGTCCGAACCAGCTCCAGGCTCCGCCGTGTCATCTCGTCCAGGGCCAGGGTCTCGGCGCGGCGGTAGGGGACCAGCCGGGTGATATGACCGAGCGCACTCTTCTGGGTCTCGCGCAGATAGGCCGCCAGCGCGCCGGCCGCCTGGACCTCCAGGTTCCGATCATCGACCCCGAAGCCCGCGAGGGTCGTGGTCCGGAATTGCTGGTAGAGCGTCTGGCGCGCCTGATCGGGCTGGAAGTCCCACGAGGGGCGGACCGTGATCGCCCCGATCGGCTGGCCCCGCAGCAGCCGCACCCAGGGGGCATCCAGACTCAGCTCGGAGATCAACACCTCCGCCGGATTGATCCGCGCCAGCTCATCGATCAGCTCGGTTCGCAAGACCCCCGTGAGCGAGAATCGACCCGTCGACAGCTCGACCCAGGCCAGGCCCAGCTTGCCGCCGGCCTCCACCACCGCCGCCAGGTAATTGGACGTCTTGGGGTCGAGCAGCTCCTCGTCGGTCAGGGTCCCGGGGGTGACGACCCGGACCACGTCGCGCTTGACCAACCCCTTGGCGAACCTGGGGTCCTCCAGTTGTTCGCAGACGGCCGCGCGCAAGCCCGCCTGGACGATCTTGGCCAGATAGGATTCCAGCGCCGGATGGGGGAACCCCGCCATCGGCACGGCGTCGGCCCCCTTGTCCTTGTCGCGCGTGGTCAGGGCCAGGCCGAGCAAGGACGCGGCCCGCTCCGCGTCCTCGCCGAACATCTCGTAGAAATCCCCCATGCGGAACAGTAACAGCGCATCGGGATCGCGTGCCTTGAGCTCGCGATACTGCTGCATCATCGGGGTCAGGGACGTGTCATTCATAGGCGCAGAGGCGGGCTACGACCGGCCGACCGCACCTCTCGCCAGGCCGGCGCAAGAGCTGAGGACGTCGACGCACCGGCCTGGGGCGGATCGGTCGATCGCCGCTCCGCAAGGAGGTCCGATCGGCAGCCGGCACTCGATCAGAACTTATCGAGGGCCGCCTGTTCGTCGGCATAGATCTCGAAGACTTGGTCGAGCCGGGTGATGCGGAAGACCTCCAGGAGGTCGGGGTGGATGCAGCAGAGCTTCAGCTTGCCTTTGACCGCGGCCACCTTCTTCTTGAGGTTGATCAGCTTGCCGAGCGCGGCGCTGGACAGATACTGAACATTGCCGAAGTTCAGCAGCAGGCTCTTGTGGCCTTCGTCCTCAACCAGGCTATAGAGCTGGTCGCCGACTTCCTGGATGTTCTCCTCGGTCACAATCTTGGATTCGACGAAGCTGACGACGGTCACTCCGTCAACATTTTCGAGGCGGAGATGACGGCGAGGACCTTGCGACATCGCGGGTAAACTCCTGGCGAGAGCGGGAACCGTACCGGATCGGACTATTCTACCAGATCAGGGGCCGGTCCCGCACGGGGGCTTCCCGGAGATTCCGCCACACGCTGAGAATTTCAAGGACCGACCGAGGCGAGAACCCCGCGCTTCCACCAGACTTACCACAAAGCGGCCAGGAATCAAGGGTCCAGTGCCGGCAAATCGTCCTTTGGTCCGTTGTCCGTTGTAGGAGCTCCCGCTCCGGTGCGACAGCGTTGCCCCTCTTCGAGTGCCGCAACGTTCCCGGACCAGGCGAGTCAGCCCGCGAAGCGGACCACGGACCACGGACAAATTAGATCAATTCCCGCGGCGGGTTGGCCCCATCGACCAGGCGCATGGGCCGGCCATCGGGCGTCGGGAACCGGGTTGTCTCCGGGTCGATCCCCAGCTTGTGGAACAGGACCCAGGCCAGATCGGCGGGGGTGACGGGGCGCTCGACGGGTGCATCGCCGCCGATGTCGGTTCGGCCCAGGACGAGTCCCTGGGGGATTCCCGCCCCGAAGAGCAGCACGCTGTTGGCCCGGCCGTGGTGATCGCGGCCGGCGTTGCGGTTGATCTTGGGCGTCCGGCCAAACTCGCCCATCATGACGACCAGGGTCTCGTCGAACAGGCCCCGTTCGGTGAGGTCCTCGATCAGCGCGGCCACCCCCTTGTCCAGCGGGGGTGCCAGCGTGTTCTTGATCGTCGAGAAGTTCTGCTGGTGTGTATCCCAGCCGGCCGGGCCCATGCCGCGGTCGTTGATCGTCACGAACGAGACGCCCGCCTCGACCAGCCGGCGCGCCAGCAAGAGCGACTGGCCGAGCGTGGTTCGTCCATACTTCTCGCGGACTGTACTGGACTCCTCGTTGATCCGGAATGCGGCCTGGGCGGCGCTGGAGGTCATCAGCGCATAGGCTTGCTCCGAGAACTGATCGCGGCTGGTGGTCAAGGGCGTCGCCGGGACGTCGTGCGCAAACTCGTCCAGGGCCTTGACCATATCCCGGCGCCGCAGCAGCCGCTGGAGCGTCAGGCGGTCCGGCGGGGTCAAGTTCTGGACGCGGAAACCCGGCTGGTTGGGATCCCCGGAGGCCGCGAACGGGTCGTACGCCGGAGTCAAGTATCCGCTCAGGCCGGAGATCGGGGCATCCGGCACAGCCACATACGGCGGGAGCATCCCCCGCTGCGCCTCCCGCGCCTTGGCGACCACACTCCCATACCCCGGATACTCCAGGGCGGGCGAAGGCCGGTAACCGGTCAGCAGGTGGTGCGACGCCCGGCCGTGCTCCGACTCGGGCGAGGTCATGCTCCGGATCAGCGTCACCCGGTTCATGACCTTGGCCAGGTTGGGCAGGACCTCGCTGATCTGCAAGCCCGGGACCGCGCTGGCAATCGGCTGGAACTCGCCCCGGACATCCGCCGGCGCCGTCGGTTTGGGATCGAACGTGTCCAGGTGTGATGGGCCGCCAGACAGCCAGATCAGCACGCAGTTCTTCACCTTCACCGAGCGGGCCGACCCCGGGACGGCCCCGGCCCCGGCCCGCAGCCGGAACCACTCGTCCAGTCCGAGCCCGAGAAACCCCAGCGACCCCAGCCGCAACACCTCGCGACGGCTGGGACCGCGACACGGCCGCGACGAACCGTTCGATGACCGGGACATGATCGTCTCCTTCGGAGGGCTGGGGTAGGGTGGGTGGAGCGTGGCGCAACCCACCATTGGAGAAAAGCACGGCACCGGTGGGTTTCACCCACCCTACATTCAATGGTTGAATGCAAACTCCCGCGAATTCAGCAGGGCCCAGAAGAGGTCTTCGGCCGCCTCTTGCAGCGACGTGGCCTGTTTCAGCTCGGCCGACCAGCGCGAGAGTTCCTCGGGGGTTGGGGGCCGGCAGACGGTGCGATAATAGAGGTTTTCGACCAGCTCCTCGGGCTCGAGCTCGAGCTTCAAGGCGCCGGCCAGGTAGCCGTTGAGGTTGGAGACCTTCCCCTCGATGACATCGCCACCGATCAGGAGCAGGGCCTGGCGGAGGTTCAGCGTCGGGGCGGGGCTGGCGGCGCAGGTGACAGTCCGCGCGCAACGGCCGAAGGTATCCAGCAGCAAACTGGGCGTCGCCGGGTCGTAGATTTGCAGGGCACGGGCGGCACTGAGCCGGCCGCGCGTCGCTCGGTTCGGGAACAGGTTGGGGACGTTGGTCGCCTGCGCCAGCGCGTCGGCCATCTGGTGCGCCGTCAAGGGCCGAGGCAGATGATGTGAAAACAGCCGGGTATCGTGCTCGTTCCCCTTGACCACGGCCGACGAGAGCCCGTACGCCTCCGAGTTGGCGATGGTCCGGATCAGGTCGCGCAGGTCGTACTTGTGGGCCACGAAATGGCGCGCCAGAGCATCGAGCAACTCCGGGTGGACCGGCGGGTTGGCCCGGCTCATGTCGTCGGGGGGGTCGACCAGCCCCTTGCCGAAGAGCTGGGCCCAGACCCAGTTGGTCATGGCCCGGGCGAAATACGGGTTCTCCGGCGCGGTGATCCAGGCGGCCAGGGCCTTGCGCGGATCCTCCTTCTCGGGAACCTTCACGGGCGTGCCGTCGAGCAACCGCGGCTGGACCGGCTGCCTGGTCCGCAGATGGACGACCTGGCCCTTGGGGTTGATCGAGATCGTGGTGCGTCCCATCATCGGCCCGGCCCCGTTGCGCTGGACCTTGGCGAAGAACGCGGCCAGGCCGTAGTAGGCGTCCTGCGTCCAGACGTCGAACGGGTGGTCGTGGCACTGGGCGCATCGCATGCGCAGGCCCAGGAAGCGTTGCGCGGTCAGCTCGGCCTGCTCGTTGGGCACCAGGGTGTCCATGGCGTAGTTGACCGGTCCGCCGGTCTGGAGGTCGTTCGGGTCGCCCACGGCGGTCAGCAGCGTGCGGACGACCTCGTCCCAGGGGCGATTCTCGGCCAGGGCGCGCTCGATCCAGGTGTGGTAACGATAGGCGCCGTTGCCCTGGCGCGCCGAGCTGATCTGGAGCAGGTCACCGAGCTTGATCCGCCAGAACAGGACGAACTCAGAGGCCCTGAGCAGCCGGTCTATAAGCTTAGCGCGCTTCTCCGGATCCTTGTCCGCGAGGAAGCCGCGGACCTCCTCGGGCGTCGGCTGCTCGCCGGTCAGATCCAGCGCGGCGCGGCGGAGGAATGCGGCGTCGCCGGCCGGCGGGCTGGGGGGTACCTTGAGCGATTCCAGCCGCTTGAAGAGCTCGTCGTCGATGAAGTTGCGCCGCTTGAGCCGGGAGAAGTCGAGAGCCAGGTCGGGATTGATCACCGTCGACAGCCGAGTCGCCAGGACGTGCGATTGATAGCGCACGATCAAGTCGGTCTCGGCGCGGCGAATCAGGGCGAGGCGACCCTGGGGACTGACCGAGGCGGCCGAGTCGTCGTTGACTCGATACAGCGCCATGCGGGTCACGTCGCGGTGATGGCCGTCGGCGAACTGGGCGACCACCCGGAGCTGGCGCGTGCCGGGCTCGGCCAGCCGCACGGCGCCCTGGGGCTCGACGCGGACCGCGACAACCGCCCCATGACTCTGCCCGCGATGTTGGGGCGCTCCGTCGCGGACCCAGGCCAGCAGCGATTGGTAGTCAGGGGAGCCGATCGTCATGCGGCGCCCGCCGCCGTGGGCGGTCTGACCGGTCGCCTTGGCCAGGAGCAGGCTCTGCTCGGGGGCCAGCCGCGAAAGCCGCCGCTGGCCGGCGTCGCGCGCGATCGCCTGATAGTCCCCGGCCGGATCGTAGCCGAAGAGCGAGAGATGGAAGCCGTTCTGCCCCTCCAGCCGCCCATGGCACGAGCCCGTGTTGCACCCCAGCCGGGTGAAGATCGGCACGATGTCCTGGCCAAAGTCCCACGGCCGGCTCGACCGCGGCTCGATCGTCACCTTGGCCTCGGCCGGCGGCGCGCCGTCGGCTCCGGCGCGCCGGGCATGCACGGTCGCGACGCCCGGCGCCAGGGGCCGGAGATAACCCCCGGGCTCGATTGCGGCCAGTCCCGCCGGCTCGGCCGTCCACTGGACCTCGACCGTCCGGTCGCGCGCCGGGTCGGCCGCATCGGCCGCCAGGAGTTGCAATCCGGGATCATCTGCCGCTATCGTGGACACCTCGGGAGAGATCCGCACGGCCGCGGGCGCGGGCCGGACCGGCGTTGCGGCCGCCTGCGGAGCGGGTCCCCGGCCCGGATCGGCCGGGGCCGGCCGACCGGCCGTCGCTGGACCAGGCGGCGGGGCACTCTCCAGTGCCACGCGCGCCCGACAACCCACGACCAAGACCAGCCCCACGGCCAGTCCCGCCCGCACGACCCAGCGACGACGGGGCATCTTCGGATCTCCTGCCGTCGAGACGACGACGGACTGCGGAAACGACAAACGTCATGGACCAACTGCCATCCTAGTCCGATAGGACTGGAAATTCAAGAGCGGCTCGGGATGTTGCGAGTTGCGAGCGAAGAGCTTACCCCGGCACGAACGACGCTCAAGTCGCAAGTCAGGCGATTCTGAAGTCGTGGGTCAGGCTTTAGCCTGACATTCCGATTCTGAAGTCGTAGGTCAGGCTTTAGCCTGACATTCCGATTCTGTCAGGCTAAAGCCTGACCTACCGCACCACGAGGGAGTCAGGCCATGGGCAAGGGCGATCGGCGGACCAAGCGAGGCAAACTGTTCCGGGGGACGTTCGGCAAACGGCGTCCCAAGCCGCAGAAGGTGCGGAAGAAGGCCAAGTCAGCGGCCAGCAGTCCGTAGTTCGTCAATCGCGGCGCCGGCTGATGACGAGCGAGATCGCTGGGCACGATCGATCGGGAGGGCCCGACAAACGACCACCGGCCCGATTCAAACCAGTGGTCCCGGCTGCCGGCTTGGAGTAGAATCGGCATCCGCGCCGCGAAGGATGTCCGGAGGACCCAGGCTCGGCGTGTCGAAACCACGGACCACGGACGACGGACAACCGACCAAAGGGAAGGAGTGCTCACGATGTCGAAACTCCGGCTGCTGAAGACGGGCCATGGCGACTTGACGCTGGCCGAGTGGGACAAGGATCGGCCCGAGACCGTGGCCGCCGCGGAGACGGCCTTCGCCGAGAATTTCACGGCCGGCCGGCTGGCGTTCCGGCTCGACGGTCCGGGGCGAACCACCCCGATC
>Ga0070738_10007167_pt1 | contig 11302 bp, 11 predicted proteins | sample Coa_R2_2_FD_66446 | JGI IMG/M metagenome (GOLD analysis project Ga0070738, IMG submission 66446) | Surface soil microbial communities from Centralia Pennsylvania, which are recovering from an underground coalmine fire - Coalmine... | ecosystem: Environmental > Terrestrial > Soil > Unclassified ... | reverse complement strand
TCGACGATGTCCGTCTTGGTGACGACGCCGACCGGCTTCCCCTCGGCGTCGACCACGGGCGCTCCGCTGATCCCGTTCGAGACGAAGATCGTGGCGAGCTCGTCGAGCGTCACGTTCTCGCGGACGCAGATCGGGTCGCTCATGACCTCGGAGACTCGCGTCCTCAGCGCCCGGCCGCGGACGCATGCGTCCGCGGGGATCGGACGGGGAGCGTCGAGCTCGCCGCAGGTCACGAAGGAGTCCTTGCCGCGGGGGTCGAGCGAGTAGCCGCGCCACATCGCGCACTCGAGGCACTCGTCGAAGGTCGGCCACTTGTCGCGGTTCGGGCAGGCGACCCGCATCTCCTCCTCGTCGGCGGCGCCGCTCCCGATCGTCCGCACGATCCTGAGTCGGCGCTGCGAGCGCGGCGGCGGGACCGGGGCGGGCTCGGCGTCCATGTCGTCGCAGTCGAGGTCGAAGGACGCGAAGTGTTCTTTGTTGGACATGGTCTCGAGCTCCTCGCCCTGGGGCCGCGCAAAAGGGGGCCCACTCTCGACGCGGGGTCTTCCGCGCTTTCCTCCGCGGTCCCGGAGTTGCCATCATGAGGGCGTGAGACTCGAGAGGCGCGAGGCTTACCCTTTGATCGGCGCGGTCCTCGCGCTCGGAGCGCCGGCTGGTCTCCTCATCCTGAGGAGCGCCACGGCGAGGGTCTTTCCCTCGCCCGCGTGGATCCTCGCGGAGCTGTCACGCGATGTGCCGGGGTACCTGTATCTCCTCGTTTCGACGACTGCCGTGTTCACGGTCCTCGGCCGGGTCCTCGGGAGGGCCGAGGACCGTCTCGCGGCCCGGGCGACGACCGATGTCCTCACCCAGCTCTCGAACCGGCGCCACTACGAGTCGCGCCTCGCCGAGGAGGTCGCGCGCGCGACCCGCTACGGGACGCCGCTCTCGCTTCTCCTCCTCGACGTGGACGGGCTCAAGAAGATCAACGACGAGGGGGGCCACGCCGCCGGGGACCTCGCGCTCCGGGCGGTCGGCGAGGGACTCAGGAAGACCTGCCGCCGGAGCGACACCGCGGCGCGCACCGGGGGAGACGAGTTCGCGGTCATCGCTCCCATGACGCGCGCGAGCGAGGCGCTCGAGCTCGCGAACAGAATCCGCGCGGGGCTCGCGAAGATTCCCGGCGCGCCCACGGTCTCGATCGGAGTCGCCGACACCGAGACGACGGGGGGACCCGCGGGCATGCAGGCCGCCGCGGACCGCGCGCTCTACGCCGCGAAGTCGAGCGGCCGGGACCGGGCCGTGCTCGCAGCGCCCCCTGGCTGAGCGGAGCGCGGGGAATTCCCCGCGTTAGCGGTGGTCTCCATCTTGCTTTCGCGGCACCGACCATGCCTCGAAGGAGGAGGGACCGCGCTTGTTTCCGCAGGATGCCTCGCTGAACGGCCACCGGATCGACGAGCTCTTCTGGCTGGCCTGCGAGCTCACCGCACCCGCGTTCGTGATCGTCGTCGCCGTCCTCGCGATCTCCGTCGTGCGGTTCAGGGCGCGCGAGGGACGCCGCGCGAGCTACACGAAGGGCGACTCGCCGCGCGCCCTCGGCCTGACGCTCGGCCTCGTGCTCGTCGTCTTCGTGGGGATCGACGTGAACCTCGCGTGGCACGATGCCCACGCGTTTCACGAGCTCTTCGAGAAGCCGCCCGCTCCCGACCAGGCGCTCCGGATCCGCGTCCTCGCCGAGCAGTTCCTCTGGTCCTTCCGCTACGCGGGAGCCGACGGCCAGTTCGACACCGCCGACGACCCGACCATGACGGGCGAGGTCCACATCCCGACCGGCAAGCCCGTGATCTTCGAGCTCCGCTCGCGCGACGTGATCCACAGCTTCTGCCTGCCGAACATGCGCGTGAAGCAGGACGCCCTCCCCGGCATGACGACCTACCTCTACACCGAGGCGACCGTGCCGGGCCGCTACGAGATCATGTGCGCCCAGCTCTGCGGGTTCGGGCACTACGCGATGCGGGGGACGCTCGTCGTCGAGACTCCCGAGCAGTTCGACCAGTGGATGCGCGAGCGGAACCACGAGTTCGGCGTCGCGCGGGCCGAGTGAGAGGAGACCCGTGTCCGAGCCCACCAGCTTCCTTCGAAGGTACGTCTTCTCGACCGACCACAAGGTGATCGGGAAGCAGTACCTCTTCACCGGCCTGTTCTTCCTCCTCGTCGCGGGCCTCTTCGCGATCCTCATCCGCTGGCAGATCGCCCACCCGTTCCAGCCCATGCCCGTCCTGGGGCACCTCCTCTCGTCGGACTCCCACGGAGTCGTGATCCCGACCGAGTACTCGAAGCTCTTCACGATGCACGGCTCGCTCATGGTCTTCTTCGCCGTGACGCCGATCCTGATCGGAGCCTTCGGGAACTTCATCATCCCGCTCCAGATCGGGGCGCGGGACATGTCGTTCCCCGTGCTCAACATGCTCTCCTACTGGGTCTACGCGCTCGGCAGCGTCGCCGTGCTCTCGGTCTTCTTCGTCTCGGGCGGCGCGGCCTCGGCGGGCTGGACGGCCTACGCGCCGCTCTCGTCGAGCGTGAAGATCACGCCCGGCTTCGGCCAGACGATCTGGATCGTCGCGATCGCTTTCTCGGGGACGTCGACGCTCCTCGGAGCGATCAACTACATAGCGACGATCCTGAACGAGCGCTGCCCCGGCATGGACCTCATGCGCATGCCGCTCACGACGTGGGGATTCTTCTACACGTCGATCCTGAACCTCCTCTGGGTCCCGCTCATCGCGGCCGCGCTCTTCATGCTCGTCCTCGACCGCACCGTTGGCACCTCGTTCTTCACGGCCGGACCGCTCGCGCCGCGAGGCGGCGGTCAGCCGCTCCTCTACCAGCACCTCTTCTGGGGGTTCGGGCATCCCGAGGTCTACATCCTCATCCTCCCGATCTGGGGCCTCCTCGGCGACCTCCTCGCGACGTTCTCGCGCAAGCCCGCTTTCGGCTACCGCGCGACCGTCATCTCGATGGGAGTGATCGTCGCGGTCAGCCAGGTGGTCTGGGGCCACCACATGTACACGGCCGGCATGAACCCGATCCTCGGGAAGACGTTCATGTTCCTGACCGTCTCGATCTCCATGCCGACCGCGATCTTCTTCTTCAACTGGCTCGCGACGATCTGGGGAGGGGCGATCCAGCTGAAGACGCCCATGCTCTTCGCGCTCGGGGTCGTGTTCGTCTTCGCCCTCGGGGGCCTCACGGGCCTCTTCAACGCCGTCCAGGCGCTCGACGTCTACATCCACGACACGACGTTCGTCGTCGGCCACTTCCACTACACGCTCGCCGCGAGCGTCTTCTTCGGCATGCTCGCGGGGATCTACTTCTGGTTCCCGAAGATGTTCGGCCGCGCCCTGGACGAGCGGCTCGGGAAGGTCCACTTCGCGATCTCGTTCCTCGCGCTGAACGGGGTCTTCGCGCCGATGATGGTCATGGGCGTGGGCGGCGCGCTCCGGCGCCTCGCCGACCCGAGCCACTACGAGCTCCTGAGGAAGTTCTCGACGTGGAACCAGGTCGCCTGGTGGTCGGCCTTCGCGCTCCTCGGCGGGCAGCTCGTGTTCGCTTACAACTTCGTCAGGACGCTCGCCTCGCGGCCCACCAACGTCCAGAACCCGTGGAACGCGACGACGCTCGAGTGGGCGACGAGCTCGCCGCCGCCGCACGAGAACTTCCCGGCGATTCCCGTCGTCTGTCGCGGGCCCTACGAGTACAGCTCGCCCGCCGTCGCCGACCGCGACTTCATCGCCCAGAACGAGCCCGCGCTCGAGGGAGCCTCCGCGTGACCACGACCGTCCTCGACCCGCCGCACGCGCACGCCACGGCGACCGGAATACCGAACCTGAAGCTCGGGATGTGGCTGTTCCTCGCCTCGGAGGTCATGTTCTTCACCGGCCTCGTCGGGAGCTACGTCGTGCTCCGCCTGGGTTCGAGGGAGTGGCCCGACCCGAGCTCGATCCTGGGCCTGAACGTCCTCGCCTTCAACACGTTCGTCCTCATCACGTCGAGCGTGACCATGGCGCTCGGCCTCCAGGCGGCGCGCGAGAACGACCGGACGCGGCTCGTCCGGTTCCTCGGGGCGACGGCGGCGCTCGGGCTCACGTTCCTCGCGATCAAGCTCCTCGACTACCGCCACCTCGTGCACGAGGGGTTCACGCCCGTCTCGAGCCTGTTCGGGAGCTGCTACTTCATGCTCACCGGCTTCCACGGGCTCCACGTCCTCGGCGGCGTGACGGCGCTCACGGTCCTCGCCCTCAAGAATCGCCGCGGTGCCGCGGCGATCGATGCGACGCCGATCGAGGCGTGCGGACTCTACTGGCACTTCGTGGACCTCGTCTGGATCGTCCTCTTCGCGATCCTCTGCCTCGTCTGAGGAGGAGACATGACCGGAGCCGTCTCGACACCGACGACGTTCGCCGCCTGGCTCAAGACGGGAGCCGCCCGGAAGTACCTCGGCATCTTCGGCTGGCTCATCGTCCTCACCGCCGCCGAGGTCGGCGCGACGCAGCTCGGCCTCGGCAAGAGGACGCTCGCCGCGATCCTCATCCTGACCGCGCTCATCAAGGCGTCGCTCGTCGCGCTCTACTTCATGCATCTGCGCCACGAGGTGCGGCTCGTCCTCGGCGTCATCGTGATCCCGATCCTGATCGCATCGGTCTTCGTGCTCGGGCTCTTCCCGGACATCGTGATCGCGGCGAGGGCGGCGCTGCGGTGAGGCCCGCGCTCGTCCTCCTCGCCCTCGCGCTGCTCGCGGCCGATGCGCACGGCCAGTGCGCCCTCTGCCGCGAGTCCCTCAGGAAGAGCGGCGACGCGGGCCTCATCCAGGGGATCTACGTGAGCATCCTCATGCTGACCGCCGCTCCGGCGGTGCTCATCGCGGCGATCGCGTTCAAGATCCGCCGCGCCTACTCGAGAAAGATGCGGGAGTCCAGGTCATGCGCGTGACGCCGCTCGTCCTCCTGTCGCTCCTTCTCGCCGGCTGCTCCGAGTCGCCCTCCTCGTACCCGCCGGGCCCCGAGCTCGCGAAGATGACGGACCCTGCCCTCAAGGCGAAGGTCGAAGCGAACGTGGCGCGCGTCTTCGGGTCGCCCGAGGACCTCCGCGCGCCGAAGAGCACGGGCCTCGAGATGGCGCGCGTCACGCTCGGCCATGAGCTCTACCGGGGGATGTGCCTCCACTGCCACGGCGAGTTCGGGGACGGCAAGGGGCCCGCGGCCGTCGTGATGGACCCCGCGCCGCGCGACTTCCGGCGCGGCATCTTCAAGTTCACCTCGACGCCCGCCGGCGTGAAGCCCGTGCGCGCCGACATCGTGGCGACGCTCCGCCGCGGCATGCCGCTCGGGAAGATGCCGTCCTTCGCCGCCCTCGAGGAGGACCGGCTCGACCAGCTCGCCGAGTACGTGGTCTTCCTCGCCATGCGCGGCGAGTACGAGCGGAAGCTCGCCGCCCACGCCGAGGAGGATGGCGAGCTCGAGGACAAGACGGCCGACGACCAGCTCGCGTCCGTCGCGGAGAGCTGGACCCAGGCGACGGCGCAGGTCGTGACCCCCGTGGTCGCCATGCCGGCCCTCGACCCTCCGACGATCGCGAGGGGTCGGGAGCTCTTCCTCTCGGCGACGGTCAACTGCCAGAGCTGCCACGGCCCCGAGGGGAAGGGGAACGGCCCCGGGATCGTCGGGCTCAAGGACGACTGGGACCACCCCATCACCCCGCGCGACCTCACGCTCGGTATCTACCGCGGCGGGTCACGCCCGCTCGACCTCTTCCGCACGATCTGCTGCGGGGTGAAGGGGACCCCCATGCCCTCCTTCGCCTCGACCTTGCCGCCCGAGGACATCTGGGCTCTGGCGCTCTACGTGAAGACGCTCGGGGCGCCCCGGAGCCCGGTGTGGTGACCCCGTTCGCTTTCCGCACATTTCCCTTGGAGTCGCCACCGGGACTTCGGTAACGTCTTCGCCCGGACGGAAGAAGAGGCCAGAAGCCAAGCAGGGAGGCTTCCGGTGCGGAGAGTCAACGTCGTTCTCGCCGCGGTGCTCCTCGCAAGCTGCGGGGGCGGAGGCGGCCACGGGTTCTTCGTCGGGTCCAGCACGGCCCCGATCTCGTCCACCACTCCGGCTTCGAGCTTGCCGCCGGCGCCCGGTCTCGAGGTCGTGCCGACGATCGTCGTCCATGGGATCACGGGCGACCCGGACAACTTCTTCCAGCTCTTCGCCGACCTCGCGGTCGGGCGCACCGTGATCCCGGAGATGTACCTGGACGAGGCGGACGCCCTCCAGCCGAACAGCCTCCCGCCCGACGTGGTCGTCGCCTTCGGCTACTACAAGACCCACATCGGGGGCCCGAGGTACGACGACCACGGCTCGATCGGCGGCTGCCCCGTCGCGCGGACGGACGGCATGGACGCGTGGTACACGATCTCCTACGCCGACCGGCTCCGGCACTGCGTCGAGGGCGTCAAGCGAGCGACGGGCGCGAGCAAGGTGGACCTCGTCCTCCACTCGATGGGAGGGCTCGTCGGGCGCGCCTACACGCACTGGCTCTCGGTCGACCCGACGGGCGCGTCGTCGGTGCGGAGGGTCTTCCTCTTCGCGTCGCCCTCGCGCGGGATCAACGCCCTCGAGTGCGTCGGTCTCGCCGTCGCCTACGTCGGCTCGCAGGAGTTCATGCGCCAGGGCGAGTGCATGGAGCTCTGCGAGGAGGCGACGACCTGGGGCGGCTCGAGCTTCGTGGACCTCATGAACCAGGACTGGGACGCCTTCTGCGCCCAGAAGGGGATCGCCTACGCCGGCCTGACGGCGACGGGCGCCCAGGGCGGGCCCGGCGGCGGAAGCTCGGGGAACCTCATCCCCAACAACAGCCTCCCCATGGCGCAGATCCAGCAGTTCCTGACCGGGCTCCTCCAGTGGGGGACGCTCGGGGCGCTCGTCCCCATCATCATGGAATCGATCGCGAACCTGCCGAACGAGCTCCAGGTCGCCATGGGGCTCAGCGACGGCACGGTGCGCCTCGCGAGCTCGCGGCTCGACGGACCGCCCTTCCTCGCGACCATCTTCTGGACCACGTTCGAGGGGAACCACGCGAACAACATCGACCCCGAGCAGGTCTGCGTGAACTCGACCTACTCGGCCGACTGCGTCCGCGCCTTCTGCATCGAGGGGAAGGCTCCGCTCGGGTCCGCGACGTGCACCGGGATCGCGGTCTCGCGCCGCGACGCTCCAGGGCGCGCGAGCTGGATCCAGGTCGACGTGACGATCGCGGGCGTCGTCTCCGACTCCAGTCCCCTCGGGCTCCAGCTCGTCGAGGAGACGCTCGACGCGAGCGGGAACGCGACGAGCGTCATGGGCTACGGCGCGCGCCTGAGGAACGGCGGCCAGTCCCTCCAGTTCGCCGTCCCCGCGGGCGGCGGGACGCGCCGCTACCGCGCCGTCGCCTACGGCGAGCGCGGCGAGATCGGCGTCGCGTCGAACGTCGTCTTCCAGCTCACCGATGGCGCCGTCGATCCGTCTCCGGCGGCCACCATCCAGGCCACTCCCGGCGCGTCGTCGGCCCACCTCGTCTTCTCGGCGAACGGGCCGAGCCCTCTCTACTCGGTGCGCTTCGACCGCGGCGACTGGCAGCCCTGGACCGAGACGGCGACCTTCGACACGCCGCCCTTGCTGCCGGGCGTGCACCGGGTCGAGGTCCGCTGCCAGCACGCCGGAAACGGGGCCGGAGTCCAGGTCGAGTGCCTCGTGCCGGCGGCCGTCGGGATTCGCGTCGACGCGACCGGGAACGTGACCGTCGTTCCCTAGCGATCCAAAAAAGAGTGGGAGGCAGAGAGCGTGAGCTCCCTGCCTCCCACGAGGCGTCCAAAAACCAGGCCGGTCAGCGTGTAAGCCGGATCTTGTCCCCGCCTCGAGTTGCCCCGAGGCGAATGACGGCCATCTGTCTGGGAGCGTCCTTGCGGACGCCCTCGAGCGATCTACCCGAGGGTGCGAGCGAGCGGGGCGGCTCGCGCCGCACGGAGCTTACGCCCCGTGCGACTTCCCCTCCTATTCGACCTTGCTCCGGGTGGGGTTTGCCATGCCAGGCACGTCACCGTGCCCGCGGTGCGCTCTTACCGCACCGTTTCACCCTTACCGCGGGAGCCGCTCGCGCGGCCCCCGAGGCGGTCTGTTCTCTGTTGCACTGTCCCTGGGGTTACCCCCGGTGGGCGTTACCCACCACCCTGCCCTCGTGGAGTCCGGACTTTCCTCCCGGCGGGAATCGAAGGCGATGCCCGCAAGGCGGCCGTCCGGCTGGCCGGCCTGATTTTCAAACAACCAAGGATATGACGCCCTTTCGGGCGCCCCATGTCAACCGCGGTGGTGACGAGGACCGTCGCGATCGCGATCGGGCATCGACTCGGGCGGCGGCGCGATCATGGCCGCGAACTCGGCCTCGAGGGGGCTCGCCGGCGGCGCCGCGGTCTTGGGCCTCGAAACCCGCTCGCAGGCGCCGCAGGTCACGTGCTGGCGGTCGGGGGCGAGCTGCTTCGAGAAGCGCTGGGTGAGGGAGAGCCCGCAGAGGGTCTCCTTGTCGTCTTTCTTGAGGTGGCGACGGGACACGTGTGTTTCCTCCGGAATCGAGCGGGAGACTGTAAACCACGATCGCCGAAGACTCAACATGAGAAACTCGTTCCGCCGTTTCCGGTCGGAGGCCGCTCGCGTGTAGCTCTCTACGGGCGAGCGCCATGTCGGGAACCACCATGCAGGAGAAGCCGGCCCCCGCGCTCGCGGCCCTCGAGGACCGCGAGCTCATGCGCCTCGCGCTCGAGGACCCCTCGGGTCCGCCCTTCCACGCCCTCTACGACCGGCACAAGGGGCTCGTCTTCCGCTACCACCTCCGGCTCGTGGGCGACCGCGCGCTCGCCGAGGACCTCATGCAGGACACGTTCCTCAGGATCTACGAGCGCCTCGACCGCTTCGACCACGAGCGACCGTTCCGGCCTTGGCTCGTCCAGATCGCGCGGAACACGGCGCTGAACGCTCTCCGGTCGCGCAAGAAGAAGGAGCGGAGCGCGTCCGACAGCCTCCCCGAGCGGCCGGCGAGCGACCGTCTCCAGGCCCAGGTGATCGCGGGCGAGGCCCGGAGTCACGTCCACGAGGCCCTCGCCTCGCTCGAGGACGAGGAGCGCGCCCTGCTCGTCGATCGGGTCGGCCTCGGCATGAAGCTCGGCGAGATCGCCGAGTCGCTCGGGTGCACCGAGCGGACGGTCCGAAACCGCCTCGACGCCGCGATCGAGCACCTGACCCGCGCCCTGCTCGGCAGGAAGGAGGAGACGCGTGACGGCCTGTAGCGAGATCGAGCGGCTCCTCGTCGCCCGCCCCCTCGGGGGTCTCGACGAGGGCTCGGCCGCTCTCGACGAGCACGTCGCCGCCTGCGAGCGATGCGCGAAGCTCGCCCGCGACGCCGAGTCGCTCGCCCGCGAGCTCGCGCTCCCCGAAGACGAGCCGCGCGACGGGTGGAGCGCGCTCGCCGAGCGGATCGAGTCCGACCGGAAGCGACGCGGCGTCAAGGTCGCCGTGGGCTGCGCCTACTGCAAGGACGCGCTCCCCCGCGAGGAGGCGGTCTACTGCGCGGCCTGCCTCACTCCCCAGCACAAGGACTGCTTCGCCGAGCACGGTCGCTGCGCGGCCGCAGGCTGCGGCGAGACGCGCTACGTCGAGTCGCGGGTCTCGGCGACGCCCCGTCCGAGGCGAAGGCGGCGGGCACCCCTCGCCCTCCTCGTCTCCCTCGTCGTCGGGGTCGGCGCGGCGGCCGCGCTCGTTCCCCGCGAGCACGGTCACATCAAGGTCGCCCTGACCCCGGGGATCGCAGCCGAGGACTCCGAGACCTACGTCGACGTGGACGCCAAGGATGCCAAGGTCCACGACCTCGTGACCCAGATCGGGCTCGTGACCGAGAAGAACGTCGTCACCCTCAAGGACCCGACGGCGCACGTCACGCTCGTGCGCCGCGCGTCCCCGCTGAGCGAGGTGCTCGCCGACATCGCGCAGCTCGCGGACTGCACGCTCCAGCGGCGGGGGAGCATCTTCTGCCTCGTCCACGAGCCGCGCCTCGCGATCAAGTTCGACGACACGGACGTGCGCGACGCGATCCGCGACCTCGCCGCCCACGGCGAGGTCAACGTCTCGATCGCGCCCGAGGTCCACGGCACGGTCACGTGCGACCTCCACAACGTCCACTGGCGCAAGGCTCTCGTGAAGATCGCGAAGACGGTCGGCGACTTCGAGGTCGTCGAAGAGAGCTACGACTTCATCCGCGTGATCCCTCGCGCCCAGATCCAGAAGGAGCAGAAGCTCACCATCATCCTCGAGCTCAAGCACCGCCGCGGCGCCGCGGCGGCCGACCTGAAGCGTTTCATCGACCTCGCCGTACGTCAGGGAGGCGAGCTCGAAGGGGTCGTCGTGGACCTCGACGCCGCGACGAGCTCGCTCGTCGCGACCGCGACCCAGCCCCGGCTCGAGGCGCTCCGGAGCTGGGTCGCCCGCTACGACGTGCCGCTGGCGACGAAGGCCGACGGCCCCTCGTTCTACGGGACGCCGATCCGCTCCGAGAGCTCGACCGTCTGTTACGTGATCGACATCTCCGGCTCCATGGGCTGGGACATGGGCCAGTACACGTCGCCCGACGGGACCGCGCAGACGGGCTGCCGCCTCGACCGCGTGAAGGCGGAGCTCGTGAAGTCGATCGTCGCGCTCCCCCCGGACTGGCGCTTCGACGTCATCGCCTACGACTGCGGGACCTACCTCTGGCAGAAGACGCTCGTCGCGGCGACCGACGTGAACAAACAGGCAGCGATCACGTGGGTCCAGGCGCTCCAGCCCCAGGGAGCGACGGGGACGGGGCCCGCCGTCTCTACGGCGCTCGCCCTCGACCCCGAGCTCAAGCTCGTCGTGCTCCTGACGGACGGAGCGCCCAACTGCGGCGCCGGCGACAGCTCGGGCGACGGATCGTGCACCGACGCCCATCGGAAGCTCATCGCGCAGGCCAACAAGCAGCACGCCGTGATCGACGTGTTCGGCATCGGAGCGACGGGAGTCTTCAAGGACTTCTGCCTCGGCGTGGCCCAGGACAGCGGCGGGGTCTACGCCGACGCGCGTTGACCCGGACGTTCAGTGGTCAGCCCTTCGCCAGGGGAATCGTGAACGACACGAGCGCGCCGCCGCCCTCGCGCGCGCCCGCCTCGAGCTCGCCGCCGTGAGCGCGCGCGATCGCCCGCGCGATGGCGAGGCCGAGCCCCACCCCGCCGGTCGAT
>Ga0070738_10007166_pt1 | contig 11302 bp, 12 predicted proteins | sample Coa_R2_2_FD_66446 | JGI IMG/M metagenome (GOLD analysis project Ga0070738, IMG submission 66446) | Surface soil microbial communities from Centralia Pennsylvania, which are recovering from an underground coalmine fire - Coalmine... | ecosystem: Environmental > Terrestrial > Soil > Unclassified ... | reverse complement strand
GTTGGCCATCCAGGGCATTCTCAACGCGATTCAAAAAGTCCTGCCATTCTTGCTGGCGCTGGGCCTCCATTTCAAGCTGGTGCTTCAGCTCCGCCACCTGGGCCTTGGAGCGGGGCTCGTAGCGGTCTCCCTTGAGCTTAAAGTACAGCTTGTCATCGCTCAGCAAACAGTGAGCGGCATAGTTCAACAGCGGACTCTGGTCGGAAAACAGCAGCAGCGCCATCCCAGCCGGGTCGATCGTCTCGCCATCTTCGACGAGAATCTCCCAGGCAACTTCCAGGCTGGAAGGGTCGAGATACGGCTGCAGATCATCCAGAAATCGGGCAATTTCGGCAGGCTTGTAGCTGCCCTCGATCGTGTAGGTCAACTGCCGGGGATGAAGCGTATGTGGCTGACCGCGATCGTCCGTTACGATCCAGTGCTTTTTGCCTTCTGGACGTTCAGCAACAGCAAGACGGCGTTCGCTGCCGAGACGAAATTCGACAAGATTTCCCTTCTCCATGCGGTGCGGGGGCTAAAGGTGAAGTATAGGGTACATGCGGATCGGATCGGGATTTGGATGTACAGTGCTCAGCGCTCATGGTTGAGTCGCTGGCGTTGCAACCCTAACAACCCTTGTATTCTGTACCCTACACCCTATTTTCTCACCTAGCCTTCCTGGTTAACGAAGGGCAACAAAGCTAGAATGCGCGCGCGCTTAATGGATTGGGTCAGGGCGCGTTGCTGCTTGGCCGTCAGGCCAGTAATGCGGCGGGGCAGGATCTTTCCACGCTCAGTAATAAATTTGCGGAGTAAATCGACATCCTTGTAGTCGATCGGGTCTTCAGGTTTGATGGGGGAAACGCGACGGCGAAAATAGGTCATGGTGTCAGTCGTCTGATCGATGGTTAAGTGTACAGTTTGAGTTGAGTCTGGTCGCGAAATTTAACGGGCTAAGCGTGCAGCCTTGCCGTTACTTAATTTCTTTATGCGCCGTATGCTTGTTGCAGTGGGGACAGAACTTATTGAGTTCGATCCGAGCGGTGGTGTTGCGACGATTTTTGGTCGTGGTATACCGAGAAACCCCTGGCGATCGCTTGTCGGGATTAGTGCGACACTCAGTGCATTCCAGTGTGATTACGATGCGAACACCTTTATTCTTAGCCATAATCCTGCGCGCCAGTAAAGAGGGACGAATTATACACAAACATCCATTATTTCACACGATTGCCTACCTGGGCAAAGATTTTTTTTACTTTGATGTCCAGCGAGTACCCGCGACGGGTTTGAACAACAACAGTGCCAGTAATGCGATCGTGCCACGCCTGCCGAAACTCATTATCCGTCAAGGCAAATCCATAATCCACCAGCAGCGGCAGCGGAGCTACCAAGACAAACCCATTGGCGGGACTGAGATTAACGAGTCCCAGAAAAATCAGCAAGCTCCCCAAGCCAGTAATGGCTTCCCGCTGAGTCAACGTGAGCAGTCCCGGCACTGATCGCAATCTGGGATCCAACACCTTGATATCCAACGCCCATGAGCCCAGACTTTGGCCGTGGTTTTTTACCACTAAAATGACGCGCAGCCCATACCAGGCAATGATGAAGAGGGGAATAACAGCATTAGCGCCGCCGAATGAGCCGAGTAAAGATGCAGCTCCAAAATCGATGGCAAATGCCGCAACCCGTCGATCGTGTGGCACGCGGGGAAAGCGTCGAGGTGAACCGGAATCACTCCGCATGGCGAAACAAAGAATACTGCTTACATTCTAGGTGAGCCAATCTCAGACAAGCAGCGGTTTGGTGGCCGGTGAGCTGGATTGAATGCGCTGGGTGATCACGATCGCTCCAAGCATCACCCGCTGATACTAGGGCTGTTCTGGTTCTGAAACTGAAGTGGAGTCAGGACTGGAAGGGGGACTTTCAGCCGTGGCGTGGGCGCGATCGCTGGTTGCTTCGTCAGTCGTGGACGGGGTTGCTTCCTGCCACAGATCCTCGCCAAGGACGTCAGCGCTGGCCTCGCTCGTGGGTGTGGCGTTCGTCTTGGCAGGCGGCGATTGAGTCGTTTCGAGTCGTTCTGTCGATGAGTCAGAGCGCTGTAAAAGAGGGGCAATCGGCGGCACAATCTGGTTTAAGCGCAACCCGATCAGAGTAAAGCTTTGTTGAATTTGCTCTGGCGGGAAGGGCGATGTGGTGGCAAATGCCGATTCGCTGGTCAGCATCACGCTGGCGACACTCACGGGTACCTGCACAAATAGGTTGCACGCCAGAAAAGATAGCGCGGCCACCATCAAACCAAGGGGTCGCCAGGTAGGAGAAAACGGTAAAGTCGCTGCCGCGATCGGGGCAATTCCGTAGACCTGTCGCAAGACAACCACTAGGACAACAGGCACAATCAGCGCCAAAATCCGGTTGCGCGGCTGCTTGAACAATGACAACAACCGTCGTTGATCGTCCGTCAACTTTTCCGGCTTGACGGTGACGGCTACCAGGCTAAAGATATAGAACGGTCGCTGCCACTGCATCCACAGGATAGGCGCGATCCCGATGATCGCCACCAGGATTAGCTCTAGCGAGACAGGCAGCAGGGGGTCACCGATGGCAAATCCAACGAGGCAGCCCTCCAGAAAGAGCAGAAATGCCGCCAGCCCAGAAAGATGAATCCAAAGATAGGGGTCAGACCAGAAAGAGCGCATAGCCAACTTCAACCGATGTCGCCATGCCAAGTATAGAGCCTGACCATGAAAAGAAACTGACACAGCGCGCGATGCCGGCAGAGAGCCATCATGCTGCCATCAGCACGATCGCGGCTCTGATCGTCACGCACCCGGCGAACGGCATACCGTACGATCAAGCCGCGATCGCCAGAATATCCTCTCAATGGATGTGAAGGCAGAGAATGAAAGGGCGCACTGAGATCGTACGGGGCGATCGTGGTTACTGACCGCTAGTGCCCCGTTAGCATCGTCATACGACTACGGTTGCGATGGCGTAGCGGATCCATCAGCCTGCCGCTGCTGCTTGAGGGCCTGTAGCTGTTGCAGTAGGGAATCGGCCTCGGCTTGGAGATGGAGGTACTTCACCTGCTGGTCAACGGGATATTGGGATTTCATCGCTTCAATTAATCGGGCACGTTGCTGTGCAACTGTTGATCCAGCGCTTTGCGCTTGTGTTGAGGAATCAGATACACGAGCAGCGTTGTCGAGAATTAATGTTTGGGTAGTCATTTGTACTTACTCACACCACGTGTTTTATCTTAACCTAAGCTTCATAAAAAATTGTAACCAGGTGTACCAGGGTGATTGTATGCGAGAGAGGCAGTTTTACAACTGGTTAAAATCACTGAAAATTTAGCATTCAGCTCAAAATTAGGCAAAGTAAATCCCGAAAAGCGGTTTGCGAACTAGCGATCGCGCCTGAAAGCAGTTGCATGGATGCGATGCGTGCGTGTCTCCCACTGGATGGTATCCCCCTTAATGTGATTGGTTAAACGTGATCGGTTAAACGGTATTCTATATCGACGTCGGCTGCCGATTTTGTGTGCCAGTATTCATATAACCGGGCGATCGAGGGAAATTGAGCGTTCAGGGTAAACTAAGAGTGTTGCAGTTGCCAGATGCGAACTTGGATGTCCAACCCGCTGGATCATCAACCGCAGATGGCGAGATTGCAGTCCGTTTATGCCTAGTGCGATCGCCTTAACTCCTGTGACCATAGCTTTATCGACCGATTCTCACAGCGCCCCTGCTGAACCGCCCATTAGTGCCAACCAATCGGCTCAATCTGGCTGGCGTGGATTGATCAATGCCTATCGGCGCTACTTGCCCGTAACGGATCAAACGCCCGTCATAACGCTTCACGAAGGGAATACCCCCCTGATCCCCGTACCCACGATCGCGGCTGCGATCGGCAGAGACGTGCGCGTATTGGTGAAGTACGACGGGTTAAATCCCACCGGCAGTTTCAAAGACCGGGGGATGACGATGGCGATCTCGAAGGCAAAGGAAGCGGGAGTGAAGGCCGTTATTTGCGCCAGTACGGGCAATACCTCTGCAGCGGCGGCGGCCTACGCCCGTCGGGGCGGCATCCGGGCATTTGTATTAATTCCCGATGGCTATGTTGCGCTGGGCAAACTGGCCCAAGCGCTGCTCTATGGTGCCGAAGTGCTGGCAATCAAGGGGAATTTCGATCAGGCATTGCATATTGTCCGGGACATGTCCGAGCATTACCCTGTAACGCTGGTCAACTCGGTCAACCCCTATCGGCTGGAAGGGCAGAAAACTGCTGCATTTGAGGTCGTGGATGCACTAGGTGACGCGCCTGACTGGGTCTGCATTCCCGTTGGCAATGCGGGCAACATCACGGCTTACTGGATGGGGTTTTGCCAGTACCACCAGGAGCAACGCTGCACGAAGCTCCCTCGCATGATGGGGTTTCAAGCAGCGGGTTCCGCACCGTTCATTGCGGGACATCCGGTTGAGCACCCAGAGACGTTGGCAACCGCGATCCGGATCGGCAACCCGGCCAATTGGGAACGCGCGATCGCGGTACAACATGCCAGCCAGGGTTCGTTCGCGGCGGTTACCGATGCCGAAATTCTAGAGGCGTATCGCCTGCTCGCCTCCAACGAGGGCATCTTCTGTGAGCCTGCCAGTGCTGCCTCTGTCGCTGGATTGCTCAAAGTCAAAGACCAGATTCCCACGGGTGCAACGGTTGTTTGCGTCCTCACAGGAAACGGCTTGAAAGATCCAGATACAGCCATTAGTCATAGCGATAACCAGCTTAAGCACGGCATTGAGCCAGACTTAGGCATTGTGGCTAAGGCAATGGGGTTTGAGTAAGAACCCGGCTGCTACAAGGATGAAGGCTGTGAACGACGGCAAGCCTTCATCCTGGAGCGCTTAACTCTTGGTTTCGGTCATGCCCATGATTTCATAGCCAGCATCGACATAAAGCACCTGTCCGGTGACACCGCTCGCGAGATCGCTACAGAGAAATGTCGCAGCATTGCCAACTTCGATCTGCGTCACCGTTCGTCGGAGCGGCGCGACCTGTTCCACGTGGTGAATCATGTCCAGGATACCGCCGACAGCGGACGATGCCAGAGTCCGGATGGGGCCTGCCGAGATTGCATTGACGCGAATGTTGTCTGGCCCCAGGTCAGCCGCGAGATAACGTACATTCATTTCGAGTGCAGCTTTGGCGATGCCCATGACATTGTAGTTGGGAATCACGCGAACACCACCCAGATAGGTCAGCGTGAGAATACTGCCGCCCTCTGTCATCAGTGGCTTGGCCGCTGCACTCAACCGCACCAACGAATAAGCGCTAATATCCAGCGCTGTCGTAAATCCCGCCCGCGAAGTGTTGACGAAACTACCGGTTAGATCATCCTTATTTGCAAAGGCAAGGCAATGAATCAGGATATCTAATTTGCCCCACTTTTCTTTGACAGTGGCAAACGTTGATTCAACTTGAGCCTCATCCTGGACATTACAGGGTACGAAAAGGCTCGGTTGCAAAGGTTCGACCAGTTCGGCGACCTTTTTCTCGGCGCGGCCTTTTTCGTCTGGCAGGTAGGTAATGCCAATGTTTGCGCCTGCCTTATGAAGCTGCTGGGCAATGCCCCAGGCGATCGAACGATTGTTGGCAATGCCGGTTACAAGGGCATTTTTTCCGGTCAGGTCTAGCATAGCGATCTATTTTCATCAGCAACTTGGGAGTGCTTCAAGAATACTCAAAGATGGGGTAAAAAGGATAGCCAGGGATGGAGTAGCAGGCGATGACTGCGATCGCGTCACGCTGATCCAGATGCTGTATTTGATCCGTTGGCTTTGGCTTCAGCGTTCTGACCAACGCGACGTTAAAGCAATTGAGCCAACGTGGGCAATTTTGTTGAGCCAATTTGTTGGACTTAGGCTAGTTTTAAGCTGTCAACGCTTTTTCGCTCACCCATAGCCTTCGATCGATCATCACATGGATGATTGCACGTGATGTCGGTTGAGTTTATGCCTGAAACCCAGCGATCGTCGGGATTTCGTTAGCATGAACCCAACCAGCAGCCAGTACAGGCAGACTACTGGCAAGGCTGCAATGCCTCGACACAGGGACTCAGATTTATCATGACGAAGGGAATGTGTAACATCAGGCACAAAAAAGCAGTCGGGAGTGGGTTTAAGTGTTCTAAGTTACAAACTCTTCATCTGCTCGGTTCATGAGGGCTGAAGCAGGTTCTTGGGCACCAGGTAAGGGGATATGGTAGTGACGCAAGATAGACCGCTGGCATCTGTGTTTCGTCAAATTGGGGGTGGCGCATTTCCGCCAGTAGTCGAGACGTTTGAGCGGGGCAAAACGATTTTCTTTCCCGGTGATCCGGCAGAGCGGGTTTATTTTTTGCTTCGGGGTGCGGTGAAGCTGTCTCGGGTCTATGAAGCGGGAGAAGAAATCACCGTTGCGCTGCTGCGAGAAAACAGCGTATTTGGAGTGCTCTCGCTGATTACTGGCCACAAGTCTGATCGCTTTTACCATGCGGTCGCCTTTACGCCAGTTGAGCTGCTCTCCGTTCCCATCGAGCAAGTTGAAAAAGCCCTCAAAGATAACCCTGAGCTTTCCATGATTTTGCTGCGCGGGCTGTCGTCACGGATTTTGCAAACCGAGATGATGATTGAAACCCTGGCGCACCGCGATATGGGTTCCCGGCTCGTTAGCTTTTTGTTAATTCTGTGCCGCGACTTTGGCGTCCCAACCAACGACGGCATTACCATCGACCTCAAACTATCGCATCAGGCGATCGCCGAAGCGATCGGTTCTACCCGTGTCACCGTCACTCGCTTGCTGGGAGATTTGCGACAAGACAAAATGATCTCAATCCACAAGAAAAAGATTACGGTGCACAATCCAGTCACGCTGAGCCAGCAGTTTACATAAGTGGACTACGGTTACAAATTTAGCAGCGCGATACAAAAATTAAGGACATAAGGTAGGCTGTATGTGAACTCGCCCCAACAGCTTCATGGAGCTTGTATGAGGAGGGGCTTTCTGGAGTGTAGATGTTGTCCGGCGGGGAAATCCTGATTTTGGCAGTGCTGATACTTGGTGCGGTGATTGCCACGTTGGGCGATCGCATCGGCACGCGTGTTGGCAAAGCCCGGTTAAGTTTATTCAATCTGCGTCCGCGTAAAACGGCCACACTGGTCACGATTGCCACGGGCACTTTAATCTCAGCCTCAACTCTGGGTATTTTATTCGCAGCCAGCAATCAACTGCGAACAGGCGTCTTTGAGCTGGGTACAATCCAGCGTCGTCTCAAAAATACCCGCACCGAGCTGGAGGAGGCCAGAAGTCAAAAAGGACAGATCGAGCGGGAGCTAACGAAATCACGCTCCGATCGCGCTGCGGCCCAGAAGCAACTGACCGATACCAACCAGTCTCTCCGCAGCGCCGTTGCCGAACGCTCACGGGCTCAGGCCGAAACCGCACGGACGCAAACCGCCCTTAGTCGCACGCAAGGGCAACTCGCCAATGTTTCGCAGCAGGCGCTCCGGCTACGGTCAGAAATCGGACAACTGCAGGCTGAACGCGATCGGGTGATTGGGCAACGTGAAGAAGAGATTCGCGCGCGCGATCAGATTATTCAGCAGCGTGAGGCGCGCCTGCAAGAGTTAGAAAAGCAGCAGGAAGACCTGGCTAGAGATGTGCAAAATCTAGAACAGACCGCTGCTGGATTGCGTACAGGCAATGTGGTCGTCCAGCGTGGACAGGTGCTCGCCTCGGTCGCCATTCGGACAACCAGCGTTGTGGCAGCGAGACAAGCCGTTGACCAATTGCTACGCGACGCCAACCAGAATGCGATCCGACTCGTACGACCAGGATCATCCGAACAGATCGTGCAAATTACCAATGCCGATGTGAAGCAACTGATTGATCAAATTGACGATGGACAGGACTATATTGTCCGAGTTTACTCCGGTGCCAACTACCTGGTTGGGGAGCGATTCATTCAAGTGTTTGCCGATGCTGTGCGCAATCGAGTCGTGTTTCTAGCGGGTGATGTGGTCGCTGGCACATCTTTAACCCCCGCGACGATGTCGGACGATCAACTACAGCAGCGGATTAATTTGCTGCTTGCTGCCGCTAATTTTCGGGCGCGGAATCTTGGCGTTTTGTCTGATTCTGTTCAGATCGGGCGAATTCAAGATGTCATCACGTTTATTGAGCAGTTAAAGCAGTATAAGCAGCCCATAGAGCTAAAAGCCGTTGCTGCAGATGTGACGTATACGGCTGGGCCACTCAATATCGAATTGGTCGCTATTCAAAACGGCCAGGTGCTAATTCGCACGAAAAATCTGGCTCCGGCACCAGCTAAGCAAACACCATAACGAGCTTCGATCTCATTCCTTCGTCTTGCGGTTCCATGCAATCCAGTCCTTCTTCGCAACCTGATCAACCGGTTTCTGATCAACCCGTCATCCTGGGATTTGATCCCGGTCGGCGCAAATGTGGGCTAGCAATTATCGGCGTCGATCGCACCATACGGTATCACCGGGTTGTGGATGCCGACACGGCGATCGCCACTATTCAAACACTCCGCCAGCAATTCCCGATTTCCTTACTGGTAATGGGCGACCAGACAACCGCCAAAGACTGGAAGCGCAAGCTCAGCCAGGAATTGCCCGAACCGCTTCGTATCGTCATGGTTGACGAGCGGCACAGCAGTCTGGAAGCCCGAGATCGCTACTGGCAGATGTACCCCGCGCAGGGGATTACCCGCTTAATTCCCCAATCGTTTCGCAATATCCCCCGCCCGATCGACGACATTGTTGCCATCCTGCTGGTTGAGCGCTATTTAGAGCGGTTGGTAACGTAGTTTCTTTACGCTTCTTCACAGATCCCCAATGCGCTTGGTTGGCGACACAATTCACGGTACGCTAGGAAAGCATTAAGAGCCAACCCCATTGACTATGACTGCGTTCTCCACGTCTGAGGCCACATCCACGCTTCCCCCATCCGATTCGCGCCAGCGAGTCAGCCAGTTCCTGCGCGAGCTACAGGACACGATTTGCCAGGGCTTGGCAACGGCGGATGGTAGCACGTTCAAAGAAGATGCCTGGGTTCGGGAAGAAGGCGGTGGCGGTCGATCGCGGGTTATGCGCGAGGGCAATATTTTTGAGCAGGGCGGCGTCAATTTCTCAGAGGTGTGGGGTAAAGACTTGCCTCCCTCCATTGTGATGCAGCGCCCAGAGGCCAGAGGCTATGAATTTTACGCCACGGGCACATCTATGGTGCTGCACCCGCGTAATCCTTACATTCCAACCGTACACCTCAACTATCGCTACTTTGAGGCTGGCCCCGTCTGGTGGTTTGGCGGTGGCATTGATTTAACCCCTTACTATCCATTCGCCGAAGACGTTGTTCATTTTCATCAAACGCTGAAGCAGGCGTGCGATCGCCATCATCCGGAGTATTACCCCACATTTAAGCTCTGGTGCGATGAATACTTCTACCTCAAGCATCGCCAGGAAACGCGGGGCGTTGGCGGCATTTTCTTCGACTATCAGGACACGCAGGGGATCCTCTATCCCATTTCCTACCCTGGCTCTCAAAGTGATACCGCTGCCGCTAACCGGAGTAAAGCGGTTGGCCCGGTCAAGGGGCGAACCTGGGAAGACCTGTTTGCCTTTATTCAGAGCTGCGGTAATGCCTTTCTCCCAGCCTATTTGCCGATTGTGGAACGGCGGCGATCGCAGGACTATGGCGATCGCGAACGCAACTTCCAGCTCTACCGCCGTGGCCGTTACGTCGAGTTTAACCTGGTCTATGACCGGGGCACTATTTTTGGATTACAAACCAACGGACGCACCGAATCAATCCTGATGTCCCTCCCCCCGCTCGTTCGCTGGGAGTATAGCTACCATCCAGAACCGAACACGCCTGAAGCAAACCTCTACGAAACCTTTCTCAAGCCCCAGGATTGGATAAACTGGACACTGCCAAGCGATCCTGTCTAGGTTAGGGTACATAGGGATATTTCTTAGTTCCGCTGTTGCAATTTTCAAAAATCTGTCCAGAATAGGTTGAGCAGTCAGACAGTAGAGTTGACAGCGATGCCTTTACGGACAGAGCTCACTCAGTCATGATAGGTATAGCCTCATGACTGAGTCATTGTAAGCGCTGCTGAGCGATCGCTCGTCATAAGCTCACATGGTTGGGGCAGATTGCGGATCTTCAGTTAGAATCACCTCAAACATCCACCGTTCTTAGGAGAGGGTAGGCGATCCCTATGGAGCAAAAATCAATTCACATGGAGCAAAAAACCCATACGACTCAGGACGGGACCACTGTGATTGTTTTAACGCCGACCGGACGGCTTGACATCACAACGGCATGGCAGTTTCGGCTCAAACTGCAAGAGTGTATCTCTAAATTAAGCCGCCATGTGGTGGTCAATCTGGGTCAGGTCAACTTCATCGACAGTTCGGGGCTGACCTCTTTGGTGGCGGGTATGCGCGATGCCGATAAGGTGCGCGGCAGCTTCCGTATTTGTAACGTCCACCCCGAAGCCAAACTGGTGTTTGAAGTCACGATGATGGACTCGGTTTTTGAGATTTTTGAAACCGAGCAAGAGGCACTGGAAGGGGTTCCCAGAGGGATTGCGAGCTAGCGTGCTGCGTTATCCTGCACGCTCAAAAATCAGGGACAGCAGAAAATTCTTTAAGGCAGGCTGCGAGCCGTTCGGGACTCTGGCAGCGTAATCATCGCGTCAGCGGGGCAATTGCCAGGCTACTTTTGAGGCGGCCCGCCCAAATCGCCTGGAAACATTTGCGTCATTCATGCGCTCATTTGGCACAGATAGCGTAGTCTTTATGTTGAGTACGCTATCTGTGGAGGGTGATCTGATGACCTATCGCGATCAGCTCTCGCTTTTCTCCGTTTCGGAGCAAAAGAATCTGAGCTATGCCAGTCAGCAACCGGAACTACTGAAGATCGGCTGTGACGTTCTGCACGATTGGAAGCAGCGAGTCTTTCAATATCAACAGCAGGTAAAAGCCGTCCCACCGTTGCAGCAGGGCAGCCTGTTTGACGCTACATCGGCAGCGGATGCCGCTACTCCGGACAGCATCGATCCGTTTAGCCTACCGCAGCAAAACACAGAGTTTTGGCGTTGGAAAGCAGACGGACAGGGGGTAGCAGCGCTGTACTTTGTGATTGACTATAAGCTGCCAATCTTGCTGTACGTCGGCGAAACGGTTAAGTCCGGCCAACGCTGGAAAGGCGACCACGACTGTAAGCGGTACCTGCTAAATTATCGTCAGGTTCACTATCA
>Ga0070738_10007165_pt1 | contig 11302 bp, 8 predicted proteins | sample Coa_R2_2_FD_66446 | JGI IMG/M metagenome (GOLD analysis project Ga0070738, IMG submission 66446) | Surface soil microbial communities from Centralia Pennsylvania, which are recovering from an underground coalmine fire - Coalmine... | ecosystem: Environmental > Terrestrial > Soil > Unclassified ... | reverse complement strand
CGTCGATCTGAAAAGTGATGGTGCGCGGCACGCGCACCGGGAAATAGGAACGCTGGCCATTGCTGAAAACCAGGAAGGTGCGCCTGGAGGTCGGATCGGTCTGAGCATAGTTCTCCTGAATGAAGCTGCGCGTGCGCCGCACTAGATAGAGCCGCATCAGGTCGCGCCAGTCATCAGCATACTCGCTCTTCTCAAAAGCTGTAAGCGAACGTACCGGACATTGAAACTGACTATTGAAGCGCGCCTCGCCCATCTGGCTAAGTAGCCTTTCCGGGCGAATGCCCAGGTCACGACTCTGCTCTTCGGAAAGGAACAGGCGTAGTTGTGCCGAAAGATCGAGATAGCTTTTGTTATAGGGGGTAGCCGAGAGCAGGATACATTTGCTTTCATTCTTTTCAATATAATCTTTGATGGCTTTGTAGCGCTTGCCCTCGCGATTGCGCAGATTGTGGCTCTCATCGATGATCACCAGGCGGAAGCGGCGCAGGTCGGGCAGTTCGTTCTGCACATTCGTGACCGAAACCACCTTATGCACCAGCCCATATTCATGCATATAGTCCTGCCACATGCTGACCAGGTTTTTGGGACAGATTATCAACGTTTCCAGCCCAAAGTCATCCTGCATCACGCGTGCCAGGGCGGTGGCCATGAGCGTCTTGCCCAGGCCGACAACATCTCCAATGAGGACACCACCGCGCTTATTAAGGTGGTGCGCGGCGATCTTGACGGCGGCCACCTGGTAATCGAACAGCTGGTTTTTAAAGATCGCAGGGATGCTAAAATCCTGAAGACCTGCCCGCGCCTCCTGGGAAAGGTGATAGGCCATTTTGAGATAAATATAGTAGGGTGGCGGCATCTCCTCGCGCGCCCAACTCTCGTCAATGATCTCTGCCAGTTCGTGAGAGATATCCAGACACCAGCGATCCTCCCAACGTTCCTGAAACCAGCTCTCTAGCTTCCGGCAGGCATCGCTATCCAGCACATCGATATTGAGTTCTCCCTGGTGCTGCAAACCAGCCAGCGTGAGATTGCTGCTGCCCATATAGCCGACGATAGGAGTAATGCGGCTCTCCTGGTACATGAGGTAGAGCTTGGCGTGCAGCTTGTGGCGCAGGAAAAGTTTGACGACCACCCGTCCGGATTTCAACTGTTCACTCAGCCTGCGCAATCCCTCCTGATCAGCGTTAGTGGGTGCGCCCATCACGAGCTGCTGGCGAAACTCGCGCGCCATGCGCTGCTTGAGGCGCAGCACGGTGGCCTGGTCGATCTCCTGCTCTCCCCGTAGGCTGAACAGCTTGCGCAGTTCATCCTCTGGCCGCTCGGACATGCCGATCAGAAGGCGACATACACCTTGTTCGTCGGTTTGCCAGTGCTCCATTGCTCGGTCAAGATGCTGCCAGCCGCGCAAATTGAAATAGCCAACGCAGAAATCGGCACGCCGCGAAATCTTCAGTGTTTCTTGCAAGGCTTCGAGCAGACGGCTCTCGATATTGTCAAAGATGCGTGGCATGGGCGATTACTCTCCTTCCCCTTCTCCACTATTTTGCCCCATGCGGTACTTGATGTCATAGTTGATAATAAAGTCGAGCTCCTCATCGGTGAAGCCGTAGTGTCGAGCCAGTATAATATCTATCTCATCGATGACGGTTTTGGCTCGACTTGGAAATATACACTGTATAGTGAGTGTACCAACCCCTTTAAAGCTCATTTTACGGTATTCAGAATAAAGTTGCAATTTTTCAGAAAGTTTCAAAGAAAGTAGTTTTAGAGATACTTTAAGATAGTTATCCACCTTTTCCATATCAAAAGGCAAGCCAAGCACTTCGCGCATGTTAAGATTTCGGCAATCGCTTCCAACAGTAATAAACCAGTAAAAGAGATTTGAATTTAAGGCAACAAAAGCAAAATCCGCATATTCTGACGAAGGAAATCGCAGAATCTTGAGTTCTGAAGGCATACGAATTGCCCCTCGCTCATCAATTATGCTGGGTATAAAAGGGGTAACTTGAACAAACCAACTCAGCTTCCTGGTGTAATAAATCTTATTATTGCCAGACTTCGATACATAGCTTCCAATGGTACGAGCCTGATTGAACAATTTCGTGCCTATGGCCTGTTCTATTTCTGAGCCATAACGGGGGATAGCTCCAGGTCTTATCAATCCCGTTACGTCGGTATAATTCAATCTATCAAAGAGATAATCTCTCAGTTTTCTTCCCAACTTAATATAGCTAGTAGAAAATATTTTTTGAAAGTCGGCGCTTTTTCGATAGAGAATAATGCAAAGGCGCGGATGAGGTATATCAAAAAGTTTGCCTCTTTGGTCACTATACGACGAAATATGGAGGGCCGATTGTTTCAAAAGTATTCTCTGCAAGGGTATGTACCCATCTGTGCAAGTGGCAGAAGCAGGAACGATCATGCCGAATCGGCCACCATTTCTTATCAAGAAGGAACATCTCTCTATTGTTAACGCGTATAAGTTGCCGCAAGAGAGCGTCATATAATTCATACAATTGCGAACACTGTAACTTCTAGCTACTTGCTCGTACTCTATATACGGAGGATTTCCAATAATCACATCAAAACCACCGCGCTTCATAATTCCATAGAACTCCACCCACCAGTGGAACGGCTGGTGGCTCTGCTGCCACTGAGCAAACTTGGCCTCATATTCATCTTTTTTCGGGACGCTGTTGCGGTCGATGCCGTACTCCGAGGCCAGATAGCCATCCAGTTCTGTACGCAATGTTTCCAGCATCTGGCGGAGTTGCCGCTTGCTAGCTGCCATATCTTCAGAGTCCAGCACCAGCGTGGTCTGGAGCGCGCGGAACTGCTCGAAAGCGCGGTCGATCTCCTGGGCCTTCCGGTCGATACGTTCAAGCCGATCATCGAAGATCATCTGGCGCTGAACGGCAGTCTCGCCCTTTGTTAATTCCTTGCCAACGTTTTTGCTCTCAAGAGTCTGTTTCGTTTGCGCGTGTGAGACAAAGCCTACCAGGGTATTGCCTGCTCGGATGTTGAAATCAATATCAGGCAATGGCTCGATGTCATCGAATCTTTCGATTTGCGCGGCGAGCTTGAGGAAGAGGCGCAGTTTACAGATCTCAGTCGCTTCCTCCATGATATCCACACCATACAAATTGTTGATGATGATCGATTTATAGATAAAATAGGCACGATTGGGGTGCCGGTTAGCCTGGGCCAGGACGGAACGGAAATAGGCGATATCGGGATTCTCTGCTGTCATAACTGCGTCCAGCGCCACGTGCTCCTCGACCAGATCCTGCATACGCTCCAGGCAAGCCTCATAGAGACCTTCAAGGATATTGAGCGCGGCGAAGAGGAACGCGCCGGATCCACAGGTAGGATCGAGGATCGTCATATGCTCAAGGCTGTCGTAGATCGCTTTCAGCAGGTCCGTGCTGGTGCAGTAGGTAATTACATCCTCGACAAAATGGCGGATGTCCAGATTATACGTAATAAGGTCATTCACCGAAGTGATTTGCTTCGTCAGCAGGACATTGCGCACCTCCTGATAGTGCGCGCGTCGTGCCACCACCTCACGCCAGGTCTCGGTTGGAAGAGCGTATGCTTCCAATGCAGGCTGGTTCCACCTCCCTCGCTGCGTCACATCATGGATACCTGCCTCAATTTCAGGTGGGAGAGGCAGTTCGCAACCCATCTTCACTGCATCATAGATATAGATATCCGGGTTCTCACGCAGCAAGACCCAAACCGGGCCCTCAGGACGAAAGGCAATCAAACATTTCTGTTGGGCAGTATCAAGAATAAAAGGTAGAATAGTATTCTTGCTGATATACTCGGTAATATCCTCTTTGGTATAGTACGCTCCCATCTGCTTCTGGTTAACATACTTCTCGAAGATATAACCCAACACATCAGGATTAATCTCACTGCCATTGCGTAACGGACGATCGTCCAGGTGCCAGTCAAACTCATCAAAGAACGCGAAAAGCTTCACAAACGCCTCATCAGGGATATCGATCTCTGGATTCAGACGCTCCAAGACATGCACATCGAACAAGCCGCCATTCAAATAGGGGACCCTGCCCAATAGTTTCTCCAGTTCCGGGGAGCGATGACGCTGGCCTAATCCATCGTGGAAAAGTTTGAGCAAGAAATAGCGATAGAATGTGTGGAACTGATCCTCACCGCGTTCCTGCTGGACCAGCTTCAAGCGATTAGAGAGATAATCAGGGTCGCCATCCAGCTTGCCCGGCTCTTTGGTATCCAGAAAGCCCTTGTGCTGGATAAAGTAGATAAACATCAATCTATTGAGCATGAGCGAGGCATACCACTCGCGATCAGCTTGCGCCTCAATACCCTGAATCAGTTCGAGGAAGGCAGTATGTTCCTTCTTGAATCGCTCATAAAATTTCCTTGTTACAGGCTCCACATCAAAAGCTTTGGCCAGGCGTCCAGCCACCTCAGCTATGTTCAAACGTTCCTCTTCGTCCATCCTGACCGCCAGACGCTCCAACTTCTGTGCCAGCAATTCTCCCGACTGACCCTTGCAATAGCGGTTGACACGCGCGGCTGTTCGCTTGCCCTGCTCGCGTTTGACCCACAACCATACCTGATGCTCTCGGGTTGCATCTACAAAAATAATGAACTGTTCGTAAGCAGCATGGCGTGTTACTTCGCGCTCAATCTTGCGTAGTACTCCATCTGCGGGAATGTGTCCGCCGAAATCAGGATCGCAGACAAAAACTTTCACCCCGTGCTTTTCCACAAGGGGGCGCAGCGTATATTCGGAGCCATCAACGGCAATAGTTAGTGGCGGCTCTCTCAGAATATCCCAGCCTAGCTCTTCGACAAAAAGCGTTTTGAAGTTGAAATCGCGCAGGTGCTGTTGGATTTTCTTGCGATTGGTGGTGCTGCCAACAATCACGTTCTTTGCCATCAGCGATAGCTCTCCTTCTGTTAGTGGATATGGTACTTTTATGATACTGAAAATTGATAAAGTTGTAAATATAATAAGCAATCGCAAGGAAAACTTGCTACGGATAAAAGCTCACAGAAAGCCGAGCATCTCTGGCGCTTGATCAGTCAGGGATCGCCCTTTTTCAACGGTTCATGAATTATCTACAGAATATGTAGATAATTCATTGGAAAAGTTGTGAAAAACATATTTGATTGACAAATCCAGTCTTGATATTTATACTATTGGATTGATAGATAGATCATTTTCCTGGAGAGTCTCAAGCCTTTTCATATAAGGCGAGTTCAAGGGGTTGAGGTCGTGAGAGAACGATTTGAAGGTCCCGCTGGCCATAGGTTGTTAGTCGAAGTGCTTAAAACACAAAAAATGGTAGCAGGCGATGTCGCTCTTGCAGAAGAACTGGCAACGCTTGGTGAAGTAAGAGCGGTTCAGGCAGGTGAGATCATCATCCATCAAGGTGCTGCGGATAATGACATCTTTTTTATCCTGACAGGTAGCTTCAATATTGTCGTCAATGGTCAGGTTCTCGCAAAGCGTGTGCCAAACGACCACGTTGGTGAGATGGCAGCAATCGACCCAACGCAAGCGCGCTCTGCCACCGTTATTGCGAGTGAAGAATCGGTTGTCTACAAACTCTCAGAGCCTCATCTCGCAGATTTGGGGAATCGGTATCCGGCCATCTGGCGCTTCTTTGGAAAGGAACTGGTCAAGCGTTTGGCTCAGCGGAACGCCTTAGTTACTCCCAAACGAACAAAGATCCGCGTCTTTATTTTATCCTCAACAGAAGCCCTCGGCATCGCTCGCGAAATTCAAAATCATTTCGCACGCGACAATTTTTCTGTGGTGATCTGGACAGATGGGGTGTTTAAGGCATCGAGTTATGCGATAGAGAGCTTGGAAAAAGCTGTTGATGATTCAGACTTTGCTCTTGCCATTGCTCAATCAGACGATATTACGCATACCAGGGGTCAAGCTAAACCCTCGCCTCGTGATAATGTGATTTTTGAACTGGGATTTTTCATTGGTCGTCTCGGGAGGAAACGTACTTTGCTTCTGGAACCACGTGGAGAAGAGGTGAAGTTACCAACAGACCTCTCAGGCTTAATGACTATTGGCTATCCCTCTGGCGAACAGCAAGATATGTCATCCCTGCTTGCCCCAGCTTGCCATCAAATCAGGAAGATCATCAATGAACTTGGACCCAGAGATCAAAGAGATTGAGAGGTGTGAGACATGACACTTAAGACTGACCTGAAAAGAGATGTGAAAAAGATTTTCGCTTCTAAATGGGAGGAAAGAGAGGGAAGAGTTGTTCCAGAGCCTGAAGATTTATCGCTCGGTAACGATGCGGTAGAACTTGATGCAGCAGTTCTCTATGCTGATATGGCCGATTCTACTGATTTGGTAGATCATTATGAGGCTTCCTTTGCGGCTGAAGTTTACAAGGCTTATTTACTTTGCGCCTCCAGGATCATAAAGGACCAGAAAGGGGTAATTACCGCTTACGATGGGGATCGCGTGATGGCAGTCTTTTTGGGGGACCAGAAAGAGACCTCAGCGGTTCGGACAGCAATGAAAATCAGCTACGCTGTTCAAGAGATTATCAATCCCTTGTTAAAGGAACACTATCCCCAAAAAAACTATCTCCTTAAACATGTGATAGGAATAGATACCAGTAAATTATTTGTCGCTCGAACTGGAATTAGAAACGATAATGATCTAGTCTGGGTTGGGCGAGCGGCGAACTATGCTGCAAAACTGTGCAATAGAAATGGCAGCTACTCCATTTACATTACTCGCAAGGTTTTTGAATCGATAGATGAAGAAGTAAAATATGGTGAGGAGAACCATTCATTCATGTGGAGCAAGGAAGCATGGACTGAGCGAAATAACATGAAAATCTATGGATCTAATTGGCGGTGGTCAGTCTAGAGTAGGGATGGAAAGTCATCTCAGACTCTCGTAGCATGCATGCCATTTAGCCGATTATGCTCCAGTGCTGAGGCTTATATGCTATGCCACAGTCAGTATGATTAGCAATCCCAGACGTTCCGTCGTTGATGCAGTTTGGCCATGCCAGCATGATACGGAGAGCACGCCTGGACATACTCACGACTCAGTGTGCCGTTCTCTATGTGCGGCACGCTGCGCCTTATGCCAGGAAGATCAGTGGTACCTTCTGACATAAGACGCAGTTTTCGCAGACCCACCATACTGAAACCTCCTCACACTATTTCATCTGCTCTCGTTCCTCTTGCTTTTTCGCCTGCAAACGCCTACAGTTGACGCTGATCTCTCCTCGGAAACCGGGGCAGAAACGACGGAAGAGAGCCGGGCGCGGGCCGTCCCCTTCTCGCGTGGAGCTCGCGCTCCGTTTCGCCTGGGACGCTTTCCTGATATATGCAGAGAGCGGGAGGATGACGCCAGCTGCGTGTAGGTTCTGCTCTGGCGCAGCGGCTCTCTTCCCATCAGACCAGCAAAACAGCAGGGGGGAATGGGACCTCTTGACTGTTTATACATACATATGGTATGTATATTTAGAGGTGAACGAGATGCGAAGGACAAAGGAAGAGGCCGCGAATACGCGGGAGCGATTGCTGGAAGCCGCGCTGGCGAGCTTTCACCGCAAGGGGTATGCGGCGACGACACTGGATGACATCGCGCGTCAGGCGGAGATTACGCGGGGCGCGATCCAGTGGCATTTTGGCAGCAAGGCGGAGCTTTACAATACGCTCATTCGCGAGTGTTATCAGCAGGCGGGGGAAAAGTTTCGCGAAATCTACCAGACAGAGGGAACTCCTTTGCAAAAGCTGCGCCGTATCCTTGTGAAGTGGCTTAGCTATACAGAAGAGGATGTCAAATTTCGTACCGTTCTGGAACTGATGATGCTGAAGACTGAGGTCTCGCCCGAATTAGCAAGCGGGATGCAGGAGAAGGTGCTGGGGAATCAAATGACTGTGAGCCGTTTCGCCGATTTAATTCGCCAGGGCATCGAGGCCGGCGAGATTCGCCCGGACGTAAAGCCGGAGGTCGCGGCCATCGCGGCCATTGGGCTGGTGAACGGCGTGACGAGCATCTGGCTGATCGATCCCGTAGCTTTTTCTCTTAAAGGCCAGGCCGAGGAGACAGTGGAGATGTTCCTGCGTGGCCTCGCTCAGACATGAACGTTCTCTTTTTTTTATCCAAGATACATACATTCTGCATGTATGTATCTTAAAGCGGAAAGGAAACAAAGCATGAAGGCTATCGAAATCAAGGACCTGTGGAAAAGCTTTCGCGTGCGCGGCAGGTCGATCGAAGCGCTACACGGACTCACTCTCGCGATCGACGAAGGCGAGATTTTCGGGTTTCTGGGACCCAACGGGGCCGGGAAGACGACGACGCTGCGTATCCTGGCGACGCTGCTGCCGCCCGACAAGGGCACGGTGAGCGTAGCTGGCTACGACCTGCTGCGTCAGCCCGGTCGTGTACGCGAGCATATTGGCTATGTCGGGCAAAGCGGAGGTGCTGACGATATAGCAAGCGGTCGGGATAATCTCCTGCTTCAGGCGCGTGCTTACGGTATGACAAAGGCCGAGGGCACGCGGCGGGTGCAGGAATTGATTGAGCAGCTTGAGTTAGCCACCTTTGCCGACCGTCCCGTGCGCAGCTATTCGGGAGGGCAGCGCCGCCGGCTCGACCTGGCGCTGGGCATCGTTCATCGGCCAAAGCTCCTGTTCCTGGACGAGCCCAGCACCGGCCTTGATCCGCAGAGCCGCGCTCGTCTCTGGGAAGAGGTTCGCAAGCTGCACAGCGCAGGCACGACCGTCTTCCTGACCACCCATTACCTGGACGAAGCCGACAATCTCTGCGCGCGCCTGGCGATCATCGACGGCGGCAAGATCGTCGCCGAAGGCACGCCCGCACAACTCAAGCAGCAAATCGCCGGCGATGTCGTCACCCTGAGCCTGGCCGATCGCGGCGGGCAGATCACGCAGGCCCGGGCCATTCTTCAGGACCAAACGTTTGTGCGTGAAATCCAGCCAGATGGGCAACGCTTGCAGGTTTATGTCGAGCGCGGCGAGGAGGTCCTGGCAACCATGCTGCGCCTGCTCGAAGGGCAAGGCATCGCCGTCCAGACCATCGCCCTCGCCCGTCCCTCGCTGGACGACGTATTCCTGCGCCAGACAGGCCGCTCGCTCCGGGAGGAGACGACAAACCTCCCTGCTCGTGCCTACGGCTATGCTCGCGCCTCATAATCTTGACACACATGTTTTACCGGTTACGCATGGTTTCTCGATCAAGAAAGGATTTTTTCCATGAAGCTGCTTCGCGACACATGGCTGTTGTTTTCATGGAGCGTCAAGGGCACATTACGCAGCCCTGTCTGGGCCATCATCGGCCTCTTCCAGCCATTATGCTACCTGTTTCTCTTTGGTCCGCTGCTTCAGCCACTCAGCAACGTTCCCGGTTTCCCACCGGGGGGAGCAGCGACCGTCTTCACGCCCGGTGTGATGATCATGATGGGCGTTTTCGGCACGATCTTCAGCGGCTTCGGCCTGCTCATGGAACTACGCTCAGGATTTATCGAGCGCCTGCGCATCACGCCGCTTAGTCGCCTGGCGCTGCCCCTGGGGCGCATCCTGCGCGACATCCTGCTGCTGCTGATCCAGGGATTGCTGCTAGTGCTGCTCGCGCTGCCACTGGGCGTGCATGTGAATCTCGCGGGCCTTGCGCTGGTGCTGGGACTGCTCATCCTGCTGGGGCTATGCCTCGCCTCCTGCGGCTACGGACTGGCCCTGGTTCTCAGAGACGAGAACGCGCTCTCCTCGTTTCTCAACACACTCATCCTGCCGATCTTCCTCCTTTCAGGCATCACCCTGCCGTTGACGCTGGCCCCGCCGATTCTGCGCACGCTAGGCAACGTCAATCCCCTGGCCTACGCAGTCAATGCCGCCCGCGCGCTTTTCCTCGGCCAGATCGCCAGCGCGCAGGTGGTGGAGGGCTTTATCATCACGGGGGTCCTGGCCCTGCTGGCGCTGTTCTGGGTAACGCGCGCCTTCCAGAAAGCGACGGCATAAGAGTCATTATGACCTCTCCCTCTCCCTGATAGTCTGACACATCTTACCGGCAGCCTGGATCGGCCCGCAGACGGTCCAGGCCAACGTCGGTCACATAGGGGACGTAGCCTTTCGCCCTGGCGAGCCGATACGCCGAGCAGATCAGTTCCAGCCTGCTCGCATAATCGACGGTAAGGACCAGCTTGCCGCTCTGCAGGAAAAGGTCGAGGTAGCTTTGCGCCTGAGCGCGTGCGGCCTGGGAGGTTGGGACATCCGTCGCCCGCACATAGACCTCCTCGCGCGCGATGCCGGTGACGATGCGCACATAGTCCGGGTGGCGGGCGGCCAGTTCCTCTGCGTTCTGCACGATGATGCCAAAGTCCTCACCCAGGGGCGCGCGCGCGCGGGCATAGCGGGCGAGATTGGCCACGAACTGCACCATATCCTCCTCATGCCCGGCGGCATAGCTCTCCTGGTATGCGTCAACGCGGTCCAGGTAAACGCCATCGAAGCCGGCGGCGATAATTGCGTCGAGATAGCGATAGATCAACGCCTGCCAGGCGGGTTGCCAGTACTGCACCCAGTAGTTTCCAGGCCATGCAGAATCCTGCGCGCCCAGCCAGCCCGGCGAGCCTGGACGCCAGCCGCGCTGCCAGTAGCCACGATACGACTCCGCCTGTCCGATACTGAGGTAAGCGACCACGCGGCGCTGGGGTTTGGTCCGGCGCAGCGCCGCGATCTGCTGCGCGGTGAACGCATGAGCGGCAGAGCCATCGGCTGAGGAATCGATGACCAGCAGATCAAACGGACTCGTGCCGAGTTGCTTCAGATCTGGATTATCTAGCCAGTACGCCCAGCTTCTCACCCTGCTCCAGGGCAAGCTGCTCGTTCTCTCTCCATCCACAGTCTTGCTCATATTCACAATTCTCCTCGCATTCGACGCGCCGCCTGTCTTCGCCACGCTACCAGAACCGCAAGCGATGCACGCCAGGCCACTCAGCGTCACAATAGCGACGCCGAGCAGCCGGATGATCGTTTGTTTCATCACCAAAGGCATTGCAACATTCCCGATATACATTCACCTGACCTCCGTGAAAATCAGGAGCAGCTTTCCGTCTGGAGCGCGCATTCCGGGCCAGATGATCGCTCTAACTTGTTCACAGCAGCGGGAGCGTCACCGACTGGCCCGCCGCCAGATTCACATACGAGATGTATTGACCGCCATAGGACTGAGCGCCCAGTGTGAAAAGACCCGTGACCGGCACGCGGGCTGCCTGCTGAGCGTGCAGCGTAATCG
>Ga0070738_10007163_pt1 | contig 11303 bp, 8 predicted proteins | sample Coa_R2_2_FD_66446 | JGI IMG/M metagenome (GOLD analysis project Ga0070738, IMG submission 66446) | Surface soil microbial communities from Centralia Pennsylvania, which are recovering from an underground coalmine fire - Coalmine... | ecosystem: Environmental > Terrestrial > Soil > Unclassified ... | reverse complement strand
GGACGCGGACATCCAGCAGTGGCACCTCCCCTTCGGGACGATCCTCGGGGTCGTCTTCTCCGACCCGACCTACGGGCAGGGGACTCCGGTGGGCTACACCGGTCACGGGGACTCGGCGATCTGGTCGGGCCACTACCTCGCGGGCGAGTCGTTCCGCTACGCGGTCACGAAGGACCCGGCGGCGGCGACCAACGCGGCGCGTTCGCTCGCCGGGATCGAGGACCTCCTCGACGCCGAGAAGCCGGGAGGCGGTCAGCTCGCGCGCTGCGTCGTCCCGATCGGCGCCCTGAGCGCCGCGGGTCTCCAGACCGACCCGACCTCCTTCACGACGACGCTCCACGGGAAGCCCTACGTGGCGCTCGACCACATCTCGCGCGACCAGTATCTCGGCGTCATGCTCGGCCTCGGCTGCGCCTACGACTTCCTCGACGACCCGACGCAGAAGGCTCTCGCGGCCAGCCTCATCTCCAGGGTGGTCGACTACCTCGTCGCGAGCGACTGGGTCGCCATGCAGCACGACCAGGTCTCCATGTCGGCGCCCTTCATCCAGAGCGCCGACAAGATGGTCATGTTCACGGCGCTCGCGGCTCACGTCGCTCCGCGCTTCCAGGCGGTGAGGACCGAGGTCGGCCCGCTCGCCTACGTCCAGTGGCTCGGCGAGTGGACCGGTCTCCTCGACCCGCTCAACGGTTATTACAGCTGGAACCTCGGCACGGGGACCCGCTACCACGAGATGCGGCTGGAGACCGACCCGGGCCGCTTCATGGCCGAGCAGCGCGCCCACGCCATGGAGCGCCGTGGGATCGGCCACCACGAGAACGCCTGGTTCCAGACGGTCGACGCGGCCGTCGATCCGACGCTCGCGACCACGGTCGCCCCCGAGATCCTCGACGAGCTGAGGCGCTGGACGGCCCGGAGCCGCCGCCAGTTCACGGCCACGAACTCGAAGGATCCGACGATCGAGCAGGCGGCCTACTCGGTGCCGCTCTCCTTCCAGAAGAACCCGGCGGGGACCGGGAGCCTCGTCCCCGTGACCTTAACCGAGGCGAAGTATCCGATCGCCGTCGAGAAGCGGTGCGCGACCGACTACCTCTGGCAGCGCGACCCGTTCCAGCTCGACGGCAACGGCGACCCGCACGAGCAGGCTCCGGGCGTGGACCTCGTCCTTCCCTACTGGATGGCGCGCTTCTACAAGCTCGTCCCCTGACGCGCGACGAGGGCTCCTGGTAGGACATCCCTCGCATGCGCACGCTGGCAGCCACGACGCTCCTCGTCCGGGACTACGACGAAGCGATCGACTACTTCACGAAGACGCTCGGCTTCGAGCTGACCGAGGACACGCCGCTCGGGAACGGGAAGCGGTGGGTCCTCGTCTCTCCGGGGGCGGGGACGGCGCTCCTCCTCGCGCGGGCCACGCCGGGACAGGAGGGTCACGTCGGCAACCAGACGGCGGGCCGAGTCGCCTTCTTCCTCCACACCGACGACTTCGCGCGCGACTACACCGGCATGAAGGCGCGGGGAGTCCAGTTCATCGAGGAACCGCGCCACGAGTCCTACGGCACCGTGGTCGTCTTCAAGGACCTCTACGGGAACAAGTGGGACCTGGTGGAGCGCCCTCACAGCGCTCATCGATCGACTTGATCGCCACAGAGATCACAGAGAACACAGAGAAACGGCGCTCCCTCTGTGCTCTCTGTGCTCTCAGTGGCATCCCTCGGCATCAGGTCATGCGGCCGCCGCCCTCAGAAGCGGTAGGCCCCGCCGATCAGGAACGCGTCCTGCTCCGCCTCGTGCCGCATTCCGGTGAACTCGGCATCGGACTGGCTCGCCCCGATCGTCGTCGCCTGGACGAACGCGTGGACCCAGGCGGCATCGAGCGACACCGGTCCGAGCTCGAAGCCGAGCCCGAGCGTCACGTGGTGCTGGACGATCGCCGAGTTGAACGGGCTCTCCGTCGAGCGCGGGACCGGGTCGCTCGCGAAGTGGTAGCCGGCGCGGACCGTCAGCCACTCGAGCGGAGAGACGGCCATGCCGACCGCGACGACGACCTGGTCGCGCCAGTGGTAGGGAATCCTCGACGAGATCGACCGCGACGCGCCGTTCGAGACCATCTCGGCGAGGTCGGGGCTCGTGCCCCGCTCGAGGTCGATCCTCACCGTGTCGAAGGCGCGTGACCACTCGATCCACTTCACGTCGATCGCGAGGAGCGCCTCGGGCTGGGGCCGGAAGGCGACGCCGGCGCCCGCGATCTGGGGCATCTCGAGGCCCCGGATGCGTGCCGTGTAGCGGGAGTAGAGGAAGCTGCCGCCCTGCGGCAAGTGGTTGGCGAGGAAGCTCGACTGGATCGACGCGAGCGCGGCGGAGTCGGTCGCCCCGACCGGGCGCGCGTCGAGCACGGCGTCACCCTCGAGCGGCGTGAGCCAGCCCGGAGTGCGATAGGACGCGCCGAACGAGAGCCAGTCGAAGGGACGGAACATGAAGCCGAGGATCGCGCTGGCGCCGAAGCCGTTCGCGCCCTCGATCTCCGCGCGGCTCGAGGCGTAGGCGTCGGGCGCCCGGACCGACTGGAGGACCGTCGCCCACGAGATGGGCGCTCCGTTGACGAGGAAGTCGGGGTTCGAGGAGTCGACCCGACCGTTCGTGAAGTTCCGGACGAGCCCCTGGGTCGTGCTCCCGGAGCCGCCGGCGAGACCCTGCTGCGAGAGCTGGGCCCAGAGACCCGTGATCCCGAGGCCGAGCGCGAGGGTCGAGTGGAACCGCCAGGAGGCTCCCGCGGTCAGGCCGAGGACGGAGAGGTCGCTCGACTCGCGCTCGCCCTGCGAGTAGACGGCGGTGCGGAAGGTGGTCGTGCTCGTCCCGCCCGCGACGGGCGCGAGCGCGAATCCGATCGCGAAGGGCGGCGGCTCGGGAGCCTCCGCGGTCCCTCCGGGAGCGCCGAGAGGAAGGACGATCCCGAGCGCCGGGGCGGGAGCCGGGAAATCGAGCTCGGTCCGGCCGTCGTTCCGCTCGTTCGAGAAGCTCGACTGGTTCAGGTAGAACGCGAGCCCGAGGTCGATCCGCGGCCCGAGGAGACCCGACATTCCCGCCGGGTTCGTCGCGACCGCGTGAGCGTCATCGGAGACGGCGAGGTCGGCTCCGCCCCGGCCCGCGGCGCGGGGCGAGCTGCTGATCGGGAGCGCTCCGTCGGCGCCGAGCGCGGGGGTGGCGACGGCGATGAGGAGCGCGACGGAGGCGCGCCTCAACGCCCGCCTCGCTGACGGCCGGCCTCGGCTTCCAGGCCGTCGAGGATCGTCGAGACGACCCAGAGGAGGTGCTGCCGCCGCTCCTCGCGCGCCGGAGCGCCGAGAGGATCGCGGTCCCACGCCTGCCCGAGGATCGGGGCGTACGTGTAGTAGTGGATGACCATGCCCGCGATCGTGAGATAGAAGTGCCGCGCCGAGAGCGGCCCCGAGGGCGGCAGGACATCGCCGAGCGCGCGCTCCGTCCAGTCGAGGAGCGCGCGCACGTTCTTCCGGATCCGGGTCGCGGCGGGTCCGCCGCGGCGGACCTCCTGCTGGACGAGCCTGGGGAAGAAGCGGTGCTCGTCGATGAAGCGGATGTAACCGTCGAGGAGCCGGGAGAGCCGCTCGCGGACGGTCCCCTCGCCCTCGAACCCCGCCTCGAGAGCCTTCGACTGCGCGTCGTAGTAGTCGTCGAGGACCGCGGCGAAGAGGTCCTCCATGGACTCGAAGTGATAGAAGACGAGAGCCTTCGTGACGTCTGCGCGGCGCGCCACGTCGCGGGCGCTCACGTCGGCGAAGCCGCGCTCGCCGAAGAGCTCGCGGGCGGCGGCGAGGATCGTGTCGCGCGCCCCGGCGCTCCGAGCCTTAGGCTTCGCCGTGCGTCCACGTGTCGCCATGCGCGCCTCCCGACCGAGCGACTTGACCGTCCGGTCAACGCATGGTCACATGCTCTGACCGATCGGTCAAAGAGAATCGCCGGCCGGGGGAGGCCCATGGTGGACCAGGGCGAAGCACGGGTCGCGGGGACGGCGGCGCTGCCCCGCGGACGCTCGAGGGAGCAGGTTCGATCGATGCTCGAGGCCCGTCGCCGGGACGACGCCGACTGGCGCTCCGGGCGGACGTTCAGCCTCGTCTACCACGCGGGCGATGAGGTCGTCTCCGTCCTCCGCGACGCCCTCTCTCTCTTCGTCATGGAGAACGGTCTCAGCCCTCTCGCGTTCCCGAGCCTCCGCGCGTTCGAGAACGACGTCATCGCGATCGCGCTCGGGCTCCTCCATGGACCCGAGGGCTCCGTGGGGAGCATGACGACCGGCGGCACCGAGTCGATCCTCATGGCCGTGCGGACCGCGCGCGAGTGGGGTCGCTCCGTCCTCGGCATCGCCCGGCCCAAGATCCTCGTTCCCGTGACCGCGCACCCCGCGTTCCACAAGGCCGCCCACTACCTGGACGTCGAGGTCGTCCCGGTGCCGGTGGGCCCGGACTTCCGCGGGGACGTCGAGGCGGCGCGCTCTCTCGCCGACGAGCGCACCGTCCTCGTCGTCGCCTCGGCTCCCTCGTATCCGCAGGGCGTCCTCGACCCGATCGCCGAGCTCGCGGCCCTGGCGCGCGAGCGACGGATCCTCTGCCACGTCGACGCCTGCCTCGGGGGCTTCCTGCTCCCGTTCGTCGAGAGGCTCGGTCGGCCGCTTCCGCCCTTCGACTTCCGCGTCGAGGGGGTCACCTCGATCTCGGCCGACCTCCACAAGTACGGGTACGCCGCCAAGGGCGCCTCGGTCGTCCTCTACCGCGACGCCGACCTCCGCAAGCACCAGTTCTTCACCCACACCGAGTGGCCGGGCGGCCTCTATGTCTCGCCGACCATGACCGGCACGCGCTCGGGCGCGGCGATCGCGGCGGCCTGGGCCGTCCTCCATTACCTGGGAGAGGAGGGCTACCTCGACCTCGCCCGCCGCGTCCTCGCGACGACCGACAGGCTCCGCGCGGGGATCGAGGCGATCCCGGGTCTCCACGTCCTCGGCGAGCCCGCCATGAGCGTCCTCTCCTTCGTCTCGGATCGCCACGACGTCTACGCGCTCGGGCAGGCGCTCGAGCGCCGCGGCTGGCGCCTCGACCTCAACCAGCGCCCCGCGAGTCTCCACCTCATGGTCACGCCCGCCCACGAAGCTCACGCCGACGCGTTCCTCGCCGACCTCCGCGCGGCAGCCGCGGAGCCGCTCTCGCCCGCGGCGGGCAACGCGGCCGTCTACGGCATGCTCGCGGCCGTCGAGGACCGCGTGCAGGTCGGCGACTTCCTCAAGGGGCTCCTCGACGGGATCTACACGCCCGGTGCCGCGCCGTGAGCGCCACCCTCGACAGGACGCGCTTCGCGAGCACGAGCGACCTCGCCCAGCTTCCTTGGTTCGGCGTCGAGGAAGGGAGGATCTTCGTCCGCGACGCGTCGGTCGGGCCCGTGATCGACTTCCACGCGCACCTTGCCCTCGCCTACGGCCTGCCCATGCGCGTCGACCTCGAGCGAGCCCACGAGAAGACCGAGCACTACCTTCCGGTCGATCGTCCCCTCGACCTCGAGGTCTACATCAACAAGAACCTGAGCGAGGACGACCTCTCCCGGCTGAGCCGCGACCTGACCGTCAAGAGCCTCACGGCGGGCGGCATGCGCCGGACCCATACGGCGCCGAACCTCGCCCGCGAGATGGGCGAGCTCGGCGTCCGCGCCTCGGTGCTCCTGCCGATCGACATGCCGGTCCTCTCCGGGAACGCGCGCGCCTACCTCGAGGTCGCCCGCCGGCGGAAGGATGTGATCGCGTTCGGATCGGTGCACCCCTACCGCTGCGGCGTCGAGAAGGAGCTCGACGCCCAGATCGCGCGCGGTGCGCGCGGACTCAAGGTCCACCCGGCCGTCCAGCTCGTCCCGCCCGAGGATCGGCGAGCCATCCGGCTCTACGACCTCTGCGGCGAGCGGGGGATCCCCGTCTTCTTCCACTGCGGTCCCGTCGGGATCGAGCTCGAGCTCGGCCGCGCCCTCACCCAGGTGAGGCGCTACAGGAAGCCGATCGAGGATCTCCCCCGCACGACGTTCGTCCTCGGGCACTCGGGCGCGCTCCAGATGGAGGAGGCGCTCGAGCTCGCGCGGACGCACGAGAACGTCTGGCTCGAGCTCTCCTCCCAGTCGCTCGGGAACGTGCGCCGGATCCTCGACGAGGGCCCCCTCGACCGGATCGTCTTCGGCTCGGACTGGCCCTTCTATCACCAGGCGATCGGGCTCGCGAAGGTCCTCGTCGCGACCGAGGGGCGCCCCGACGTGAGGCGCCGGGTCCTCCACGACAACGCCGCCCGCCTCCTCGGGCTGGAGGGAGCGTGAGACCGCACGCAGTGCTCGCGACGCTCGTCGTGGCCCTCGGCTGCTCCCTTCGCTCGCAGGGAGGAAGTGGAGCCGTGAGCACGGTCGTCCCCGGGATCGGCGGCGCGATCCCGCCCGCGATCGCCGTGAGCGCGCCGGCCCCGGGGTCCTGGGTGACGACCGGCGCCGTGACTCTCCTCGGTCGCGCCGTCGCGCCTTCCGGGCTCGCCGTGTCCTCGCTCTCGGCCGCGGGTGTTCCGGCCGTCGTTCAGACCGACGGCACGTTCCAGGTCCAGCTCCAGCTGGCCCCCGGGATCGCGAGCGTCCTCCTCGCCGCGACCGACGCTGCGGGGACGACGTTCGCCACGACCGTCTCGTACATGGTCGGACCCTTCGAACCCATGCTGGAGGTTCCGGGAGCCGCCCGCATCCAGCTCAACGCGTCGGCCCTGCCGGCGCTCGAGCGCGACGTGGCCCGAGCGCTCGACGGGCTCGACGCGACGGCGCTCCTCGTCGGGCTCAACCCGCTCGTCGTCCAGGTCCTCGGGGGGGTGGTGTCCGTCCAGGTCGAGTTCGTCTCGGCCGCGCACGGTCCGTCCCAGGTCCAGCTCGGGCTCCAGTCGAACGCGCTCGACGTGGGCCTCGTCATTCCCGGAGCGACGGTGAGCATCATCATCGATGATGCGAGGACCTCCCTCATCCCGGTGCGGATCCCGGCGGTACTCACCGCGACGTCGATCGAGGCGAGCGCCGCGGCGACGTTCTCCTCCTCCGGCGGAGCGGCCCAGGCCACGCTCGGGCCGGCCGCGGTCTCCATCCAGGGCCTCACGATCCAGACGACGAGCCCGATCGATCAGGTCCTCGCCGCGCTCCTCCGCTCGACCGTCCAGGGCGCGCTCGAGAAGGCCCTCGAGCGCTGTGTCGCCAAGGACGTCCCGCCGATCATCGACCGGACGCTCGCGGGCAACGCGAAGCCCCTGACGCTCACGATCGGTGGAGCCGCTCTCGACCTCGAGCTCCGCCCCCAGGAGATCCTCGCGAGCCCGGCGGGGCTCGAGGTCACCGTCGCCGCCCTCGCGAGCGCGGGCGCGGCGGCCGGGTATCCGGGGGTCGCGAGCTCTCCCCCCGTTCTCCCGACGACGACGGATGTCTCGGTGGCCGTCGCGACGGACTTCCTCTCCGAGGCGCTCGTCGCGCTCCACGCCGCGGGGGCGCTCGACATCGACATCGACGCGCAGAGCTGGCCCGCGACGCTCGGGCCGCTCGACCTCCAGACGATCGCCGCCCTCGTCCCGGAGCTCGCGAGCGCGGGTCCGGGCTCGACGCCCGTCCTCCTTCGCGTGCGCCCGGCGCTGCCTCCTCTCCTCGAGGTCGGTCCGGGACCGGACCCGTTCACGCTCGCGCTCGGAGAGGCGCGGATCGAGATCCTCGCCGACATGGGTCCGGGAGGGGTCGTGCCTCTCCTCGGCGTCGCCGCCCACACGAGGATCTCGGCCGCGCTCTCGCTCCAGGGGACGACGCTCGCGATCTCGACCGGCCCCACGAGACCCGCCGTCGATTGGAGCGTCGTCGACCAGCCTTACGCGCGCGTCGACGAGACGAGGCTCCAGGTGAGGCTCGCCGTCCTCTTCGACGCGCTCCTCCCCAAGCTCCTCGCGCGCCTCTCGTCGATCCCGCTCCCCGCCACGCTCGGCGCCTCGATCGGCAACGCCGGCGTGAGCGCGACCGGAGCCGGGAGCGACAACCTGACGGTGAGCGGCGACCTCAAGTGATCGCGGTGCGCGCCGGGGAGGCACCGGGCCGCACGCTTCCGAGGCTCCTCGCTCTCGCGCTCGTGCTCGGCGGCTGCGCCCTCGCCGCGCGCGCGTGCGGGGTGCCCGCGACGATCGAGGGCGTCTCCCGCCTCATCCGGCAGCTCGGAGCTCCGGGGTTCATCCTCGTCTTCGCGCTCGGCGAGCTCGCTCACGTACCCGGTCTCGTCTTCGTCGCCGCGGCCGTGGCAGCGTGGGGCCCGATCGAGGGCGGCCTCGTCTCGGGCCTGGGGTCGCTCATCTCGCTCTCGTTCGGCTTCCTCGTCGTGCGCGCGACGGGCGGCGCGCCGTTGCGGCAGATCCGCGCGAGATTCGTGCGGGGCGCCCTCGAGCGGCTGGACCGCCACCCCGTCCTGGTCGTGGCGCTCCTCCGCCTCGTCTTCGTCGTCTCGCCGCCCCTGAGCCATAGCCTCGCTCTTTCGGGGGTCCGCTTCCGCGACTACTTCATCGGATCGGCGATCGGGATCGCTCCCCCGCTCGCGCTCTCCGTCTTCGCGTTCTCGAGAGTCCTCCCGCGCTGAGTCCGCGTGGGATCATTCGCCGCCATGGAGAGCGTCGTCGTCACCCGCTTCGGCGGTCCCGAGGTCCTCGAGGTCCGCTCCGGACCGTCGCCCACCCCGAAGCCCGGCGAGGTCCTCGTGCGCGTCCGCGCCGTCGGGCTCAACTTCGCGGACATCTTCGCGCGTGAGGGCCTCTACGGCCCGGGTCCGAGGGCGCCCTTCGTCCCTGGCTTCGAGGTCGCGGGCGAGACCCCCGACGGGCGGCGCGTGATCGCCGTGACGCGCTTCGGCGGCTACGCGAGCGAGGTCGTCGTCGAGGAGCGTCGGACCTACCCGCTCCCCGACGGCTGGAGCTTCGAGGAGGGGGCCGGCTTCCCCGCCGTGGCCCTCACGGCGTGGCACGGGATCGTCAACGTGGCGCGCATGCGCGCGGGCGAGCGGCTCCTCGTCCACTCGGCGGCCGGCGGCGTCGGCATCGCGGCGGGCCAGATCGCGCGCGCTCTCGGCATCGAGGCGTGGGGCACCGTCGGCTCCGACGAGAAGCTCGACGTGGCGCGGGAGGCGGGCTACGCGAAGGTCGTGAACTACCGGAAGAGCGACTTCGAGACGGAGCTGGGATCGGTCGACGTCGTCCTCGACGCGATCGGCGGAAGCTTCTTCGAGAAGGGTTACCGCATGCTCCGGCCGAACGGACGGCTCCTCTGCTACGGCCTCGCCGGGATGACTCCTCGAGGGCGTCGTCCGTCCTGGCCGCGCCTCGCCTGGGAGTGGCTCCGGCTCCCCCGCTGGAACCCGATCCAGCTCATCGACGACAACAAGACCGTCGCCGGCTTCCAGGTGCTCCGGCTCTGGGACGAGGTCGCCGTCCTCGACGCCGCCATGAAGGACCTCCTGGCGCTCGCCGGTCGGGGTGCGCTCAGGCCGAGGATCGGCGCGCGCTTTCCCTTCGCGCGCGCGGCAGAAGCGATGCAGCTCCTCCACTCGGGCACCACGACCGGCAAGGTGGTGCTCGTCACCTGACGAGCAGGCCCACGAAACTGCAATGCGAGGTGGTGTCGTGGCGCTCGCGCTGTATACTCCGCCCTCCGTCGGACGAGCGACGGCTTCATGAGCGACGAGAAGGCGCCTGTCGCCTCGGCTGCCGACGGACGGAGCGCTGCGCGCGCCCTCGCCGCGGGCGCGCTCGCCGTCGCGATCCTCGCTCTCCCCTACCTCGGGTTCCTCGGCTCGCACCGCCTCTGGCCGCCCTACGAGCCCGAGGTCGTCGAGACCGCCCGCGAGATGGGCGCGAGCGGCAACTTCATCGTCCCCCGCTTCAACGGCCAGCCCTACCCCGAGAAGCCACCCCTCTACCACTGGAGCGCGCTCCTCGCCGCCGCGGCGCGGGGCAGGCTCGACGAGACGGCGGCGCGGCTCCCTTCGGCGATCTCGCTCCTCCTCCTCGTCTTCGTGACTGCGGCGTTCGGGACGCGCGTCCTCGGGTGGCGGGCGGGTCTCCTCGCCGGGCTCATCCTCGGGACGATGCCCCTCGCCTTCCTCTGCGGGACGGCGGGCATGTGCGACATGCCCCTCGCGCTCTCGGTCGCCTCCGCGATCTTCCTCGTCTTCCTGGCGACGAACGAGGACCGCCCTCGTGGTTGGGCGCTCGTCGCGGCGGGAGCTCTCGCCGGCGTCTCCGTCGTCGCGAAGAGCCTCGTCGGTCCGGCGCTCATCTTCCTCGGCACGGTGCCCGCGATCGCGGCGAACCCGGACCGGCGACTCCCTCGTCCTCACTGGTGGATCCTCGGCGTCCTCGCCTTCGTGGGAGCGGCGGTGCCCTGGTACGTCGCCGTCGGTCAGACCGTCGGGCGTGACTTCGTCTTCTCGATCCTCGTCTTCCAGACCTTCGAGCGGTTCCTCGGGCACGGGGACTCGAAGGGGATCATCCTCAACTACCTCCTCACGGTCCCCGGCGACGTGTTCCCCTGGACTCTTTTCCTGCCCCTCGCCGTCGTCCACGCGAGGCGCGTCCGCAGGGAGGACCCCGTGCGATGGCGCGCCCTCCGCTTCTGGCTCGTCGGGACATCCGTCCAGTTCGTGTTCCTCTCGATCTCGGCCTGCCGCATCGGCAAGTACGCGCTCCCCCTCTTCCCGCAGTTCGCGCTCGGGATCGCCTCGGCGCTCGACGACGAGACCCTGGACCGGCGCTTCGTCACGGTCCCGGTGATCGCCGTCGCCGTCGTGGCGGCGATCGGGGCGCCGGTGGTCCCGTACGTCATAGGCCGCACCGCTCCCGCGGTCGCCGGAGTCGTCGGCGGCGCCGTGGCGCTCGGCCTCGTCGGCGCTCTCGCGCTCTACCTCGTCGCGCGGACGGCCCGGCCGACGACGATCGCGGTCACGATGGCGCTCGTCTTCGCGTGCGCGGCGGTCTTCACGGGGGGGTGGCTCTACCCCGAGATGGACGCGATCCGCAACGACCGGCCGCTCGAGGAAGCGATCGTGAGGAACGTGGCGCCGGGCGAGTCCTACGCGAGCTACGGTCTCGGCGCGCGCGCCTACCTCCTCTATTACACCGAGCGCACGTGCGTCGAGTTCTTCGGGCGCGACGACCTCGTGCGCTGGCTCGAGTCGCCTCCGCGCACGGCGTACATCCTCACCCGCGACGACTACT
>Ga0070738_10007162_pt1 | contig 11303 bp, 10 predicted proteins | sample Coa_R2_2_FD_66446 | JGI IMG/M metagenome (GOLD analysis project Ga0070738, IMG submission 66446) | Surface soil microbial communities from Centralia Pennsylvania, which are recovering from an underground coalmine fire - Coalmine... | ecosystem: Environmental > Terrestrial > Soil > Unclassified ... | reverse complement strand
CGAGCGCCGGGGCGGTCAGCGGCTCTGGCAGGTGCACCGCACGCCGGCGCTCGGGATGGAGATCAGCGGACACGCCGGCGCCGCGTACGATCGCGGCATCGTCTTCTTCGCGTACTCCGACGGGCACGTCGGCGCCTATGACGCGCGCGACGGCAGCGAGCGCTGGACGCCGGTGGATCTGTCGGCCGAGGCCGAGCAGTCGCAAGGACCCGAGGCGGTGCGCTACCTCGACGTCGACACGACGCCGGTTCCCGACGACCTCGGCCCCCAGGGGCGCGTGGTGTTCGTGGCGAGCTACGCGGGCGGCGTGTATGCGCTCGACCAGGAGCGCGGCGTGCCGGTGTGGAAAAACGAGCGCGTGCAGGGGGTCACCGATCTGGCGCTCTGGCGCGAACGCCAGCACCCCGCCAAGCCCGGCACGCCGTTCGCCGTTCCGGGCGGTCCGCCGGTGCCTGCCCGGGAGATCCTGTTCGCCTCGAGCGGCCAGAGCGGCCTTTGCGCGATGGATCCAGCGACCGGCCGCGTCCTGTGGCGGAACGCGCTGCCGGAAGGGGGCATCACGGCCCCGGTGCCGGTCGCCGGGGCGCTGCTCGTGGGCACGAGCCGGTTCGGCGCGTTCCTGCTGTCGCCGCTCAACGGCCGCCCCATCGACGGCATCGACCTCGGCAGCGGCTTCTCGCAGACCCCGGCCGCGTTCGGCGGCCGGGCGTACCTGCTGAGCAACGCGGGCACGCTCGTGGCGGTGCAGGTGCAGCCGCCCGAAGGCTAGGTGGGCTTTCCGCCACCTGCGCAGCTTTCGGGCGCCGGGCCGGAGCACGAGGTGGCGGGGTCGCGCCGCAGTGGTCGGCGGCCGGGCGAAGTCTTACGTTGCCTGAAGGCGATGGTCCCAGCGAGCAATCGTGCGCGATGGCTCGGCCAGCGGGTGGACCCGCTGGCGCTCGGGCTCGTGGGGCTGGCCGTGGTGGCCGTGATCATGCTCGTGTTCGAGCTGTCGCTCGGGCTGCACCCCGGCCTCAATTTCGCGTTCGCCTGCGTGCTCATCCTCATGCTGGCGTGGTCGACGCTCGGGCTCCGGGCCGCCATCGGCGAGCCGGACGTGCGCCGCTGGGTGCGACTGTACGAGCTCGCCGGAATCGGCGGCGCCGTGGCGGCCGTCGACGTGCCGACCAAGGGACACGAGCGCACGACCCTCGCCCAGATCCTGCCTGGGGCGCACCTCAAGGTGCTGAGCCCCGCCGACCGCACGGCGCTCGAGCTCACGGACTCCTCGTGCGACGCCGTCGTCGTGGGCCCGGGCGTCGTGGCCCTCGACGAAACGATGCGCGTCGCGCTGCTCGACGAGGCCATGCGCGTGCTGCGGGTCGGCGGCCGCCTCGTGCTCATGGTGCCCGCCGAGGAGCGCCGCGGGCTGCTTTCGATCACGCCGGTCGAGTGGAGCCCGGGCGCGCCGCCGGGATGGTGGTCGGAGGCGCTGTCCGAGCGCTTCGCCGAGGTACGCCACGCCCCGCTGTCGCGCCGTCTCGACGTGCTGCTCGCTCGGCGCGCCGAGCCCGGCGAGGCTTGACGCTCCCCCAGCTCGGCTCGGGCGGGGGTCTTCGGGGATCAGTTGCAGAGACCGATGCCGAGCGGCGTGAGCTGGCACGTCTGGCCCGGCGGACACGCCGAGCTGCTGCGGCACAGCTGCGCGCCTGGCAGCTGACCGCCGCCGGTGCACGAGCGCCGGCACGTGGCCGACGGCCCGCCGCCCGCGAACCCGAGGCAGCACACTTGCCCGGCCGGGCAGTTTGCCTCGCTGGTGCACGCGAACGCCGTGCCTCCGCCCGGGCAGCCTTGCCCGGCCGGCACGCAGGATTCGCTGAACGCAGCGCCGGCCGTGCCGAAGCAACACTGGCTCGTCGCGGCGTTGCACATGACGGTGCCGCACGGAATCGTGCCCACCCCGGCGCCGCTCGACGAACCGACTCCGCCGCCGCTCGAGGAACCCATGGCAGGCCCGCTGCTCGACGAGCCCACGCCCCCCGAGGAGCTCGCGGCGGCGCCGCTCGACGAGGTGCCGACCGGACCGCCGGTCGACGATCCGCTGCCGCCGACCCCTCCGCCGGACGTGCCGCCCGGGTGACCGCCCGAGGATCCCGCGCCTGGTCCTGGAGGGCCGCTCGACGATCCGCCGGTCGACGACCCACCCGGGCCCACGCTGTTGCCGAGCAGATCGGCGTTCGGGTCCGATCGGGCTCCGCAGGCGAGCGCGCAGATGACGAGCGACGACATTGTCAGTGTGCGCGTGCGCAGCCGCAGCGCCCGAGGTTCGCGGACCGGGGCCATGCTCGAGAACATTCTAGTGCCATATGGCCGGGTGTTCGGCGAGGCCGTCAACAACGGCGTGGGGGTATACGGCCTCTATGAGCTCCAGGACGCACGCGCGCCGCGTCGGAATTCCGGCGCGCTGGTCCCATAAGCATGATTATGTGAAGTCGGGGCTCTGCAAGGGCCGACCGAGCGCGCGAGCCTAGTGCGCGCAGCTCGGCGGCTGCTCGTCACGGACCGCGTACCACTCGCCGGCGTCCACGCACGTCGGCGTCGGCGCGTCGTCGGTCGCCATGGCGGCCATCAAGTTGCCGCGGCCATCGTGCTCGAGCTGCATGGCGTGGCCTATCTCGTGAGCGACCAGACGCTGGAAGTCCTCCGTATAGCTCGCCTCGATCGTGGGTACGTCGACGAAGACCTCTCCGCCGTCGACGACGTGGCCCCAGGATTGCTCTCGCAAGGTCAGCCCGATGCCGACGCCGTCCGAGACGGATTGCCTGGCCTCGATCTCGGCGTGATTCGACGCGTGCGTGCAGATGATGCCCGCGCTGATGCCCGAGCACGACGCGACGACGGCCGTGAAATGGACGGGCACCGCCGCCTCCCACGAGTCGAGCGCGGCCAGCACCTCGGCCTGCTCGTCCGCCGTGAAGCTTGGGTCGACCTGAACGACGTACGAGTTTCCGAGGCCGCCGCACGCCGGCAGCAGCGCCACGAGGAGCGAGGCGCCGCACGCCGGCGGGATCGCCGACCGCGAACGTCGGAGAGAGCGTCGCACCGCGGCACTGTCTCAAAGCGCGCTCGGCGGGATCAAGGGCGAGTCACGGCTCGGGTCGTTCGAGTCCGGCGAGCACGTATCCGCGGACCGGCCCCAGGTCGTACAGGTGCACCAAGAGCGCACCGCTCGCGACGCCGTCGTCGACGCGCACGCGCACGTACCGCTCGGGCGAGTCGTCGGGTGTGGCGCGACCGTCCGCGACGACGTGCGGCAGCACGGCGCAGACCTGTCCTCCCGCGCGTCGCTCCACCGGTAGCCACTGCCCGCCCGGAACGATTCGCGCGGCGTACCGGAACCGGTCGGGCGCGCGCAGACCTCTCCACTCGGCGAGGTCGACGCCGCATACGCGGCTCGGCGCCTCGACGCGCACGTCGGCGATCGGCGAGAGGCGCGTCAGGTATCGCCCGAGGATCCTCTCGAGCCGTCCGTCGAGCACGCTGCGCAGATAAGCCGTCCTGCGCGGATCGGTGAGCCGGCCGGAGAGGGCCAGGCCGCCGACCAGCTCGGGGGTGAAGCGCGCCAGGATGCGCGCCATCCACGCTCCGTCACGCTCCGTCATCCGGCTGAACGACGCCACCGGGTACTCGTTCTTCCACGCCTCGGGGTCGAAGTCCTCGACGTTGTAGTACGCGAAGAACTCCTGCCCCGGCGTGCGGCGGACGGTCTCCCACGCGCGTCGTCGAGCCCCGAGCGACACGAAGTCGCCGGCGAGATCGCCCCAGTCGACCACGTACGAGCGCCCGAGCCGCACGGAGATCGGCTCCCAGTCCCACGTGCTGCCGAGCGCCTCGCTCGTGTCGATCTGGTTGTGAACCACGTGCCCGGGCGATCCGTCCGGCGCGCCTCGCTCGGCCATCCACATGTCGACGGTGTTCCCCGCGCGCGTGTCGTGGCGATCCAGCCAGGCCGCCAGCAGCCTCAGCCCGCGCAGCTCCCGGCGGTCCTCGTGCGGGACGACGTCGTTCGGGTCGTCGTCGCGCGCGCCCTCGAAGCGGAACGCGCCGACGTTGTATCCCGGCAACCAGGCCGACGCGACCATGCGCACGAACGGCCCCTGGCGCGGCAGGTGCTCGACGATCGCGTCGAGGGCCTTCGCGTCGAAGTCTTGCTCGCCGCCGAAGTTGTGCTTCGAGCGCAGACCGGGGGCGAGCTTCAGGACCGAGGGGCGGAACAGCACGACCTGCTCGCACGCCGTGAAGTAACCCGCGGCGTACAGCACGCGCCCGCCGATGGCCTGCGCCGCGCTCGAGTGCTCGGGCGTGTCGAGGTCGTCGGCCTTGAAGAGGTACTTGCCCTTGCCCGGGACGTTCACGCGGAAGCCGCTCGTCGAGCCGCCGGTCTTGCCCTTGTCGACGACCCAAGTGCCGTCCGCCGCGTCCGTCCCGTCCAGCACCTGCGAGGGCGCGCAAGCGCCGAGGTCGAGCTCCTCGAGCCCGAGCGGCCTCACGCCGATTCGATTGGTGAACCAGGAGGAGTCGGGCACCTCGTCGAGGCTGTTGACGTCGATCGACTCGCCGCCGGTCACGACGCCGAGGGCCTCGGACGCGGGCCGGAACAGCAGGTTGTCGAGGCCGTCCCAGATGAGGGTCGCGTCGCGGACGTCGGGGGCGCAGGAGACGTGCGCCGGGTCCTTCTTGTCCGGCGCGCGGTGGCATGGGGCGGTGACGGGCGTCAGGTCCGGGTCGCGCCACACGGGTGCGCGCAGCGGAAACGACCGGTCGGTCGCGGCGCACGCCGCAGTGAGCGCCGCCGGGACGACGAGCGAAAGGAGCCGGGCGAGGCCGCGCGCCCGGCCGGCGGGTGCGGTGTGCGAGTCAGAAGCCATGGTTCACCGACAGCGTGACGCGAACGGAGTCGACCTGGCCGCCGTGCTCGAACGTCTCCGAGCCGACGCCCACGATGCCCTCGATCGGGTAGTCCGTCAGCCCGGCGGTCGTGATCCCGATGTCGCCGGAGAAGCGCAGCAGCTGCGGGCGGAACCCCTGCAGGTGCGCGTCGAAGACGTTGCCGACCGCGCCCTCGATGGCGCCCCCCAGCCACGGGCCGATCGGCCACGTGTAGCGCAGAGCGGCGGCGGCGGCGCTCCGGCCGACCATGCGGCCCGAGAAGTAGCCGCGCATCGGTCCGTCCCCGCCCAGCGACGCGAGCTCGGTGAACGGGATCGGCGTCTGCCCGAGCGGATCGGCGAAGCGCGCGGTCAGCGACAGGCCGAGCACGCGCTGGTGCTGGTCGAGGTCCCAGAAGCCGGCGAGCACGGCGCCGTAGCGGATCCAGCTCGTCGTCGCCGAGGCGCCGAGGCCGCTGCCCTGGTCGGCCTGCAGCTCGACGCGCGCGCCGTCGCCGGGCATGGGCCAGGGATCGCGGGTGTCGAGCGCGACGAGCGCGCGCGTGTACGCTGCGGCGTAGCGGAGTCCAAAGCCGTAGGGCAGCGGGAAGGCGCCTGTCGCGGCCTGCCGCTCGAGGCTCGGGTCCGCGCCGTACGACCCGGGGCCGGTCTCCTGGCTGCGCAGACCGACCGCGAGCTGCATGCGGCTCCTGCGCGCCGGCCTCCAGTCGAGGTTCGCGCTCTCGTCGGCGATGGCCTGCGTGAATCGGCTCTGGTCGGACTGCAGCGATCGCGCGCCGATGCCGTAAAAGACCCGGTCCGGCCGGTGGACGACCGAGAGGTGAAACTGCAGCGACGTCCGCGCGTCGATGCGCGCGCTCTCCTTGACGGACAGGGCGTACCAGTCGGTGGGCCAGAGCTCGGTGTGCACGCTCCAGTCGTTTCCGGCGGCGAACGCGTCGCGCCAGAACGCGTACAGCCCGACGCTCGGGTTGAAGTCGAAGTCGACGTAGCCCACCGGAACGACGCCGCCCTTGTGGCCGGGCGCGAACAGGAAGAAGTCGTAGACCTTGCGCGGCAGGTCGGCGCGCTCGGCGCCGGGGATCGCCACCGCGAGAGGCCTGCGGACGACGAACTCGCCGATCAGGTAGAGCGGCGCAAGCACGATCCGAGGCACCCAGAGCAGCACGTCGCCGGCGGTCGTCGGCTCCGGAGCGCGCCCGTCGTAGGCGATGACCTGCGGCTTGGGCGTCGGCTTGGCGAGCGTGGCGGGAGGCTCGGCCGCGGTCGGTGCGGCCCCGCCGGCCGGCGTCGCGGACGACGGCGCGGGCGACACGGTCTCCGCGAGCGCGCACCGCGCGACGAGCCACGTCGCGAAAACGACCTGGCAGATCGCGATCCGGACGAACGCCGCGAGACGAGCGGCCGACGATTCCACTCTTTTTGAGATGCCGCGCGCCCCTGCCCGTGACCCGTGGGCGCCTTGCCGCCGGTCGCGCGCTCGAGGCTGCCGGGGAGCGCGGGCACCTCTTCAGAGGGGCGCCAGGAACAGGTCGTCCATCGACCGCGCCGCGCTCGGCTGAGCCCCGCACGGAAGGGCGTCGAGCCCGAGGATCTTCTGGACGGTCAGCAGAAACGAGCTCGTGTCGTATTCCGTGCTGGAGACGGTGCCCGGCCGGGCGTTGGGCGAGGCGACGATGAACAACGGATTGTCACCCTCGCTGGGGCCTTCGTCCCACACGACGAAGAGCGCGCCGCCGTGCTTGTACGCGTCCGAGGCCAGAACGCGCGGGAGCTCGGCCGCGAGCCACGCGTCCCCGTCCGCCACGGTGCCGTCGTGCATGTCGTGCTGGAGGTTCGGCGTGATGAACACGTAATCGGGCACCGTGCCCGCCGCGAGGTCCGCGGCGAGCACAGAGTAATCGACGACGTGCTGCACGCAACGCGCGCCCGGCGCGAAGCTCGCGCCGTTCCACCCGTTGACGTCGTCGAAGAACACGAACGGGTCGTGCTTTGCGGCGTACGCGTCGTGGGACGCCAGCCCGCACGGGTCGACCATGCTCTCCTCGTACGCCCTCCAGGTGAGCCCGGCGCGCTCGATCTGATCGGCCAGGTGGCCCACTGCCGCGATCGTGTGGCCGGGCCCGGGATCGTTGTCGTCGAGGATGCCGAAGTTCTCGCCGGCGATCATCCACAGGTAGTTCGGCTCGCTCGGGTGCACGTAGGGATCGTGATAGCCCGCCGCGACGGCCCCGGACGCCGCGAGGCCGTTGATGTACGGCGCGTCGCCGGCGCCGAGGATCTGGGCGCCGCTGTGGTTCTCCATGGCGACGGTGAACACCGTGCCATTCCACTGGGCCGGGCGGGAGGGCTGCGTCACCGTGAGCGGACGGCACGGGACGTCGACGCTGCCCCACGTGGCGGGCCCGGTGCACGAGGCGATGCAGATCGCGGACGGCAGCGCGGCGATCAGCGCGCGGGTCGTGTTGTGCATGAGCTGCCCGGCACCCACGAAACCGCGCGGGCGCCAGTCCAGCGGACACCGTAAGGACGCGCCCGATCCGTCGCAAGGGCTCCCCCTACCCGCGCGTCGCCCGAAGACACCACCGCCGCAGCAAGCAACGTCACGCGCGCACGGCCGGGCCGCTCAGAACACGCCCTCGACGCCCACGCTGGCGCCGAGCGCCTCCGCGCGAACACACGGCACGATCGTCGCCCCGCCCGCGCGCACCTCGCCGATCGCCCGGCCGCCGGCGAAGCCGTAGTGAAGCAGCGACGGAAGGACGTAGCCGGACAGCGCTCCGGTCGCCCAGCCGACGACGACGTCGCTCGCCCAGTGCTCGTCGTAGACGAGGCGCAGCACGCCCGTCGTGGCGGCCAGTCCCATCATGACCAGGCACGGCGCGAGGTCGGCGGCCCCGCCGCCGTAGAGCGGCAGGTGCTGGTGGTGCGCGCAGGTCAGCCCCGCCATCGTCGTGACCGCGGCGACGTGACCGCTGAAGAAGCTCCGGTTGTCGTTGCTGGTCCCGCAGCGCGTCGCGAAGTCGCGCCCCGAGGGGTCGCGGATCGCGCCGCCCCCGTCGCAGCTCTCGGTGTACGGGCGCGCGCGGCCGACCGTGTGCTCGGCCGTCAGGCTGACCAGGCCGGACACCCCGAGCGATTGCAGATTGATGACCAGCATCTGCAGCGCGACGTCGGCGCTCTCGTGCACCTCCAGGGCGACGAAGTAGTCGTCGACGATGAACGGGACGAGCGTGCCGCCGTAGAAGATCGCGTCGCTGACCGCCGAGGCGGTCGACTGCACGGCCGGCGAGTTGCCGCGGAACACGCGGCGCGCCCAGTCGTCGAAAAGGATGCCCCCGCGCCAGCGTGCTCGCGCCGGGATGGGCACGTAGTTCTCGATCTCCGTGTCGGCGATGGTGAGCACGGCCGCGTCGAGCGCCTCCCAGAGCCGCACGCGCGGCCAGTCCTCGCTCCATTGCACGCGGTCGGGATCGGCCGCGATGCACGTCCGCGACACGAACATGCCCACGGCCAACGCGATGGAAGCTGCGAGGCGAAATCCCACGACCGCCACATCGGACAGATGCCCGGAGCGCGTCCGCCGTGACCGGCTCTTTACGGGATGCGTCGGCCCTGCGCGGCCTCCCAGAGCCGATACCAGTCGGGCCGCTCCAGTCGGATGGACGCGGCGGCGGCCGCGGCGCGCAGCCGCTCGGTCCTGTTCGTCCCGACGACGACCATCGGTCGCGCGGGCAGCGCCAGGATCCACGCGAGCGCGAGCGCCTCCGGCGGCGCGCCGGCGTAGCGCGGCGCGAGCTCGGCGCACGCCGCGCGGATGCGCGCGGAAACGACGTCTTCCTCGCGGAAGAGCCGACCCCCGCCGAGCGGCGACCAGGCCATCGGCCGCATGCGAAGGCGCTCGCACTGCTGCAGGGTGCCGTCGGTGATGGGGTCCATCCGGAAGAGCGAGAGCTCGATCTGGTTGGTGGCGAGCGGCACGCCCATCCGGCTCTGGAGCGTCTGCAGCTGATCGACCGTGTAGTTGGAGACGCCGGCGCTCAGGATCTTGCCGTCGCGCAGCAGCCGTTCCAGGCCGGCGGCGGTCTCGTCGGCCGGCGTCAGCCAGTCGGGCCGGTGGAGGAGGAGCAGGTCGAGGCGATCGGTCCCCAGGAGGCGCAAGGATTTCTCGGCGCTCGCCACGATGCGCGCGGCGGAGGCGTCGTAATACGCGACCTTGCGATCCGGGTGTCTCGGGACCGGCACGTAGATGCCGCACTTGGTGACGATCTGCAGCTTCGCCCGCAGGCCGGGCGCGCGCCGCAGCGCGGCCCCCAGGTGCTCCTCGACTTCGTAGCGGCCGTACACCTCGGCGGTGTCGACGGTCGTGATCCCGAGGTCCGCGCACGCCGACAGGCGCGCCGCGAGCGGCTCCGGGGCGGCGGCAGCCGCGTCGTCGAGCAGCCGCCAGGTGCCGTACACGATGCTCGAGAAGCGGGGGAGCGCGGCGGAGGGATCGGCGGTGGGGGTGGCCATCGTCGCTCACCAAGCGCGCAGCGGCAGCGCCGCGGCCACGGCGTCGACGTCCGCGCGCGACGCCGCGCCGTCGCCGCGTATCTCGAGGTGAACGCCGCTTCGCAGCTGCACGAGCAGGTTGCATCGGGTCGCCGCGTCGTCGGCGCACTCGTAGAAGCCGTTGCCGGCGCCCGGCGGAACGAGCTCCGGCGCGGCCTGGGGGTACCCTCCCCGGCTCTGGACGAGCCAGCGCTCGTACCCTCCCGGACCGAGGTCCAGCGGCGCCAGCGTGACGGTGACCCGCGCGGCGCCGCGGTCGTAAGCCCGGCGCACGAACCCCGGGCCGGTGGTCGGCGCGCTCGCGGAGAAGCCCTCGACCGCGGCGGGCAAGTCCAGGCCCGGCGGGACCGGCGACGGCGCCGCCGCCGCCCGCGACCCCGGCTCGGGCTCGGGAGCCGCCTTGTGGCCGGACGGCTCGCGCGAACACGCGTGCCCGGCTGCAACGAACAGCGGCAAGAGCCCGGCTCGATCCCAGCCATTCATGTCGATCGAGCGCCATCATCGCTCGTGCCCGGGTCGATGGCGAGCAGATCGCTCGAGGACGCCGGCCGACCCGCCGAGGCCGGGCTTCAGACAGGCACGTCCACCGCGGCCCGGACCAGCTCGGAGGGCTGCTCGCTCGCGACGCACCAGAGCTGGTGCGACGCCCGGGTGGCGCCGACGTAGAGCGCGTGGCGCGCCGCCGGCGTCGCCGGATAGCTCGCGGCGGTCGTCTCGAGCAGCACGACCTCGTCGAACTCGAGGCCCTTGGTCTGCCGGACGTCGGTGACGTCGACGCCGGCGTCCCAGGAGAAGTCCTGCTTGCTGACGCGTCGCACGTTGGGCACCTCGGCGCGCGTCAGCCCGTCGAAGTAGACGTCGGCCTGCTGCGGAAAGCGCGCGACGAGCGCCACGTTGGCGCCCGGCTCGTCGTGGGCCAGCTGCTTGAGCACCTCGGAGAGCCACGCCACCGCCTCGCCGGTCGACGCGAACGTGAAGAGCTCGACCGGCGGCCCGTGCCGCGTCGTGTCCGGCACGTCGTCGTGCGCCAGCGGCCCCAGAACGGCGCGCGCGAACTGGGTTATCTCGGCGGTCGAGCGATAGCTGACGCGCAGCGGCTCGATCTTCGTGTGCGCGACGCCCAGCCCGTCGAGCAGGGCGTTCCAGTCGAACTCGCCGCGCTCCTCGCCTTCGTCCAGCATGCGCTGCGCGACGTCGCCGGCCAGCGTGATCGAGCGCTCTGCGCCCGCCAGGTCGAGCAGCACGCGTAGCTCGACCGGGCTCGCGTCCTGCACCTCGTCGACGAACACGTGCGCGAAGCGGATCGGCTTGGACGCCGCGTCGACGATGGGCCCGCGGAGCGCCTGCCAGCAGCGCAGCAGCAGCGCGAGGTCCTCGGCGTCGAGCGTGGGGGCCTCGCCGTCGCGGTCGCCCTCGATGCGCACCCGCGACTGTCGCACGCACCAGGCGTGGACCTGGTCGAGCTGCCCGGCGCCGAACGCCGGCACCCCGGCGAACGTGTCGGCCAGCGCCTCGCGCGAGGTCAAGAGCTCGTCCCAGAGCGAGGCCACCGATCGGGTCACCGACCGCTCGTGCGCGACGAACCGCTCGAGCGCGCTTCGCGTCACCTCGGGCAGCCCCGAAGCCGCCGGCGCGCCTTGCAGCGACCGGCGCGCCGACAGCCACTGCACGAGCATGGCCATGCGCGCGTCGGGCGCCGTCCAGACTTCGGCGCTCCGGCCGCGCGTCGCGTCCCAGGCGGCGATCACCCGCTCTCCGGCGGGCCACTTGGCCATCGACGCGCGCAGCCGCGCGTCGAGCTCTCGCTCGATCGAGGCGACC
>Ga0070738_10007161_pt1 | contig 11305 bp, 10 predicted proteins | sample Coa_R2_2_FD_66446 | JGI IMG/M metagenome (GOLD analysis project Ga0070738, IMG submission 66446) | Surface soil microbial communities from Centralia Pennsylvania, which are recovering from an underground coalmine fire - Coalmine... | ecosystem: Environmental > Terrestrial > Soil > Unclassified ... | reverse complement strand
ATGAACGGGCTCTCCGAGGGCAACGGCAGGACGACGCAGGCCTGGGTGCCGACGCTCGATGCCTGGGAGACCGACGACGCGCTCGTCTACGCGTTCGACCTGCCGGGCGTGCCGCAGGACAAGATCTCGGTCGAGGTCGAGGACGGCATGCTCACGGTCAGCGCCGAGCGCGAGCGCAGCGAGGAGGTCTCCGGGGAGCGCTACCACCGCACCGAGCGGCGCTTCGGCTCCTTCGCGCGCACCGTCGCCCTGCCGCAGAGCGTGAGCGAGGACGCGATCAAGGCGTCCTACAAGGACGGCGTCCTCGAGATCACCGTCCCGAAGCCCGAGCAGGCGAAGCCGCGGAAGATCACGATCGGCGTCGGCGCGGAGCCGGCGACGATCGAAGGCAGCGCGTCGAAGCGCTAGGCGTCCGGGCGCGGACGCGGGAGGCGCTCGCCCGACCACCCTCCGGGGCGGCCGCGAGGCCGCCCCGTTCCTTCCTCAGCCTGCCCGCGGGCGAAGCGCTTCGGCGAGCTTGTCCGAGAGCGCCTGGAGCGCCGCGTCCTGGGCTGCGAGATGGGCCTGGATCTGCTGCGCCTCGTGCAGCACCGCCTCGGCGTCGAGGTAGGTCTGCTCGGATCGCTTGTCGGCCGCCGCAGCCTGGACGTTCTGGCCGACGATGATCACCGGGAGCAAGACGAGCTGGAGGAAGGTCTGCGCGATCCAGGCGACGATGATGATCAGGTCGCCGGTTCGCAGCGCCGAGGGCAGGCTCACGAACGCGAGCGCCGCGAAGAGGTACGCGCAGATCATCGTCCCGACGACCGCGGTCACCTTCACCGCCAGCCAGGTGTTCGCGCGGTCGAAGGCGGTGGCGCGCCGGCGCTGGTCGTCGACCTTCACCGGTCCGGCGGTGCGGCGGCGCGCGATGTGCGGGTGCGGGACGTAGTGGTAGAGCGAGGCCATCGCGTCGCGCTTACGCGACGGACGTGTGTTCTCCTTCCCGGCTCCGCCTCCCCCGCCGCGGCGGTCGCTACAGCGCGAGCCCCTCGCGGACCCGGTCGACGACCGCGCCCAGGTGCAGCTCCGCCCCGGAGACGCTCCTCAAGAGCTCGTCGGCCGTCGGGCCCTGGCCCAGCGACCACAGCTCCCGCAGCAGGTCGCCGGCCTCCCGCCGCGCGAACCAGACGTTGCCGAACTCGCTGCGCAGGAAGTCGCGGAGCTGCGCCTCGAGCGCCCACGAGCGCAGGTAGCCGGTGACGTAGAAGGAGCCGTCGATGTCGCTCAGGTAGTTCTCGGGCTCGGCCGGGAACCGATACGCCTCCGAGAGGAGCTCGGCGTACCGGTCCCGCATCGTCGCCGGGTCGGCCGCCTGGAAGAACTCGATCTCGTACAGGAGCTTCGCGCTGTAGCGGCGGGCGAAGTAGAGCTGCGTCGCGGCGCCCTCGTTCGCGACCGCCGTCGGCCGCGGGACGTCGAGCCGCCGCTCGAGCCAGCGCGGCTCGGTGACGAGGTGCTGGAGGAGCGAGGCCCAGCCCTCGGTGACCGCCATGTCGCCGAGCCGCCGCGCCTCGACGGGCAGGTCGCGCGAGGTGTGGGCGAAGTGCTCGGTGTGGCCGGCCTCGTGGAAGAGGGCCTCCCAGTCGTCGCGCCCGCCGATCGGCTGGATCACGAGCACCACCCGGTCGGGCACCTCGATCGGGGAGCAGAACGCGCGCGGGCTCTTCGACGGCCGCCGCTCCAGGTCGAGGTGGACGTTCCGCTGCGCGCGGAGGTCGATGCCGAGGTCGCCCAGGGTGGCCTCGAGCGCCGGCACCATCGCGTCGGCCGGGAACGCCCGGTCCCACTCCGGCGCGCGGAAGAGCCGCGGCACGTCCCACGCCCGCGCCTCGGCGAGCGGGATGCCGAGGCGCGCGCGGAAGAGGCGGTCGCCGGTCTCCTCCCACAGCCGCTCGGTCTCGTCGAGCAGCTCGGCGCACTGCGCCGCGAGCTCGTCGAGCGGGAAGCCGAAGCGCTTGTACAGCTCGTAGTAGCTCGCCGCGCCGAGGCTCGCGACCGCGTCGCGCTCCAGGCGCGCGGCCTCGAGGTAGACGGGGTTGAGGTGCTCGTCGGTGAGGAGCAGGCGCGCCTGCTCGAGCCGCCGGCGCCGGTCGCGGTCGGCCTCGTTCGCCGTCACCGGGCGGAGCATCCGGAACGGGATCCGCTCGCCGTCGACCGTCGCCTCCAGCTCCGACTCGAGCTGCGCGACCCGCTCCTGGTGGGCGCGCGTCAGGTTGCCGAGGAAGCTCTCGCAGGCGAAGCGCCAGAGCTCCGTGGGCGCCCCCTCGAGCCGCTTGGCGGTCTCGAGCCGCGTCAGCGCCTCGTGTGCCTCGTAGATCCGGGCGACGTCGAGCGTCTCCTTCAGCCCGGCGTAGTGGAGGTAGTGCTCCTCGTCGAGCTCGGCGATGAAGCGGTCGGTCTCGTCGCGGAAGGCGTCCAGCTCGCGGTCGGTCAACAGCTCGGTGGCCACGCCCCCGTAGGATAGGCGCCGTGCACGAGCTGACCTACCGGACCGAGCGCAAGACCCAGCTCATCGACGTCACGGGCGACGTCGTCTCGGCGGTGGACGGCGCGAGCGGCGCCGCCGTGCTCGTCTACGTCCCGCACACGACGGCGGCGGTGACGATCAACGAGAAGATCGACCCGGTGCTCGTCGAGGACCTGGAGCGAGCGTTCGAGAAGGTCGTGGCGGACGACTGGGGCTGGCGTCACGACGACGTCGACGGCCCGAACGGTCCGTCGCACGGCCGGGCGTCGGTGGCCGGCTCGCAGGTGCTGATCCCGCTGCGCGAGGGGAGGCTCGCGCTCGGCCGCTACCAGGCCGTCTTCCTGTGCGAGTTCGACGGGCCCAAGCAGCGCTCGGTCTACGTCACCGTCCTTCGGTAGGGGCCGGCCCGCGGCGCCGAGGCCCGGCGCGTCCCGGCCGATGACCGCCCCCGTCCGCCGCGACGAGGAGCTCGAGCTCCGGATCGACTCGCTCGCCTACGGCGGCAACGGCGTCGCCAGGCTCGACGGCTTCGTCGTCTTCGTCCGCCGCGGGCTCCCGGGCGACACCGTCCGGGCGCGGGTGACGAAGGTGCGGCGCCGCCACGCCGAGGCGGTCGCGACCGAGGTCGTCGCGGCGGGGCCGGCCCGGGTCGACCATCCCTGCGCGCACTACCCGGCCTGCGGCGGCTGCCGCTTCCAGGATCTCGCGTACGAGGCCCAGCTCGAGGCGAAGCAGGCGTGGGTGGCGGACGCGCTCCAGCGCATCGGCGGCATCGCCGAGCCGCCGCTCGAGCCGATCGTCGCCGCGGAGGAGCGGTTCCACTACCGGAACAAGATGGAGTACTCGTTCGCGCCCGGCCCCGGCGGCGCGACGCTCGGTCTCCATCGCGCCGGCCGCTTCGACGAGGTGCTCGACCTCGAGCGCTGCTGGCTCACGACCGACGTCGGCAACCGGATCCGGGCCCGCGTCCGCGACTGGGCCCGCGAGGAGCGGCTGCCCGCCTACGACCAGGCGACCGGCGAGGGGTACCTGCGGCACCTCGTCGTCCGGCAGGGGCTCCGCACCGGGCAGGCGCTCGTCCAGCTCGTCACCCACGCGGGCGAGCGGTTCGACCGCGAGCGGCTGATCGAGGTGCTGACGGAGATCCCGGAGGTCCGCTCGATCCACTGGTCGGTGAACGACACGCCGGCGGAGGTGACGAACCTGCCGAGCGAGCTCCTCTGGGGCGAGGAGACGATCGAGGAGGAGATCGGCGGCCTGCGCTTCCGGCTGCGCCCGGGGGCGTTCCTGCAGACGAACACGCGCATGGCCGAGCGGCTGTACGAGCTCGCCTGCGAGGCCGCCGGGCTGACCGGACGCGAGACGGTCTACGACCTCTACTGCGGGATCGGCACGATCGGCCTCTCGCTCGCCGCCCGCGCGCTCACCGTCTGGGGCGTCGAGATCTCCGAGGAGTCGGTCGCGTGCGCGATCGAGAACGCGGAGCTGAACGGGGTCGCGAACGCGGCGTTCTTCGCCGGCAACGTCGGCCAGGCGCTCCGGGAGCTGCGCGACCGGGCGGGCGAGCCGGACGTCGTCGTCGTCGATCCGCCCCGGGCCGGGCTCGCCGGCAAGGCGCTCGAGCGGCTCGGCGAGCTCGCGGCGCCGCGGCTCGTGTACGTCTCCTGCAACCCGACCACGCTCGCGGGCGACGCGAAGCGGCTGATCGAGGAGCACGGGTACTCACTCGTCCGGACGATCCCCGTCGACATGTTCCCGCACACCGCGCACGTCGAGTCGGTCTCCCTCCTCGTCAAGGAGCCCGCCGCCGGCTCGGGCGGCACGTAGCCGGCGCCGGAGCAGGTCGGCGTTCGGGACGAGGAAGCCGAGCGAGATCGCCGGGAGCGCGGGGAGGCCGCCGACGTCCCAGGCGGTCGCGAGGACCATCGTCAGCGCGAGGCCGGCGAGCATCGCTGCGAACGTCCACCCTGGCCGCAGCCGGAAGCGCGCGCTCGCGCCGAGGAACACCGCGAAGAAGAGGACGTCGGGCAACCCGAGCCGGGCCGCGCCGCCGCCGGGGACGACGAACGCGACCGAGAGCGCCTCGAAGACGTGCTCGTGCGCCTTGCTCGTCAGCGTCTTCGTCGGCCCGCGCCACACCGAGTACGCGTCCACCCAGGGGATCAGCAGCGCGACGAGCACCACCCACGACACCGCCTCGAAGAAGCAGAGGAACCACCAGCCGAGCAGCGTCAGCGCCGCGAGCTTGGCGAAGTTCGACCCGACCGGGAAGCGGGCGAGCGCGAGCAGGGCCGCGAGCCCGACGCAGGCGATCCCGGCCGGGAGGAGGAACCGCTGCCGGCGGAGGGGCAGCGCGAGCCAGACGAGCAGGAGGCACGCCGGCATGATCGCGACCGAGATCAGGACGATCGCGTGCCACGTCGAGAGCGGGCCGAGATGGGGCGCCGCCTCGTACCACCCGACGAGCGCTGCGAGAAGCGCTAGTAGGGCGGCAGCGCGGCCCACCACTCGCCGACTCGCTTGAACGCCTTCCAGAAACGGGTCTTCGCCGCCTGCTCGTCGAGCGAGGAGTCGATGTCGGGGACGACGAGCGCCTCGATCGTCGGGGTGAAGCGCTGCAGCTCGCCGAAGTCGGCGGCGAGCGGCCGGGCGAGCGGGAACTCGAGCGCGTTCACGAACGCGAGCGCGTCCTCGCCCATGACGACGAGGAGCCTCGGCTGCACGATCCGTAGCTCGCGTCGCAGCCAGCCCCGGCACCGCTCCAGGTCGGCGCCGGCGAACTTGACGCAGTTCGTGCCGAACACCTCCCGCGCGTCGACCTTCAGCCGGTCGAAGGAGCGCTTGAGCGCGTGGCCGGCGCGGCCGTGGAACGCGACGCCCTCCTGCAGCTCCTGCGCCTGCGGGCCGTACTTGACGAGGAAGATCGTGCCGAGCGGGTGACCGGTCGGCTGCGCGACCGGCCGCCCGCCCGCCGCCTCCGCCACCTCGTGCTCCAGCCGGAGCATCTCCTTGATCGCCTTGTCGAGGTACCGCTGGTAGATCTCGTCTGTCGTCACGGCGGCGCCCACGGACCCTGCCCGGACCTTTCTGGCCTAGCGCACCTTTTCCTTGACCTGGGCCATCCACTTCAGCCCCTGGAGGTACGCGAGCGACTTGGGGCGGCGCAGGACCTCGGCGCTTCGGAGCGCGATCAGGAACTCCTCGGGGTCGCGAAACGCCCGCATCCGCACCGCGCCGGTCCCGACCCCTTGGAGGACGTGCGCGTCCGAGCCCGCGCCCATCGTCAGGTCGTACTTGCGGGCGAACCTGAACGCCTCCTCGTTCTGCGCCTCGAACAGCAGCCGTGCGTTGTAGACCTCGAGCACGTCGATGTCGGCGAGGTGGCGATGGAGCGTCGCCGGGTCGGGGATCGCGTGCATGCGGTCGAACGGGTGCGGGAGGTAGACGAGCCCGCCCTGCTCGCGGATCGCCGCGATCGTGTCTGCGAACGAGAGCCCCCGCGGGACCTCGCGCTCGAGGAACAGCCCGATCACCTCGCCCTGCCCGTCCGTCTTCACCTCCTCGCCCGGGATGACGACGAGGTCGCGCCCGCGCGCGGCGGCCGCCGCCGCGAGCGCGCCCCCGAAGGCGTTGTGGTCGGTGACCGCGATCGCCCCGAGCCCCTCGGCCTCGGCATGGTCGACGAGCTCGGCCGGGTCGACGGCGCAGTCGTAGGACCACGACGTGTGCATGTGCAGGTCGGCAACGATCCAGGGCCGGTCGCCGAGGGGGTCGGCCGGCCGGCGGCGCGGCCGCCGCCGGCCCGCGATCGTGCGGTAGACGCGCTCGAGCTCCGCCGCGACGTCGGCGAAGGTCTGGCCGCGCGCCTCGGCCAGCGACCGGGCCTGCTCGCGCGCGCGCAGCCCGGCGTCCTCGGCGAGCCGCGCGACGGCTGCGGCGGCGAGCTCGGCCTGCTCCTCCACCCCCGGCGGATGCGCGACCGCGCAGCCCGAGGCCTTCGCCTCGAGCAGGACGCGCCCGGCGCTGGCGCTCGCCGGGACGAAGATCGCGGCGGGCGCGAGGATCGCCGCCCGCGCCGCCCCGCTCCGCGCCGTGCGCACGTGCACGCGTCCCGCGAGGTCGCGCGGGATCGCGGGCCGGCCGACGAGCGGCGACGTCCGCAGCAGCACCGCCTCCCACCGGGGCAGCTCGCGGAGCGCGCGCACCACGGCGCGCGCGACCGCGCGCTCGGCCGGGCGCAGCTCGACCACGATCGAGCGGCGCTTGGGCGCCGGCCGCAGGAGCTCGGGGTCGAAGCCGGGGGAGAGGACGCGGTAGTCGCCGGGGAACCGCTCCGCCGCCGCGGCGCGCGTGCGGTCCGAGAGCGCGAGCAGCGCGTCGATACGCGCCAGCAGCTTCTCGCGCTGGGCGCGCGCGGGCGGGTAGCCGAGCCGCTCCGACGAGACGAAGGTGGCGACCGCGAGCGCGTCGGTCTCGCGCAGCGCGAGGTAGGAGAGGGACGGCAGGCCGGGCTCGACGGCGTGCACGACGTCGTAGCCGCCGCGCGCGAGCGCGAGCGCGAGATTCGCACGCACGCCCACCGGCACCCCGAGCCGCGAGCGGCGCGACACCGGCACCGCCGGGCCGACGCAGACGACCTCGGCGGGCGGCGCGTGCCCCTGGAGCACGCGGCGGCCGGCGAGGAGGTCGGTCGCCCGTGCGGAGGGCGCGAGCACGGTCACCTCGTGGCCGCGGGCCCGCAGCGCCGCCGCCACCCCCGCGACGTGCTCGTTGACCTCGTGCGGCTGCGACCACGCGAACGGCGTGACGAGGCAGACGCGCACGGGGGCAGCGTATCGCTACGCGCTCGCGGGCACCGTCGCCGGCGCGCGCCGGTAGCGGCGGATGAACTCCTCGCTCTGCTCGGCCGCCTCGTCGTCGACGATCTGCCTCGGCGGCGACTTCATCAGGTACGAGCTCGGCCCTTCGAGCGCCCCGGCGATGCCGTTGTTCAGCGCGAGCTTGGCGATCCGCACGGCGTCGATCACGATCCCGGCCGAGTTCGGGGAGTCCCAGACCTCGAGCTTCAGCTCGACGTTGAGCGGCACGTCGCCGAACGAGGAGCCCTCCATCCGGATGTACGCCCACTTGCGATCGGTCAGCCAGGGCACGTAGTCGGACGGCCCGACGTGGACGTTGCCGGCGCCGAGGTCGTAGTCGAGCATCGAGGTGACGGCGTTCGTCTTCGAGATCTTCTTCGACTCGAGCCGCTCGCGCTCCAGCATGTTGAGGAAGTCGGAGTTGCCGCCGACGTTGAGCTGCATCGTCCTGTCGAGGTGGACGCCGCGCTCGCGGAAGAGGGACGTCAGGACGCGGTGCGTGATCGTCGCGCCCACCTGCGACTTGATGTCGTCGCCGATGATCGGCACGCCCGCCTGCTCGAACCGCCGCTGCCAGTAGGGCTCGCGCGCGATGAAGACCGGCATGCAGTTGACGAATGCGCACCCCGCCGCCAGCACCTGCTCGGCGTACCACTTCGTCGCCTCCTCCGAGCCGACCGGCAGGTAGTTGACGACGACGTCGACGTTGCGCTCCCTGAGGATGCCGACCACGTCGTCGGTCTCGCCGGGCGCCTTCTCGACGATCTGCGCGAGGTACTTGCCGAGACCGTCGTGCGTCATCCCCCGCGAGACCTTGACGCCGGTCTTCGGCACGTCGGCGAACTTGATCGTGTTGTTCGGGGGCGCCCAGATCGCGTCGGCGAGGTCCTCGCCGACCTTCCCCTTGACCACGTCGAACGCGGCGACGAACTCGATGTCGCGCACGTGATAGCCGCCGAGGTTGACGTGCATCAGCCCGGGGACGAACTGGTCGTCGGGAGCGTCCTTGTAGTACTCGACTCCCTGCAGGAGGGAGCTCGCGCAGTTGCCGACGCCGACGATCGCGACGCGAACCTTGTCGTCGGGGCGTGCGGCCCTGCCGTTGCTCGAGCTGTTCGTGGCTGCCATCTCTTCCTTTCCGAGCCGCTGCGAGAGCGTCTCGACGATCAGGTCGTTGAGGTTCCGGTTGCGCTGCGCGGCGCGCGCGACGAGCCGCTCCTTCAGCTCGGCCGGCATGCGCAAGAGCACCGCGCCGCCGGCGCCGGGGACGCGCCCGGCGCGCCCGCTCGGCGCGAACGCGATCCCGTGGCTCGACGCGAGCAGGCCGACCGCGACGTCGTTCAGGCTGCGGCCGCTCGCGCGGGCCTCCTCGGCGAGGCGCCGCTTCAGCTCGGCCGGCATCCGGACGAGCACGTCCTTGCGGGCGTGTGCTAGCACAGGAGTGCTAGCAAGCATAGCTCAGCGCTCACGGGCGCGGGCTCGGAGCTGGGCGCGGACGCTCAGCACCCGCTGCAGGACGGTGATCCAGGCGGTGGCGGCGAGGACGACGAGGGCCCAGGGGAGGACGCCCCAGGGGGCGAGGACGAGCCCGACCCCGATCACCACCACCCGCTCGGCGCGGGAGCCGATCCCGACGTCGCCCTTGAGCCCGAGCGCCTCGGCGCGGGCGCGGGTGTAGGAGACGAGGAACGACCCGGCGACCGCCGCCATCGCGACCGCGACGAAGACGTCGCGGCCGTGCCGGGCGAAGACGTAGGCGATTGCGGTCAGCATGAAGCCCTCGGTGACGCGGTCGGTGGTCGAGTCGAGGAAGGCGCCGAACGGGGTCGTCTTGCCGCCGGCGCGGGCGAGCGCGCCGTCGAGGATGTCGAGGGCGGAGCCGGCGACGAAGACGGCGGCGGCGAGCCAGGAGAAGAGGAGCCGGTCGCGGTTCTCGAACAGGACGAGGACGGACGCGGCCGCGCAGAGCGCGACGCCGGCGGCGGTGAGGGCGTTCGGGGTGAGTCGGGTGCGGGCGAGCCCGGTGACCGAGCGCGAGGCCGCCCGGCGCGCCGCGGTCGTATAGCCCTCCTTGAGGGCGGCGGCCCTGCTCACGCGAGGACCCTAGCCGGCGGCGGCGAGCCTTCGCCGCCGGACGACGGTCGGCCCGTAGACCGTGGCGAGCGCGACCAGCGCGACGCCGAGCCCGGCGACGCAGTCGAGCCAGAAGTGGTTGCCGGTCGCCATCACGGCGAACCAGACCCAGGCGGGCCAGAGGCTCCAGAACGCCTTCGCCCACCAGCGCCGGCTGAGGACGACGAGCACGGCGCCGACGATCAGCGAGTCGGCCGCGTGGAGGCTGGGCATCGCCGCGTACGGGTTCGCGGCGTAGCGGATCAGGCCGTCGGTGTGGACGTCGTCGAAGCCGACGTTCAGCAGGCGGGGCGGCGCGGTCGGCATGAACACGTAGCCGATGAGCCCGAGCATGTTCGAGAGCAGCACCGTGTTGCGGAAGCGACGGAAGTGGGCGTGGCGGCGGATGTAGACGTAGAGGAGCGCGAGTCCGAGCACGGTGAACTCCGAGTTCCAGTACGTCCACGAGACGGCGAGCGCGAGCCAGTGTCGCTGGTCGACGAACTGCTGGAAGGTGAGCTCGTAGAGGCGGTGGGTGACGTGCTCCTCGATGCTGACGATGCGGAGGCCGTTCGCGAGCGCCTTCGCCGGCGGCTCGCGGTCGGCGAGCCCGCGGGCGAGCTGGTAGACGAGGGCGAACCCGAACCAGATCGCGAGCTGGCGCCCGAAATCCCCCCACCCGCGCGGCAAGTACCGCCGCCCCAACGCGACCACGGTCGACACGCAGTGGGATTCTAGTGGCGGTCCCCGACCGCACGAAACGGGGCCGGTCGGCGGCAAGCGGCGGCTCCGGGTGGCACCGGCGACGCGGCGAGGCCCGCCGCGTCCCTCAGCCGCCGATGTAGCTCATCTCGACCTTGCGCCCGCCGATCGCCGGGTCGACGGTGCTCTGCGAGCGCAGCTCGCTGTAGCGGTCGCCGCGCACGCGCCAGATCTCGGCGAGCCGCGCCGCGAGCTGCTCGTCGGTCGCGCCCGAGCGGATCAGCGCGCGCAGGTCGTGGCCGCGCACGGCGAACAGGCAGGTGTAGAGCTTGCCCTCGGCCGAGAGGCGCGCGCGAGTGCAGTCGCCGCAGAAGGGCTGGGTGACCGAGGCGATGATGCCGATCTCGCCCTGGCCGTCCCGGTAGCGCCAGCGCTTGGCGACCTCCCCGCGGTAGTTCGCCTCGACGGGCTCGATCGGGAACTCGGCGTCGACCCGCCGCGCGATCTCGGCGGCGGGGACGACGTCGTCCATCCGCCAGCCGTTCGTCGCGCCGACGTCCATGTACTCGATGAAGCGGAGGATGTGCCCGCTGCCGCGGAAGAAGCGCGCGAGCTCGACCACCTGGCTCTCGTTGACGCCGCGCTTGACCACGCAGTTGACCTTCACGGGCAGCCCGGCGTCCTTCGCCGCCTCGATCCCCTCGAGCACGCGGGCGACCGGGAAGTCGACGTCGTTCATGGCGCGGAAGGTCCGGTCGTCGAGCGCGTCGAGGCTGACGGTGATGCGCGAAAGCCCGGCGTCCTTGAGCGCCTGCGCCTTGCGCGGCAGGAGCGACGCGTTCGTCGTCAGCGTCACCTCCGCGCCGAGCGGGGCGAGCATCGCCACGAGCTCCTCGATCCCGCGGCGGAGCAGCGGCTCGCCGCCCGTCAGCCGCAGCTTGCGCACCCCGAGCGAGATCGCCGCCCGGGCGACGCGGGTGATCTCCTCGAAGTCGAGCAGCTCCCGGCGGTCCATGAACCGGTAGTCGTGGCCGAACACCTCCTTCGGCATGCAGTAGGTGCAGCGGAAGTTGCACCGGTCGGTGACCGAGATGCGCAGGTCGCGCAGGGGCCGCCCGAACGC
>Ga0070738_10007160_pt1 | contig 11305 bp, 17 predicted proteins | sample Coa_R2_2_FD_66446 | JGI IMG/M metagenome (GOLD analysis project Ga0070738, IMG submission 66446) | Surface soil microbial communities from Centralia Pennsylvania, which are recovering from an underground coalmine fire - Coalmine... | ecosystem: Environmental > Terrestrial > Soil > Unclassified ... | reverse complement strand
GTTACGGAAAGGGAGCACCACTGCTGATTTTGCGGATATTCTTTTGTCACTCGATAATGGCCTGCTTGAATACGAAACGTCAACAATCGTACGTGGTTCGGAGCCTATTCAACGCCCCTATCTTTCGGTTCTGGGAAATATGACGTATTCCAACTTGAAGGAAAATGCGCATTCGGGCGCGGATTTCTGGACCGATGGCTTCTGGGCACGCTTTGGATTTATTGCAGCTCCAAGCAATGAATTTAAGGATGCCCCCTTGGGCATGGACGAGTTGTCTGTTCCTGAGGAGCTATTAGCGCGTATCAAAGAATGGCATCAGCGATTAGGGGTACCTGTATGCTACCCGATACCTATTCGGGATAAGCATGGCAATGAAACCGGACGCTATACGCTGGAGAAAGAACCATTGCCGGAAACGGCCTGTTCAATTGCTGCTGACGCCTATCAGGCCTGGACACGCTATCGGTCGGCATTAAGAAAAATGGTGCGTCGCTTTCCCCACAAAGATTTTCATGGGTCCTATGCGAGGCTTCCAGAAATTGCTATGCGTATGGCGGTTTTGATGGCCTCGCTTGAAAACAATCACCGGATTGAATTGCGGCACTGGGCAAAGGCGCAGGAGCTGGCCGAACTTCTTCGGAAAAATCTGCATCAGCTCTACTGGGAGGTGAACTGTAGCACGCAGGACATTGGCGATACGGCTCAACTGGAGAACCGCATTCTGGAGAAAATGACTTTCCTTGCCAGCAAAGGGGTTGATGGCATTACAGTAGCCCAGATGAAAGGGAGTTATTTCAAGACACGAAGTCACGAAGAGATCCAGCGGGTAATGAATGCGATGACGAAGGCAGGCGTGCTCAGCATTACCCATACAGCCCATGCCAGAGCTGGGAAATACTCCCTTGCACGGGAGGAAAGTGAGGGTGACGCATGAAGCTTGCGAATTTATCTCCCAGCGCTGCGCGATTATTATTGGCGTTCCTGACCACTACTGGCGACGAGGACTGGGATGTTCTCATCACCCGCGCGGGTATTCAGAGTCTCAAAACCTACCGCAAAGCCAAACAACAACTCCAGGATGCGGGTCTGTTGCATTCGCGAAACGGTCAGACCTATAGCACGATTTCTGCCCTATCAGAATTACCCTGAGAACAACAAGGAGAAAGAGAGGAGCATATGCCAACAGTCTCAGAACGATACGATATCAAATCATTGATTGAACAGCATGCTGGTATTCGCGTCACTGGGCAGGCCGTTGTCCGAGGTGTTCGCGAATACCACAGCAATTGCCCCTGGTGTGGAGGAAAAGATCGGTTTGTCACCAGGCCAGACACAGGACAATACACGTGTTCCATCAGGGATAGTGGCTGTGGGCGGCATGGAGACGGTATTGATTTTCTCGTCGAATACGCACACATGACACGGCAAGAGGCGATCGAAGAACTGGCCTTAGAGCATGTCTCGTTTGCAGAGAGCAGGCAGACACGTCAGCAGGAGACGGGAAAAGACGCGCCACCGTCCACAAAATGGCAAGAGACCGGGTGGACGCTGGTTGAGCGGGCTGAGCGGCTCCTCTGGAGTCCGTCAGGTCGCCGATATCTCGACTACTTGAGAGACCGTGGGCTTACCGACGATACCATCAAACGCAAACGGTATGGCTATGTTCCGCTGCAATCGGATGGCAGTTGGGCTCAATTTTCCTTCGAAGATTGGGGACTTGATCCAGCGACGCTCACACCAGCGCAACAAGAGCGGGGCTGTGTGCGTGTGCCTCCTGGCATCCTGATGCCCTGGATTGAAACATGTGGCGTGAATATTCTGTGGCGTCTGACCATGAAGCGTCCAGATGAGAAACAGAAAGACCGACGGTATGGGCAGATTTTAGGAGGAAGCCCTTCACTCTACAATATCGATGCACTTGCCGTCGGCAAGGTTGCCATAATGATTGAAGGAGAGATTGATGCCGATAGTATTGACCAGGAGGCTGGTGATCTGGTCGCGGCTGTCGCCACTGGTAGTTCGACCAATGCACGACTGCCGCGGTGGATTGCAGATCTGTCACTTTCGAGCGTCACACTTCAGGCCTACGACGAGGATGAATCCGGTGATGAGGGAGCGAACTACTGGTTAAACACTCTTCGGTACTGCATGCGGTGGTCACCCATGCTCTGGAAAGATGCCAACGAATTGCTACAGGCTGAGCGTGCGGGTGCAGCACTGTGTACACTGCGAGATTGGGTCCAATACGGGATTGACGCTGCAAAAAAAGAGTTCCCAGAGCGTTTTGCAGCGCCTGTCCCATCTATTCCATCTATCTCACCCTTGCAAGGGGAGATCATGGAGAGCATGCCAATGCCGGATTCAATACCGGACTACAGCCGCTACATCACAGCGCAAGCCCATTATGAGCGACTGCGTGTGTCAACAAGAGTCCAGACACCCGACGGGTCTGGCGCATTTTGGGACGAGAAGCAATTGCGCGCTCAGTTAGAGGAGCATGGGAAGGTCAGTGTGGTGCTAGATGGTTTGCTGCCCTACATGAAAATTCCCGGTGCACGCGCCACACGCTACTATCGACCAGAAGAGCTGCAGCCATTGCTTGAAATTGAAGCCAGCTCGCTTCAATTTTAGGAAGTTGCTCTTTGCTGGATAAGCTCTGGCTTGCTAAAGAATATCATGATAATGTATAGTACCTAGCGATAACGCTTAGGGATGCTTAGGCATTGTCACAAACGAAAAAAAACAATCAGAATCGAGCGAGGAGCGACACAATGAGCCAGCATGAGAAACAGGAAAAAAAAAGAAGCACACAGCCCGATTACAGCACCCCGCCAACTCTCGTCCTGCCCGACGGCACGGAACTCTATAACCAAACAACAGCAGGCAGATTTTTGGGGATGACGCGTAACGCCCTGGTTGACATGATTGAGAAATACAATTTACCCATATTCCGCATGCCGGGGAAAGGCGATATGGTTTTTTTCAAGAAAGAATCACTCCTCCGGCTGCTGACACCCGAGCAAATTTCCATTGAGGATCTGCAAAGGATCCGCGATGTTCACGAGGAGGAATAACCCTCCTCTCTCTTTTTATTTTGTACCACCCATGCAGTTGCATGGGTCCTTTTTTTGTGCTGCAGGACCAGCTGGGCACACCCCCTTGCAAGGGTGTAACGGTTCTCTGCATCCTACCCAGCACGGCGATGTCGTGCTCGTCTCCTCGCGTCGAGAAACCGCTTAATTTCTTTTTCCTCAAAGCGCAACTGACGACCAACTTCAATTGCTTCGAGTTGACCCGAGCGGAGCCAGCGGCGAACTGTCGAGTCGCTCACCTTGAAGCGCTCACAGAGATCTCTGATAGAATGTAACTTTTCTGATGCTTGACTCATGATGGTGAAACCTTACTGTAAGATGAATAATTATGCCTAGGCAAACGTATGCAAACCTTTATCGATGTGCTAAAATAGCTACTGATTAGTTAAAAGAATCGGTAGCTATTTTTGAACGATCGGAGTCAATGGTATGACCTCTTCTGACCTGTCCATGGTGACACCTGCTGTCATCCTCCCCTATGATACTACAGCCGTCTCTATTGGGGAAATTGCCAACTACCATGCAGCAAAGCATGCGTTAAACGACTATCAAAAACGGCTCTCTCCTAACACACAACGTCGGCAACGCGATGACCTGGCCGTGTTCGCTCGTTATCTCACGGCAGCCGGACTGACCGTCACGGCTGACCAGCTACACGACGATATCGCCTCATGGGCAGGCATCACACACGGGCTGCTCTCGGGTTTCTTGCGGTACCAACTGCAAGAGGGCTACGCGATCGGTAGTATAAATGTGCGCCTGGCCACTGTCAAACGCTATTGTGCCATTGCTGCACAGAGTCACATTATCGACGCCGCGGCCCTGGCCTTGATCAAGACCATACAAGGGTTCCGCCATAGAGACGGGCGCAATGTTGACCAGGGACGCGAGGTGCGTCGTGTCGGGCGCAAAAAAACGGAGCCGGTCACGATCAGCAAAGAGCAAGCGGCGCTGCTCAAAGAGCAACCAGATACGGCACAAGGGCGACGTGACACCCTTTTGCTCTGTCTCCTGCTTGACCACGGCCTGCGCTGTGGGGAGATCGCCGCATTGACAGTAGCCAACCTCAATTTGAATGAGGAGACGCTGACGTTTTATCGTGAAAAAGTCGATAAGGTGCAAACGCACCAACTGACAAAAGATACCCGCGTGGCAATCCGAAAATACCTGGAGGTGGTCACCTTGCAACCTGGTGATTCTCTTTTGCGAGGCAGTCGCAAAGGCGGAGAGCTACAGGGACGCATGAGCGAACGCGCAATCACGGCGCGCGTCAATGTGTTGGGGGAACGCATCGGTATCTCTGGACTCTCTGCCCATGATGGACGGCATGCATGGGCAACGTTCGCGATTAAAGCGGGGACTGACGTCAAAGCGCTACAGGATGCAGGGGGCTGGAAATCGCCGGTCATGCCGCTACGCTACGCCAACAGTGGCAAAATCGCCAATGCAGGCGTTAAATTAGACTGAAGTCCATAAAAAAGAACCAGGCGCGGGAATATTCCTACGCCTGGTTCTACAATGTCTATTGATTTTCAATGAGTTGCCCTGAATCTAATTCCCAGAGCCGTTTTTCCTCTTCCTTGTCGGCATTCTCCTGATCTTCTTCATGTTGGATTTTTCTCGTTTTTTCTTTCTGACAGGCCTCGATGAGCTTGTCGATGCCCTCTGGGGAGAGATATACCTTCGCAAAAGCAATGGCTGTTAACAGTGCCGTGCCGTGATGTTGATTGAGTCCTGTCTCAAAGCCGATCAGCATTTTCTCGGTCAGGTCTTGGGCGTCTTCCCAGCAGAGACCGCCTGACGTTTGTATTTTATTTGCATAGAATCTCAGCTCGCGTTCGATGTCGAGATAAGCGTCGAGTGTTCGAGATGCGATGTTGTACGGGTTATGTTCATCGTTCCTATTTTTGTTTTGAACGAGATAACGATACACGGTAAACAGGGTATCCATAGAAATTTCCTCCTTTTTATGCACCATAACCTCTGTCATGGTAATCTCAATAATCAGACTTTTGTTTTCCAGCAGGGCATACAGGCGCATGGCTTCTTGCTGCAATGTAGAAACTTCCTGTTTGTTGCCAAGTCTCCTGTGGGTATCTCTAGCCTCTATGGCAAGCAGCAACTGCTTGATGGTGTGTTCTGGTTTGTCGATCATCATTGCTTTTTCTGTTGACACGCTTCGACAACCCTGTCTGGCCAGAGAGCGTTATCACGCGCTGCATTGTGTATGAGTTGGCGAGCCTCTTGATTAAAGAACGTATCCACAAACCTGAGCATCACCTCGCGCTCTTGTTCTCCAAATTCGCTTAGATATTGATGAATTAATCGCTCCGCATAGTAGGTTTTTTCTTGCTCTGGCATGCGTGCTATTTCTTCAGCTTGTTTAAGGCAATAGTGTTGTATTGTGTTATCCATCGACGCTCCCTTATGTGCTCTTCTTATTCATTGACACAAAAATGCCTGCCTGCAAATTTTACACCGCCTGGCACGCAGGCCAGGACGGCAAGGTATTCTGCAACGATCGAGAATGTCTGTTGTGTCTTCCCAGTCATGAGAAACAGCATCGATTCGCTGGCATCGCTTTCTCGAATGGATTGGAGGCGCAACGACGCCTCCTCAATCTGCCGGTCGTCAATACCTCCGAATTGTTGGATGTATTGTTGGAGGTGCATGATTTCAATGCGCACACTGGCTTCGAGCAAGTCGAGGTCGATCATGCGCTCACCTCGTTCTGTTGCTGTGCAGCGAGCTTTGCAGCCTTTGCAGCTTTCTTCTGTTCGATTTCTTGCATCCGCTGATCGATCGCGTCGGATGCTTGACCGCGTGTCTGAATATCCGTTCCGGGGCCGAAAGCAATATGGTGAAACCGTAATTTTTTGGCCTGCTTTTCCGTGATGTCCAGATCGCGACGAGGACTATATTTATCCACCCAATCCGCTTTTCCTTGCAGCAAGAGGTGCAATTTTTTCTCTGCAAGCTGGATTGCCTCATCGAAATTGAGGCTTGTTGCCCACCGCTGTCCACGAAAATCAGGGGCCAGGCGGGCCTGGACCTCATACAGTTGTGCCCATTCTGCCGACGGATGAGGCACAACGGCGATACGATGGTTTTCTTTCGTGGTGATGACATAGAGTCCGTCAGCTCTCTCCTCCCAGTCAGGCAAGGCAAACAGATCGACAGACACATCACTTGACCGTTGGTCACGCAGCTTCCGGATCAGTGCGCGTCTGGCCGATACTGTTCGCTCTGCTTTCTCCTGCTTCTCGCGTTTTTCTGCTTGAAGTAGGGTCTCGCCATCACGCATCGTCACACCAATAGCAGTCCGGAAATTTTGGGGAGCAATGCGCATCCGCATCACATTGTCTGTGAGATCGAGTACGAGTGCACACATTTTCCCGATCGACAGACGCAACACGCGCCCGATTTGTTGGACATACAACGCCTGGCTTTTTGTTGGGCGGGCTAAAATAGCTACTTCCGCTTTCGGGCTATCAAACCCAATCGATAGGACATTGACGGTGACGAGGACAGGGATGTCGCCACTGTCGAACGCTTTATAGAGGCGTTGGCGTTCTGGGAGAAGCGTTTCACCGCTAACGACAGCAGCTGCAACGCCACACGTTTTGAATGTGGCGCAAACAGCCTTTGCGTGCTCCACTGTGACACAAAACACCAGTGCACGTTTGCCGTTGGCATGTTCCAAATATGCCTGTGCAATCCGCGTATTTCTTGCAGGCGTATTCACAGCCAGGTCGAGTTCTTTCTCGTCATAATCACCGGCGGTGCTGTTGATCGTATCCAGACGCACATCTGTTCGGATAGCGACTGCTCGCACATCGCACAGATAGCCCTCCCGGATCATCTCTTGAATGGTGCGTACATACAATGGAGGTTTCTGGACAATCGGTTTGCCATCAAGCCGATACGGTGTTGCGGTCACGAGTAATACGAACGCATCAGGGAATGTACTCATCACTCGTTGATAGGAAGGAGCGGCGCTCAGGTGCGCCTCGTCAACAACAATAATCAACTTTTTCCCGGCCCCATAGAGCTGCTGCAAACCTTTTAGGCGATGAGGTTTGCTGATTGTCTTGATGCCCGCTACCGTGACTTCCCCTCCGTATTCATAAATCCCTGAACCGATCTTGCCGATCACAGCATCTGGGCGAACCGCCCGATATTTCTCCGCTGCCTGATTGAGCAGCTCGTCCATATGCGCGACGATCAACGCTGATAGTCCATATTTTCTGGCGAGAGCATCAATAACATGGCTGAATACCACGGTTTTTCCCGCACCACAAGGAAGCACAATCAGCTCCCGGCTCGCTGATTGTGCTTCATAGGCGTCCAGCACACGCTGAACGCATTCGTGTTGATAATCGCGCAGCTGCATCGTACTACGCTTTCTGCTGGTTTGCGGGGACCGTTTTTGCCTCAATCCATCGCGCAAGCTCATCACGCGATACCCGATACCTATGCCCCATGTTGACGTATTCTAACTCTCCTGCCAGCATCGCCTTGCGTATCGTAGATGGATGCACATCCAGCAGATCTGCCGCCTCTTTGACACTCAACATCGATTTTATTTCAGTGAGATCAATCATCGTTTTCATTCTCCTTTATGTGTGTTCGCAGGATTCACTGCATTCCTTTTCTGTATGATAGCATACTCTTCGTCTCTGTGCAATATTGTAAGCATTTTTCCATTTTTATTCATCATTGTTGACATTCATTCGTTTCTGTGGTATTCTATTGACATGGTGAGGCGCAAGAGCGCATGTGTTCCCTGCTCCGCAACTTCCCGAAGGAGCTGGCAACAACAGCTGTAGGCATGCCACTCTTGTGCCACCTGTTTGAACACAGATGAAATGAACATTGAGAAAGCGAGATTGAACACCATGACTGTTACCGCACGAAAAAACAACATTGAAAAGATGGAAGCAAACATTGCACGTGTCGCCACTTCGAGCACGAATAGTGAGAAGAAAAAGGGAGGGAGGGTTTTTCTCTGGCCGAAAGTGGACCAAATCATTCTGCTTCGACCGGTCTATGAATTAAATCAGTGCCTCATGCTCAGCACGCACAACAAATACCACATTGACAGATCGCAAAGTATCCAGGCCATCTGCGCTAAGGAAATCGGAAAAAACTGCCTGTATTGTGAGGCGAGCAAAGAGGACAAAAAGCTCACGCCGAGCGACGTGATTTACGTCCCGGTCTTTGTCTATTCAATCACCGACACCAACACGGGCATGAAAGCCACCTACCAGGAGCAGGGTCCAAATGGCGAGAAAATCGTCAAACCTGAATCTGGGTTCCGGGTCCTGGAACTGAAAGAGTTCGGTGGCATCGTCAGCGTTTTTAACTCCTGGAAAAGGAGACCCTCTATTACGGATAGAGACTTTACGCTGGAACTGACAAAAGTCAAAGAGAGAAACAGCTACACTGTGATTCATCAGGACCCCGCACCAATGAATCCCAAAATTCGCGCAGCCACCCCGAGCCTGGACGCGATCGAGAAGAGATTGCTTGAGGCATTGCCACCAGTCGAAAGCACCTCATTTGACCGTATCTCGTACGAGCATGACTCCCCTCTGGCTTCTCCCACAACTGTTGTGGTAGAGGAGGACGATATTGCTGTATTCTAATTCTCATTCCAACGAGGGCGGATCTATCCCGCCCTCACCCTTGCAAGGGGAAGGGGAGACACCAATCAATCCTCGCGCCGTGTCATTTCTTTTCAAAACAGCATTGAACGACCAGTTCAACCAGTGGAACGCTTCTACGCCTCTCAGGACTGGCATGCCCCATGCGAGCGCTATTTTAGCTCCTGAGAGCGAATGGTGCCTGCGTAAACTGATCCTGCTTGCCCTTTACCCAGAACAGGCTGAGAGGCCTGAACAAAAACCATGGGACGCACATACAAATGCTGTGTATTTGAACGGGTGGCATTTGCACGAGAAGTACCAAAAGTTGCTCACGCGGTTCGGAGAGGTAGTTGAAGTCGAGACGCCTCACTACGATGAAGAACGGTTGTTGTACTTTACGCCTGATGCCATTGTTCGGCATTGCGGGAGGCCGATGATCGTCGAAATCAAAGGCTACAAAGCATCGCATTTTGAACAATTGCATGAGGCTGGTCCTCCTCCGGACTATGCACACAAGCAATCCAATCTCTATATGCATCTGCTCAAGATGCAGCTAGCCCTGATCCTGGTTGAATGCAAAGACACGCAAGACGTCAAGGTCTGGTGCGTACCATACAACCGTGAGATGGTCCAGCCTCAGATCAATAGGATTTATCAGTTTAAAGGCGCACTCGTGCGTGCCAGAAATAGCGGAACGTTGCCAGCACGTGTATGTAGCACTCCGAATGACCGCAACGCATCGAAGTGCGAAGCGTGCGGGATGTGCTTCTTCCATAGAGCAGATACACCCTTGCAAGGGTAGAGAGGGAGATAAAGGAACGATGGGGACTATCGATTTACAAACAGCCGATGTAAAATTGCATTTTTTGTGCGAGCAACTACAAACCATCTGCGGGTCTTCTGGTACCTGGTCAGGCACCTGGTCAGATTTCATCCTTGCTTTGCGAGATGCAGGTATTCAGGAACAGGACTATTCGATGCGGGACATTGACCAACAGCTCCGAGTTCTTACAGCATCCGGATGCATCACCTACACTCAGGCATACTCAGAAGGCATTCCAACGACCATTACCTTGCAAGGGCAAGAAGGAGAGGGAGAACGATGACAGACCTTCAAAAAGTACAGGTGCACCTGCCAACAGGATACACGCAGACTGGCACCATCCACATGACTGTTGAGCGGGCAGGAATTACGTATGTTGTCCTGGAGATCCAGGACCTTGAGCAGGCGCATTTTTATGCGCTTGAATCGGCCCAATGCATTGAAGAAACGAATTGCACGATTGACGCTAAACCATACCAGTTGAAAGGTACACATAACTCTCCGTTTTACGCACAGGAAGCCATTGAACATCTGATGAAGTCACATCAGGAGTTGCAAACTTTTTATGAAAAACTGCGTGCCCTGTGCGGTCCATCAGGAACCTGGACGGGAAACCTAACCAATTTGCGCAAGGCTATGGATGATACCATCTTGAACATGAGCCGTCAACTTCACTTACTCGAAACCAAAGGGCTCCTGACGGAAACGGGCGACTACTACGAGACCACCATCACCCTTGCAAGGGCGGAAAAGGAGAACACCCTATGACCACACGAACACTGGACAGTCTGAATGCTGTCCAACTACTAACCGATCAAGCCGAACAGATCGCAGAGCTCAAACAGCTTGTTAAAGATTGGCGAAATTGGACGACCGACACCAACGCGCTGAACAGCGTCCAAGCATTCAATCGCTGGAACGCTCAGCTTCAGGAACTCGAAGAGCGCACACATGCGGCGCTCAGGAAGTAGAGAGGAGGCATAACACCATGCAACAGCATCGTCATACGCTCATTCCAGATGTGGCAACGCTTCCGCTCAATCAGAATGGCCAGGTCACGTTACCGCCCAGGCTCAGGGCTGCATTGCGCGAGCAGCAACGGCTTGCGGAGCAGACGACATTGCAAACGCCTGCTGTACGCTTGCCCTCCATACCGCCTGCTGTGCAGGCAAGCGGTAGGATGCTCCCCCTGGATCAGCAGGGCAGGCCATACTTGAAAATCGTCAATCCGTATGAAAACACGTTAACGCTTGTGGAGGCAGCCGTACAGCGTTTCTACGAGCTGCAAGGCTGCTATCCTGTTGAAATTATTCTTTCACCATTCCATTTTTTGACGTATGGCATGGCCTTCGAGTATTTCTACACGCGAGGCCGACAACCCGTACGAATTCCTTTTATATGTGAAAACAATTGTAGTTATGATGTTCTGGTACGAGGAGGAAGACCATGCTAAATCTGCTTATTGCTTTGGCTGGAGGTGGCATCATCTCGTTCATTATCTGCAAAATCGTGATGCGCAACAAACAGGAAGAAATTCCGTCTCCGCACGTTGTGATTATTCGTCAAAGGCTTGTGCAGGACGACGAGGACAAAGCAGCGGAGAACGACGAATACTATGCTGCATTGGAATATTCTCTGTTCAAACATGTGGAGGCGCTTTTTAAGGAGGAGTTACCGTAGTGCGTTCGTCCTGCTCTCCTGTCAACAGGTCAGCAATATCTCTAAAACGCATTGAGAGCCCA
>Ga0070738_10007159_pt1 | contig 11306 bp, 9 predicted proteins | sample Coa_R2_2_FD_66446 | JGI IMG/M metagenome (GOLD analysis project Ga0070738, IMG submission 66446) | Surface soil microbial communities from Centralia Pennsylvania, which are recovering from an underground coalmine fire - Coalmine... | ecosystem: Environmental > Terrestrial > Soil > Unclassified ... | reverse complement strand
ACCGTGCTGTCGATGACCGACTTGCCCGTGCTGCCGATCTTGGCCTCCTGCATCTCCAGCCACAGGTCGTTCCCCTCACGGGTCCGCTCACCCACGCCGGCAAAGACCGAGAAGCCGCTGTGGACCGAGGCGATCCGCGCGATCAGCTCGGTGAGAATGACCGTCTTGCCCAGCCCGGCCCCGCCGAAGAGGCCGATCTTGCCCCCCCGGACGAACGGGGTTAACAGGTCGATGACCTTGATCCCCGTCTCGAACTGCTCGGTCTTGGGTGAGAGGCTCTCGAAGTCCGGCGGCTCGCGGTGGATCGGCCACCGCTCCTGAGCCCGCACCGGGCCGCGGCCGTCGATCGGATCGCCCAGCAGGTTGAAGACCCGGCCCAGGGTCTCCTTGCCCACGGGAACGCTCACCGGACCCCCGGTGTCCTGCACCGGCATGCCGCGCACCAGTCCCTCGGTCGAGCCCAGTGCCACGCACCGCACCCGGTTGTCCCCGAGATGCTGCTGCACCTCGCCGGTCAGGTTGATCTTCACCCCCTTGACCTCGCCTTCCACCTTCAAGGCGTTGTAGATATTCGGCAGGTGCCCTTGGTCGAACTCAGCATCGAACGTCGAGCCGATCACCTGGGAAATGCCGCCGGTCGTTGTCGCTGTGGCCATCGATCGGGATCCTCGTAAATCACGCAAAGGACAGTCTCAGGACCATGATAACCGACGAGCCGATGCCTGTCAGCAGTCCGGCGGACCGGAGCCGCGAAAAAGAAAGTCCGCGGAGAAGGTCAGCGGGTGACCACGTTCGGGAGAACGTGGTTGGGATGGGGAACCTCCAGCCGCGCACGTCCCTGCGATCCCCTGGCCTGAAGATCGGGCTGAGGCCCGAGGGTGGAGGACCGTCGTCCCGTCCGAGTCAGGCACTGACTTGCGTGGTCAACCCGGGCACTGTCCGGCTTCGGTGGTCTTCGGCGAGAGATCTCCCAAAAAACACGCACCGGCCTCGTCTCAGCTTCCGCTCGCCGCGGTGCGGTCCTCAGGGGTTGAATCGGTCGGGGGTCAACGGGCCGCGTGTCAAGCGCGATAAGTTCTCACGCATCCGCTCGAGCTGGGGACGAGAGCTGGCGGTGTCTGCCAGGTTGTGCTGCTCCCGCGGATCCCCGCGCAGGTGGTAGAGCTCCTCGACCACTTCGCCCTCACGGCGGATGTAGCTCCAGCCGCCCTCCGTCAGCGCGGCCAGCGGCCAGGGCCGTCGGGACGAGACCGGCTTGCGGACCTGGAGCGTTTCATTGGGGACCAGCTCGGCCAGCGCGCTCGGCCCGGCCGCGGCGTCGCCCGGTGCGCGGGACGACGGGCGCCACGCCCGGGCCAGCGAGGCGCCGGGGAACGGGGAGCCGGCGCTCAACCCCGTGATGTCGACGAGGGTCGCGGCCAGGTCGCGGAGGCTGGCCGTCTCCGCCACGACCGGCTTGATCGGCGTCCCGGGCGGCGGGACGACCACCAGCGGGACGTGCAGCTCGGTCCGATACAAGCTCGACCCGTGGAGGAACACTCCGGCATGTTCCCCGAAGCTCTCGCCGTGGTCCGAGACGACCAGGACCCAGGTCGGATCGAGGGCCTTGCGGCGCTCGAGCTCGTCGAAAAGCCGGCCGAGTTGTTCATCAATCGCCGCGACGCAATCGTCATACGCGTTGAGGACGAACGCGAACTCCTGCGGCGAGACTCGGCTCTTGTCCAGGGTCCACCAGTCCTGGATCAGCCGGTACTCGCGCTCGTCGCTCGGCTTGACACCGAAGCGGTGGACCCGCCGGGGCGAGAGCTGGTAGGGGGTGTGGGCGTCGCAGTAATTCAGGAAGGCGAAGAACGGCCGCTCCGGTTGGGGGCGATGCGACCACCAATCGAGGAACTCCCGGTTGACCATCGCGGCCTCCTTGCGGTCGGTCTCGAACCGCTCCCGGATGCGCTGAACGCCCGCTCTGAGCCAGTCGAGGTCGAGGGCCTCGCCCAGACCGTTGCCGATCGTCTCCAGCCCGTCGAGGGACCGCTGGACCATCACCGCCATCTTGAACGGCGAAAGCTCGTGGAAGATGTAGTCGCGATAGACGGTGTAGCCGCGGCCCAGCCCCGAGTCGGCGGCGCAATACTGCGTGTTGGCGATGAAGCCCGCCGTGTCGTAGCCGTGCGCACGCAGGAACTCGGCCACCGTCGGTGCAGCCGCGTCCAGCGGGGTCCGCCAGCCGACCGACAGCTCGTGCGGCCATCGCCCGGTGAACATGCTCGCGTGGGAGGGTAGCGTCCACGAAGAGGCCGAGAGTGCCGCGTCGAACCGGCTGCCGCGCCGGGCCAGCTCCTCGATCGCGGGACTGGTCGGACGCTCGTAGCCATAGAGGGCCAGGTGTTCGGCGGCGACGGTGTCCATCACGATCAGGAGCACGTTGGGGGAATCCCGCGGGATCGGCCGCACCCGATCCCGTTCTTGCTGGGCCCGATCGACCGCCCAGGGAAGCGCCGCGAGGGCCGCCCATGTCCCGGCGAGGATCGGAGAGCTGAACAGGACGACCCGCCGGAACCTGGACCCGTACCGCTCCAGGATGGGGACCAGGCGGGCCGAAACGCCCACGGCCACGAGGAGCCAGGCCAGGCCGTAGACCTGCGGGAAGACAACCAGGAGCAGCGGCCACACGGTGAGGCCGCCGAGCATTCGCGTGACCGCCCAGCGACCACCCGCCGGCCGGAGGATCAGGACCAGGCATCCGACCAGCCCGGCGAGCAGCACGATCAGCACGTCGGTCAGGGGGACCAGCCAGATGAAATGGCGGCTCATGCCCAGCAGGTGATTCGTGTCGAAGAACCGCTTGCGCGCCACGACCGCCACGACCTCGAGCAGGCCCGCGACCGTCCCGCACCACGCCGCCAGGCCCAGGAGCGCGACGGGACCCAGCCGGCCCGGGCGTGGATTCGGACACCCCGGCTGGCTGGCGATCGCACCCCGGGATAATAATGAAGGAAGGCTCATCGGGAACGGGCTTCGCGAATCGGGGAAGCTCGCGAGGTCGCGGCTCGCAGGGAGACCGTCTCGGATCGATCCGACGGCCTGGACTTCATCATAGTGGCCGGCCCAGGGCTCGAGCAAGCGAAGGACCGGCACGGAAGGAACGCCAGATGGGGTGGCGCAGGGGCCGATGGGCGGCGGTCATCGGGCCGGCCATCGTCATCGGGGGGCTGGCCTGGTGCGGTGGGCGATGGTGGGACGTGCGGCGATACCGCAACGCCATGGCGCGGATCGACGAAGCCGTCCAGAAGGGCCGGTACGCCGCGGCCGCCCGCGACCTCACGGCCCTCCTGGACTGGCGGGCCGATTCCGATGAAGCCCTCTATCTGCTGGGCGTCTGCCAAAAGGCGCTCGGGCGGACGCGCGCGGCCGACGCCGCCTGGGCCCGGATTCCCCAGGGCGCTCCCTCCCGCTCCCGAGCGGTCACGGCGCGGATGGACCTGCTCATCGAGCAGGGGCGGCTGACCGATGCGGAACACCTCATCGAGCGCGAGGCGGAGGCCCGCGGAGCCGACGGGTCGGCGCTGCGGATGTTGCTCATCCCGGTCCTGGTCCTGGAAGGCCGGGACCAGCAAGCCGGCCGGCTGATCGAGTCGCGGTGGCGGATCCTGGACGCGAAGGGCGAAGGGGCGTCGGAGCAGGCCGTCAACCTGGCACGGCTGCACATCGAGCTGCGCTGGAATACCCCGCCGGCGGATGCGGTCCGTGCCTACCTCGACCAGGTCGGCCGGCTGGCTCCCGACGACGACCGGATCTGGCTGGGGCGAGCGAACCTGGCAATGCGCGTCGGCTCCCTTGAGGAGGCGGCACGATGGATCGACGCCTGTCTCCAGCGCCGCCCCGAGGATCCCGCCGTCTGGCAGGCGCGGCTGGACTGGGCGATGCGAACCAATCGGCTCGCCGAGGCGCGAACCGCCCTGAAGCACCTCCCCGGCTGGACGGCCAGTCCGGCGGAGCTCTACCGCCTGACGGCCTGGTTGGCAGGCGCGTGCGGCGACATCGACAGCCAGCGGCGCGCACTGGCCTCACTCATCCTGGAGGCCCCCGAAGATTTCGACGCCCTGGAACGCTTCGAGACGTTGGCGCAGGGGAAAACGGCGACGACGGCCGACGACGAGCTGCGGCGCCGGAAGGCGGAGATCGGCAATGCCGATGCCCGATACCGCCAGCTCTATCGGCGCAATCAGCCGGCGCGCGATGCCGAGGAGATGGCCGGCCTGGCCGATCGGCTGGGCCAGCGTTTCGAAGCGATCGTCTTCCTCACCGCCGCCCTGGCCGACGAGCCGGACCGCGCCGACCTGCGCGCGGCCCTCCATCGCCTCAAGACGGCCACCCAGGCGCCGGCCGAACCCGGCCGAAGCTTGTTCGACCGACTCCCGGCCGATTGCGGCGAGTAGGGACCGTCGTGGGGACCCGCATCGGTCCCCCTGAGCCGGCCCTGGGCCTCACCTGTCGTTCTTGGGGCCGTCGGGGTTGGCAAGAACGGAGGCCTTCGGAATGTTCACGCCCCCCTTGCCCTTGGCCGGTGAACCGGCGACCGGGGCCGCCGGGGCCGCCGGGGCGGGCGCACCCGTGGTCCCGCCACCGCCCCCGCCCCCGCTGTCGCAGCCGATGGTCTGGATCGAGAACAGGCTCACGAGAAGCCCGAGGACAAGTCGCTTCATCAGGATTCCTCACAGTCGGACCCGGGGGAGAACCACAGCGGGATGAGACGCTCGGCCGTGCCCGCGCCGAGAGCACGGCCGAGCGACCTGCGCAGTCTCAGAGTCTGTCCCGGAAGGGTTGGAAATCGCTGTCGTAGGGTGGGTGAAACCCACCGATCATCAAGGCTGCCAAGGTCTTCCGTTGGTGAGTTGCACCCACCCTACAACTGTCAGACCCGGCTTCTGAGACAGACTCTCAATACTGATCCGAGCTGACGACCTCGCCGAGGCTGCGGCTGCCCAGGGCCCACCACGTGTTCGGCGCGACCGAGCTCTTGATGAAGTGGACCGAGCCATCCGCGAAGCCCACGTTCACACCGCCGGGGTGGTTGCTGCCGGGCGGGGCGCTGCCCAGCGGGGTGACGTAATACCCCACCAGGGGCGACCCGGCATGGTCCTGGGGATCGGCGGTGTTGGTGCAGTTGATCTGGTTGGGCGTGCCGAAGTGGTTGTACGACTGCCACATCAACCACTCTGGAAAGCCGCTGAGCCACTGCTCGGCACTGCCGCAAAACCGGATGAACGTGGACGCGCTGGCGCACGACTGATACATCTGCAAGGCGGCGACCGGGCCCCCGCCCTGGGCCGCTCCAATCGGGCTGTGGATCGAGCAACGGTTCAAATTCGCCATGCCCAGGGCCGCGACCGTGCCGGGATATGGGGAGTGGATCCCCAGCAACCGCTCGCTGACCAGGCCGGTGTTGGAGGTCCCGTCGGTGATCGAGGCGATGCGCACGGGCGCCCACGTCACCGACCCGTAGATGTTTGGGCCGGCCGCGAGGGTAAGGGGGTTGTACGCCGACCCGATATAGGCATTATTGGCGGGGATGATCGTCCCGCTCATCATCGAGATCGGCCCGGGGCCGCCGTAATTGCCCACGTAGTTGGACATCCCATAAAACACACCGGGGAGGGCGAGGAAGGGGTACTGGCCCTGCCCAGCCCGGCTTTCGGACGGGCACTGCAAGATGGCGATGTTCATGAGGCCCACCGTGGAGTTCGCCCACCCACCGTAAGAATGGGACGAGATCATGTCCACGTTGAAGTTGAGGGCGTTGTATTGCGGCACGGCCTCTGTGAACTGAAGGATACCTGGGATCCAGCTCGGGGTCGACGAATTACTGCCCGGTTGAGCAGACATGTTCTGGGACTGCATCGGGAAGCACGTGTTGCTGCTCTCGTAGTTCATGATGCCCAGGGCCAGTTGTTTGATGTTGTTGGTGCACTGGGCGCGCCGCGCCGCCTCGCGGGCCGACTGCACCGCCGGCAAGAGCAGGGCAATCAACACGGCGATGATGGCGATGACGACCAGCAGCTCGATCAGCGTGAACGCACGTCGAGGCCTTCGAACGGAAGACTGGTGGAAAACAACCATGCGGAGCTCCTCCTGAGAGCGAATTGGGATGGATGAGACCGGCAAGCCGGCCGGTAAAACGGGTCTTCAGGCCGGAACCGTCGAACGCTCCTGGCGGCGATCAAGGAAGTCCGTCCAGCGTGCAGAGGCGGGGGGTTGCTCTCAGAACGCATTCTGTCCGGTGGCCAGCAAGGACGTGCGCGGAGGAGGCGAGGCGTCGGTGAGGCCGATCCAAACGAATCACTTGATTCTAGAACCCTTGGCAAGCCCCCACGATCCGCGTGGTTCGCCATCAGGCAAAGATGAACTCGCCAGAAAAAGCAATCCAGTCAAGACTTGTGGCATTATACCAAGATGGGCGTACTGATTGCAAGCCCCCGCGCGCGTGACGCGATGCGAATGCGACATGAGGGTGGAAACGAACCCTGCGAGCCGGACATCGGACGGGGCCGGCTTCCCGACCGTCTCATTGCAGGGCGGCCGCGGCGCCGACGATGTCGGCGAGCTCGCGCGTGATCTGGCTCTGACGGGCGCGGTTGTACTGGCGAGTGAGCGACTTGACGAGTTCATCGGCGTTCTTGGTGGCCCCGCCCATGGCCACCATGCGGGCGATCTGCTCGCTCACGGCGGCGTCGAGGAAGCACTTGAACAGCCGGACCTTGAACGAGACCGGCACGATCTCCTCGAGGATGCTCTGGGGGTCGGGGAGGAATTCATAGGGGACCGGCTCCCCCTTCGTGGGCGGAGGGGCCGCGGCCGTGGTGGCCGGCGGGGATTGGCGGACCGAGGCGGTGGCCTGGCCGAGATCGGCCGTGGTGATCGGCAGCAGCGTCTGCACCGTGGCGACCTGCCGCGCCGTCGAGACGAACTGCGTGTACGCCACGTCGAAGCGGTCGATCGAGCCTTGTACGTACATCTTGATATATTTGTCGGCCAGGGCCTCGACCTCCTCGTACTGGGGACGGTCCTCGAACTGGGTGTAGGTGGCGTCGGCGGGGGTCCGGCGGAAGCGGAAGTAGTTGATCCCGCGCTTTCCGGCGACCTCCAGGGACGTCTCGGTCCCGGCGGTCTGGTTGTCCTGGAGCCGGCCCACGGCGGCCCTCAGGACGTTGCCGTTGTAAGCCCCGGCCAGCCCGCGATTGCTCGTCAAGACCAGGAGCAAGGCGCGCCGCACCGGTTCCCGGCGGACCAACAGTGGATGCGTGACCTCCTGCGAGGTCTCGCCCAGGTCGGCGACCAGCTCGGCGATCTTGCGCGTGAACGCCTCGGCCTCGGTCGCCCGGTTCAACGCCTTGCGAAACCGATTGGTCGCGATCAACTCCATCGTCCGCGTGATCTTGCGGATGTTCTCGATCGACTTGCGGCGCTTGATGATCGCTCGGGCCTTGGCCATGGGCTCTCTCTCCCATCGATCGAAGAGTCGCCGGACGGAGCCGGCTCCTACCGGGGCCGAAAGCGGCCGACTTCGTGTCGGAGGCGGCTCCGTCCACCGATCCCCGCGTTCCCCCTCGCGGGGACGTCGTTAGCCACCCCGCTGGGACTTGAACTCGGTAATCGCCGCGCGGAGGTCGGCCTCGATCTTCTCGGTCATCTTCTTCTCGCGCTCGAGCGAAGCCCGGATCTCGGGCTTCCGCTCCCGGATGAAGTTGAGGAAGTCGGACTCCCACCTGGACACCGCGCGGATGGGGACATCATCCAGGTAGCCCTCGATGCCGGCGAAGAGGCTCATGACCTGGTCGACGGCGGCCATCGGCTGATACTGGGGCTGCTTGAGCAGCTCGACCATGCGGTAGCCGCGGTCGAGCTGCCGCTGGGTGGCCTTGTCCAGCTCGGTCCCGAGCTGGGCAAACGCCTCGAGCTCGCGGAAGGCCGCCAGGTCGAGCCGGAGGCCGCCGGCCACCTTCTTCATGGCGGGGATCTGGGCCTTGCCGCCGACGCGCGAGACGCTGATCCCCACGTCGATCGCCGGCCGGACGCCCGCGAAGAACAGGTCGGGGACCAGGTAGATCTGCCCATCGGTGATCGAGATCACATTGGTCGGAATATAGGCCGAGACTTCGCCTTCCAGGGTCTCGATGATCGGCAGCGCGGTCAGCGAGCCCCCCGAGAGGGTCGTCTTGACGACCTTGTGCCCCTGGGGATAGTGCTCCTGGAGGGCGTGCTTGGCCTCCTCGAGGCCGGGTACGCCGATGTAGACCTTCTGGTCGACCCCCATGTCCTCGGTGACGTTGTCCGTCGGGGCATTCTCGGGCAGGATCACATACCGATTGGCCAGCTTGGCCGAGCGTTCCAGCAGGCGCGAGTGGGCGTAGAAGATGTCGCCGGGGAAGGCCTCGCGGCCCGGCGGCCGGCGGAGCAAGAGCGAGACCTCGCGATAGGCCACGGCCTGCTTGGACAGGTCGTCGTAGATCACCAGGGTCGGCTTGCCTTGCTGGTACATGAAGTACTCCGCCATGGCGCAGCCGGCATAGGGGGCGATGTAGGCCATCGGGGCCGGGTCGCTGGCGCCGGCGGCGACGACGATCGTATAGTCCAGGGCACCGTGCTTGCGCAGGATGTCGACCAGCCCGGCGGTGGTCGACTCCTTCTGCGCGATCGCCACGTAGATGCAGATGACGCCGGTGCCCTTCTGGTTGAGGATCGCGTCGATGGCGATGGCCGTCTTGCCGGTCTTGCGGTCGCCGATGATCAGCTCGCGCTGGCCGCGGCCGATCGGGGTCATGGCATCGATCGATTTGATCCCGGTTTGCAGCGGCTCGTCGACCGGCTGCCGCTCGGCGATGCCGGGGGCCGGCGATTCAATCGGCCAGCTCCGGTCGGTGACGACCGGGCCCTGTTCGTCGATCGGCTCACCCAACGCGTTGACCACCCGACCGATCAGCGCCTCGCCGACCGGCACGCGGAGCAGCTCGCCGGTGGCGGTGACCGTGTCCCCTTCCTCGATCTTGGTGTAGTCGCCCAGGATCATCACGCCGACCGAGGATTCCTCGAGGTTCAGCGCGATGCCCTTGACGTCGTTTTCGAAGGCCACCATCTCCCCGGCCATCAGCCCGGAGAGGCCGTAGACCCGCGCGATGCCGTCTCCCACCTCGAGGACAGTCCCCACCTCGCTCCGCGTCACCTCGGGGGAAAACTGCTCGATCTCACGCTGGATCACTGAACTGATCTCGTCGGCTCTGAATTTCATGCGTCTTTCCTTCGATCAGGCGTTGGCGAAGCTGGGCGAGTCGGTTCTTCACCGACGCATCGTAAAGCTGATCGCCGACCTGGACGACCAGGCCCCCAATCAAGTCGGCATCGGTCGAGACCGTGACGATGGGCGTGCCGTCGACCAGGCGGGTCAGCCGCTGCTGGAGGGAATCCAACTGGGCCGCGTCGAGCGGGACCGCCGAGCGGACCCGGACCGGAATCCGCCGGTTCCTCCGGTCCCAGAGGGCCCGGGCTTCCCGCAGGACCGCCCCCAGGATCTTGAGCCGGCCGTGGCGGTTGAGGACTCGGAGGAACCGCAGCACCAGCCCGGAGGCACGGCCCTCGAAGATCTCGCGGAGCATCCGATCCTTCTCGGCCGACTGGACCCGGGCCGAGGCCAGGATCTCGGCGAAGCGCGGGAACCGCTTCAGGACGTCCTCCTCGATCGCGGCGAGCTCGACCAGCGCCGCATCGACTCCCCCCTCGTTCTGGGCCGCGTCGACCAGCGCCTCGGCATAACGACGCGCCAGGGCGATGGACTCGTCGACCACGAGCGTATCCTCGGCCGGGCCGGCGGTCTGAGCGGCGGTCATGCGTGCGACCCCCTGTGTCCGTTCACCCCGGGTGCGGCCGGGAGTTCCTGGATGGCCGCATCGAGCAACCGGCGATGGTCCTCGGCGCTGAGCTGCTTGGCCAGGACCCTGCCGGCGACCGTGACGGCCAGGTCGGCCGCCTGCTGCCAGATCTCGGCCAGAGCCTGGTCGCGTGCCATGGCGATCTCGCGCTGTGCCCGCTGGCGGGCGGCCTCGGCCTCGGTCTGGGCCTGCTTGACCATCTGGTCGGTCATCGCCTGCGCGTCCGCGCGCGCCTTGTCGAGCAGTGCCCGCACCTCCTCGGCGGCCTGCGCCATCTGCCGGCGATGCTCGGCCAGCAGGGCCTCACTCTCATTCCGCGCCCGTTCCGACTCGGTCAGCACGTGCTCCAGGTGCCGCTCGCGCTCGTGCAGCGCCGCCAGCAGCGGCTTCCAGGCGAACCGGCCCAGCACCAGCATCAGCAAGATGAAGACAACCAGGGTCCAGAAGACCAGGGCCGGCTCGAGTTTCAGCGGATTGACCGCCTCCGGCTCGGCGGCGTGTTCCCCACCGCCAGCCCGGGCTTCGCCATGCGCGCCACCGGCGGGCGGGTGCGCCTCCTGGGCCGCCGAGCGGCGATCCAGGGCCATCGTCGTCGCCAGCACCACGGCCACGACCCCAATCGGGAGAGAGAGCTTCGATCGACTCAGCATGGGAGATGGCTCGCGTCGTTTCCGCGTTCCCGGTCGCCAGCAGGACCGGTCGGGAACTGGCTACCGGAAACGATCCCGGGTTAGCGGCCGAAGAGAACCTGGAGGATGATGATCACCAGCGCGAAGAAGGTCACACCTTCGATGAGCGCCGCGGCGATGATCATGGCCGTCTGGATGTTTCCGGCGATCTCGGGCTGCCGGGCCATGCTCTCGACGGCACCCTTCGCCAGGCCACCGATGCCCAGCGCCGCGCCGATGATGACCAAGCCGGCGCCGATCGCCTTCAAGTCCGAGAACGGCTGGGGCTGGGTCTGGGCCTGGGCGAAGGCGGTGCCGTGGGCACAGAGCAGGAAGGCGCCGGCCAACACGATCGACTTGATCCACTTCATCGGATTCTGGACTCCTTGTGCTTGATCAGGCACTCACCGAGGACGATGCCTGCCCCACAACTCCCCCCCGGCCGCCGTCAAGTCAATGGGGATGGACGGCGGTCCCGATGAAGAGCGCGGACAAGAATGTAAAGATGTAAGCCTGCAGAAACGCGACAAACAACTCCAGGAGGCTCAGCGCGATCACGCCGGCGATGCTCACCGGCGCCACCAGGGCGAACGCGAACAGCGATGCGTAGGCCATCAGGACGAATCCCAGGATGACCGAGAGGACCACGTGGCCCGCGAACATGTTGGCGAAGAGCCGGACGGCCAGGACGACGTGGCGGATCAAGAGCCGGGCGACC
>Ga0070738_10007157_pt1 | contig 11311 bp, 10 predicted proteins | sample Coa_R2_2_FD_66446 | JGI IMG/M metagenome (GOLD analysis project Ga0070738, IMG submission 66446) | Surface soil microbial communities from Centralia Pennsylvania, which are recovering from an underground coalmine fire - Coalmine... | ecosystem: Environmental > Terrestrial > Soil > Unclassified ... | reverse complement strand
TGCGGTCACCCAGCCAGCGCTGCAGATTGCTGGACACGAGGAATTGCACCATCGCCTTCACGGCGTCATTATTCGGCTCGAAGACGAAGCGCAGGAGGCCAACCCCGAAGTCCGGAAGGTTGACGCGCTCGCCGGGATTGGTGAACAGGATCTGCACGATAAGATCGCGCAGATGGTCGCTGGCCGTGGTGGTAGATGGAATCTGACGGCTGCTCACGCTGTACGGAAAGTCGAGATAGCGCGGCGCGAGCGGATCGGTTTGCACCTGCCCCCGGATCTCCCACGGTCCGTTGATCGGATTCGTTGCCATGCTCAGAGCCCACTTCCTGCACTACATCGATAAGGAGACAATCATCCCGGCAAGATGTTCATCGCGCCATTGTTAACAGAGACACCTCCCGCCGTCAGCGTGACGCTGTTGCCCGTGACATCGCTGATGGAGATGCCGCTCTCATCCAGGGTGATGCTGTTGCCGGTGCGGTCGGTGATGGTAATGCCGGATCCGTCCATCGTCAGATTATTGCCGTTGCTATCGGTCATGGCGAGGCTACTGCCGTCGTCATCGAGCACAATCGTGTGGCCGCTCTTGGTCTTGAGCACCTTCTGGCCCGGTCCGGCGGACTCGGGGATGGCGCCGCCGGTATACCACGTGCCCGTCCAGATGGGGTAGCTGAGGTCGCCACCTTCAAACTCGATCCAGACACCGGCGCCCACATCCGGCATGAGAAAGAGCCCCTGCTGGTCGGCGCCGCCGTACGGGAAGGCCGGCAGCGCCCAACCGGTCTCGACGTCGCCGAGCAGGCGCGGCACGCGTGCCTTCAGGCGGCCAAGCCCGCTGGGATCATCGTTGTCCGTCACGTGGCCACGGTACTTGCCGTAGTGGCGGTTCTCGACGCGCTCGATCAGGCGAGCAAGGATGTCGTCGGTCGATGCGGCCATCTCCTACCCTCCCATCAGCGCGACGCCGCGCCCGCCCTGTTCGAAGTGCTCCGTGCCGTCGACATCGCGTGCGTTGCGCCGTGCCTCGAAGCTCTGCGTATACTCGCCGTCGGCGCGCACCTGATGGACGACACGCGTGACGTAGTAGCGCCCGCTGTATTGTTTGCCGGCGCCCTTCACAAGTACCAGGCGACGCGGACGCAGGATCGCCTGGTAGGCCTCGTTGTTGATCTCGCCCCCGGCCGTGATGAACCAGCTAGCCTCGTCGTAGACGGCACGGGCCAGGCTCTGCAATTCCGTGTTGATACTGGTGGGCGACCCGAGCACCAACATCTGGGCCGCCGCCTCGCGCGGCCGCACCAGGCGGCTCAGGGGAGTGCCGATGAGAGTCTGCGCATCGCTGGCGCCCAGCTTGGTCAGCGTCGTGCTGTTCACCTGTGCGACCTGAGCATCGTTAGTCCCGATGTCCATCTGCACAGATTTGACGGTCAAGGGACGCTGGCCGCTGATACGGGCGGTGAAGTTACGCAGATTGCTGCTGCCCCGGAACTGAATCGCCAGGTCGCGCTGCGTGGTGTCCTGCAGTCGCGGGGCGCGGAAGTAGGCGGCGGTCCGTCCGCTGTCGCCATCGGTCTCGAAGTAGAACTCGTAACCGTTGCGGGCGGCCAGGTCGCGCACGAACTGTATGTCGGTCCCTCGCTGAAGCACCGTCGTGACGTCCGCGTCATGGACGGTGGGCGTGTCGTCGGCCTGGATATCCAGGCCATAGGCGCCGACGATTTGCTGCGCGATCTGGCTATCCGATAGGCCGGGCCAGGCCACGATCTTCTCCTCCAGACTCATCAGAATACTTGGGTCCATGCCGCTCACGTCGATAGTGGTCTGGCCGGGCTCGCTGCCCAGGTTAAGGTTGACGGAGGTGATGTATCCGTCAAAGACGGGGTGAAACCCTTCGCGGTCGTCGCCATGTCCATTGTGAGCAGCGACGCCGATCTTGATGGAGACGTGGGTGAATAGTGCGAGCCGGTCGTCGTCCAGGAAGTCCCAGGTCCCGTCGCTGCGCAGCAGCGTGTTCAACTGAAGCTGAAAACGGCCGGCCGCGTCCGTGCTCTCCTCGACGGTCAGCTGCGCGACGCTCCCGTAGAAGTCATCGCCGGCCGCCTCCCGGTCGAAGATGATCTGGTAGGCTTTGGTCGTCACGGCGAGATCCGATCCGGCGGGATCAGCAGATGCCGACCCGGCTCGAGCAAATCCTCTGGGTCCATCTCATTGTTGGCATCGGCTATCAGCCAGAACTTCTCGGAATTTTGATAGTAGGTGAAGGCCAGGAGATCGAGCCGCTCACCCTCCGTGAAGGTGTGCCGGTAGCCGGCCGGCGTCCGCGGAATGAAACGCATCTTCAAGGCCGTCACCGTCTGGCCGCCGACCGTCACCTGGTACGTGCCCACTTTTTCGTAGCGGCTACCCTTGAAGATCATATGCCTATCCCATCTGCTTCAGGCTCTTGGCGACGATGTCGACGGCGAGGGTGTCTTTCGTCCCCGGCTCGGAGGCAAGATTGTCCGCGTGGAGGGCTGCCATCGTCTCCAGGGCATGTTGATACTGATAGTAGGCATCGCCGACAGCGGCGGCGTCTCTGGGGAATTGGCTCGGCGTGAGCACCTGCAGCGTGACGGTAACCTCGGCGCGCACCGGGTTGAGCTGCATGTCGTACTCCGTCTCGGTGATCTGCAGGCTGCTGATCGTGACCGGCAGCAGCCGGAAGCCGCCCCAGAAGAACAAGACGGTCGGCAGTCTGGCCGGCGGATTCGTGTACGGCTTCTTTGGGTCTCCGCTCATCGCGGCGAGGTTGACACGTAGCCCGCGGGGGATCATCATGAGTTCCAGCGCCGAGAGCGCGGGCAGAATGCCGTACTGCGCCGCCGTGGGCTGGCCGCCGGCCGCCAGTTGGTCGGTGGCGTCCAATCGCAGGCTGAAGCTGATCGACTCGCCGGGCGCAGCCGGCTGCTGGCGCGCGTCACGGCTGCCGGCGCCGTCGCTCGGACGTGACTGCTGCACAAGGGTGGGCGTGCGCGTCACCCGCTCGGGATTGAACTGAAAGACCACGATGTTAGGCTTGCTATTCTGCAGCTTTGCATCCGGGCTGAACAGAGCTCCCTTTAATGCCGGCACGGTGGCGCCCTCCTTCTATCGTTGCCAATCGCCAGGCTTTACTTCCGCAGTCTCAGCGCCAGCGCATCGAATAGGGCGCCGGCAATGACAGCCGCGGCCTGCTCATTACTCGTGCCGACGAGGTTCAGAGTGATGGGCGCGACACGCAGATCCTCCAGCACCGTCGCACCCCTCCTCCCTCTGGCATCCATCGGCTGTGTGTCGAGGCGGTCGGCCAGCAGATGGGCCGCCCGCTCGGCGATCGGCCGGATGCGGTGCTCCTGCCCGACGGCATCCGCGATGGACAGGTTCAGGCAGTCGATTTTGACCTCAATCATCAATGGTCCCTTCTAGTGGAGAATTCCGTAGCCAAACTACGTCCGCCACTGTACGAGTACCTATATCGCTATCCGTTTCTTGTACGAACTGGAACTATATATGCTCGGCATAACACTGAGCCTGCCGGATGCGGTCCTTAGCGACGAGCGTCTACCCTTCGGCTGCCAATGGACCGGCACCCTCGTCATCTACGTCTGCTAGCCTGAAATCGTCGCCAGTACCCGAATTGTCGGTTGACCGGCCTGATGGCGTGATAGTAGGGGCAGGACACGCCGCTCCAACACACAGCGGCACTGCACCTGTCAGCTGACGAAGGCTGTCGAATGCTGCATTATCGAAGACTTTGATACAGCCACTTGTCACAGCTACCGCATGATTACCACCATGTATATAGAAGCCGCTCCGTGTCACAAAGCCGCCAGTCGGTTTCGCCACTTTAGCCGACCCTTCGATCTTGAGGCGTTTCTCGCCCCAGCAGTCCCTCGGCGTGAAGCATTTTCGCCCTGGATCGTCAGTGGTAGGGCAATCGACCGTGCAATAGTGGTTGGTCGGATCGCTGCATGGGGAGGGATCGTCGCTACTAATCTCTTGATATCCCGAGCTAATGCCGTTAGCCCCACAGATGCCATTTTGGAGCCGCGTTACGGTTGGGTGACTAATCTGCGGATGGAGGAGGTAATTCCCGGTAGGTATGGGGCCCTCACCTACCATATATTCCTGAGCGCCAGGGTTACCGGACACGGCGGAGGTGCTGAAGATCTCCTGCCCGCTCTGCACCACGCGCAACGTCCCACTGGAGCCGCCGCTGTACGCCACGAGATCACCTCTAGCGCGCTGAATACTGCCAGCGACGGTCGTCGAACGAATGGAAGCGGACTGGTTGGCCAGGACGTGACGCATTGCGCTTTCTGCTTCCCTCTCGCTTTCATGATCGGCAGGTACTATGGAGTGGGCCGCGACACTCGTTCCACTACCCGATTGCTGTACCACGTGGGCCAACTCATGGGCTAGAAGTCGCTGCCCCGAGATGGCTCTTGGCACGTAGTGGCCCTCTCCGAACACCACGTCTCGGCCAACTGTATATGCCAACGCATTCACCGCCCTGGCCGATTCAGCCGCCCGTGTATCACTGTGTACCCGTACCTGACTGAAGTCGTGCCCGAAGCGCGGCTCCATGAAGGCGCGGGTGGCCGCATCCAGGGGCTGGCCGGGTGAGCGCAGTACCTCACGCACGATTGGAGGTACTACGGCGGAGGAGGTGGTGGCACGGCGTTGCAACCCCAGGCGTCTAGCCTTGCAGCCTGCGCACTCGCCGTCGGGGCCGGGCGTGCCACCGCAGGCGCACCTACGCTGTAGAAGACCGATGGGCGCGGGCCTAACAGTTGCCTTCGGCATGAGCACCGCTTTCGGTTGCACGTTCGCTCTGGCATTCGACAAAGTCATACCTAGCCTCCTTCCTGCAGCCGGCACTTCTATGAAACTCGGCCGCAAATTGTTTCATCTACTCATCTTGAGGTCGCCAGGCCTTGACGCTGAAGTCCAGGGTGAATATAAGCGCCCGATTCCCCCTAGCCGACACGTTCTCACAGCCTTCCCATTACGGTTGCCCAGTATCGGCCCTTGTGAAAGTCGGCAGGGCTGAGAAACGGTCCATCTAGGCGGGCCGCACCCGGCCCAGGCCCTGCCGCAAAATCAAGGCCATTATAGTAGTTGCACCTGCCTGTTAATGGGTCCAATGCCGGAGGAGCAGTACACGAAGGGCGAACCGATGCTGTCGTCGTCTCAATCTGAGATCCCTTGCGCAAATAGGTCGCGGCGAAGTCTTTGCCCCACGTTGTGGAGGTGCAGCCGACCGATCGGGCTGTCGCCTTGCGTGTGAAAAAGCAACGACGAGGAAGGAATCCCAACCGCGCCTGTCCGAAAGTTGGAGGATCGTCTTCTGGGTTGTAAGTCGACGGTGTGAACTCTGCGGTGTCACCCCACATCATATTCCCGCCCGCGTGTCCAAAAATGACGAAGTCACCAATAGGTGTCCTTCCGGCGTTTGCTTGTGTTTCAATGTCTACATCAACATCCGCACTTGATCGGCCATGATAGAATTGTTCAGCGATGCGGGCATTGTTTGTGCCCTCGGCAAACAAATGAATACTCACAGATGGCCCATCTGTTGCTGTGAGATTGGATATGTCGAACTTATCACCTACCTGTACAAAGCGTTCGTAACGATCATTGTACTTGTCTGAGCCTGGGGTAGTGAACGTGCGCATGCTTACGGGCTGGATGCATTTCCAGTCGTTGAAGTGGGCCCCAACTTCCAGTGCCAGACTTCCGAGTAAGTCGCCCTCACGATCAGCCGTGGCCGTATCACCCGAGATTGCCCATCGACGTAGAGCAGGTTGCGCATCTTGCGCGATGCGTGAGCTATCTATTGTCGGCTGGTCACCGGCTGTGGCTGGTGCTATCAGATCACTCACTTGCTGAGCTTCCATCTCATAACGGCTACTTGGAAGACCGAGAGATGGATCCTTGGGGGGCATGCTGAACGCGCCCTGTTGAATCACATGAGCCAATTCGTGCGCCACCATCCTTCGGCCATCTGCTGTGCCCGGCCTATGCTGCCCCGCCCCGAACACCACATGCTGACCCACCGCGTAAGCTAAAGCATTTACTGCTGCCGCCGATTCGGCAGCCCGCGCATCGATATGCACGCGCACCTTGCTGAAGTCATGGCCGAAGCGCGGCTCCATGAAGGCGCGAGTAGCCATATCCAGGGGTTGGCCAGATGATCGCAATACCTCGTGGACGATGGGCGGAGCCTCCGCGGGCGAGTTGGAGCTGTCGGCGCGACGCTGCAACGCCAGGCGTTTGGCCTTGCAGGCCGCACACTCACCGTCCGGGCCCGGTGTGCCGCCACAGGCGCACGTCCGCTGAAGCAACCCGGTCCGCGCAGGGGTGAAGGTTGCCGCCGCATGCACCGCCTCAGGCCGCGCCTGCTCTCTTGTGCCTGCCGCGATCATGCCCAGCCTCCGATCTCGGCCTCACTCAGCGGTTTCTCGATCTTGGCACATTCAGCTCGGGCCGCGCGCAGCAGGTGAATCATGCCTACCGGTTCTTTGGCTGTCGCCGCCAGAAAGGCGGCGTTGAGCGCGATGTTGCGGATGTTGCCGCCGGTCACGTTGAGCCTGGCCAGCTTGTCTATGTTTAGGTCTTTGGTCGGCGTGCCAGACGGGTAGATGCGACGCCAGATCTCGGCGCGTTGTATGGCATCTGGGAAGGGGAAATTGACGACGAAGCGGATACGCCGCATGAAGGCCGGGTCGAGCGCGCCTTTCATGTTCGTGGCCAGCACGGCAAGGCCGCGATACGACTCCATGCGCTGTAAGAGATAGTTGATCTCCACATTGGCGTAGCGATCGTGGCTGTCCTTCACCTCGCTGCGCTTGCCGAAGAGCGCGTCGGCCTCGTCGAAAAAGAGGATCGCCCCACCATCCTCGGCGGCATCGAAAACGCGCCTCAGGTTCTTCTCCGTCTCGCCGATATATTTGCTGACCACGTTGGACAGGTCGATGCGGTAGAGATCGAGATGCAAGGCATTGGCCAGGACTTCAGCGGCCATGGTCTTGCCCGTGCCGCTGGCGCCCGCGAAGAGCGAGCTGATGCCCAGGCCGCGGTTGCTCACCGCCCCGAAGCCCCATGTTTCATAGACGGTTGCCCGATGTTGCACCTGCGCGGCGACGTCTTCGAGTAAGCGCCGCTCGGCGTCCGGTAGCACCAGGTCGTCCCACGTTGCCAAGGGCACGAGGCGCTGAGCCAGGTCTTCGAGGCGCGGGCGCGCCTGAGAGCGCGCCGCATTCCACAGGCGCTCCACCAGATCTCCGCCCTCTATGTGCGAGTCCAGCGCCTCACGCACCGAGGCGCGGATGGCCGGCAAACCGAGGTTGAATTGTGACACCAGATCGTCGATGTGCCCATTCACGCCGACACCTGCCCGCGCCAATTGACCCTGCCACGCGGCGCGTTGCTCCGCCGCGCTGGGTGGATTCAGGTCGAACATGGCCGTGGCACGCCTCAACGGCCGCCAGCGATCGCGGGTGCCCAGCACAATGGGGCTGTTCACGCGCTCGAGTAGTTTTGTGATCGTGACAGTAGAACGTCCATCGGACGGGTCCGCCACATCAGCCTCGACGTAGAGCGCGCTGGAGGTGAGCACGGCCTCGCGCTCCCACATGCGCGCCAGGCCCTCCATTTCCGCGCCGTTGGCAGGGATAGCGTCGCCGGCCAATGCGCATAGGTGCAACCCCGCCGCGGCGCAGCCGGCGGCCACCACGGCGCGACGGCTCGCCTCATCGATCCCGCTAACCTGGATGAGCGGTGGACGCTGATCGGCCGCGGCCAGCGCTGCCGCGATACGCTCGGCGAGGGTTTGATGCGATGGCGCGAGGTCGTTCTCAACCGGTACCGGCTCGACCAGACCGGCCAATCGCTCGTCGAGATACTGGATGCCGGTCAGGTAATGCAGGATGCGTTCGTCGATGTGCAGCGGACTGACCGTTAGCGGCGTCGCCGGCGCCGTGACGACATCGATGAGGCGCCAGCGGCGCAGCGCTGCATCCGGGGTTATCGCGGGCCAATATGGCTCGTCGAACGCGGCAAGAGCGAGGCTGAACGTCGGGTAGGTGCGGGTCGGATCTCCCTGGGCCGCGGCGCAAAGACCGGCAAACGACGCGTCCAGCTCTATGCCGGCGCAGAGCAACAAGATAGCTCTCTCGAACGTTGACAGCCTGAAGATCGCGCGCAGCCTCTCCAGGGCCGGCGGCGACATTGCGCCCACGGCATCGTCGTCGCGCCGGTCTTCGGCCGGAGGTAGAGCATTGGCAGCCGCGTCCGCACCACCGACTCGCGCGATGTGGCGCTCCAAAGCGGTACGCACCTCGGTGAGTGCTTCCAGCAGGTGACGCTGATTGGCCTCCGCCCAGTTGATCTGATTGCCGTCGCTCGTCGTTACCATGCCGAATCCTATACCGCGAGAGAGACCGTGCGTGAGGTCTGACCGTCCACGATGACATAGACCCTGTGTAGGCCTGCGTCCAGGGCACGGGAGATCGTGACATTCCATTGGGTCGGGTCGGTGGGGAGCGGCGTGACCTGGTAGACCTGCCCATCTACGACCAGTCGCGCATCGAGCGGCGACGCCCCTGCCGGCCGCGGCACCATACCGGTGAGCCGCTTGCCTCGAATCGTGGCCTGGGTCGTCCCGGCTGGAGCGTTCACGACCAGGGTACTCTGCGCTCCATCCAGGAATGGTATGACCTCGATCGTGCGGGCGTTGGAGACACCGGAGTCCGGCAGAACGACCCGCACATTGTAGACGCCGTTACCGAGGCCGGTGGGGATCGTGACGGTTGCCTGCGTGTCGCTTATCTTTTGCGAGAACGGGACGGGCTGCAGCGCCGGCGGTGGGTTGGGCACCGGCGGATACGCCAACGGCCCTTCGAACCGCACCGTCTGGGCAGCGGCAAGGCCACTGCCCTCCAAAGTCAGGGTCATGTCGAGTTGTTCACCTGTCTGTGGATCAGTGTTGCCGGCATCCAGCGCGGTGCGCAGGGGCCTCACGCCGGACAGCCACGGGTTGATGGTGAATGGCAGCGGCAAGCTCGTGCGCCCGTTCGTGGTTACGCGCACGTCCACCTGCGGACCGGCGTCGAGGTCCAGGGGTAGGGTCATCGTCAGGGGCGGATTTGGCGGCAGTGGGGCGGGAGGCAGCGTAACGGTTACCGCCTTGCCGCCACAATGCACGATTGGCTCGCCCTGCAGAATGCGCGTCTTGCCGGGAAGCCCCTCGCCCGCGAATATGAGGCCGATGCCGTTGATTTGTACTTGCTTTGCCGTGACATTGCCGTTTGCGTCGATCGCCGCCAGCGGGCCGGCCGACGGATTCAAGGCGGTCAGGCGTGGTGGATCGAGGGTGACGACCGCTACGTCGGTTTGCCGCACGATGCCGCCGCCGACCGGCCCGACTGGGCTGGGCGTGAGCTCGACCAGCGACACATCGTAGGCGACCGACAGACGGTACGGCTGATTGATGGTGGCCCAGATGCGAGACATCTCCTCGAGGCTCACCGGCGCCAGGCACACCTTGATCTGCTCGTAGCTATCGCGCAGAGATTGCGACAACACCACGTCCGCGTCGAAACCCGGAATGTGGACGTTGTTCAGGACGGGATACTGGTGCAGCGTCAGCATCGCCGCCCCCAGCATCTGATGGGCGAAATCCCCGTTCGCGAGATCATTGCCCTGCGGCCTGGTGCCGAGCGGCGTCAGCAGGTAGAACAGTTCCAATCCCAGTGCCGGTTGGTCGGATGGTCGCGTTGATCGGTCGCCGGGCCACGGCCGATTCCGTGTAAACGGGCTCTCCAGGACCCGATACAAATAGAGGTTCACCCCCAACGGCTCCGTCCCATCGGGGTGGCTGGGTAGCTCTCCAGGCGGGGAGATGGACACCTGTGCGTTCGGATGGGTTGCGCTCAACTGGCTGAACAGCAATTGGCGCAGCGCCTGTGTCACGGAGTAGATGGCGTCGTCGCTCATGATCCATGCCGCCGTTCTGTCATGGCCGCAGCCTGAAGCGATCGAGATAGCGGTATTCCAGAACATTCCCGGCCATCGGCTTCGGTGGGGGGGGGAAAACGGGCGCCACGGGTGCGGGTGGTTGATGATGCACCTGCACGTCCACCCGTCCAATCGTGACTCTGGACTGCCGCTGGGCTATCCGGGCCGGATCGATCGGAGGCTGAGGATCGGAGTCGCGACGCCGCGCCGGCCGTGCCACGGCGAGGCCTGCGCGCAGGTCGTTTGGTTCCGCCGGTGCCGCGTCGCGGTGCCTTGGTGCATCTGGCGCAGGTAACTGCACGGGCTGCACGGGAGGTTCCCCGTGGGCGGGACCTGCCCGCAGGCTCTTCTTGTCGTCGCTGTTCTTCTCCAAGGATGTGGCCTGCACTGTCGCGTTTGTGATGCCAGAAAGATCAGCCGATGGCGAGGAGACAGCGGCGGCAGGGCTCGCTCCCAGAAGGTTCGTGCCCGCCACGACGTGCGTCCGGGGTTGAGGATCGGCGGTGGCGGCCTCATCCTCTCGTGATTCAGGACGCCTCGGGACGGGTGGACCAGCCACTTGCCCGGGCTCGGGCGCAGCGGTCGCCGGCGGTTGGGGGGCGGATGGTCGGGATGGCCTGTCTGGCACGCCGGTGTCCGGAGAGAGCGCAGCCACGGCCGCCGGAGGGGCAACGATCATCCGATCCTGTACCCGGTTCTCACTCAAGGCGCCTTGCGGCTTCCCGCCGAGAGGAGGGGGCGTGGCGGTGTTGCCCGGTGCGAGGCTCGCCGGTTCCGGCGCCGGCCCCACGTTAGCGGCGGTTGTCCCCTCAGGCTCCGGTCCGGTGTTGGGTGATGGCGCATACATCGATCGCAGCGCGCGCGGAACGCGCACGATAGCCGCGCCGCTCTCACGAGGCACCGTGTGGGTTCGCAGCACCCCCGTGGGTGTTGCGACCGCCTCCTCTTGTGGCGCACTGTCATTCCGCGCTGGCGCAACCGTTTCTTCCGGCTCCTCATGTTGTTGCTGCACAGGCGCCACCTCGGGGTGGCTCTCGGTCGAGCGCCTTTCCTGCGGCGCATGGACGCCGGTGGAAGGAGCTATAGCGGACGCTGCTGGCTGGACAGGGACTACGTCCTGTGGCTCGGATTCCACTGCGTCTGGAAATGCATCCGGCACATAGGTACGCGGCGAGGAGGGGCGTGTCTCTTCTGGCACGACATGGGAAGAGCGAGGCGCGCCGGGTGAGGGCGACGATGGCATGGTGCCACCATCACCCATCATCGCGTCGGA
>Ga0070738_10007156_pt1 | contig 11311 bp, 10 predicted proteins | sample Coa_R2_2_FD_66446 | JGI IMG/M metagenome (GOLD analysis project Ga0070738, IMG submission 66446) | Surface soil microbial communities from Centralia Pennsylvania, which are recovering from an underground coalmine fire - Coalmine... | ecosystem: Environmental > Terrestrial > Soil > Unclassified ... | reverse complement strand
CTCCATAGGTAACAAATCCCATGCGCCACCTGGCATTTCAGCGTCTAAATCATCTAATAAGGGACTAGAAGGCGTTGAAAAAGCCATCCCGCCGCGTTTATACCACAAGCTAGGGACAGCATTAAAATTATCAGAACCTGCTTTAAGTAGCTGGGCTAACGGCCAAATCGTTTGTGGTCCCTCTTGGCTGCAAACGAAATCTACATCTTCTTCCTTTAATGTTCTAGCAGGGAGTGCAGCAGGATGGGTACCCGTCATCAGAATTCGATAATGAGGATTTAATTGTTTGAGTGCAGTACAAGTTTCGCCCGCAGCGGTCATATTTTGTGTAGAAGCCGAGGGTTGAAATCCGTATACCACCATGACAATGAGCGTCGGATTGTAATTTTCATAAATAAATTTAGCCACCATTTCTGGGCTCATATTCAGCGCTGGTGCATCGACAATGCCAACCGTACCACCTTTTAAGCGAATATAAGTAGCAAAAACAGCTGCAAGAGAGGGAGGCTCTATGGCAGAGAACTGATGACTCAATTCTTGATAAACAGAAGATGGAGACCCGGGATTAACTAATAATACATCAACATCCTGTATACTCATTTCATTTATTCCTCAAACGTTTCTACGATAAATAGTAAAGGGATATAACAGTAACGAATAGTCCCTTAATTTATAGGTTCTTTATACTACCAAAAGAGATAAGCGAATACAATAAAGCTAAGACTCTCCTAAATGAAAAAATTTTATTACTAATGTAATTGACTTTATTATTCGTCTGGTTAAAAATTCAGAGGTTTATTTTCTAGGGAAGAACAGGATGAATTTCATCAAGGAAGAAATGCATAAAACCCAAGCCATTATTCTTCGCATGTTAGATGATCTCCAACTCCAAAACGAGGTCCAAAAAATTGCAGAAAGATGTATTCAAGCACTGCAACTAGGCAATAAAATTCTTTTTGCTGGAAATGGTGGAAGCGCAGCCGATTCACAACACTTGGCTGCTGAACTGGTTAGTCGCCTTCGATATAATCGTCCTGGCTTAGCAGCAATTGCATTAACCACAGATACGTCCGCATTAACAGCCATTGGTAATGATTATTCCTTTCAGGATTTGTTTGCTCGGCAAATAGAGGCCATAGGACGACCAGGAGATGTCTTGATTGCAATTTCGACCTCCGGAAAATCACCTAATATTTTAAAGGCGTTGGAAACAGCACGGGCGAGAAAAATGTCTACTATTGGATTTACTGGGAAATTCTCTTCCTTCTTTTCAGAGCGATGCGATTTAATTTTAAATATTCCTTCCATGGAAACTCCTAAAATTCAGGAATGCCATATTATGATGGGGCATATTATTTGCGCTTTGATTGAAGAAGAGATATTTGGATCTCAATACAATCCCGACAAAATAACAGCGGTAAGCGGGATAGAGATATAATTAGCAAGCAAAATAGTACATAATGGAAAAGGATATGATAATGGATGAGAAATATAAGATTTTAGTAACAGGCGGTGCAGGATACATTGGTTCAACGTTAGTTCCCGAATTATTGAACTTAGGTCATCATGTTACGGTATTAGATAATTTTATGTACAAACAAAATAGCTTAGCACATGTTTGTCATCATAAAAATTTTAATATTGTGAAAGGAGATATTCGTCTTAAAGATACCATGCAATCTTTAATGAAAGATGCCGATATCATTATCCCCCTGGCTGCTTTAGTAGGCGCTCCTTTGTGTAAACAAGATCCTATGACCGCCACCTCGGTTAATCATGATGCTATTTTAATGATGCTCAAATTGGCGAGTAAAGAACAGAAAATCTATATGCCAACAACAAATAGCGCCTATGGTTCAGGAGATAAAAATAATTTCTGTACAGAAGAATCGCCTCTCAATCCCATTTCACAATACGCAGAAGAGAAGGTGAAAGTAGAAAAAGCATTAATGGAACATCCTAATGCAGTCAGTTTACGATTGGCTACAGTTTTTGGTATGTCCCCACGCATGCGTACGGATTTATTAGTCAATGATTTCACTTATCGGGCTTTGCATGATAAATATGTATTAATATTTGAAGGTCATTTCAAGAGAAACTATGTTCATGTCCGTGATATTGCACGTGCCTTCATTCATCTCATTAATCATCATGATAGAATGAAAGGCCAAATTTATAATGTGGGCCTTTCCGACGCCAATTTATCTAAAAAAGAGCTTTGTGAAAAAATCAAAAAATTCATCCCTGATTTTAGTTATGTAGAAGCAGCAGTAGGGAAAGATCCTGATCAGCGGAATTACATTGTTAATAATGAAAAAATAGAAAAAACGGGTTTTAAACCTCTTTTTTCCATTGAACATGGTATTCAGGAGTTATTAAAAGGTTATACCATGATAAAAAATAATATGTATGGTAATGTGTGATTTGAATAAAACTGCTTAATTTAGGGAGTAATTAAGGGATGATTATTAGCCAAACGCCTTTTAGGATTTCTTTTTTTGGTGGCGGAACGGACTATCATACATGGTATCAAAAATATGGTGCTGCCGTTTTATCAGCCACGATTAATTATTATTGTACTATCGAAGGCCGTATTTTACCTCCCTTCTTTAGTCATAAATCACGTATTGTTTATTCCAAAATTGAAGAAGTTAGTGATCATAAAGATATTCAGCATCCTGCGGTGAGAGCGGTATTAGATTATCTACAAATTAATCATGGTATTGAAATCAATCATCAGGGGGATTTACCTGCTCGATCAGGGCTAGGCTCAAGTTCGGCCTTTACTGTAGGATTATTAAATACGCTTTATGCTTTAAGAGGAATGATATCGAGTAAACGAGAACTAGCCTGTGAAGCCATTCATATCGAACGGGATATTTTAAAAGAAAATATTGGGGTTCAGGATCAAATTGCGACGGCTTATGGTGGTTTAAACAAAATTATCATTCAACCTGATGGTGATTTTGAAGTTACTCCTGTGGTTTTATCTCCTACCCGTCTTCAGGAATTACGTGATCATCTATTACTATTTTTTACTGGCGTGTCACGTATAGCATCCACGATCGCGGGTGAAAAAATTAAATCTATTCCGCAGAAAACCCAGGAATTGCACCAAATGCGAGAGATGGTGGATATTGCTGAGAGAATTCTTTATTCAGGCACGGACATCGTGAAGTTTGGTGAACTATTACACGAAACCTGGATGCTGAAACGGCAAATTAGTGATAAAGTTTCTCCCGCTTTTATCGACGAAATTTATACAAAAGCCCGTGCTGCAGGGGCAATCGGCGGAAAAATACTGGGAGCAGGCGGTGGCGGTTTTATGTTGTTTTTTGTGAAGCCGGAAGATAAACCCAAAGTGTGTGAAGCCCTACGACACTTACTATTAGTGCCTTTTAATTTTGAATCAAGTGGTTCACGCATTATTTTTTATGATCATCAACAATACAGTCAAATGGCAATGACTCGTCGTGATTATTTTCATTTATTGGATAAGCATATAGAAGAATTACAACCATTCAATCGTCAACGTCTAAACCGATTGTTAGCGGTAGAGAATTAAAAAGGATTCAATCAATATGGCTGTGGAAATCCCTGTTCACTTCAAAGAAATTAATCTGCTTTCTGTTGTGTTTTCATTTCGCAATGAAGCTGATAGCTTGCCAGAGTTAATACGCCGCGTAAGAAACGTGCTTAACTCTGAAATTAAGCAGCACCATATTCATTCATATGAACTCATCTTTGTAGATGATTCTTCAACAGATAACTCTTGGGATATTATTCAATCAGCAGCGCTTGATCATAATGATATTAAAATTATTCGCACCTCAAGACGGTTTGGGCCTTCACCCTCACCTTGTGTATTGGCTGGAATGGAACATGCTAGCGGTGATGTGCTTGTTTATATGGATGCGGATTTGCAAGACCCCCCAGAACTGATACCTGAATTAATACAGGCTTGGCGTTCTGATCCGGAAGTAGAGGTTGTTCATACCGTACGGCGATCCCGTAAAGGTGAATCTAAACTAAAACTCATGATTACCAAACTGGGGTATCAAATCTTGCATAAAGTTACTCATTTCAAATTACCTAAGGAAGCGGGTGACTTTAAGCTACTTTCACGCCGAGTCGTTAATCATTTAATACAATTACGTGAAAAAAAACCTTTTTTACGTGGATTAGTTTGTTGGGTGGGTTTCAAGTCTGCATTTGTAACCTATGATCGCGATGCCCGGTTCACGGGAGACACCAAATTTCCTGTTCTCAGTCTCAATGTGATCAACAATTTTCTTGAGTCAGCCTTAATTTCTTTCTCGTCAACCCCTTTACGGCTATCTATGTTATTGGGTTTCCTCACCATCATGGTTGGTATGGGGTTACTCTTGTATGTGATTTTTGCCAAAATCCAGGGCACCGCCATCCCAGGATGGGCAGGTATCATGATTACCGTCATCTTTCTTAATAGCATACAGCTGCTTTGTATAGGGATCATGGGACTTTATGTGAGCTCTATTTTTGAAGAAACTAAAAATCGGCCTAATTATATTATCGAAAAGAAATTTGGCTTTTCAGATCAGATCACAATACACTGTAAACAGGAGAAACCATCAGCCATCGCCGTAAGATTCGACGCATAGGGATTTCAATGAGGTTATAGGAAATAAATGCTATCCCAAATATGCAAGCAAATGTTAACAATGTGCGTGGCAACTCCCCTAGAGTTAGGATCCATGAATAAGTATGAGGAGCATTATAAGAAAAAGCTGCAGCTATCGGTAAATGAAGAAGGTATAGTGAGTAACTCATTTCACCCCCTAAAATAAGTATTGGATTACAAGCCAAACGGGTGATGATATTGTTATAGCGAACGCAACAAAACATGATGATTGCCATAGTCGGGGCAAATCCAAAACATCGGTGCAACTCTTCCATCCATAAAAGCTTAACCGGTGGGTGAAATATCAAATAATGTAAGACTGGGATACTGGTTATCGCTAAAAATAGAATAAAAAAGCCAAAGCCTTCTTCTTTTTTAGAAGGAAGCCGTTCAGATAACTGCATATAAATAGCAGCAGTAAGACAGCCTATTAAAAACTCACTTATCCGAAAATAAGGGGAAAAATAAACTAACCAACGGAAAAAAGAATCTTGGGGTTTAGTCATATCGATACCAGACCCCAATCTATTCATTGCAAATTGATCGAGGGAGAGTTGTAAAAAATAAGCTTTCGCAATTAAAATAGGCATGCAGATAAGAATTATTAAAAATATAATGATTTTCGTACGGATTTTACTCATTTTTAATAAGGTAAATGAAATTAACGGATAAACAAGATAAAAAAACCATTCTGTGCTAATAGACCAAAAAACAGATGGTATATCGCCAAATTGATATATTAAAGTATGAGACCCTATGGTAATGTAAAACCACGATTCCGTAAGAGTTAGGTAATATGGAATCGTTTGATCAAAAGTAGCCGGTAGAGTGGCCTTGTTTATATCACTTAGAAGAAAAAAGCATAAACAGATAAAAAAAAGCGGATAAAGACGCGCAAAGCGAGAAATAACAAAATTATACATACCTAACTTAGGATTCTCTTTTAATGTTGCAGAATAATTGTAATGAATAACAAAGCCACTCAAAACAAAGAATAATGTCATCCCTTCGCCAGCAAGCTGAGGAAATAGAAGACTTGAGTGGGGAATCACATAAGGAATAACATGAGCGAGACAAATCAGAAATGCAGCGAAAAACCTTAATCCAGTCAGAGATGGGAGTGAACGCTTACCATTTTCTACCATATCCTCTTCCCTGATAATGAAAACTTTTATTTAAAATACCGTGAGCTGCTATATTTTACAAGTCTAAAATACCCAAATAAGGTTGCAATTTATTATTTATTTATTTAAAATTCAAACAGATAAATGAAAGCAGCAAATACCCCGCTTATTCATGGACGTATGGTATGAATTCTTATTCATTAAATAATTTTAAGAAACAAATTATTTTATCTTTTATATTAATAATTATTTCTTGGTGCACTTATACTGCTATTGGCTTAAAAATACATCACTTTGAACTAGAAAGTAACAACATAATGGGGCAAGAACGCGATTCTATTGCTGCTGCTATTTCTTACTCTTTATATCATTCCCATTTTGGGGGTCTTTATAGTGAAGTTTCTAAAGCTTTGGAGACAAATACTTCCTTAATCCAAACCATGAAAACACTTCCTGATAACATTAAACCCCAATCATTCTCAGCTATTACCGATAGCACCTCTGATACACTTTTATTAATCTATCTTTACAGCTTAGGGATGAAATTATTTGGCATTAATGCGAATGCTATGTTTTTAATATTTTCTCTTTTTTTATTAGTATCCCATTTAACTTATGTGTTACGTTTTAACGATTATAGAGCTATTTTTGCACCCATTTCCCTACTCTCATTAAATTTATTATACTTTACCCCTTTTGTTACTAATTTTTATATTGCCAATCAAGTATTTATCCCCGGATTTAGATACATTACTGTCTTAGCAATCCTCCCCACTTTGCATATTTTACTGGAAATATGTGATTCAAAACGTCCATTAAATTTACTATCTCATGGTTGTCTTATCATTCAGGCAACCATCATTGGTTTATGTAGTTTTGAAAAATCTGGTATTTATACTTTTTTATCTATTTTTTTATTTAGTGTTACTTCTCTACTTTACTTAAAAAACCATACGAAATTATTGCAAATAGTCATTCAAAAGCTCTTGTTTATCTCCGCTATCTTGATAGTATTTTATGGTATGTTCTACCTCACCACCCCTTCTGCGTATCGAAACTCTCATCAAGTAGGTGATATAGCTTTTTGGCACCGGATTTGGATTAGTTTTGGGGTGAATCCTAACTGGCCATTTAAAGAAATTGAGAAACAATATGGCGATTGTGCCAACGCGGGGGAACCGGGACGTAAAGGATTACACCATGGGATTGTAGATTGGAATGCAAGATGTGTTTGGTATAAGTATATAGAAAAACATCCCAATATTAATCCTTATATGAGAGCTAATATTAACTTATATGAATCGACTATAAGAACAGCTGTATTAAAATTACTATTTCAATCACCAAAAAATGTATTTTTAACACTTTTCTATTATAAACCCCGATTTGTTTTTTATTCTGCTCAATATGATTTAAACTATACTATTCCCATTCCTGATCATAAATTCCAACTTCTTCTACCACTTACTATTTCTATTTTTATATTGGTTTTATCCTGCTTCTTTTACTTAGATATACGCACTAATTTATATTCTTTATGCGATACTTATGCCTGGATTCTCCTTTCCATATTAGCTATGTATATTGTGGCATTTGGCTCAACTTCCACCATCTTGGAACTTATATTTAGTATTCAAACGCTCATATTATTAAGTCTTGTCATGGTATTTAATTTTATAAAAAATATGAGGATAAAAGGATGATAAAAGATCGAGCATCCCATACAGAAAAAGTATTACGCGAAGAAATTATTTTTTCGGCAAAGCGTCTACATAAACGAAATATGTTAGCTGCTGCGGATGGAAATATTAGTTATCGTTTAACTAACGATCGAATCCTCATTACCCCCGCTGGGGTCGCTAAAAGTTTAATTCACCCCGAAGATATCGCTGTTATTACCATTGATAATCAAATTATCAGTGGCCACCCCTCTAGCGAACGGCTCATGCATTTAGCAGTGTATCAACACTGTCCACAAGCTCAATGCGTGGTGCATGCCCATCCACCCACTGCTATTGCATGGAGCATTGCACGTCCTCATTTGACAGAATTACCTTCTCGGTCTCTTTCGGAATTAATCATATCTGTTGGACGTATTCCTATCGTTCCGTACGCCCGTCCGGGTACTCAATCAATGGGTGATGTGCTTTTACCTTACCTACCAGTTAATCGATTAATGATTCTGGCACGGCACGGTGGACTTGCGTGGGGTGAGTCGCTTGGTGAAGCAGTTAATGGCCTGGAGCGATTAGAGCATACAGCAGAAATCTTGTTTCGGGCAGAGCAATTGGGCGGGATCAGTGATTTACCCAACGATGAAATACATTATTTGCAACAGTTACGAAAAAAACTAGGGGATCGTATTTTATGAAATCGCTTATCTCAAAAGCATTGAAGTTTGAAAACAACGCCCTGTATGTTCTGAATCAGCAAAAATTACCTACGGAGATTGAATGGATTCATTGTCACTCTCCTATGCAAATGGTCGAAATTATTCAATCACTGAAAGTCCGGGGTGCTCCCTTGATTGGGATTGCTGCCGCTTTGGCCTTGGCTGACTTTGTTGAAAAAAAGAAGCCTACCAGAGAAGAAATTATTACCATAGCAAACTTACTCATTAATGCAAGACCAACAGCTGTTAATTTAAGTTATTGCATTGAACAGCAATTACAGGCTTATCATGCCAGCAATGATATGCAAGCCATTGTGCACACAGCAGAACAGTTATTTGAAGAAGATGCCAAACTAACTTACGCAATGGCAGAACATGGTGCAAAACTCATTCAAGATGGCGAAACGATATTGACTCACTGTAATACAGGAGCATTGGTCACAACTGGAATTGGGACAGCGTTAGGGGTAATTATATTTGCGCATCAACAAGGAAAAAATATTCATGTATATGTAGATGAAACACGCCCATTATTACAAGGTGCGCGCCTCACTGCATGGGAATTAGAACAAGCGGGTATTCCCTACACCTTGATTTGTGACAATATGGCTGCTTACTCAATGAAAATGGGGAGAATTGATCGAGTCATGACAGGGGCTGATCGTATCGCAATTAATGGAGATGTGGCCAATAAAATTGGCACCTACGGTTTAGCAGTGCATGCTCATTATCATAACATCCCTTTTCACATTGTAGCTCCAGAAACAACGATTGATTGGCAATGTCAAAATGGGGAATCCATTCGCATTGAAGAACGTGCTCATCAGGAAGTACGTGGTGCGATAGGGGCATTCGGTCAGGTCACTTGGAGTCCTGAGCAAAGTCATGTCTACAATCCGGCTTTTGATGTGACGCCAGCAGGATTAATTACGAGCTATATTCTTAGCAGAGGCATAGTAAAATCAATTGATAAAACCTTATTAGCAGTAGCTTAACAGATATACCATGGGACAAATCATATAATGGAAAAAATTAATTATGAAGAATAAGAAATTTTGGTTATGTATTAAAATATTATGTACAGCTATCATTCTTTTTATTCTTATTCATTCCTCCCAATTAAACATTAATTTATTCTATACATTCTTTAATAATCCCATTTTAACCTTTATTACCATTTTATTTTGCTATCTCCCCACCTTCTTAAATACTTGGCGCTGGTATCGGTTAAATTACATACAAAAAATCAAGCTTCCTTTTTTACATACGATCACTCCCACTTATTTAGGATTCGCATTTAATAACGTTTTACCTGGAAGTGTGGGTGGTGATTTTTATCGACTTTATTATCTGCTTAAAAAATTTCCGGAACAAAAGAATGGCGCTATTTTATCCATTTTTTTCGATCGCATCCTCGGACTAATGGGTATGATGCTGATTATTTGTATTTTTACACCTTATTATATAAATCTGATTCATCATAATAAAACCTTGATGTATATATTCTCCATTTGCGCAGCATGTAGTGCAGGTGGCTTAATAGCTTTTATTACACTTTTATTTATTTTGGAAAAAATAAATATTACTTCCTGGCTCAAAAATAAACCTTATTATCCTTCTTGGTCAACTAAACTCATCTCATTTTTAAATGCTATCTACATCTATCGAAATTCAAAACTAATTATTTTGGAAAATATATTCATTTCCATGACTTCTCAAATTTGGATGCTCATCATTATTTTATTGATTACTAAATTAATGAATTTTCCTTTCCTATCTCCTCTTGATTACTTAATTGCATTAATCATAGGCCAGATTGCTAACTTAATTCCATTCACACCAGGAGGTATTGGTATAGGTGAAGCAGCATTTGCAAACGTCATGCTCGCATTGAATCCCGGTACATCAAGCGCTTATGCAACGGTTTTCTTAGCTTGGCGCTTATTAATGACTATTATGTATTTACCAGGAGTTTTAATGGGTATTTATAAATTTAATCGCAATCATTTAGCATTCTCACACCCAGGAAGTCATTCTTCGGAATAAAATACCCAAGAATACATGGATAACGGAGCGTAGATTTTTCCATGTTAGCGCATTGCCACGGCCACCTCGGCGCTCGATAGTAATGCAAGCAACTTCTTTATAACTAAATCCCTGCTCAATTATCATGCATAATAAAGCCGCCTGAAAGCCGAAACCTCTAGTATTAGGATGCCAACGCATAATGTTATGACGTAAATGCATATGCAATCCATTGTAGTAACGGATTTTATTTCCACTAACCAAATTGATCATTTTGGTAAACAGCTTAGAAATAAATTGCCTATGTGCACTTTTACCTTCAAAAGAAAGATAATGCGGAACAATCACATCCGCTTCACCCATCATCTTAACCACTTTAAGCAATGTTTCTTTAGGCTCAGAATTATCACCACAAATTAGCCGAAAATATTTTCCATGTCCTAAAAAAGCTGCATCAATATAATTTTGAGCAAGTCCTTTATTTTTAGAATTGATACGAAGAATAATATTAATCTCAGGATGCTCATTAATATAATTGCTCACTAATTCAACAGATTTATCTTTAGAATCATCATCAATCACGATAACTTCATAGGTTTTGTTGATTTCTTTCATTGCATCCACCACCGTGTTTAAGGTATCGATGATAAATGCTGCCTCGTTATAACAAGAGACAAATACAGTAAGATCTAATAGGTTACCTTCATAAGGCAAAGTGATGGCCGCATCACTGCAATATTTCTGTGCAGCAGAGCTCAGCTTGATGGAAGCAGCCCAATAGGTATATTGATTAGCCATCCTGTTACCTCTTACATTTAATTTTATTCTGTACCAACCGCACTCAATTCTTCTTCCAAGTTTAAAGCAAAATGCTTATCTATTACTGCCTTAACGGTTTCTAACATTTTATCGACACTTAAGCCATAATAATCTAATAATTGATTCTGACTACCATATTTATCCGCAAATCTATCTGGAATACCAAATCGCTTAATTAAAGGGGCTTTTGTTCCCAATATATCCGTTAAAAAATCAGTCACTGCACTGCCTAAACCACCAATAAGCGTATTTTCTTCTGCAGTGACAACCAATTGGGCATCCTTAGCATGG
>Ga0070738_10007155_pt1 | contig 11312 bp, 10 predicted proteins | sample Coa_R2_2_FD_66446 | JGI IMG/M metagenome (GOLD analysis project Ga0070738, IMG submission 66446) | Surface soil microbial communities from Centralia Pennsylvania, which are recovering from an underground coalmine fire - Coalmine... | ecosystem: Environmental > Terrestrial > Soil > Unclassified ... | reverse complement strand
ACCGAGAGCGAAGACGTCGAGCGCGCAAGCGTCAGCTCCACGGATGTGATCTGCCCTGCGCGCACGTCGACGGTGCGTCCTTCGAGCGGCTCATAACCGCGCGCCGTCGCCGTTACGACGTAGGTACCCGCGGGCAGCGTGCGCAGGAGAAAGCGTCCGCGCGAATCGCTCGTGACCGAAAGCGCGCCCGCACTTCCAGAAAAGGTCACGCTCGCGCCCGAGACCGGGACGCCGCCGGGCGCCACGACGATGCCCGCCGCTGAACCGGCAGCTTGAGCTGCGGCAACAGCCGTCAGGCTGCAGCAGAGGATCGATGCCAGGGCCGCGGCACGCGGAATGCGGGGCGACATGCTCTTCATAGTAACTGGTGCTGCTCGGTGTATCGAGCTTCCGGCGCTCTGCGCATAGGGCCCTCCCTGGCCGAGCGGCCGTTAAATTTCGGTATTCCAAAAAGCGGCGCATCGGGCAAGGGTGCCCCTTCCTGCAGAAAAACGCCGAAAATGCAGAGGACCGGCCCGCCCTCCCGCGAACCGTGCGGCGTTATTTCCCTCGCTTTGGAGCTCAGAATGTCGATAAGCCCCCGGCTTTTAGCGGGTATTGCCTGCGTCTTCTTCCCTGTTTGCCTAGCCGCGTGTTCGAGCGGCGGCAACAGCGGCGCCGTCGTCACCGTGAAGGGTCAAGCCATCACGCACGCCGAGCTCGATCAGAAGCTCGAAGACAGTCCCGCCTCCCGCAGCGTGCTGCAGTCGCTCGTCACGAACGTGCTGATCGACAAGTACGCGCAGGAGCACAATATCACCGTTTCCGACGCGGACATCGACAAGCAAGAGAACCAGTACAAAGCCCAATATCCCGCCGGCGCATGGGACGAGATGCTCAAATCGCGCAACATGAGCGAGCAGGAAGTGCGCGACATCATTCGCCGCCAGCTGGTTCTGGATAAAGCCGTCGGCGCGAACGTGCACGTCTCCGAAAAACAGATCGCCGATTACTTTGCCAAGAATCGCGTGCAGTACGATCAGCCCGCGATGGCGCACGCACGCCATATCCTGGTCCCCGATTTAAAGACGGCAAATAAGGTCGAGGCCGACCTTAAAGCCGGTAAGGACTTCGCGGCCGAAGCCAAGCAGTATTCGGTCGACCCGGGCAGCCGTGACAAGGGCGGCGACGTGGGCTGGTTCCGTAAAGGACAGATGGTCCCGCCGTTCGAGGCATATGTCTTTAGCGCGCCGCTGCACAAGATCAGCGCGCCGGTCAAATCGACTTTCGGTTATCACATCATCGAAGTGCTCGAGCGCAAACCCGCCAAATTGGCAACGCTCGCAAGCGCTCACGATCAAATCGAACAAGCGCTCAAGCAGCAGCAGGAGAGCCCGCTGATTCCGGCCTTCATCCAGCAGTTGACGGCGACCGGCAACATCGTCGTGAACGATCCCAAGTTTGCCAGCCTCTTCCCGTCGCCGGCGCCCGGGGCCGCGGGTGCTCCCGGCGCTGCGCCGAGCGCGGCCGCAACGAAGTAAGCGGCTCGACTAGAACCACAGGGGCCCCGGCAGCGCCGGGGCCTTTTTCTTTTGCAGCGAAGCGTGGCCCGCACATGCTCGTGCGCATCGTCGGCCTGGGCCCAGGCGATCCGGATCTGCTCACGCTGGGCAGCGTGAAGGCGCTGCAGGCGATTGGCCGCGCCGTGACGCCGCTGGCACCGCCGGATTTAACCAAGCACCTGGAACGAGCCGGCATCGTCATCGTGCGCGGCGCAATTGCCGATCCGCCGCTGTTCGTGCGCGGCAGCACCGAGATCGTCGCGCAGTTCGTCGAGCATCTTCCCGAGGAAGATTTGGCGATTGGAATCTTGGGCAATCCGCTTTCGGATTTTCCCGGGCTTCCGCCGCTGCTGCGCGAGCTGGAGCGCCGCGGAGCACGCTCGGAGATCGTACCGGGTTTTCCGCGCGCCGCGCTTTCGGCCGCGCTCACGATGCCGCTCGTGCCGCTGCCGCCCGCCTCCGCGCATCACAGCTGGGACGATCTCGTCGAAATTATGGCGCGTCTGCGCCGCTCGTGCCCTTGGGATCGCGAGCAGACGCACCGCACGCTCGTGCCGTATCTCATCGAGGAGACGTACGAGGTCGTCGAAGCGATCGAAGGTGACGACGAAAGCGCGCTCTGCGAAGAGCTGGGCGACCTGCTCCTGCAGATCGTCTTCCACGCGCAACTGGGCTCGGAGACGGGGAAGTTCACCGTCGCCGACGTCATCGACGCGCTTTCAAACAAGATGATCCGGCGCCATCCGCACGTTTTCGGCGACGCCGTGATCGAAGACGTCGACACGCAATGGAAGAATTGGGAGAAGCTCAAGGCCGAGGAGTCGACCGGGCGCAAACGCCGCAGCCGTTTGGACGGAATTCCCAAGCATCTGGGAGCACTTCAGCGCGGTCAGCGCATGCAGGAAAAAGCGGCCCGCGTCGGTTTCGATTGGCCGGCCGCGCGCGGCATTTTGGACAAACTCCACGAGGAGCTGGGGGAGCTCGAACAAGCCGAGCGGGAGAAGCAAGACGATCCGCACGTGCGCGAAGAGCTCGGCGACGTCTTCTTTACGCTGGTCAATCTGGCGCGCGCCATGGGCATCGACGCCGAAGCCGCGATGCGCGAAGCCAACGAGAAGTTCCACCGGCGTTTTGCCTTCATGGAGCAGCACGCGGCAAAAGACGGCAAATCGCTTTCGGACATGAGTTTGGACGAACTCGAGGAGCTCTGGCAGTTGGCCAAGTCGCAGGCCGCGTAGGCGCGTCTACGGTTTGGCGGTGCTCTTGGCCACGAGAATGCCGCCGCGATCGGAGACGATGCGATAGGTCCCCGCTTTAAGCGCCGCGTTCAATACCTGCTCGTCGCGAGAAAACCACGTCGGATCCGCCAGTTGCCGATCGGCAACGAAGTACTCCCCTTCCACGCCGTGCCGCGCGAGCGGGCGCGTCGCCAGGTGCGCGTAGATTTCGTCCGTGCCCGACACGGCCGCGTTTGACGGCAATGACGCGAGCACTCGCGTGAGCTCCGCATCCTGCGCCCCCGGCCGCCGGTAGAGGTAATACCAGCGCGCCATCGGATCGTGAAACTGCAGCACTGCCAGCGAGGCGAGCAGCGGCACGGCCACGACCAGCCGCGCGCGAAGCGCGCCGCCGGCGGCGATGCTCGAGGCCGCATCGACGAAGGCTGCAAGCATAAAACCCGACCACAGCATCGAGTAGTGCGTCTCGAAAACGAGCAAAATATCGTAGCGCGAGGCGAGCACTTCGATCAGCCCGGGGATCGCCAGCAAGAACAAGCGGGAGCGCAGCGGCAGAAACACCAGCGGCAGCAGCGCCCAAAACAGATACTCGACCCGCTGCATGGAGAGCAGCGGCAGGGTAGCCGCGTTCGCGATCGTGCCGCCCGTCCAATTGAAGAATTTCAATCCGCCGTAAGAAAACCCGGGGTCGAGCAGCGGGCGAATCGCCGCGAAGTACACCGCGCCGACCGCGACCGCGGCGGCGGCAAGGCAAATACCGAAGCGGCGGACGTCCTTATCGTGCCGGTAGACGAGCGCGAGCAGCACGCCGGTCATCGCCAGGAGCACCGCCTGATCTTCCTTGACCAGCAGCAGCGCCGCTGCAGCCGCCGCTCCCCAGCGCCGGCGGCGCGCGACGATCGCCCACGCGAGCGCGGCGTCCAGCGCTGGCACAAATGCGTTCTCGTGAAAATCCGTGAAGGTCTGCGCCCACAACACCGGATACGCCATTGCAATCGCCGCGACCAGGCCGGCCGCGGTTTCGTTCAGATGCCGCTTGGCGATCCCGTAGAGCGGAAATGCAATAGCGCCGATCGCAAGCGCCTGCAGCACGATCAGACCGTGCGCGTCGCCGAAGAGGCGCAGAAACGGATAGCCCGCGACGAGCGCGGGCGAGAAGTGCACGAGCATGTGGTTGAGCCCCTCGGCGGATGCGCAAAAGCACTGACCCGTCGAAAGAATCACTTGCGTGAAGATGCCGTCGTCGACGCCCGCACGATAGATGTCGTAGCGCCAGAATCCGATCCATATCTGCAGCCCGGCAAAGACCGCGGCGGCAGATGCGGCGAGCAGCAGACCCGGACGCAGCTTCATGCGCAGCGTCAAATTAGGCGCTGGTGCGTCTTCTTCTTCCAAAACGCCTCATAATACAGGAACTGCAGCGACAACCCTACCGCAAATGCGATGGGATAGCCCATCCAGATGCCGCCGATACCGAAGTGGTGCATCAGCACGTAGGCGCACGGTACCTCGACGCCCCAAATCGAGAAGACGCCGATCATCATCGGCCAGAACACGGTGCCGCTGCTGCGCATGACGCCGCTGAGCACCGCGCTGTTGCCGAAGATCAAATAGCTCCACAGGGTGATCATCAGCAGCTCGTGCGCGATGCCCAGAGGCCGCGGATGCGTGATGAACCATCCCAGAATGTCCCAAGCGAAAACGTAGCATACCAGAACGATAAAACCGCCGATGGCGTAGTTGAGCAGCACGCCCGAGCGTACGACCGAATCGAGCTTGTCGTGACGGTGCGCGCCGATGCTCTGCGCCCCGAAGATCGACGCCGTGATGCCGATGCTGATCGCGGGGAACTGCACGTAGCCGACGATCTGATTCACCGCGCCGTAGGCCGCGGTGGCGTCGGATCCGAAGCGATTCACGAATGAAATGACGGCGATCTCCGCCAGCGCCACCAAAATGGTCTGCACGCCCGCGGGAACGCCGATGCGCACGATCGTCGCAAGCAGCTTCCAGTCCACGCCGATCATGTCCAGCGTAAACTGCAGCTCGTGCCGGCGGCGGTGCAGGTAGATCAGCAGGGCCAGAAAGGCGACCGCGTTGGCGATGTATCCGGCGATCGCGGCACCGGCGATTCCGCTGCGGGGCAGGCCGAACCAACCCAAAATCAGCCACGGCGTCAGGACCGCCACGAGCACCGTGCTCACGATGAGAAAGTAGAACGGCGTCTTGGAGTCGCCCGTTCCGCGCAGAAACGTCGTGTACGCGATGTACGGGAAGAAGGCCGGCAAATAGATGAAGACGATGCGCGCGTAGAGCGCCGCGTCGTTGATAATGTCCGGCGGCGTACCGACTAGGCGCAGGAGCGGATGCGTGAAGATAATGCCCAGCACCGCTACAATGACCCCTAACGCGAAACTCGCGCAGACGGTCGTGCCGGCAACGCGCCGCATCGCCGGCAGGTTCTTCGCGCCGTGCGCTTGACCGATCAAGACGGTGCTGCCGCTTGCCAGACCGATCATGAACGAGATCAACAGGAAGATCAGCGGAAAAATTGCCGACACGGCCGCGAGAGCGTGCACGCCGAGCAGCCGTCCCAGGAAGATGCTGGAGATCGTCTGCGACGCCGACTGCAGCGCGTTGCTGAGCACGAGCGGAATGAGAAAGACGAGGAAGAGCCGCCACATCGGGCGGCTCTCGTCAAAGATGTTCACTCCACCCGAGCGAGCCTGCATGGCGCGTCCGATTGGCTGAGGATGCGCCGCGCTCCCCGGCGAACGCGCAAAAAAGTCTGATGCGTCTGGATAAGTTCATGAAAGTGGCCCGTCTCTCCAAGCGCCGCTCGGAGGCCCACGAAGCGCTCGAGCACGGGCGGATTACCAAAGAAGGCAAAGCGCTCAAGCCGGGCTACCAAGTCAAAGCCGGCGACGTGCTCGAAATCCATTACGCGACCAGATTCGTGACGGTTCGGGTGCGCGACGTCCCCATGCGCGTGACGCCGGCGGTCAAGCCGGCCGATCTCTACGAAGTTCTCGATCAGCGAAAGGACGAGCCCGCGGAATGGCTGTGAGCCTGAGCGCCGACACGAAGGACGCGCTCGCTCGCGAAGTTCCGGCCGCCGCGCATTGCCGGAGCGCGCTGCTCGCGGGGTTGACGCTGTACGGAGCCGACGCGGCGGGAACGGCGTTCGTCACGCAGCGCAACGCCGTGGCGCGACTCTTCCGCCTGATCGCTCCGGGCACGCCGCACATCGAAAAGACGGCCGGCAAGCGCCTTTCACGCGCGCCGATCTACCGAATCGCGCTGGAAGACGCGGTGCCGATACCCGCGAAACCGGCGCGCCGCTGCGATCGCATCATGGAAGTGCGCGGCGCCTTCCTGTCGTGCGGGTCGCTGTCGGCCGGCACGCAGGGCTATCATCTGGAGTTCGTCGTCGCCAAAGAAGCGCAGGCCGAACGCCTGCATTGGATGCTCAGGGCGGTCGCTTCCGAGCCCAAGACGATGCTGCGCAAACGCCGGACCGTGCTCTACTACAAGGACTTCGAGGCGATCGTGGAGCTGCTCACGATCGTCGGCGCACACGGGGCCGTGCTGCGGCTCGAAGACGTTCGAGCGCTCAAAGAGACCAAAAACCGCATCCATCGTTTGGTCAACACGGAGGCCGCGAACCTCGAACGCGTCGCAGCGGCAGCGGCAGCGCAGCGCGAGACGATCGACTTTTTGTCGGCAGCCTACGGGTTGCAGCATCTCTCCCCTCCGCTCCGGGAGATTGCGCAGCTGCGCCTGCGCCATCCCGACGAAAGTCTGGTCGAGTTGGGCCGGCGCTGCAATCCGCCGATTAGCAAGCCCACCGTCAACAGCCGGCTCGCCGCGCTGGCCCGCCTGGCGGGGCGCCTTCGCGGGGAATCCCCGCGGGTTGCTAGTAGAAGGTGAGCAGCCATCAGCCGTTTTTAGTACTGGAGTTTGCATGCGTATCGGTATCAACGGATTCGGCCGCATCGGCCGCAATTTCGCCAAGGCGCTGCTCGAGCGCCATCCCGGCATCGAGATTGCCGCCGTCAACGACCTGACCAGCGCCGCCGAATGTGCGCATCTGTTCAAGTACGACTCCAACTACGGAACGTACGAAGGCAGCGTCTCCGCAGACGGGGACACAATTGCAATCGACGGACAGCGGATCAAAGTGCTGGCCGAACGCGATCCCGGCAAGCTTCCGTGGAAGGCGCTCGGCGCGGACGTCGTCATCGAGTCCACGGGCCTTTTTACCGACGCGTCCAAGGCTCGGGCACACATCGACGGCGGCGGCGCGAAGAAAGTGCTGATCTCCGCGCCGGCCAAAGGTGAGGACATCACGGTCGTCCTGGGCGTCAATCACGACCGGTACGACCCTGCCAAGCACCATGTCATCTCGAACGCGTCCTGCACGACGAATTGCCTGGCCACGGCCGTAAAACCGATCGTCGACGGCTTGGGATGGGTCAAAGGCTTTATGTCGACGATCCACTCGTACACGAACGACCAAAACATTCTCGACGCGCCGCATAAGGATCTCCGGCGTGCGCGCAATGCGGCCACGAACATCGTACCGACGTCGACGGGCGCGGCAAAAGCGCTCTATTTGACGATTCCGGAGGTGCAGGGTACGTTCGACGGCTTCGCTCTGCGCGTTCCGACGCCCACCGTTTCCATGATCTACCTGGTCGCGCAAGTAAAACGCGCCACGAGCAAAGATGAAGTCAATGCCATCCTCAAGCGCGCCGCAGACGGCGACTTGAAGGAGTACGTGCACTACAGCGAGGCGGAGCTGGTTTCGAGCGACTTCAAGCGTTCGCCCTACAGCTCGATCGTCGATGCCGGACTGACGAACGCGAACGGCGACCTGGTGCAGATCGCCGCCTGGTACGACAACGAATGGGGCTATTCGTGCCGGCTGGCGGACTTGACCGCGATGGTGCTCGAGAAGATTCCGGCGGGCGTTTAGGCGGCCGGTTCCAGGATGGCGTTCGCTTTTCTGACGCTGCGGGACCTCGACGTTCGCCGCAAGCGCGTGCTGGTGCGCGAAGATTTGAACGTGCCGATGCAAGACGGTGCGATCTTGGATTATAAGCGCATCGACGCGGCGCTCGAAACGCTGCGCTACCTCGCCGACCACCAAGCGAAGGTCGTCGTGGTTTCGCATCTTGGGCGCCCCGACGGGAAACCGAACCCGAAGTTCACCCTCAAGCCGGTCGCCAACGCGCTCTCCGAGCGGCTTTCCATCGACGTGACGTTTGCCGCCGACGTCGTGGGACCGGCTGCGCACGACGCGATCGACGCGATCGATTACGGGCAAATCGTGCTGCTGGAAAACGTGCGCTTCGAACCGGGCGAAGAGCGCAACGATCCGGCATTCGCGCGCAAACTGGCCGATCTGGCAGACCTCTACGTCAACGACGCGTTCGGCACCGCGCACCGCGCGCACGCGTCGACCGAGGGCGTCGCGCATCTGCTGCCCAGCGCGGCGGGCTTCTTGATGCAAGCGGAGATCGCCGCGCTGAGTAAACTCGTGGAGCACCCCGAGCAACCCTACGTCTGCGCGATCGGCGGCGCGAAAGTCAAAGATAAGGTCGGCGTCTTTACCAAGCTGATGGAGAAGGTGCAGGCGTTCTGCATCGGCGGCGGCATGGCGAACACGTTTTTGGCCGCGCAGGGCGTCGACGTCGGCAAGTCGCTGCGCGACGACGACCTCTCTCCGGCCAAGGCGATTCTTTCCGCCGCGTCAGAGCGAGGCGTTTCGATGCTGCTCCCCGTCGACGCGGTCGTTTCCACTGCGTTCGACGACGATGCCGGTGCGCACACCGTCGAGCTCGCGGACGTCGGCGATGCGATGATCCTCGACATCGGCCCAAAAACCGCGCAGAGCTACGCGCGCGCAATTCAGAACGCCAAGACGGTCGTGTTCAACGGACCCATGGGCGTGTATGAAAAGCCGCCCTACCGCGAAGGAACGCGCGCGATCGGCGAGGCGATGAAAACGGCGACCGAGCACGGCGCTACGACGGTGGTCGGCGGCGGCGACGCGGCGGCTGCGGCCGAAGAACTCGGATTCGCCGAATACGTCACGCACGTGAGCACCGGCGGCGGCGCGACGCTCGAATTCTTGGAGGGGAAGGCGCTCCCGGGCATCGTCGCGTTGGAGGCGGCGAAGGCCTCGGCGGCGGACGCGCGCACGTGAGGCCGCGCATCTGTGCGGGCAATTGGAAGATGTTCAAGACCGCGCGTGAAGCCGTCGAGTATATCGCGCGCTTCGTCGAACTCGTCCCGCTGGTTCCCCAACACGTCGAGGTAATCGTCTGTCCTCCGTTCACGGCGCTCGATGCTGCAGGCGTTGCGCTTCGTCAGATGCAGGGCGATCGGGGACGCATCAAACTGGGCGCGCAGAACATGCACTGGAGCGAGAACGGCGCGTTCACCGGTGAGATTTCGGCACCGATGCTGCTCGAGCTCGGCGTTCGGTACGTGATTCTCGGCCATTCGGAACGGCGGCAATACTTCGGTGAGACCGACGAATACGTGCGCCTCAAGACGCACGCCGCATTGGAGGCCGGATTGACGCCGATCGTCGCGGTCGGCGAATCGCTTGCGCTGCGCGAGGACGGTAAGACCGAAGATCACGTGGTCGCGCAAGTGCGCGCGGCACTCGAAGGCTTGAATCCCGCACAAATTGCGCGAACCGTCATTGCTTACGAGCCGATTTGGGCCATCGGAACCGGCAAAAACTGCGATCCGAAAGATGCGAACGCGGTGATGCAATCGATTCGCAGCTGCCTGCCCGGACTTCAAGGAGTACCGATTCTTTATGGCGGGAGCGTGAAGCCCGAGAACATCGCCCAGTATACGTCGCAGCCGGAGATCGACGGCGGCCTGGTGGGCGGCGCATCGCTGAGCCCCGACGGTTTCGTTACGCTCGCACGGGAAGCGGCATGAAGTATCGCCCCGTCGTCCTCGCCGTGCTGGACGGCTGGGGCTGCAGCGATCGCACGTACGGAAACGCGATTGCCGCCGCCCGGCTGCCCCACTGGCACGCGCTCTTCGAACGCTATCCGTGGACGATGCTGGAGGCCAGCGGCGAGGACGTCGGCTTGCCCAAAGGCATCATGGGCAACAGCGAAGTCGGACACATGAACCTGGGCAGCGGGCGGGTCGTGCCGCAGGGCGTGGTGATCATCGATGCGGACATCGCCTCCGGGGAGTTTGCAAAGAATGTGACGCTGCACGCGTGCATCGACCACGTCAAGCGCTCCGGCGGACGGCTGCACTTCATGGGCTTGCTCTCCGACGGCCAGGTGCACAGCTCGCTCGATCATCTGCTCAAGCTGATCGAGTGCGCATACGCCGCCGGTGCCCGCTTTGCCGTGCACGCGTTTCTCGACGGCCGCGACACGCCGCCGCGTTCGGCGGCGGTCTATCTGCAGCGGCTGCAAACCCGGCTCGACGAGCTCGGCGAGCCCGATGCCGTGGCGACGATTATCGGACGCTTCTATGCGATGGACCGCGACAAGCGCTGGGAACGCACCCAATCGGCGTACGATGCGCTCGTGTTCGGAACTGCTCCCTACCACGCACCAAATCCGCTCGCCGGGCTGGAAGCCGCATACGCTCGCGGCGAAGACGACGAGTTCGTCAAACCGACGATCGTCGGCAACGCAGCGCCAATCGGCGACGGCGACGCCTGCATCTTTTTCAACTTCCGCCCGGATCGCGCGCGCCAATTGACCCTGGCCTTCAACGCATCAGCGAGCGGGTCGCCGATCGACGGCAAAGCCGAAACACCGTTTCCGCTCAAACCCCTACATGACTTCGTCTTCGCGACGATGACGAAGTACGATGAAACGTTCCCCAACCCGGTGCTGTTCGGCCCGAGGCCGCAGTTCGATACGTTCGGCGAGATCGTATCGCGCGCGGGGCTGCGGCAGCTGCGTTTGGCCGAAACCGAAAAGTATGCGCACGTCACGTATTTTTTCAACGGCGGACGCGAGGACGTGTTTCCGGGCGAAGATCGCAAGCTGATTCCGTCCGACCGTACGGTGCCGACGTACGACCTCGCGCCGGCCATGCGCGCGCGAGAGATTACGGACTACGCGGTCGAGCAGATCGAAAACGGCACGTACGACGTCATCATCATGAACTACGCGAACGCCGACATGGTCGGTCACACCGGTAAATGGGAGCCGACGATCGAGAGCGTGCAGATTCTCGACGAGTGCCTGCATCGTTTGTCCGACGCTGTTCTTAACGCCGGCGGCCTGCTCGTCATCACCGCAGACCACGGCAACGCCGAAGAGAAGATCGACAAGGACGGAAATCCGCTGACCGCTCACACGACCAATCCCGTGCCGCTGCTGCTCGTCGGCAACGGGATCGGCGGGGCGCTGCGCGCGGGCGGAAAATTGGGCGACGTCGCGCCGACTCTGCTGCCCGTGATGGGCTTGCCGGTGCCGGCGGCGATGACCGGGGTGAACCTGCTCGGCCCGGTTCCGGCAGAGCGCGTGTAGGG
>Ga0070738_10007154_pt1 | contig 11314 bp, 4 predicted proteins | sample Coa_R2_2_FD_66446 | JGI IMG/M metagenome (GOLD analysis project Ga0070738, IMG submission 66446) | Surface soil microbial communities from Centralia Pennsylvania, which are recovering from an underground coalmine fire - Coalmine... | ecosystem: Environmental > Terrestrial > Soil > Unclassified ... | reverse complement strand
TCATCAGGAGTAGGTATCGCGGCGGCGAGGAGCAGGTTTCTTGGAACTGTCCCGTGCGCTGCAGGGCTATCTCACCGAGCGGCCTTGACGTGTCGGCGCGCCTCCCCGGAGACGCAAGAAGGGCGATTGCGTTTGAGTCTGAGCTCGCCCCCCTCGGTTGGAAGAAACGGACCTACCTGAAGACGTGGATCGAGGAATTCGTGAAGCTGTGCTGCGTCGACGCCAAGCTACGCGTTCTGTCGTCGTACTTCTTGCCCGGCGAGTCACCCACCTTCGTCGAGACACTCCACATGGTGTTCAGGCGGTTCAAGCCCATGGTCGACTCCGCGACGCCCGGAAAGTGGCTGCTCGTCTTCGGCTCATTCGAATCCAGTCGCGAGCCAAGTGTCCCGTGGCTTCCGTTCGCGTGGGAGACCGGCGCGGGCCCGTCCGACGTTGCGTTGAGACCTCTCACGGGGGTCCTGCGACCCCGGCGAATCGCCTCCGGCGAGGACGACCCCGGCGCCTGCTGAAACGGCTGATGTGGTCACTCCCGGTCGTGCGGCACGTATCGTGCCGCTCAGTTATCGAGACTTTCAGCTCAACGATCGGGCTCGGGCGCCATGAGGTTGGTCGGGGAAATCGTCCTCGAGGCGCCCGCGTGGGGTGGGGGGATGGCGCCCACCAAGGGCATGAGCAATGATACGCACGGGGTTGGGCCAAACGTGGACGAGCTGACGCCGCAGCAGGCGGACGTCGTTCTCGAGCTCAATCGGCCGGTACTCGTCCAGGCCGGCCCTGGCTCCGGCAAGACGCGTACGCTCGTCTCAAAGTTCGTCCATCTCACCGAGAAGGGCACACCTTTCGATCGAATCCTCGCGCTGACCTTCTCCACGAAGGCCGCCGCCCAGATGCGCCACAAGATCGAGGAGCGCACCCGGCGCTCCTACGGCCGGCTCTGGGTCTCGACCTTCCACTCGTTCGGCCACTCCCTCCTCCAGCAGTTCGCGCCCGAAGCCGGGATCCCGAGGACCTTCCGGATCCTCACCGGTTTCAAGGAGTGGGTCCTCGTCCGGGACGTGCTCCACGCAGTTCCCGACGCCAAGACTCTCGCGCCCGCCCGCGAGCTGCGCGGCCTCGTCGGCGAGGTCGCGAACGCGATCGGCCTCCTCAAGCACAACCTCGTCTCGCCCGACGATCTCGATGCCCTATCTCCCTCGAGCACGCGGCTCGAGCTCCTCCGTGACCTCGCGAGCGTCTACCGTGCCTACGAGCTCGAGCTCCGCGCCCGGCGCCATCTCGACTACCGAGACCTGGTCGTCCTCGCGAAGAAGCTCCTCGAGGAGAACGAGACCGTTCGCCGCCGCGTCCAGGGCTGGTTCGACGCGATCCTGCTCGACGAGCTCCAGGACGTGGATCTCGGGCAAGTCGCGCTCGTGGGAGCCCTCGTTCGGGGCAGCTCGCTCGCCGAGCACGTCACCGCGTGCGGCGACGTGAACCAGAGCATCTACGCGTTCCGCGGAGCCATTCCGCGCGAGGCGCTCGACCGGCTCGCCGCGTTCCTCGCGAACGTGAAGCGCGACTCGCTCGACGAGAACCACCGTGCACGCCCGGAGCTGCAGGCGCTCTCGGCGCGCGTGCTTCATGCACCGGCGCCCAAGCCGATCGCGGATCCGAAGCCGCTCGTCCACGTCCGCGTCTCACCGACGGGTCTTGCCGAGGCGACCTCGATTGCCCGGCAAATCAAACGACTCCACGGAACGCCTAATGTCCGAGGGAATGGCGTCTACCGCTGGAGCGACATGGCCGTCCTCTGCCGGTCGATCCGCCGCGACGGGAAGGCGATCGAGAACGAGCTCGACCGCCTCGGAATCCCTTACCGCGTGCACGGGAACTCGAGCTTCTACCGGAACGCGGCCGTCTCGTTCCTCGTGAACTACGTGCTCGCGCTCGTAGACGAGCAGGACGACGCTCCGCTCCGGCGCGTGCTCGCGTCGTCGATCCCGAAGCTGCCGACGATCCCGCTTGCTCAGTTCCTCGATCGCGTCTCCTACCGCGGCCGCCACGCGGGCCGCTACCTCTGGTTTCTGCGCTTCCTCATGGAGCGCGACGACTCTCAGCGCTTCAAGATCTGGAGGCCCGACCGCGAGGATCAGGAGGAAGCCGAGGAGGAGCTCGAGGTCGAGCGCCGCGACCGCGAGAAGATCCGAGCGCCCTACTTCTACGGACTCATGACGCCCGACGAGAAACAGGCGTTCTACGACTTCCACCAGACGTTCTTGTTCCTCCGAGCGCGCGCGCGCCGCGCGAAGGACGCGCTTCCGGCGCTCGTCTCGGCGATCGCGACGCGCACGGGTCTGATCGACTGGATCCTCCAGGTCGAGAGGACCGACCCGCGCGAGGGCGCGCGACTCGCAGCGAATCTCACGAAGCTCCATGACATGGTCTTCGAATACACCGAGATCGCGGCCGCGAGCGGCAAGACGCCGCTCCTCTCAGACCTCGCGGCTCATCTTCGTGAGCTCCTCGAGCACTTCTCGAACGAGAGCGAAATCGACGCGCCGAACGAGGAGTTCGACGAGCCCGAGGACGCCGTTTCGGTCATGACGGCCCACCAGTCCAAGGGCCTCGAGTTCGAGGCGATCTTCGTGCCCGCGCTGGTGACGGGTCACTTCCCGACGCCGCCGCGTGGCGGCGTCGTTCTCACGGACGACGTCGTCGCGACGCTCGTGAGCGCTCGCCCCGACTTCCACGACACGCGCGCGACGAGCGCGGCCGCTCACCTCGATGAGGAGCGCCGACTCTTCTACGTCGCGGTGACTCGAGCGAGAGAGAAGCTCTTCCTGTCGTGGGCGCGTCGCTACGCGAGCGATGAGGACGAGAGCGCGCCCTCGACTTTCTTGATCGAGGCGCTTGGTGGCAACGAGCACGACTTCTGGAAGTGCGTCCAGGACGGCTCCGACACCGAGGCGACCGCGATCGCGAAGCTCGCAGGCACGAGCGCCTCCCCGCCGGTCTTGTTCCAGGACGACGACGACGAGACCGACGGCCTCGAGTCCGCGGCCACGCCCGAGGAGCTTGAGATCGCTCTCCGCCGTCTTCATGCGCGCGGCGACGCGGCTACTCGCAAGGTGATCGAGAAGGCGCTTGAGAAGCCGCACGCGAGCGCGCTCGATCGCGCCTTCGTGCTCTCGAAGGAGCCCTTCCCGCGCGAGGAGGAGCGCCCGATGGGGCTCCTCCGGTCACAAGTGAAGCTCTCGGCGTCGCGCCTCGGCGAATTCAAGGAGTGCCCGAGGAAGTTCTTCTACTCAAAGCTCCTCCACCTCGAGCCGGGGAGCAACATGGCCGCGATCTTCGGCACGGTGGTGCACGAAGTCTTGCGGCGCTTCCACGAGACCTACCCCGATCGCGACGCGCTCCGGACGCCGGCTCAGCGGGAGGAGGCGACACGCGCCCTGCGGGAGAGGCTCGAGGCCGCGATCAGGGAGTCTCGCGAGCGCTTCGGCAGCGAGTTCGAATTCCGTCGGTCGCTCGCCCAGGCACGAGCCATGGTCGATCCCTACGTGGCCATGCTCGCGACGGAGCCGCTCCGCTTCGTCGCGGGCCGCGAGCTCGAGATCGAGTTCGAGGTCGACGGGGTGCCGATGATCGCGAAGATCGATCGCGTTGCCTCCAACCAGGCCGAGCTCGAGGGAGCAACCGAGGTCGCGATCGCTGACTACAAGACCGTCAACCGGACGAACCCGCACGGCGTCTATCTCAGGAAGTTGATCGAGGAAGGGGAAGAGATACAACTCGTCACGTACTACCAAGCGTACGTAGATCGCTTTAAGTGTCCTCCGAGCTACCTCGGGAAGATCTTCTTGAAGCACAGGAGCGCGTGGCGCGAGGGCACGCTCCAGGTCTTGCTCAAGGTGACGAGTACGGAACCGCCTCAGGGCGACGACTTCCGAGGCCGCCGCAGCCGCACTCAGGTCGATCGCGCCTGGATTGCGCCGAGCACGCTCGACACGGCATGGACCGGAATTCGTCGTCAGATCGCCTCGATCTTTCGAGCTGATCTCACGCGGTTCGAGATCACGCCATCGCAAGCGGCGTGCAAGTACTGCTCGTTCGCGACGATTTGCGGGAAGGAGGAGTCGCGTGCTGACTCCTGACCAACGGAACGTCGTCGAGGCTCCGATCGATCGTTGCGTGATCGTGAATGCCGGCCCAGGCACCGGCAAGACGCACGTTCTTGTCGAGCGCTTCCATTGGCTCGTGGCCGAGAAGGGGATCGCGATCCCTGACGTGCTCATGGTCACGTTCACCCGGAAGGCAGCGCGCGAGATGAAGGAGCGGCTCGCGCGTCGGCTTCTCGAGACCAAGCTCGTCGCGAGCGCCCTCGAACTCGAGACGGCGTGGGTTACGAACTTCCATGGGCTCTGCTACCGCTTGCTGCGCGAGAACGCTCTCGCGGCAGAATTCGACCCGGGAAGCCGGATCCTCGACGAGATTGAATCCGCGGAGGTCGGGGCCGGCCTTCGTCGTGAGTTCCTCAACTCGAACGTGGCCGCATCCGCCCTCGATGCCGAGGCCGCCGGCAATCCAATCCCCTCGGCCGTCGTCGATCGAGTGTCCTACAAATTCAGCGAAGCGCTCGGCGTTCTCGACCGCGCGAAGGAGAACCTCCTCGGCGCGGGCGACCTCATCTCGCTCTCGGACCGGGCGCTCGAGCCATTCCGTGCTCACGAGGGCGCCCGCGAGGAGTGCACGGCGCAGGATCACCTCGTCCGTTCACTCCCTGAGATCGAGGCCGCCTACAAGCGCGCGAAGGGCGCGGAGGCGCTCGTCGACTACGTGGATCTCCAGACGCGTGCGGTCGAGCTTCTCCGGAGCGAATCCGGCGTGCCGCTCCGCTCACACTTCCGCGTGATCCTCGTGGACGAGTTCCAGGATACGAACCTGGCGCAGCTCCGGATCCTCGAGCTCCTCGCCGCACGTGGCTTGTCGAACGTCATGGTTGTGGGAGACGAGCGCCAGGCGATCTACTCGTTCCGTGGCGCCCGCCTTGAGAACCTTCGTGAGCTGCCCGCGCGCGTGAAGTCCGGTGGCGGGGACGCGCTCCACCTCGACCTCTACGAGAGCTTCCGGTCCTACCAGGAGATCCTCGATGCGGCGACGCGCGCTCTCCCCGAGGGCACGGCGCCAAGCCGCGCACTCATCGCGTCGGCGCTCGGGAGTGCAGCCAAGGATCCAAGCGCGCCGCGCCCCGTCGTGCGAGCGATCCGTTGCGACTCGAAGGACAGGGAGGCGGACCGGATAGCGGATGAGATCGCGCGGCTCCGGGGGCAACGAATCACAGGGGTCGGCGCCGACGGAACGCGCGAGGCGATCACGCTCTCCTGGGGAGACTTCGCGATCCTTCTACGGAGCGTTGGAAGCGCGCGGGCCTATGAGGAGGCGCTCCGCGCGCGTGGAGTGCCGTACCGAACGTTCGGCGGGACCGGCTTCTTCGATCGGCGAGAGATCCTCGACCTCCTCGCCTACTTGCGAGCGATCGCAAACCCGTACGACTCGCTTGCGCTCGCGCGGATCCTCCAGAATCCACCGTTCGGGCTCTCGGATCGTTCCCTCTACGGACTCGCGAACGTCCAGTTCACCGGCTCTGCGACGGCTCAGCTCGAGAAGGACGCCCACGAGAACCTCGTGATTCTGAGCGAACGGCTCAAGCCGTTCGACGCTCTCCGACGAGCGCTCGACGAGCCCGAGCTCGCACGGTCGCTCGGGATCGAGGATCAGTGCCTCGGGCGGCTCAAGCGCCTTCGCGAGTTCCTCGAGAGGAGCGTTCGGCGCCGAGGCGCGGTGCCTGTCTCGCGTCTTCTGCTCGAGGTTCTCGCCGAGACGGGCTACGGGAAGCTACTCCTGGCCGACGAGCAGCACGGGCCACTCGAAGCGCTGCGGCGCAGGAAGAACGTCGAGCGCTTGCTCCGGCTTGCACGGCGCTTCGAGGAGCGGAGCGTCTACGGCTCGCTGGAGGAGCTCGTGCGTTACCTCGAGCGTGCGATCAGCGACGAGATCCGCGAGGAAGAGGAGGGCGTCGAGGCTGACTCGCGGGTCGTGAACGTCATGACGGTCCACCAGGCAAAGGGAAAGGAGTGGCCGGTCGTCTTCGTCGCCGGGCTCACGGATCGGTCGTGGCCCATGCGCGGGTGGCCGAACGAGCTCGTTTTCTTCGATCGCGCGGGTCCCGTGCTTCGGAAGCATGTAATCGGTCAGGACGGCGACTCAAAGGTCGATTACACGGAGACCCAGCTTCATGCTTCCCTCGCCGCCGCCGACGCGCTGGAGCATGACCATGAGGAGCGGCGCGTCTTCTTTGTCGCGATGACGCGTGCGAAGAACCTGTTGCACCTCACTGGCTATGGGCAGCGAACGGCCTATCTCAACCTCATTGCTGCGGACTTTCGAGACGGGGCTCCCCCTGCGCTCGCAGCTCCCTTCGCCGAGCCCTCCGAGCAGACCGCCTCCCCTTCAGCGGACGTCGAGCGGCGCGTCAGCGCTGCCCTGCATGGACTTCGTTCGCTTCCAGACGACACGCCGACGCGGCTTCCGGTGCGGACGAACGTTGTTCATCTGTCCTTCAGCCACGTCGACGTCTTCGACACGTGCCCACTCAAGTACAAGTTCACGTTCGTGACGCCGCTGCCAGGACTCCCTGTGGGGCGTGGACTGCGACCGCGAACCGGCGCTGAAGCGGGTGCACCAGCAGAGCTCACCCCGACCGAGCTCGGGACGATGTTGCATGACGCGCTCGAGCGGTGGGCGCGCGAAGAACAACCACTAGAGGAGCTCGCGCGGAAAGCGGCCAACGACCGCGGATGGTCCACGCTTCATCCGTCCGACGAGGGGCGCGTGAAGACGTTCGTGGGACACTTCCTCGCAAGCCGCCTGGGTACTTCGAAGCCAGCGCCCGAGAACGTCGAGGTGCCGTTCACCATTCTCCTCCATGAGGGCGACCTCACGGTGAGCGTAACTGGGGCGATCGACCGGCTTGATCCCGAAGCAGATGGAACTTGGACAATCACGGATTACAAGACGAACCGCGGAGTCGAGCCTGAGCGCTACAAGCTCCAGCTCTCGATCTATCGACTCGCGACCGAGCGCGTCCTCGGTCGGCGCGTCTCGGCATGCCGGGCCTACTTTGTAAGGTACCCCGAGGCGGTCGGGCTCGTGGATCTACCCATCTTCTCGACCGCCGAAACGGAACACCGGATCATTCAAGCTGCTAAACGGATCGCCGCACGGGACTACACGATTCCCGAGCACCCTGGTGCTGCGACGTGCTGGCGGTGCCCCTTCGGCGGGACTGCGGGTTTCTGTCCGGCCAAGCGCCTGGACCTTGGGCCTCAATGACTCGCTCGCCTCGCGCCCCCTTGAACGTCTGCATGCTCGGCACGGAGCGCGCAAGTCCCGCCAAGCTGCGGGGCGCAGTCGCCGCAACGGCCCCGCATCGCCGCAGCAAGTCGCGCGAGCGGCGGTGGACTAAGAGGACCGCAAACAGCCGTCGCTGTCCTTTCCTCCGCGACACGAAGATGAAACAATCGCATGGGGAAGACTCCCGCGGGGGTTCTGTGCGGGGCGCAAGACTTTCGGATCTCGAGCTCGCGCCCGTCTATCGCACAGGCGTCGCGGATACGGTCCGTGAGCTTTACGCCCCGTGTCTCGCGCGCGCGAATCGGTTCTTCCGTGCCGTGGGCTTCTTCTCCTCGACAGCGTTTCGACAGCTCGGTGCGGCCGCCTTCGGGACCTTTATTGAAAGAGGCGGCACCTTTCGGCTCCTCACGTGTCCGGTCCTCTCGAGTCGCGACGTATCTGAGGTACTCGAGCATCTCGACCACCCGCGATCCTACTCGGAACCTCCTCCCGGTCCTTCATGGTTCAGCCAGCCCCACGAGGTGTTCCGCTGGCTCTTAACAAGAAGCGATAGATTCCAGCTCCGCTTTGGCTTCTCGGAGGCACCTCTCGTTCAGCCTGGCATCTATCATGAGAAGCTCGGCATCTTCCTAGATCCCTTCGGCGACATAGTCGCCTTCGTAGGCTCTCTGAACGAGACCGAGACCGGCTTCCGGCGGAACTTTGAGCACGTTGAGGTCTTCTGCAGTTGGAGACAGTCCGACCAGAGTCGGGTAATGGAGAAGCTGTCACACTTCGAGGCTCTCTGGAACAATAGGGTTCCTGGGGTGCGTGTTCTCGAGGCTCACGCGGCCCGAGGATTACTCATTTCACGACGTGAGAGCGACCCTGAACAGGAGCAGACGGGAGCGCACAAGAACGAGCCAATCATACCAATCGACACCGCTACTGAGACCGCGGCTAGTGAGCCGGATGAGGGCAGAATGGCGAAGCCGCATGTCCCTGAGACAATCAAACTGCGGCCGCATCAACTCGCAGCCGTAGCCGCATGGCTCGAGCGCGGGCTCCGCGGGATCCTCAAGATGGCCACCGGCACGGGAAAGACGTTTGCCGCGCTGAGTTCAGCTACACTTGTGACGAATCGCGCCACAGAAGGGTTTTTAGTGGCAGTCGTCTGTCCGTACACACACCTCGTCGATCAGTGGGCGGGACACGCCGAGTCGTTTCACTTTCAACCAGTAAAGTGTTACGGCTCCGTCCGGTCTTGGAGCAAGACTCTCACTCGCGACCTGGCCCTCACCGAAAGATCCACAGGTCGAACATCCATGCTCATCACGACGCAGGCCACGTTTCGTGGTCCGGAATTCCAGCAACTTATACGAAGCTTCAAGAAACGCGCCCTGCTCATTGCCGACGAAGTGCACGGGATGGGATCCCAGGCGCTGCTTGCGACGCTCAACGACAGCCACCCGTTCCAGTTCCGCCTAGGATTGTCCGCAACACCGGATCGCTTCTTCGACGACGCCGGAACACAAGGCATCGAGGACTATTTTGGCCCTATCGTATACACCTTCGGGCTAAAGGAGGCTCTCGATGCAGGCATCCTGGTGCCATACGATTACTTTCCTCAGCCGATCGAGTTGATTCCCGATGAACGCGACACGTATCTGGACTTGACGCGCGCGATCTCGCGCGCGCTCGGCAAGGTGGCGGCTGATCCCGACGGGCAAACGGGTCTTGAGGCGTTGCTTACAAGGCGATCCCGGCTACTCGCGTCCGCGACGCAGAAACTGCCAGCGCTCAAGCGCCTTCTCTTGGCCGAGACACAAGATCGTGGACGCGTCAGCCACACACTTGTGTACTGTGGGGATGGGACAGTTGAGACCGACGACGACCATGACGTCCAAGAGGTTCGCTACGTCGAAGCGACGGCTGATTTGCTTACATTTGATCTACGCATACCGTGCGGCCTCTATCTTGCCGAGACGCGATTGGATTACCGTCGGCAATTGCAGCGCCAACTGGAAGACGGCTCCATTGGGGCTGTCGTCGCCATACGCTGCTTGGACGAGGGTATTGACATGCCACCGGTGCATACAGCGCATATACTCGCGAGCACTCGTAATCCACGCCAGTTCATACAAAGGCGCGGCAGGATTCTTCGGCAACACCCAGAGTCCGGCAAGCGGCACGCCCGCATTTATGACTACGTTGTGGTCCCACCGCACCCGCCGGACGAGGCCTCCTGGCGTACCGAGCGGCGACTCTTCCGAAACGAACTTCGGCGCGTCCTTGAGTTTTCGCGACTCTCTCGCAACGAGGGCGTGACTCTTCGCACGTTCCGCACACTTCGAGAGCAATATCAACTCCTCAGCCTCGACACGGAGTCTTCATATGACGACATCGACCTTCTCTAACGGGCCCACCCCGTCGGAGTCTGATTCAAGCGAACCCAAGGTGACGAGCCAGGAACGTCTTACGGAGATCCTTGGGAAGCTCGACCCAAAAGGCATGAAGCTCTTTCAATGGACGAGGGAACGAGAGCGGCGTTTCGACTGGAAGGAGTATCGCAAGGGAACTGGAAGGCCATCCCCGAAGCAGATCATTGTCGACTACGTCAAGAGCGAACTCCTGCCTGAAGGCGGAAAGGCGTGATTCATGGAACTTGTCGCGGTTGAGCTGTTCAACTTTCGCCAATTTGAGGCTGTTGACGGCAAGCCCCAGCGCATCGAGTTTGCGCGGCCGGGGAAACGCAATGTCACCGCCATTTACGGAACCAACGGCGCTGGTAAGTCTGGACTCCTCAACGCATTCACGTGGTGCCTGTTCGGCAAGGCCACGAAAGCACTCAAACACCCAGCGAGCCTAGTCAATCACGCAGCCCTCGCATCTGCGAAGCCTGGACAGAAGGTCTCAGCCTACGTCAAACTCGAGTTTCGTGCCCCAGTTGGTAACAAGTCGACCCTTCATACGGTGAAGCGATCGATCGAGACGACTCCTGATTCGGCGGAGGCGACCGGATCGGAGAGTGATCAGCCGCCGGCCGGCAAGGTCGTCCTGACGTACCCCGCTGCGGGCCAGGGAACATTTACGCTCGACAATCCGGACGAAGTCGGCGCATACCTCAACCGCCTCCTCCCTTCAGATCTGTTCCAGTACTTTTTCATTGACGGTGAGCGCATCGCCAACCTGACTAAGCCTGAGAATGCTGCCGAGGTAAGGCACGCTGTCGAGGTCTTTGTCGGGCTGAAGGAATACCTTGACGGCAGTAAGCACTTGCTTGAAGCCGAGAGAATCTTCGCGGAGGAAGCTCAGCAGCACGAGCAGGACAACGCTGCCTTCAAGCAGCTTTGCCAGGAGATCGTCGAGAAAGAGCAGCTCGTACAGGATCTTGATCAGAGGATCAAGGCCGCCCTGGAGACCATTGTCGAGCTGGAGAAGAACATTAGTCAAATCGACGACAAGCTGAATGAGACGAAGGGCGTGGAGGAGCTTGAGAACAAGCGCAAGGACCTCCAGTCTCGGCTTCGGCAGCTGACAGATGATCTCAAGCAGCAGGAGCACGAGCTCTATAGGCTTGTGCTGACGGATGGATGGGTCGCATTTGCGCTGGACGCAGCGGAGAACTATCTGTCATCCGATCTGGAAATGCGAAAGCGCGGCGACCTTCCCTACCGAATTCGCCAGCCATTCCTGAAGGAGCTGTTGGAGCGCCTTACATGCATCTGTGGACGATCTCTTGATCCGGCCGCAGACGACGAGCACAAACATGACGTTGCGCAGGCGATCAAGGAAATCCACAACGAGCTGGCCAAGGCTGACCTGTCCGAGGTGCAGCAGCAGCTATTTGGGGCAACAACCGCGGCCAGTGAAGTTGTTCCAGCACGCGCGCGGCAGCTTGAACAGATTGCTGCTGGTGACCACCGCATCGAGGATCTGG
>Ga0070738_10007153_pt1 | contig 11316 bp, 12 predicted proteins | sample Coa_R2_2_FD_66446 | JGI IMG/M metagenome (GOLD analysis project Ga0070738, IMG submission 66446) | Surface soil microbial communities from Centralia Pennsylvania, which are recovering from an underground coalmine fire - Coalmine... | ecosystem: Environmental > Terrestrial > Soil > Unclassified ... | reverse complement strand
ACCGCGCCCGTGGTCTTGTCGGCGGTGTCGAGCCGCTTGACGCCCTTACCGACCAACTTCCAGTCCTTGGGATCCTTCAGCTTGACATCCGCGGGCGGCTGCAGCCTGGCGGCGGCTTCCGCCACCTTGCCGTAGGTCGTGGTCTTGCCAGAGGGCGTGTGCGTGATGACGCTGTTGGACACCGTGCACTCGGCGACCGGCACCTTCCACTCATTCGCCGCCGCCTGCAGCAGCATCGCGCGCGCGGTGGCGCCGCCCTTGCGCACATAGTCCTGCGAGGTGCGGACGCCGCGGCTGCCGCCGGTCGAGTAATCGCCCCAGATGCGCTTCCGGGCGATGTTCTGGCCGGGCGAGGGGAATTCGGTCTGCACCTTCGACCAGTCGCAGTCGAGCTCCTCAGCGACAAGTTGGGCGAGCCCGGTCAGCGTGCCCTGACCCATCTCCGAGCGGGCGATGCGGACGACGACCGTGTCGTCGGGCCGGATCACGACCCAGGCGTTGACTTCCGGTGAGCCGTCGGCCGCACGCACCACCGCGGGGCCGCCGAAGGGAAGATCAAGGCCGATTGCGAGGCCTGCGCCGATGCTGGCCGCGCCGATGATGAAGGCGCGACGGTTGAGCCGAGGCGTGACGTGTTTGTTCATGATCGCCTCCCTCAAGCGTTCGCGACTGCGTGGATCGCTTCGCGCACCTGCTGGAAGGTGCCGCAGCGGCAGATATTGGTGATGGCGTCGTTGATGTCCTGGTCGGTCGGTTTCGGATTGTCCTTCAGGAGCGCGGTGACCGCCATGATCATGCCGCTTTGGCAATAACCGCATTGCGGCACGTCATGATCGATCCAGGCCTGCTGCACCTTGGTCAGCGTGCCCTCGGCAGCCAGACCCTCAATGGTCGTGATCTGCTTGCCGAACGCTTCGCTCACGCTAACGCCGCAGGAGCGCGTCGGCACGCCGTCAATGTGAACAGTACAGGCGCCGCATTGTGCAATGCCACAGCCATATTTGGTTCCCGTGAGCCCGGCATTCTCGCGGATCGCCCAGAGCAGCGGCGTATCCGGTTCGATATCCATCGCGAAAGGTTTGCCGTTTATTGTGAGGTTTGCCATCGCATATCCCCTGATTGGTCCAATCCACCAATTGGACTTCGCGGGGGGAGTTGTGCGCCAAAACTGGAACGGTTCAAATCAATCTTCTGCGCTCGGGCGCGTGATGAAAAAATTCGGCGGTGAGGGGAAGAAAGGTCATTGGGCGGTGTTCGCCGCCGAACCCGGTCAGCTGTTGCGCTGTTGCTTGACGGTCAGTCGGAGGAAGCTCATCACGCTTCCGACTGCGGCAAAGCCGGCGCCGAGGGCAAGCGCAGCCGTTGCGCCATTGTGGCCCGCCAGCGCGAAACAGAACGCGGCAAGCGCCGCGCCCGTGGTCTGCCCGGTCAGCCGCGCGGTCGCCACGATGCCGCTGGCGCTGCCGCTGCGGTGGGGCGGGGCGCTCGACATCAATGCCTTCATGTTCGGCGTCTGGAACAGACCGAAGCCGACGCCGCAGATCACCATGCGCCAGACGATATTGGCGATGCTCGGGCTCGCCGGCAGCATCGCGAGCAGCAGCATGCCGAGACCGAGCAGGACAAGGCCAAGACCGCCGAGCAGGCCGGCCGGGAAGCGGTCGGACAGCCGGCCGCCGATCGGCGCCATGATCGCCACTACCAGCGGCCAGGGCGTCAGGAAAAAGCCGGTCTCGACCTGCGAGCGCAGCAGGACGTCCTCGAAATAGAAGGGCAGCGAAACGAAGGCGAGGCCCTGCACGGCAAAGGAGCAGACGGCGGTGGCGGCCGACAATGCAAACAGCGGGCGCCGGAACAGGTCCACCGGCAGCATCGGCGCCGGGTGATCGGCATGCCGCCGCGTCAGCACAATGCCGATCGCGAGCGCGCCGGCGAGCTCGGCTATCACCACAGCCGGCGAGGTCTGATGTCCGGCGCTGCCAATGCCGACAATGAACAGGGTGAGGCAGGCTGATGCCAGCAGCGCGCCGGGGAAATCGAATTTGTGTGTGCTACGCGGCGTTGCCGGCAGGGTCTTCATGCCGATCAGGATCGCGACCACGCCGAACGGAATATTGATCGCAAACAGCCAGGGCCAGGCGCCCACAGCGAGAATGCCGGAGGCAATGGTCGGGCCGAAGGTGAAGGCGGTCGCCACCACAAGCGCGTTGTGCCCGAAGCCGCGGCCATGCATGCGGCTCGGATAGACAAAGCGAACCAGCGCCGTGTTCACGCTCATGATGCCGCTGGCACCCAGGCCCTGCAGCGTCCGTGCAACCAGGAGGCTGTCCAGCGACCATGCCAGCGCGCAGCCGAGCGAGGCCAAAGTGAACAGGATCAATCCGCCGAGGTAGATGCGTTGATGGCCGACGATCTCGCCCAGCGCGCCGAGCGGCAGAAGGGTCGCGACCAGCGCGATCTGGTACACGTTCACAACCCAGACCACTTCCGCAGGGCTGACATGCAGCTCGGCCGAGATCGCCGGCAGGGCGATATTGGCGATCGCGGTATCCAGCGAGGCCATGGCGAGCGCCGTGAAGATCGCCGCCACGGCCCAACGCCGGCGTTCCCACGGCAGGCCATCGGTAATCGGAGTCGCGGCGGTCTTGGTGGCGTTTCGATCGACGAACATGCTTTCTTGAGGGTTCGAGTGAGCCCCCGCGGGCGACGCGGCTGCTGCTGGAAGTGCTTCTATTTATTATGTTCGCGCGGGTCTCCCCAGACACGCCGCTGCATGAGGCCCATGCGATCGGATACTTGGTATCTGGTGGTCCGGCTCTATCGCGCTCGCGGGCCGGCGTCCTACGATAAGGCGGTCGAAAATCGGGAAAATCATCATGCGCATCGTTGTTCTGCCCGGCGACGGGATCGGGCCGGAGATTGCGGCCGCCACGCTTGCGGTGCTGCGGGCCGCCTCTGAACGGTTTCAGCTCGGCGTGACGCTGGAGGAGCATGCGGTGGGGCACGCCAGTCTGGAAATGTTCGGCACGACCGTCCGGCCGGAGCTGATCGAGACGGTGCGCGCCGCGGATGGCCTGATCCTCGGGCCCACGGCGACGTTCGATTTCAAGGACGAGGCGCGCGGCGAGATCAATCCGTCGCGCTACTTCCGCAAGAACCTCGATCTATTCGCCAACATCCGTCCGGCGCGCACCTATTCGGGGCGGCCGGCGCAGTTCGGCACCTTCGATCTCGTGGTGGTGCGGGAGAACACCGAAGGATTCTATGCCGACCGCAACATGGAGCAGGGCAACGCCGAGCTCCTGGTCACGCCTGATGTCGCGATCTCGCTGCGGCGGATCACGCGGCTGTGCTGCGAGCGCATTGCGCACGCCGCCTGCAAGCTCGCGATGAAGCGGCGCAAGCATCTCACCATCGTGCACAAGGCCAATGTGCTCAAGATCGGCGACGGGCTGTTTCTCGATATCTGCCGCGAGGCGGCGGGCACCTATCCCGGCCTTTCCGTCGATGACGTGCTGGTCGACGCCATGATGGCGCATGTGGTGCGCCAGCCCGAGCGGTTCGACGTCGTCGTCGCCACCAACATGTTCGGCGATATCCTCTCCGATCTCACCGCCGAGCTGTCGGGCAGTCTCGGCCTCGGCGGCTCGCTCAATGTTGGCGCGCACCATGCGATGGCGCAGGCGGCGCACGGCTCGGCGCCGGATATCGCGGGCCAAGACGTCGCCAACCCGATCTCGCTGATCCTGTCGATGGCGCTGCTGCTCGCCTGGCATGGCGAGCGCATCGGCGCACCGCGGTTCGAGACGGCTGCGCGCGCGATCGAGGAGGCGGTCGCGGCTGTGATGCGAGAGGGCCAGGTGACGCGCGATGTCGGTGGCACGTTGGGGACCACGGCAACGGGGCAGGCGATCGCGGAAGCTCTTCGGTCAGGTGCATAACGTCCGCTTGCGCGGTCGAATTCATTCGTCAGCCTGGTCGCGATAGAAATCGAGCAGCGCCGTTCCTTCGGGAGAAAGCCAGTCGGCGGCGCCGGTGATGTATCCTTCGATCATTCCGGTCTTCCCGATCAGATAGGTGATTGGCATGCGGACCATCTCCAATGTGTACGCCGCCGGATCGTGCGGATTGACCGCCGAGGCGTAGGGATCGGCCAGACACATTTGTGGGGGCACGCCGTAATCGTGCAGGAATGCCTTTATTCGCTTCAGGTCGAGCGTGTCGGTGCAGATAGCCCAGACCTCCAGGCCCGGAAGCCGCCTCCGATCAAGGTTGGCCAAAGTCGGCAGATCCGTGCGGCAGGCGGCGCACCAGGTCGCCCACAGGTTCACAAGCGCGATGTGGCCCGGTTTCGGCGCCAGCATGACGTCGCGGCCGTCGAGATTCTGGAGCCGGAGCGGCGGCAGCTTGCGACGCGGCCTGACAATCGTGAATTGACTGCGCGCCGTTCCGAACACCGGCGGGCAGGCCCCCTGTTCAGCCTGCACGCGCCCGGCAAACAACGTGCTGAGGCCTCCGAGCAACACCGCGCGCCGAGGCAATGCGAGACCGGTCGCGGCGTGTTGCTCAAGCATGGATATAGGCCCAGCCCTTCATCTGCAGGTCGACCACCCTGCCGATCCCGAACGGCACCAGTGTGGCACCCTCGATCAATTGAATCGCAACTTGCTCCTTCGCCTCCGCGATCATCTTGGAGGAAGCGCACATGGACAGCGCGATGTCAGGCACCATTTGACGCAGCGCCGCCAGTGGGTCCCGCAGTGGCGTCTTGTCGGCCCGGAACACCTCGATGCCGCTGCCGTTCGCAACCACCTCGAGCTGCAGCTTCAGCCCTTCTCGGCAAAATGCTTGGAGAGGTTGGCCGAATAGCTGATCGCGTGGCCCATCACATGAGGATCGTTGCGGTCGATCAGGATCACGGCCCCGTCGATGAGGCGATCGCCCTTGTTTGCGTTCGCCGCCGTCGCTGTCGCGATGACGGCGCTGCCCGCCAGCAATATGCGGCGGGACAACCTGTCCCGAGCATTTGTCATTATGCGCCGTCCCAGCTTCCCGTGAACCGGCTCAATTGCGATCAGGCGCCGCGCGGCAGGATCGGCGCCATCCTCGCGCGTCCCCACAGCACGAAGACGGCAAGCGCCAGCAGCACGATGTTGAGCGGCACCAGGGGCGCCTCGCCGCGCGAAAGGTGGAAGACCATGGCAAAGACCTGCAACACCGTGCAGCCGAGCGCGGCCAGCACGGTGAGGCCGGGCATGATGCGGGTCAGCGCCGGCAGCAGGATGCCGATGCCGCCGGCCAGGTCGACCAGGGCGATTGCATGGACAAAGGTCGGGGAGTACTCGCCGGCCCAGGGCATCATGGCCACAAGCTGCGGGATCGGCATGAGCAGTTTGACGAGGCCGGCCGAGGCAAAGGCGAAGAAGAGCAGTACCTGGGCCACCCAGAGGCTGATGCGAAGGGCGCGCCCGGGGGCCATGGCGGGGCGGACGGCTGTGGTCGACATGGCAATCTCCGTGGTTGTGACGCTGTCGCCCGAATTTGTGGTTTCCTCCTGTTTCATCATCATCTAATTTGAAGATTGATCATTTCTTATTGGTTGATGATTGGATGGATACCCTCGTCAGCATGAAGGTCTTTTGTCTCGTCGCGGAGATGAAGAACTTTGCCGCGGCAGCCGACCGGCTTGGCATGTCGCCGGCGATGGCCAGCAAGCATGTGATGCAACTGGAACGACGGCTTTCCGCCCGGCTGCTCAACCGCACCAGCCGGCGCGTCAGCCTGACCGAGACCGGCGCGCTCTATTTCGAACAGGCCCGGCAGATGCTGGACTCGCTGGACGAAATCGAGGCGGTGGTCAGCAAGGCGACCGTCGTGCCGCGCGGGATGCTGAAGCTGAGCGCGCCGGTCTGGCTCGCCAATCCGGCCTTCGTCAGCCTGCTCGCCGATTACCGTTGCCGCTATCCGGAGGTGCAACTCGATTTCGACCTGAGCGGCCGCCTGGTCAACCTCGTCGAAGAAGGCTTTGACCTTGCGCTGCGGATGACTGGCTCGCTTGACGAGGGCCTCGTCGCGCGCCCCGTCGCAAAGGTCGTGTTTCACATGGTGGCCGCACCAGCATATCTCGATCGTTGCGGTCGGCCGCGAACGCCACAGGAATTGCAGGGCCACGCCCTGCTGAAATACGCGCTGATCCCGGGCAACGCCTTCCCGGTCAAGGGAGCGGATGGCGAGCAGACGGTCGCTTTCGATGTCGTGTTGCAGAGTGAGAACGAGACGTTGCTGCATCTCGCGGCGGTCGAGGGCCTGGGCATCGCCTTCCTGCCCAAATCGCTGATCGCGCAGGACATTGCGAACAAGCGGCTGGAATTGCTGCCGCCCGGACTGCTTCCCTTCGAGGGGCAGCTGTTTGCGGTCTATCCAAGCCGGAAATATCTCTCCGCCAAGGTGCGGACCTTCATCGATTTTATCGCGGCGGATCCGCGGCTGAGCTAGCGTCTGCGCCGAGCCCGAGGCTTGCATAAATGCGCCGCGCGTAGGCGCCGAATTCGTCGGTGGTCTTGATCGGCAGCGCGCGTGGGAAGGGCAGCTCGATCGGAAAATACTCCGCCATCCGCGCCGGGCTTGCGGTGAGCACGGCGCAATGCGAGGCGAGAAACACGGCTTCCTGGATCGAGTGGGTGACGAAGATGATGGTCTTGCCGCTCTCGCGCCAGATGCGCAGCATTTCCAGGTTCATCTGCTCGCGTGTCAGGGCGTCCAGCGCGCCGAACGGCTCGTCCATCAGGATCAGCTTGGGATCGTGAATGAAGGCGCGCGCGATCGCGGTGCGCTGCTGCATGCCGCCGGAGAGCTGCTGCGGATATTTGTTCTCCTGGCCGGACAGGCCGACCAGCTTGAGCAGGTCGCGGGCGCGCCCGCGCGCCGCTTTCATCGGCAGTCCGACAATCTCTGCCGGCAGCAGCACATTGTCGAGGATGGTGCGCCATTTCAGCAATAGCGCCTGCTGAAAGACCATCCCGATGTCGCGGGCAGGATCGAACGGCGTTTGCGCGTTGCCGATTTTGACGCTGCCGCCGTCGGCGCCATGCAGGCCGGCCAGAATCTTGAGCACCGTCGTCTTGCCGCAGCCGGAGGGGCCGACCAGTGACACCAGCTCGCCCTCCTGCACATCCATGGTGACATCGGAGACGGCGAGGAATTCGCTCCCGCCGGAGCGATAGACCTTGCGGACATTGCGCAGGCTGACGAACGGCTCGCGCGAGCTCATGTCAGCCATTTCGATAGGTTCGCGGCGACGAAATCATCATCGGAGAGATCGGCATGCTCGTTATAGACGCGGTCGATCTGCTCGATTTGTCCCGGGCTCAGGCCTTCGTTGGGATCAAGGCACCAGATGCCCCGCATCAGGCCCTGCCGGCGCAGCACCTCGTGGCAGCCGGCGATGCAGCCGTGAAAATTGTTGGCGACGTCGAAGAAGGCGCTGTTGCAGTCGGTGACGCGCGCATCGAGCGCCAGCAGGTCCGCGGGGATCGCGTCCTTGTAGCGCGCGGCCTTGCAGCGCTCGAATTGCTGGATCGCGCTTTTCGTCCACACCGACCAGTGGCCGAGCAGGCCGCCTTTGAAATGGGTCCGCGTGGTGACGCCTTCATCCCGCAAGTCAAAGGGCAGCGTCAGATCAAGCAGGATGTGATCGTCGTTCCCGGTGTAGAGCGCGATGCGGTCGAGTGCCCCGGCCGCGTGGACGCCGCGCAGGACATCGAGAGTGCGGTAGCGGTTGAAGGGCGCGATCTTGATTGCAATGACATTGTCGATGTTGGCAAAGCGCCGCCAGAAATCGGCGCTCAGGACTACGCCGCCGACCGCTGGCTGCAGGTAGAAGCCGACGAGCGGGATTTCGCGAGCCACAGCTTCGCAATGGGCGATGATCTCGTCCTCGGAGGCCGATTTCATGGCGGCGAGGCTGAGCAGGCCGGCGTGATAGCCGATGCCGCGCGCGGTCTCCGCTTCGCTGACGGCCTGTCGTGTCGGCCCGGCGAGGCCCGCGACCAGCGCCAGCGGCCGCCTGGTCCAGCTCGATGCGGTTTCCGCGGCGAGCTCCAGCACCGGGCGGTAGAGGCCGACATCGCGGATCGCGAATTGCGTGGTGTGCACGCCGACCGCAAGCCCGCCGGCGCCGGCATCGATGTAGTAGCGCGTCAGCGCGCGCTGGTGCACCTTGTCAAGTTTGCGCTCGGCATTGAGCGCGAGCGGATGTGCCGGCAGCACCGTGCCCGCGGCAATCAGGCGCCGGACCTCGTGCGGCATTTGGCTGTGATGCATGGCGTTGTCCTATCCAAATTCAGGGCCGGCGACGGCAAAAGGCGGCTCGCCTGCTTGCGCAGCTGCATGCCCGAAACGCATGCGCTGAAACGACCGCTCCATGGACCAGCCGCTGCGCATCAAGCCATCAAGGAAGGCCGTCTGATCCGCGACCACATCGATCAGCTGCGCACCCCGCTCGCTCGCTGCGATGCCCGCGACCAGCGCCAGCGCGCTATCGGAATTCGCCGCAAAGACCGGACCGATGTGACGCGCTGCGCGACCGTCGCGTACCAGCGCCATGGCATCATTGGTCGAGAGCAGGCGAGAGCCGGGACGGCTGCTCAGGTCGATGACGAGGGCGCGGCGGTCGAAGCCCATGGCATTGATGTCACAGCTGATAAAATCGCCGAGCCTGCCAGGCGAAAGCTCGCTGGTGGCAGTGACCGGGCCATGACCCTCGCGCCGCAGCCGTCGCAACTGGATGGTCGGTGAAAAACCGAGCGGGCCGTACACGGCCGCGCCCGCTTGCGTGGCATCCAACCAGACGGTGAGGCCAAGCCGCATCGCCGCATCGAGGCAGGCATCGACCAGCCGCGTCGCGAGCCCTTGGCGGCGCCGGCTCTCCGTGACCAGCACCATGCTGATCCAGGCCTCGCGCTTGGTGTAAGGCAGGAGGGCCGCGGTCGCGATCAGCGTTGATGCGGAGTCGCGCAGGCCGTGGACGATGCCCTTGGTCAGGAAGAACCGCCAGTCCGCTTCATTCTGATTCCACTGCGCTTCCCGTGACAATGCGAGCCCGGCGGCTGCGTCGCGCGCGTCAAGCCGAAGCAGCGGGAGCTCCTTCTCAGTAGCGGCCATCGCGCACCTCATATTTGGTCGGCTTGCCCAGGCTCGGCATGGCGCGGGCGACCCAGTCGGCGGTCCAGGCGATCAGCTGCGCGGTATCGACGATCGGCGGCCCGAACAGCTCGACCGCCTGCGACGTATTGGTGAGCCAGGCCGTCGGCTCCTCCTGGCCGATGATAACGGGTTCGCGGCCGAACAGCGTGCCGAATTTGGCGGCGAGATCGCGCACGGCCAGGATCTCATGGCCGCTGACATTGATCGGGCTGGTTGGCGTCTCGCAATGAGCGAGGCAGCGGAGCGCCTGCGCTGACGCATCGCCCTGCCAGATGAAATTGACATGGCCAAGGCTGACATCGATCGGCTGTCCCTGCCAGACCTTGCTGGCGATGTCATAGAGCACGCCGTAGCGCATATCGATGGCATAGTTCAGCCGAAACAGCCGGCCTGGTGTGTCGAATTTTTTCGAGAAAAATTCGAACATGCGCTCGCGCCCGACGCAGGACTGCGCATATTCGCCGGGCGGATTGGGCGCCATGCTCTCGTCGGAACCTTTGCCGTCCACCGGCACGAATGGATAGACGCAGCCGGTCGAGAAAGCCACGATCCGCGAGCGGCGAAACGCCTGCGCCACGATGGCCGGCACGTGGGCGTTCATCGCCCAGGTTAGCGGCAGATCGCCCTCGGCGCCGAACTTGCGGCCGGCCATGAAGATGATGTTGGGTACCCTCGGCAAGGCGTCGACGGCTGCTTCGTCGAGCAGGTCGCAATTGATGGTCTCCACCCCGCGCGCGTGAAGCCACTCCTTGACGCCGGCTTCGCTGAAACGCGCCACGCCGATGACGCGCCGGCCGGGAGCCGCGGCCTTGGCGAGACCGGCGAGCGTCGGGCCCATCTTGCCGGCGACGCCGAGCACCATGATGTCGCCGTCAACCTTGCTTAGATCGTCGATCAGCGCCTGGCTCGGGCGGCACAGCAGCTCGTCGAGCGCCTCGACATCGGCGATGGTCGTCGGCAGCGTGTCGCGCGAGAGCAGCATGTTGCTTACCTATTGTTGCAGCCTGACGTCACGCACCACGAACAGGCGTTCGAGGCCGAGCACCAGGCCGTAAAGCGCAACCCCGAGCAGGGTCAAAAGCACGACCGCCATCACCATGGCCGGCGTATCGAGCGAGGATTGCACCTGGATCATGAGATAGCCAAGCCCGCGGTCGGAGGCGATGAACTCACCGACAATGGCGCCGGCGACCGCGAGGATGGCGCCGACCTTCATGCCGGAAAAGACGTAAGGCAGCGAGCCCGGCAGCTGGATTTTGCGGAACAGCACCCAGCGCGAGCCACGCAGTGATTTCACGAGATCGAGCAGGTCGGGCTCGACCTCGCTCAGGCCGCGCGCCGTGGTGAGCAGGATCGGAAAGAAGCAGATCGAGAAGGCGATCAGGATGTTCGGGATGATGCCGTAGGAGAACCACACGATCACGAGCGGGCCAAGCGCGACTTTCGGGATCATGTTCAGCGTCACGAACAGCGGCAGCAGCATCACGGCGACAAGCCGTGACCAGGTGAAGATCACCGCCAGCGCCACGCCGACCAGGGCGCCCAGCGCGAAGCCGCCGAGGATTTCGACGCCGGTAACCGCCAGGTTGGAGCCCCAGGCATAATTGGCCGATCCCAGCGTAGCGAGTGCGGCCAGCGGCGAGGGCAGGACGAATTTCGGCACATGGAAGGCGTCGACCAGGACCTGCCAGAGCACGAGCACGGCGAGGTGAACGACCAGGATGATCGCGATGGACCTTGCCGATCGGCCGCCGCTCGCTGGCAATTGATGCTCCTGTGCTCCGTGCTCGGCGTAGCGTCGCCCAGCCACGGGCTTCGCTCGTTCAATCTATCGCGGTCAGTCTCCAGTTTCAACCAGCTGGTTGATTACGGCCGCAGCGACTGCATCACCAGATCGACCACGTGCTTGCGGCGGGCCCGCCGGGCGGCCGGCTGGCGCAAGTCCTTGCCGAAGATCGCCGACAGCGTCGCCGTATTGGAGAAGAAGAAATAGCTTAAGCCCGCAATCGAAATATAGAGCTGCACCGGGTCGACCCCCTTGCGGAAGGTCCCGTTCTGCACGCCCTGCTTGAGGATTTTCGAGACCATGCTGACCAGCGGCGAATGCATCGC
>Ga0070738_10007150_pt1 | contig 11318 bp, 8 predicted proteins | sample Coa_R2_2_FD_66446 | JGI IMG/M metagenome (GOLD analysis project Ga0070738, IMG submission 66446) | Surface soil microbial communities from Centralia Pennsylvania, which are recovering from an underground coalmine fire - Coalmine... | ecosystem: Environmental > Terrestrial > Soil > Unclassified ... | reverse complement strand
GCAAGGGCTGCGCCCCTTGCAACCCCGCCTGAGCAGCTGCGTCCAAAAAAACCTCTCCCTGTAAGCACCCCCATTCCTCCGGCCATGGGACCGCGTCCCCCGGCACCCCCTGCCGAATAGTTACGCCTCGGCTGGTTTGGCGAACGTTCGTGAGGTTCAAATAACTCTTCCCGCTCAACGTGTACCCGTGCCGGGCTTGTTACCTCGTCTTATAGTTAAAGAGTGGAATTGATCGTATCGATTCTGTCTGTCATATCGTTGTGCGAGTTATTTTGTGTATATCGCTGGTCGCTCAGTATGGTTCAGGTTATGTTGTACAAACAGAGACCTCCGGGTTTGCCAGTGGAAATGGGAATCATCGTATGAGTATGCAAGATCGGGTTGTGATCATCACCGGAGCGGGACGTGGTGTTGGGCGTGCTGCGGCCCAGCTTTTCGCGGGCGCAGGTGCACGAGTCGTGCTTTTTAGCCGGACGCGCAGCGAGCTGGACGAATGTGCTGCCCTCATTACCAGCAGCGGTGGCCATGCACTTCCCATAAGCGGTGACGTCGCCGATGAAGAGCAGGTGCGGAGCCTCTTCCAACGTGTTCACGAAGTCTATGGACGTGTGGATGTCCTCATAAACAGTGCAGGAATAGTGGCCGTCCGTCCATTTGTTGACATGGATATAGAGACCTGGGATCGCGTTATCGCCGTCAACTTGCGGGGAACGTTTCTGTGTTGTCATGAAGCGTTTCGTATCATGGCTGCGCAACGGCAGGGAGTGATCATCAATATATCGTCGCTTTCCGGAGTCAAAGGAGTAGAGAAATTCCCCGGATTGAGCGCCTATAACGTCTCAAAAGCAGGTGTTGCCGGGTTAACGGAGATTCTTGCTGTCGAAGGGAAAGCGCACAATATCCGTGTCTGTGCCGTGAGCCCGGGTGCGGTCGATACTGAGATGCTGCGTCAGGCTGCGCCACATCTCAAGGCTGGTATGACTCCTACCGATCTGGCCGAGATTCTGTTGTTTCTGGCCGATGACTCGGGGAGGATGTTTAGCGGCAGTAATATCGAACTGTTCAGTAACGCCTGATCATACCTGATAGCGTGTTATTGAAATGCAGTCAGCAACGCTGCTAGTTCGCAGCTAGCTTCGCTCAGCTGACTGAATGGCAAGCTACTGTTGTCCACGTCTACTCCTGGTTGAGTGGCGCTGGTCGGCTGGTTATTGCAATAGAGGAGACTGCCTCATGGTCTATCTGACACGGCGCGTCACGTTTAGCGCCGCTCATCGTCTCTGGAGCAACCATTTTAGTGAGGAAGAGAATTACGCAATCTACGATAAATGCGCAAATCCCAATGGCCATGGGCATAATTATATTCTCGAAGTAACCGTGCGAGGGATACCCGATCCTCAAACGGGGATGGTCATGAACCTGACCGATATCAAGAAGATCACCAACGAGCAGGTCATCAATTGGGTAGACCACAAGCATCTCAACTACGATGTGCCGTGGCTCAAGGGCATCATCCCGACGGCTGAGATGCTGGCCATCAAGTTCTGGGAGCGTTTGCAGCCAGGTTTTCCTCCCGGTTTGCTCTATGAGGTGACGCTACACGAGACCGAAAATAACTATGCATCCTATCGAGGAGAACATCTGGAACAATGAGAATTGCCCTTGTTGCCCCCCTGGTGACGGTGATCGCCCAACCCTTTGTCGGCGGCGCGCAGGCGATGCTGGCCGATCTTGCCCGGGGCCTGCAGAGGCGTGGCCACAATGTCACTCTGTTTGCTCGGGAAGGTTCGGCTATTCCTGGTCTTGCTATCGAACAGCTTGCAGTTCCGGAGATCGTGCGTCCGTCGACTTTTTCTACGCCTGGGACCGAGCGTCCTACCGATCCTGGTTTCTTTGCGCAGGCCAACATTTTTCTGGATCTTTTCCTGCATTTGCGCCAGCGTCAGCACGAATTTGACCTCATCCATGCGCACGCGTTTGACTGGCCCGCCTTTGTCCATAGCGCGCTTATCCAGGACATACCAATCGTCCATACCATTCATCTTCCAGCTGTCTCGCCGGAGATCAACGCTGCTCTGCAGATCTTGCATCGGCAGCAGCATCCCTTGACGCTCATTACTGTCTCGCACGCCTGTGCTCAGACCTATGCGGACTTTACGCCGTTTGATGCCATTATCTATAACGGCCTGGACCTTCAGACGATCCCTTTCGCGGAACAGATTCCCGTCGATGCGCCGCTCCTGTTTGCCGGACGTATCACACCCGAGAAGGGCGTTGAGGAGGCGATTGAAATTGCACAGCGTGCAGGCGTGCGGCTGCTGATAGCGGGTGGAATCTATGATCAGCCCTACTATGAGGAACACGTTCTGCCTCATCTCCAGCAGGAACACGTCACCTACCTCGGCCATCTCGATCACGACACGTTATGGAAACTTATGAGCCAGGCGCGTGGGCTTGTATTTCCTATAGCTTGGGACGAACCATTTGGTCTGGCGCCTGTGGAGGCTATGGCGACGGGCACGCCGGTGATTGCCTTTCGGCGTGGGGCGGCCGCGGAAGTCATTCGTGATGGCGAGACGGGATTTCTGATCGAGCCTGGCGATTGTGAGCAAGCAGCCCTGCGGGTCAACGATCTAGCGAGCATCTCGCGTGCGCGCTGCCGCGAGCACGTTGAACAACATTTCTCGCTTGAGCGGATGCTTGATGCCTACGAAGACATGTACCAGACATTGAGCATGGAGAGGACAAGGACTTCCGCCACATAAACACTTCTACTCTTCATGCAAGCGTGCAAGAGCCAGTGAAGCAGCAGGGTTGCATGAGCCGTGTCCGCTGGGGGCTGTAGATGTCTCACAGGGAGAGGTTTTTTGGGCCGCCTCAGAATCAGGGTTGCAAGAGCCGTGTCCTTGCCGGTGGCCTGGATGGTTCTCACTGGTAGGTTTGTTGAGCCGCTTCTGAGGCGGGGTTGCAAGGGGCGCAGCCCCTGCCGGGGGGCCTGGGGGGGGTCCCCCCAGCTCCTTTTTTCTTCAAATGCCTGTTTCGCCGCAGGCGAAACAGGCATTTGAAGCAAGTTTTCGGCCTCAAAATCCTGATTTAGAATATCGGAAGGTAGCGCTCGACCTCCCAGGTATGTACCTGTTGACTATAATCAGTCCACTCAATCCCTTTGGCGTCCAGAAAACCCTCGTAGATCGAATCGCCCAGGATCTCGCGGATCAGCGCGTCCTCGCGCATACTGTCCAACGCTTCCCCCAATGTAGCAGGTAGCAGGCGGGAGCGAGGTCGTAGACGCTCGTTCTCATCGTGCAGGAAAAGACTCTCGTCCATAGCAGGCGGGAGCGTCAGATTGCGCTGAATCCCGTCCAGGCCAGCGCGCAACATCACCGCCAACGCCAAATGAGGGTTACAGCTAGCGTCCGAGGAGCGTAATTCGATACGCATGGATGAATTGCTGTCGGAGCCCAGACGTGGCACGCGAATCAACGCCTGGCGGTTCACGCGTCCCCAATTGACGATCACCGGGGCTTCATAGCCGCGTACGAGCCTTTTATAGGAATTTACCAGGGGAGCAAGGATAGCGCACATCGCGCGGGCATGTGCGAGCTGTCCTGCGATGAAGCCGCGGCCAATCTCAGAGAGCCCATATTCATCATGTTCGTCGACGAAGACGTTGCGTCCTGTCTCCGTACTGAGGAGTTGTTGATGAATGTGCATACCTGAGCCATTGACGCCAAAGAACGGCTTGGGGAGGAAGGTCGCATAGAGACCATGCTGTGAGGCAATCGCCTTCAGTACATATTTGGCAGTCATCAAGCCATCCGCAATCTGCAAGGCATCGGCGCTCGCAAAATCTATTTCATGCTGCCCCTCAGCGACCTCATGATGGCTGGCCTCGATACGGATCCCCATATGCTGCAAAGCGTATACCATTTGACTGCGTACCGTCACAGCGAAATCGGTCGACAGATCGAAATAGCTGCCACGGTCGTTCGGGAGTGGCACCGGCGTTTTATCTTCAAAACGCAGCAGAAAGAACTCTAATTCGGGCGCGACGTGGTACGTGAAACCCATCGAGCGGGCGAGCTCGGTTGCCTGTTGTAAAGCGGCGCGCGGATCGCCATCAAAGCGCTGGCCGTCGGGCGTACGTACGTCGCAGATCACGCGTGCCAGCACATCCCCATCAAACTGTTGTGCATCGCTCGCGTTCCGACGCGTCGACGAGGCTGGTCGCACCTTGCCGGGGAGCACCGCGAATGTCGACAGATCGGGATACAGATACATATCGCTCTCCGCCACCCGCACGAAGCCTTCGAGCGCCGAGCCATCGAACCATTTCCCATGTTCCACGCAATCCGCAAATTGTTCAACAGGAATAGTAACACACTTCGCCATACCTACAACATCTGTAAACTCAAGATTTATAAAACGTACGTGCTCATTTTTAATGGTCGCCATGACCTGCTCATAGCCCGCATGTGATCTCTTTTCTGGCATACCTCTGCTCCTCGACTTGCAGCATCTCTGTGCGCAATGACTCCCATTTTGCCTGTGACGCACAACGTACTCCAGGCTCGCTCTCCGTTGACGTGTTGCTACGCTGCATCTGTATGGATATCTGGTACATGTATATTTAATACATGTTTTGGACCCAGGCGTGATACGTTTTCGTAGTCCGTAGGGCATTGTCACATGCGTGCTATGCTATGTCAAGGGCAGAGGGATGATTTTACCTTAGATCTGCCCTAGCCAGTGTGGATCGGATCTTTCTTCCCACCTTGCTCTTATTGCGTCAAATTGTTCCTGTGAAAGCAGCCCTGCGTCGAGCTGTGCCGCATTCCGCTGCCAGTGTGCTGGATTTTTTGTGCCCACGATAGCTGTGTGTACGCCTGGTACACTTAAGGTAAAGCGGAGTGCCGTACTGACAGCCGTATCTAGATCATCTTGCAGGAAGTCATATTTCAGAGTTTGCAGGCGTTCCCAATAGGGATAGCCGTAGGCACTCTTCGGCATGGTACTCTCTTTCCAGGCCACATTCGCGACCGGGCGTTTGGCGATCACACCCATGTTACGTTCGCGTGCCATTGGCAGGGTGAAGTCTATTTCCTGTTGATCGGCAATACTGATCGATGTCTGCAGTGTGTCAAAGACACCGGTGCGGATTGCATAACGTGCATCCTCGTTATCGCCGCTATAGCCGATGTAGCGTGCCTTCCCGGCTCTTCTGGCTTTCTCCAGGACATTAATCACGTCACCATGGCGCAGAACATCTAATGAACACGAGTGAAGCTGAATCAGGTCAATATGATCTGTGCGCAGGCGCCGCAAGCTGCGTTCAATACTGGCTTCGAGCAAGTGTGGATTCCAATCGGGAAGGTTGGGCAGCTCATCTCCAACTGCATGACCACATTTTGTAAATAGATAGTAGTCGTTTCTGCGTGTGGCGAGGGCTCGGCCGATCTTCTCTTCGCTATCGCCATAGCATTCCGCCGTATCGATGACGTTGAGGCCCGCATCGAGGGCGCTGTGCAGGAGCTGCTCGGCCTCTGCCTCAGAACTATCCTGGATCTCAACGCCACCGAATCCCAATATACTTACGTACATGTCAGTGTTCCCGAGCTGCCGCATCTCCATAGGTTGGTCTCTTTCTCTCAGTCATTATAAACGCGAGCGAGAGCGCTCATATACGGGCGCTCTCGCTCATTACCTTGTAGAGTAGATACGTTTGCTCGTCTAGAAAAGTGTCAGTCCAGGATAGTGCCCACCAGTTCCTCACGTGAGAGGGGGCCGATGGCGGCGATCGTCAGAGGATTGACCGGAGAGTAACGGCGCAGGACTTGTAGGACCTGGTCCTGGGTGACTGCGTCGATGCGCTCTTTGACATCCTGGATGGTCTGGATCTTTTGGTCGTACCACCAGGAACGCAAGATGGCGCTCATACGCGAGCCCGAGCCTTCACCGCGCATGACGTTTTCGCTCTTGAGCTGCACTTTCGCGCGTTCCAGTTCATCGGTGGTAATGCCATCTTGCTCTAATTTGTGTAGCTCATTGATGATAACCTGTAAACACTCGTGTCCTTGCTCGGGGGTCGTACCTGCATAGACGCGCATCGCGCCAATGTGCTTGTTACCGGCCAATCCGGCTGAGACGCCATAGACCAGTCCACGTTTTTCGCGTACCTCGACAAAGAGGCGCGAGGCCATGTTGCCGCCCAGCGCTTCCGCGATGACCATGGCCGCGTAATAGTCGGGATCGGTGTAGCTGGGGAAAGGGAACATCATCCCTAGATGCTCCTGCTTTCCCTCCTGGTGCTCTAGCGAGACGTGGGTGCTGGGATGCGGTGTCAGGCTGGGGGACGGGCTGGCCTCGCCTTCCCAATCGCCGAACAAGGTCTGGACTTTCTCCACCACATGATCCCAATCGAACTTGCCTGCGATGCCAAACAGGACGTTGTTCGGTTTATAGCGCTCTCGCCAGAAGTTTTGCAGGTCTTGCCGTTGCAGCGCATGCACGCTCTCGTCGGTTCCGAGTTGCAGCCGGCTCAGTGGAGTGCCTTGATAAAAATTCGCGCGTACCAGATCGAAGATACGGCTCATCGGCTCGTCGTCGCGGCGGCGAATCTCCTGCAGGACCAGGTTGCGCATTTGCTCCAGCTCGTCGCGGGGAAACGTAGGCGTGAGGAGCAGTTCGTGAAAGAGTTCAAGGGTTGGGTCAAACTTGCTGTTCACGATCTGTGCCCAGACCATTGCGGTCTCCAGGCCCGTGCTGGCGCCTTTGCGGGCTCCCAGGGACTCAAATGCCTCGTTGAGGGCGCGAGCATCTTTCTGTTTTGTGCCCTGGAAGAGCATGTATTCAAAGAGGTGAGCAAGCCCCTGCTTCCCCTCTGGTTCGTGGACAACGGCTGCGTCCAGTTGAAATCCGAAGCTAATCGAGCTCAGGCTCGGCATATACTGACCAATGAGCTCAATGCCCTGTGGTAAGCGGTGGTAGAAATAGTTTTGAGGCAGGCTCTGTGGATCACTCATCTATGAAACGTTCCTTTCACGTAGATTCTCTCAATCTAGCGGCACTCTTGATCATATTGCATCGAGTATAGCACATTGCGCACTCGTCTGCCATGGGATCGCTGTATTCTATGCATATGGATTATGATTGTCCTTGAGCATTTTTATCAGGCATGAGAAATCCAATGATGGAAAAGAACAAGAGTAATGCCCCAAAGGTAATAAAGGTAAGGTTCGTGCCTAGATAGGGGAGTGTCACCAGTACGGGCAGGAACGTGCCGACGATACTGCCAGTAGTCGAGATGGCATACAGCCTGCCCGCGGTCCGTCCTGACCGTCCGACTTGCTCGATACTCAGGCGGATTGCATAGGGTGAGACGCAGCCCAGCAAGATGGTTGGAGCTGCGAACAGGAGAATGACAGCCATGAGAGCGCCATAGAAGACTCCCAGTGGATTGTTGGGATCGTTAGCGAAGGTTTGTTGCGACCAGGTGAGCACTGGTGCGGCCAGCAGTGGGATTGCAGCCGTAAATAAGGCTGCCAGAGCTGCGATGCTGTAGAAAACACGGCTCTGCGGCTGGCGGTCCGAAAGCACTCCGCCGACATAATAGCCAACGGTGAGATAGAGCAGGATCAGGCCGATGATATTGGCCCACACAAATAATGAACTGCCAAACGACGGAGCGAGCAGACGTGAGGCCGCCATTTCGATTGCCAATGATGTGGCGCCTGCGACGAAAACCTCGATAATAAGCAAGCGCTTTTGCAATGTACCGGCTCGTTGAGCATCGGCGGCCTGTGCTGTTCTATCGTGCGTGTCTGTTCGCGGCGTAGAGGTGGTCATACTGAGAGACTCGCTTTCCTAAAGGTCCTGCTCTACAAGGGCGCTCCTGCCGGCGCTACACCCGGGGAGTGTGACGCAGGAGCAGCGGTTGTCAGCGGTTGTACGTGGCCAGAACTAGTGTCTCTATTGTCGCATATCTGCAAAGGCAAAGCGAGAGAACACGTCCTGTTGTACGCGTAAAGCTTCCTCGGTAGCCTGCGTATATTTTGCGGGACCCATTTTCTGTTCTACCGCGACCAGGAAGCGTTCCAGCATCGGAGCGGTTGGATCCTCGATCTCAATGCGCAATTGGAGAGCGGCCAGCAGAATTGCCAGTGCATCCTGAAGCTGTTGCTGTTCGTAGAGCAACATACCGAGATTCGTCAATATCATCCCGGTATACTGTTTATTGTCCAGATTGCTGGCCAGTTGGAGCGCCTCGGTATAATACCGCAGTGCTTGCTCGAAATGTTTCTCCTGGTGTGAGAGCAGACCCAGATTGTGCAGCAGGATGCAGCGCAGATTCGCATCTGGTTGTGCTTTGTTCAGCTCTAGCGCTCGTTCCAGACTGACGTGAGCTTGCTCGAACTCCCCGCGCATGCGTTGCAATTCGCCTTGGTTGGCGAGGGTTGTGGCCTCGCCGCGCTGGTCCCCAATCTGGCGCTGAATGGCGAGCGCTTGCTCAAAATACTGTTTGCTCTGTTGCGCTTCTCCCATCCGGCCATACAACATCGCGACGTGGCTGGCGACGATGCCCTCATCGTGGCGCAGCAAGACGCCGAAGGGCGGGAGCATGGCCGTGTAGAGGCCGATCAGCGTGTTCCAGGCGCCCCACTGCACCATGCTTTCATGGAGTCCTTGCTCGAAGAGAAGATCGCAGGCCCGCTGCCAGCGCCAGCCCAGGCAAAGATGACGGATAGTTGCTACCAGTGCCGTGACGTCCTGAAGGCCCTTGCGTTGTTCCCGGGACGGACCATAATTGTCGGCGACAAAGCGATAATACGCGGCGACCTGTGTATGGCCTGCTGCCAGAGCGACGCGCTGGGCCTCGGGATTTGCCGGCTCGGTTTTCGGTGGCATGCTGACTGTGAGGGTTGCAGGATCATCCGGCGAACCATGATTCCCTTCTTCCAGGAAGTGTTCCAGAACATACTGGCGCATCAGGCTGTGTACAGTATAGTTGGCAACCCCTGTGCTATTGGACACGAGCTGTACGAGACCTGCATGCCGCAAAAGCTCTATCTCGCGCTCGAATGTGTTGAAATTATAGGAGGATCCCGGAGTCGTTCCGTTGGCATTGCCAGTAATCGTCATCACAATACCTTCCAGCGGTACTGGTTCGTAGAACAGGCTCAGGACATGCATAATAGCGCGTTGGATAGGATTGAGAAAATAATAGACGCTGGCCGTCAGGTTCGCGGCCACGTCTCCTGCCCACATAGCCTGGTAATCGGGAGAGACGAGGACGTAGCTGAGCGAGATGCCACTGAGTTGGAGGAGTGCGTGGAAGAGGATTAGAGCAAAGACATTTCCCATACAGCGCTGCCAGACGAACGATAACTCCTCAGGTGAGCCTTTAATGCCGCGCCGTTGTAGCAGCGCAATCCCTTCTGGCAGGCTGATACGCGAGACCTGGTAAGAGCGCACACGTGGCTCGCTCAACTTTTGCTCGTCGTAAGGCAGGCTGTAGCTGGTAAGGAGGAAGCGACTGGCCCCCAGATCTGTCTGGAGCATCTCCAGGAATGCCGGGAGGGCGCCTCGTCCGGCGACTCCCTGATTGGTTTCTGGATGCAGTAATACTTCAAATTGATCCAACACGATCAGAGCGTTGTGTTGGGAACGACGTAGGGCGCGCAGCATGATCGTGACCTGTTGTTCTGGTTTCAGGAGGAACAGGCCTGCTTCTTGCATATTCACTCCCGACAAAATAGCGGCGATGATATCGGGTAAAGTGGAGTAGGTGCCAAGCGTCAGCCAGACCAGGTAGCGCGGCGCAGGCTGGCCTTGCTGTTTTGCGGCCTGTATGTGCTGATACAGTAAGTTTGCCAGCGTCGATTTCCCGACCCCGGGCGTTCCCAGCAGCATAACGGCGCTTGTATGGCTATCGCTCAGCATACGTTGTACCGCGGTGACCTCATCGCCGCGTTGCATGGTTGTCTGTGGATCCAGGGGTGGTGCCGTCGTTGCATTAACTCCGAATGCTTCGAGATGTGGCTGAGTGACGCCGGATGGTCCTCTTGCTGGCTGTTCCATGCCCTTGTTTTGTTGTTCCCCCCACTGCATAGACATACTCCTCTACTGTGCAGATAGACATTCAGGTATGTGGGTGCATTAGTGCACGGGCGCGCACATATAAGCATATATAGCATACTGTATAGATGCATTCAGGTGATAAAATAGCCTGAATGTGCTACTATAGATTCCGCATACCGTCTCGACGCGGCATTGAGAACTGTTGGGTAGGCATCCTGGCACGCCCATAGCATATACTTGTACCAGGCTTTTCGTTTAGAGAGGAATGAGTATGTTAAAAATCATTTATATGGGTACGCCTTATTTCGCCGTGCCGGCCCTTACTGCTCTGCTGGAGCATGCAGCACCTGGTGCTCTGTTGCCCCAGGGCTATGAGATTGTGACCGTTGTGACACGCCCTGATAAACCGGCGGGACGCGGGCGCGGCGTAGCTTTCTCTCCTGTCAAGCAAACTGCGTTGACATACAGTGTTCCTGTCTGGCAGCCCGGTTCCTTTAAAAAACAAGCGAATAGTGATGCCCTGGCCGCGTACCAGGCTGATCTCTATATTGTTGCCGCCTTTGGTCAGATTCTCCCGCAGGTTGTGCTCGATCAACCGCGCTATGGGACCTTGAATATTCATGCATCGCTCTTGCCCAAATATCGTGGGGCGGATCCTATCGCGGAAGCCATTCTCCAAGGCGATCAAGAGGCTGGTGTCTCTATTATGCTGTTGGATGCTGGCATTGATACCGGACCGGTTTTGCTGCGGAAAAGCATTCCTTTGACGGAGGATGAGACGACGGGGAGCCTGACCGTGAAACTGGCCGAACTGGGTGCGCAGTCATTGCTGGAGGCTCTTCCTGCCTGGATCGCGGGGACTGTTACGCCTGAGCCTCAGGATGAGCTCCGTGCGACTCATACCCGTATGTTGTGTAAAGAGGATGGCGAGATCCATTGGACCCAGCCCGCCGCCGTTCTGGCGCGGAAGGTGCGGGCGTACATGCCCTGGCCAGGAGCTTATACCCACTGGCGTGGCAAGCTGCTCAAGGTTATTGCTGCCCATGCCTTTCATGTAGAGCCAGGAGTCCCGGTCGCGCCAGGTACAGTGAGCATACAGGAGGACGCTGGACATACGGTGCTGGCGGTTGCCACCGGCGCAGGCCTGCTGCTTGTGAAGCAATTGCAACTGGAAGGGAAGAAGGCGTTGAGCGCGGAAGAGTTTCTCCATGGCTATACCCATATTGTTGGCGAGGTCCTGG
>Ga0070738_10007149_pt1 | contig 11319 bp, 10 predicted proteins | sample Coa_R2_2_FD_66446 | JGI IMG/M metagenome (GOLD analysis project Ga0070738, IMG submission 66446) | Surface soil microbial communities from Centralia Pennsylvania, which are recovering from an underground coalmine fire - Coalmine... | ecosystem: Environmental > Terrestrial > Soil > Unclassified ... | reverse complement strand
CTCGGAGGTAGAGCCGAGGCTTTTGCTGGTACACTATTTACGCGATGTGCTGGATTTGACGGGGACCCATGTGGGTTGTGACACCTCTCAATGCGGTGCGTGCACTGTTCTACTCAACGGGGAGTCGGTAAAATCCTGCACCGTGCTGGCTGTTCAGGCTGATGGCTGCGAAGTTACCACGATCGAGGGTCTGGCGCCCTCGGAAGAGAATCTCCACCCGATTCAGGCCAGTTTCTGGGAGAAGCATGGTTTGCAGTGTGGTTTCTGCACACCCGGCATGATCATGGCCTCCTACCAACTGCTTAAGAACAACCCCAATCCTAGCGAGGCTGAGATCCGCAAGGGGCTGGAGGGCAATATCTGCCGTTGCACCGGCTACCAAAACATCGTCAGCGCGGTTCAGCACGCGGCTGAGCAGATGCGCTCTGCTGCCTCGGCGCCGGTGGGTGCTGGCGGCGAATAGTTTTCCGACCGGCCTGGCTATGGTTTCCTTTTACGGACGTGCATCTTTGAGAGACGTGCGCCGTGAAGAGTTTTCCTGTTGCACGAATCTGAAAACCTCTGGTATTTCTGCCTGAAGAAAGGATTGGTCACGTATGGGTATTGCAGCTCTGGTAGGTACGCCAGTCAAGCGGCGTGAAGATCCGCGCCTGATTACCGGTCAAGCCACCTACGTTGATGACATCAAACTGACCGGGATGCTTCACATGGCTGTGGTGCGCAGTCCCTACGGTCACGCCCGCATCAACAGCATCAACACCGAGGCCGCGCGCAATCATCCGGGTGTCGTGGCCGTGTACACTGCCGAGGATCTCAAGGGCGTGGTTGGGAGCATTCCCGTCGCGGTGCCCGTCGGCACGATTGCCGCCGGCATGGGCGTGCGCAATGCGTTGGCGGAGGGCAAGGTGCGCTTCTATGGCGATCCGGTCGCGGTGGTCATCGCCACCGATCGCTACACTGCCCGCGATGCTCGGGACCTGGTTGAGGTTGACTACGAGCCTCTGCCCGCCGTTGTTGATGTCGAGAAGGCGATGCAGCCCGATGCGCCATTGCTGTACGAGGACTTCGGCACCAACGTTGTGCTCTCCAGTCATCCCGACTCGACGGAGATCGATAAAGTGTTTGCGCAGACCGAGGCCGACGGGGGAGTAGTGATCAAGGCCCGCCTGGTGAATCAGCGTCTCGCGCCTACGCCAATGGAGACGCGCGGCGTGGTGGCCCAGTATAATAAAGCCGAGAAGAAGCTGACGGTCTGGAGCTCGTCGCAGATTCCCCATCTGCTGCGCAACCTGCTGGCCTCGCAGCTCGGCCTCCCGCAGCACCAGGTGCATGTCATTGTGCCGGAAGTGGGTGGCGGCTTCGGCTGCAAGCTGAATGTCTATCCCGAAGAGCTCGCCGCCTGCTTTGCCACCATGAGGCTTGGGCGCCCTGTCAAGTGGATTGAGGATCGCAGCGAGAATCTTGCGGTCACGATTCACGGGCGCGACCAGATTGACTATGTGGACGTGGCGGCCACGAAGGAAGGCAAGGTGACGGCGGTGAAGATTCACGGCATCTCGGACCTGGGTGCCTACTCGCAGATCTTTACCGATGTGATTATGATTGCCTTTGGGTTCCCCGTATCGTGTGGCTCCTATGACATCCCCAATATGCTACTGAGCTTTGATACGGTCTTTACCAACAAGGTGCCCACTGATGCCTATCGCGGCGCGGGCCGGCCAGAAGCGACGTACCTGATTGAGCGTGTGATGGATCTGGTAGCGCGCAAACTCGGCAAGGACCCGACGGAGGTGCGCAGGATCAACTTTATCAAGCCCGACCAGTTCCCCTATAAGTCCGTAGCGGGGGCGGTCTACGATACCGGTGATTACGAGCCGGCGCTCAACAAGGCGATGGAGATCATCGGCTACGACCAACTGCGCGCGGAACAGGCGCGCCGGCGGGCAAACAACGACCGGAAGCTGCTGGGGATCGGCGTCTCGTCCTACATTGAGATCTGCGGCTTCGGTCCCAAAGGAACTGCGCCGGTTGGCCTCTACGAAAGCGCACGTGTTCGCGTCGAGCAGAGCGGCACGGTGATGGTGTACACCGGCTCGTCGCCCCATGGTCAGGGCGAGGAAACGACCTTCGCGCAGATCGTCGCAGAAGATTACGGTATTCCTCTCGAGCAGGTCGTGGTCTTGCACGGCGATACCGATTCGACCCCCGAGGGACGCGGCACCTATGGCAGCCGCACGACGGCGGTCGGCGGCTCGGCGGTTTACACCGCTGCCCAGCGTCTGAAGGAGAAGATGAAGCAGATCGCGGCCCATATGCTGGAGGCCAGCGCCAGCGATATTGAGCTGGCCGACGGCAAATTTACCGTCACCGGCTCACCGCAGAAATCCGTGACCTTCAACGAGGTCGCGTTGGCGGCTAATCTCTCCAATACCCTGCCTGCTGGCATCGAGCCCGGCCTGGAGACAACGGTCTTCTGGGAGCCAGAGGCATGCGTCTTCCCCTTTGGCACCCATATCTGCGCCGTCGAGGTCGATCAGGATACTGGCGAGGCGAAGATTATCCGCTATGTGGCCGTCGATGACTGCGGACGCCAGCTCAATCCCCTGCTGGTCGCGGGCCAGGTTCACGGCGGCATCGCCCAGGGCGTTGGTCAGGCGATGTTCGAGGGCGTGGAGTATGGCGAGGATGGGCAGCTGCTCACGGCGACGCTGATGGACTACGCTCTGCCCTATGCGCATGAGCTTCCTCACTACGAGCTCGACAGCACCATCACGCTGACGCCGGTCAATCCGCTTGGCGTGAAGGGCATTGGCGAGGCCGGCACGATCGGCGCAACCCCGGCGGTTGCAGGCGCTGTGGCAGATGCGCTGAATGTCGATCACGTGGATATGCCCTTTAAGCCGGAGAAGTTGTGGAAGATCATCCACCATCAGTAGCATAGATTGAGGAGGAACACGTATGTCTATTCCAGCAGCTTTTGATTACCATGTTGCGAAGACGGTGGATGAAGCAATCGCGCTTCTCCAGGAGCACAGTGGGGAGGCCAAGCTGCTCGCCGGCGGTCATAGCCTGCTTCCTACGATGAAGCTGCGCCTGGCCCAGCCGGGGCACCTGATCGATCTGGGCCGCATCGATGGGCTTTCCTACATTCGCGAGGAGCATGGCTATGTGGCGATCGGCGCGCTGACGACCTATAACAAGATCGAGCGCTCGGATCTGCTGGCCCGCCGCTTCGCGCTGCTGCCCGAGGGCACGGCGTTGATCGGCGATCAGCAGGTGCGCAATCGCGGCACGATCGGCGGGAGCGTGGCCCATGCGGACCCTGCTGCGGACATGCCCGGCATGGTGCTGGCTCTCAAGGCGATCATCGTGGCGCGCGGTCCCTCCGGTCAGCGCGAGATTAACGCCGACGATTTCTTCCAGGATCTCTTCACCACCGCCCTGGCGGAGAATGAGGTCGTGACGGAGATTCGTCTGCCGCTGCTGCCCGCGCACTCCGGCAGCGCCTACGAAAAGCTGGCCAACCGCGCCTCGCACTACGCTGTGGCCGGCTGCGCCGCTGTGGTTACGCTCAACGACGATAACACCTGCGCCTCCGCCAGCGTCGTTATTACTGGCGCTTCGGTCAAGCCAACGCGGGCGACCGCCGTAGAGAACGCCCTGGTCGGTAAGGTTCTCGACGAGGCGACGATCTCCGCCGCAGCCAGCCACGCCGCCGATGGCCTGGAGCTGATCGAGGATATTCACGGCTCCAAAGCCTATCGCGCTCAGATGGCCGGCGTCATGGCCAAACGCGCCCTGCTGCGAGCAGTCGAGCGCGCGTAAGAACCCCGTCAGGCCGAGCGCGGGAAGGATCGTCCAAACGATCCTTCCCGCGCACCCAGGCAAGCCTGCTGCTGCTCTATTCCCTGCGCCCGCAATTGCCGCGCGCGCAGCGCATGGTTGTAGGACGACAACTGCTGTACGCGCCGGCCTCCTTCAGCAAAAGCGTGGCAATTTCCTGCACCTCCAGGGCGGCGAAGCATGCTCTATCTCTCTGGTCATCTGCGCTTGCTCGCTGGAAGCGCGCCATATTCTGAAATATCCGCGCCTGCATCTCTAACCACTGCTCCCAGGAAATCGTGACAAATGGCGCGCCATATCCCATCTCTTCATCGCTTTCCACCAATTGCTTGATCTCCTCCAATGGTGTCACTTCGCTCTCTCCCAGGCTATTTTTCTCCAGTTGCATATTCTTCCAACCTCTCCTTTGATCCCATGAACGTTAGCACGAACGCCAGGGTGCAGGGGACCACCATACACCCCGGCGCTCAATTCGGCGGCGAACCTGCCGATTGATAGGAGTCAGCATGCCATCATCTGCCGAGATCGAAGCCGAGCTTGCCGCGCTGGGGAAGGCGCTCTCGGCGGTGCTCGATTGGGACACGGCTCGCGTGCGTACCCGGCGTGTGTGGATGCACACATAGCAACAGGGGTATCATGGCGCAGGCATTTTCATGGGGAGCAAAGGAGGCGGCGATCTCACCGCCTCCTTTGCTTGCGTCTGCCATTAAAAACCCATTAAAATTTTCTTTCACTTCTTTCTTCCACTTTTCAATTTACTTGACAATCAAGTCGCCATCACTTAGATTTAAATTGGTTTGCTTATGGAATTGTTTTCGCATCTTTTTCTTAAAGAGAGGACAAAGCATGCCCTGGCCTTTCAATAGACGAAAAAAAGCTCCCACGCCCATCGTTTCTGAGCAGCGTTCGAGGGATGAGAGTGTAGCCTTGCCGGCTATGGCAGGCAATAGGCGCTTTCTAAAGAATGTGCCGTATATGCTACCGAAGGATCTTGGTGAGATCAATCGCCTGGACTTCCAGCATTTCGCCTTGCGCGCGACACTGAAGGGCAACTATCTCGCCCCTCTTGAAAATCCCACGTTTATTCTCGATGTTGGCTGTGGTACCGGACAGTGGTGCTACGAGATGTGTGCAGAATTTCCGGCGGCCCAGATCACGGGCTTCGATCTGGAGGCCGGCAAGCCCGCGAACCTCCCCAACTATCGCTTTGTCGCCGGCAATGTGCTGGATGGACTGCCCTTTCCCGACTCCTCCTTTGATTATATTCACCAGCGGCTCCTGGTCACAGCCCTGCCTTTGACTGCGTGGCCGGTGGAAGTCAAAGAGCTGGCGCGCGTGGCTCGGCCCGGCGGCTGGATTGAACTGATCGAAGGCGGTGACGAGATTGCGCCGAGCGGTCCGGCGACGCGCCGCCTGTTTGATCTGATGATCCAGCTTGCCGCGATACGTGGACTGGACACCGGCGGAGTCGTCGCTCGCTCGCTCGATGAGTATTTGCATCAGGCTGGCATGCAGCATGTGAGGAAAGGCACCATCGATATTCCCCTCGGCCAGTGGGGCGGCAGAATTGGAGGATTGATGGCGAGGAATTTCCGTACCACTTTCGACGGGGTGCGCGAGGTTTTTCAGGCGCGTTTCCGTCTCCCTGGTGCGGAATTCGACCAGTTGCTCGATACGATGGAGCAGGAGTGGGAGCAGTACCACACCGTCTATCGCTTCACCTACGCGTATGGCCAGAAAGGCCAATATCAGCTAGACTGAGGAGGCGCTATTTAGGCGTGGACTCAACTTTCGTCTCTGGATTGACCGCGAGCGTTCCCAACTGCTCGCTCGCGGTCGATGACGCGGCGGCTGTTGTGGGGCGGAAGACCAGCTTATTCGAGATGAAGAAGTTATAGATAAACGCGACGACGATGCCGATCGGGTTCGCCAGATATTTATTGACGTGCAGGAAATAGACCAGTCCCAGCGCAATCAGGATAGAGAGCAGCGTGGCGGAGAGGCTGGTCAACTGCCCCTTAAAATAGCGCTTAAACCATTCCCAGCCACGAATGCCTTTGACCTGTTCCCGATAGGTAAAAAACTGGTTGAGGGTAAAATTGATGAAATTGCTAACAAGAAAGGAACAGACCTCCGCTAGAGGGAGGGGCAGCACAAGAAGTTGGGCGAAGAGAAAGAGGGCCGCGTCCTGAATCGGGATGCCGATGCCGCCTACCAGGCCATAGCGGATAATACGTAATGTGAGAACGCGTTTAATTAAAGAAATCATATCATGGGTGCTCCTGTGCCATACGTATAGAAAGATTTCTTTGCCTATCCTATCATTCTGCGTGTTTCCCTGCAAGCTATTCCCCAATTTGTCCCCGGGCCAGGCCCCGCTCAGCTTTGTGGTGTGGCAGGAGAGCAGGGTCAGCTACCTGTTCCTCGTATTTTCCTTTTCCAACCTGCTGAGCCGTTCGCTCGTAATCAGTTATATCTAACTAAAAAATACAATGCTCAAAACGCTCTCAATGAGAAGAAAGGAATGGCGCTATGTCTCAGCAGCACACCCCGTTTGAAGAAGAATTTCGCGATGGTCCGCCGTCCGACTCTTACCAGGCAGGATATACCGGCCCGCAGCCCATCTCGTATACTGTGAACGTGCCTCCGCTTCAGACCTATACCGGCATGGCGGGCCAGAAGCTGGTTGTACCGGTTGGGGCGAGCGGCAGGGAACCCAGCGCCGGCCAACGCCTGGCTCTGGCGATTGTCTCGCTGGCCTTTGTTTTCCTGATTTTTATGGCCACCTTGTTCGTAGTTGCGGCTGCGTGGAACAACCTGTTCCCCATTGCTCCCCTGGCAATCGCTTTTGCACTCATTTTCGCAGTTATCACGCTCATTCTTAATGTGCTGTTCAACCGTAAACATTGAACGACGCTCTTTGCCAGTGGCTATCTCATCAGGCTCAGAACTGTCCTCTTTGCATGCGTGCTCTGCTTGGAGCAGAAGAAGGAGTAAGGCAGAGCCTTGTACTGGCCGGCAGATAGACGTTCTCCTCTTTTCAGCGGAAACTATGCTACAATGAGAGCACTATTTCTCATGAAGCGAGTGAGCATACCATGAGTACCGGCCAGCCGCCGAGGCAGAGCTTTGTCGGCCTTTTGTGGGAAACCCTGCGTCTGAGCGTGCGTCTGCTCTGGAAGAGCAGCGCCAATCCTGTGCGTCCTGCCTTACAGCGGCAGCAGGCGCTGGCCACGCTCGGGCTGCCCCCTGGTGCCACGCAACAGCAGATCAAGCAGCGCTATCGCAAGCTAGCGAAGAAGCATCATCCCGACATGGGCGGCGACCCTCGCCAGATGCAGCGGATCGTCGCCGCCTACGAGTTTTTGATGAAAGAGCAGCCGGTCCGCTAGCATTTCCTCTCCGAACCCCTCGAGTCCTGTTTCTCCGGCTGGATTCCATATTATGGGAGGCGCGCGCCGCAGTGATTGCAGAATTTCTTGCCGGGCCGCACAGGCATGCCGCACTGGTCGCAGAACAGCGTCTCGTCGTCCTGTGGGGATGATGGAGCGGGAGCGGGCTGCGCCTGCGGGTAGGCTGACTGAGGCTGTGCGGCGGAGGGAGCCTGCCAGGATTGTGCCGGGGCCGGTTGCGGGGCCTGGGCTGCCGGCTGGGCTGCGGAGGGGGGAGTTGTGTTTGTGGATGTGCCTTGCTGACCCTGCGGTGAGCTTTGCAGCGTATCCTGAATCGTCTTCGCAGCCTTGAGAACCGTACTGCCGATGGCCCCGGCAATTTTCAGTCCCTTCGCAATGTCCTCCATGTTGCTCTTCACGCGCTGAGGCGGCGGCATAAAGGTCGAGTCTGCCACCTTTTCAAAGAAATCCTTCGTGAATTGGAGTCCAGTCTCCAGGATCTGCGCCTGCTCCTGCTCGCCGTTATCGAAATGCAGGATAAGCAGGTTCCCCTGCGAGCTATAACTACCCTCGGCCCGCGTCTCAGGAGCGTCCATGCTGGCTTGCTGACCGCTGGCCAGACTTTTGGCCGCATGTGCCAGCCGGCTCTTTTCCTGAGTAATCAGCGTAAAACGTCCATTTGCGTAGAGCGTCAGGCGATCCACGCGAGCGGTAAAGTAGTCCAGTCCCAGGGCTGAGCGATGGGCGCATTCATACTGACCGGTTAAAGATTTCATAAGGCGAGCATCCTTTAGGTATCTGTCGAGTTCTTCAGCTTCAGAACAGTCTCTCTCTTCCGTTCTATCATATCATCAGCCCTTCCCCGAGGTCTCATCGGTAGGAGGGAGCGCGCAGAAATCGTCAGAGAGGCCGGCCAGCTCGCGCACCCTTTCTATCTCGCGCTTCGCCTCCTCCGTCTTACCTCGAGTGAGCAGGTAGCGTCCAAGCTGATAGTGAGCCTGCATCTGGATTGCGCGCCGGTCACTCCCTTGCAAGATGTTCACGGCCTGGCGGAAGGTCTCTTCGATCGCCGGATCCTGGGCATTCCTGGCCTCCAGGATCTGCCCCTGCATAAGCAACGCCTCAGCCTGGCGAACTTTATAGCTCTGAGCGCCCGCCTGCAAGGCCAGGTGAACGTAGTCCAGCGCGGCCTCGATATGCCCGGACTGATACTCAATGGCGGCCAGGTAGCAGGCGGCGGCGGAAACGACGTTTGCCCGTTCAGGGAGCGGGTGCGGACGCCCGCCGGCCCTCGTCTGGAAACCTTCAGCCAGCGTTGGTTTCCAGGTCTCCAGAACCGCCAGCAGCCTGCGCTCGCTTTGCTCGATCTGGCCCTGTTCCTGCTCGATCAAGGCGATCTGGCATTGCAACAGCGCCGCGTTCAGGTTATCCGTGATCGCGTTATAGAGCGTGCAGGCATCCTCGGCATGTTGCCAGGCTTCTCGTAGCAGATGCTCCGCCACGCCCTGTCCGGTGGGGGAGTTTCCGTCGAGCAGAGAGGCATTGCGCGCCTGGCGGTAGAGGACCAGCGCCAGCCCCCAATGCGCCTCGGCCACATAGCGCAGCGGCGTGGAAGCGTCCATGCTCTTCAGGGCCGCCTGGTAATATTCCAGGGCAGCCGCGAGCTGGCTCAGCTCGCGAGTGACGGCAGCCAGGTGCAAGCGGAGCTTCACAACCTCCAGGTGATGCTCTTCTCCGAGAGCGGGCGGCAAGAGGGTCAGTGCCGCCTGGAAGTCGCGCTGCGCGCGCGAAAACTCCCGCATTTCATAATATGCCTGTCCGCGCAGGGCCAGCGTGCGCCAGCGCATAAAGTGCGGCATCTGTTCAAGGTCGATCGTTCTGAAAATGTCGATAGACTGGGCAAACTGGTGACGTGCCAGCAGTTGACTAATCTCAGCATAGGTTGTTTCATACTTACGATAAAGATTGGCCTCGGTCTCCGACTCGCGGTGCTGGCGAGCCAGACTCTGCAATTCATCAAGGGGCAATTTCAAACGCTCTGCCAGGTAGCGAAGGCTATCCGGCGAGGGATCGACGCGATTCCGTTCGATTTGCGAGATCAAGCTGGTGCTGTATCGGTCGCCGGCCACATCGGCTAAAGAGAGATTCAGGCTTTGCCGGGCAGCGCGCAGCCTGCCTCCAAGCGTATTCGGCGCTACTCGCTTTGAAGGACGTGGCATGGCCGCAATCTCCTATAAAAAAATCCATAAATGCAACATATCCTAAATAAAAATACGGTTTCTAATGTAAAAAGTTTCGCGTTTTGTTGCGAGTCTTTTTACGCCTGGAGAAACTCGACGAACGGGCGTTCTCTTTTATTAGAACCTATGACCGAATTCCCACTTGACTTTGGGAATACAAGCATGTATGCTGAGGAAGCAAGAAAAAGCTAAGCAAGAGAGGATTTCCGATGGCTCGTTCTGCCAAGACCGCCGCGCCTGCCCTGAGTGAGGTAGAGGCAGGCGCGCAACTTTCCCTTTTTGGAGACAAACCGCTCGTTGATGTGGTAGAATCGCCCCCAATACACGACGCATCGAGCGAGGCCAGGACAATGACAAGAGGGAAAAAATCGACCACCTATTCCGCCTCCGACATCCAGGTACTGGAAGGGGTTGCCGCCATTCGGCATCGTCCGGGCATGTTCATTGGCTCGACCTCCTCTTCGGGGTTAATGCATCTTATCTGGGAGGCGCTGGATAATGCTGTAGACGAAGCGGTAGCCGGGTACGGCAAACATATCTGGGTGACGCTCGACCGCGAAGGCTGGATCACCGTGCGGGATGAGGCGCGCGGCATGCCCTTTGATCCCATGCTCTACCGGGGCAGCTATCTCCCGGCGGCCACAGTTATCCTGACCGTGCCCCATTCCGGCGGCAAATTTGAGGAGGGCGTCTACAAAACCGCCGGCGGCCTGCACGGTGTTGGCTCGACGGTCATCAATGCCCTTTCGGAGAAGCTGGAGCTGACAATCTGGAAGAACGGCCAATGCTTTACGCAGGTTTTCAGTCGCGGTGCCGCGCTGCCGCATCGGATCGAGCCATGCGATCCCAAACTGCACGGCACGATGCTGCGCTGGCTCTTCGACCATACCGTCTTCGACGCCGACGCCTATTACAGCCTGGAGGCCATTCAGAGCCGCTTGAAGGCAGCGGCCTATCTTAATCGCGGCGTCTACTTCCACCTGAACGCCTGGGATGACGCGAACGAGCAGCAGATCGAGCATGTCTATTACTCAAAAGAGGGACTGCCCGACTATGTACGCGATCTGGCGACGATGAGCGCGTCCCCGCTCTTCAAGAGCGTGATTGGGATGGCCAAAGAGAAGGACGGCGTACAGGTCGAGGTGGCCTTACAGCCGACGGGCGGCTATCGGCCAATGATGTATAGCTACGCCAACGCGGTGCGCACGCGCGACGGCGGCGTTCACGAAACCGGCTTCAAGGCCGCGCTGACCAAAGTGGTCAACGACTACGCGCTCAAGTTCGGGATTATCAAGAGTCGCGAGAAGGACGGGTTTAAAAACGAGATTATTCTGCAAGGGCTAAACGTCGTTATCTCGGTCAAACTCACAAATCCGCAGTTTCAGGGCCAGACCAAAGATCGCCTGAATAACGCGCCGGTCGAGGGCATTGTGCGCTCGGTGGTAGACGAGGGTCTGAAGGAGTGGTTTGAGCGCAACCAGAGCGCGGCCAAAGACTGGCTCAAGAAGATTCAGCAGATGCAGAAGGCCCGCAACGAGGCTCAGCTTGTTGAGGAACTGGCGCGCACCGGCAGCAAGAAAAATGGCGAGTTGATCGATACCTCGCTCTCGAAGAAATTTCTACGCTGCAACTCGAATGATCCCGAGCGTTCCGAACTCTTCATCGTCGAAGGCGACTCCGCCGGGGGGAGCGCCGGTCAGGGCCGTTTCTCCGAGTTCCAGGCCGTGCTCAAGCTCAAGGGCAAGCCGTTAAACGTGGCAAAGGCCGACCTGAGTCGCATCGTGGGCAACGAGGAGATCCGCACCATCATCAACGTCCTGGGCACCGGGACGCGCGATTCGTTC
>Ga0070738_10007147_pt1 | contig 11319 bp, 9 predicted proteins | sample Coa_R2_2_FD_66446 | JGI IMG/M metagenome (GOLD analysis project Ga0070738, IMG submission 66446) | Surface soil microbial communities from Centralia Pennsylvania, which are recovering from an underground coalmine fire - Coalmine... | ecosystem: Environmental > Terrestrial > Soil > Unclassified ... | reverse complement strand
GGCATCGAGCTGATCCGCTTCGACATGTCCGAATACATGGAGCGGCACAGCGTCAGCCGGCTGATCGGCGCACCGCCGGGCTATGTCGGCTTCGACCAGGGCGGCCTGCTGACCGACCAGGTGAACCAGCATCCGCACTGCGTGATCCTGCTCGACGAGATCGAGAAGGCGCATCCCGACGTGTTCAACGTGCTGCTGCAGGTGATGGATTACGGCAAGCTCACCGACCACAACGGCCGCACGGTCGACTTCCGCAACGTCATCCTGTGCATGACGACGAATGCGGGCGCCGCCGACATCGCCAAGCCGGCGCTGGGCTTCGGCCGCGAGGCGCGGCACGACGAGGACGACGACGCGATCAACCGCATGTTCGCGCCGGAGTTCCGCAATCGACTCGATGCCGTGATCAAGTTCAACAACCTGCATCCCGACAGCATGGGCCGCGTGGTCGACAAGTTCGTCGCCGAACTCGAGGTCCAGTTGGCCGACCGCAAGGTCTTCATCGAGCTCAGCGACGCTGCCCGCCGCTGGCTGGCCGAGAAGGGCTACGACCGCCTGTTCGGCGCCCGTCCGCTGGCCCGCGTCATCCAGGAGCACCTCAAGAAGCCGCTGGCCGAGGAAGTGCTGTTCGGCAAGCTCGCCAACGGCGGCGGCACGGTGCGCGTCGATGCGGAAGGCGAGGGCGCGGCCCGCAAGCTGGTCTTCACCTTCCTGCCGCCCGAACCCAAGGCATTGCCGCCGGCCGCGCAAGAACCCGTGCTGGCTGAGTGAAGGCATTCCGGCCGATCTGGGTCGCGTTCAGGGCCGCGGTGCTCGCCACCGCGGTCTTTTGGGTGGTCACCTACGTCATCGACCGGATGGGCTGGAAGGGGCTGACCTTCGCCGGAACGGACTTCAGCGAATACGGGGCGTTCCTGGTGATCTTCTTCTTCGGCGTGCTTTGGGTCGGCGCCGCCTGAGACGGTGACCGAGAACGAGAAAGGCGCTGCGCCGCCGCCGGCGGGGCGGCGCGCCATTCCGGCCGACTATTGGCGGCTGTGGTATGTCGGCCTGATCGCCACGACGGTGCGCTGGCTCGAGACCGTGGCGATGGCCGTCGTCGTCTATCAGCAGACCGGTTCGGCTTTCGTGGTCGCCATGATCACCATGCTGCGGCTGCTGCCCATGGGGTTGTTCGGCGCTTTCGTCGGCTCGCTCGCCGAACGCTTCGATCGCCGCCTGACGCTGGCCGGCATCGTCGGGGTGATGGCCGTCACATCGGCCACGCTGGCGGTGATCGCCTGGTCCGGCAGGCTCGAAGTCTGGCACCTCATGGCCGCCAGCTTCATCAACGGCGTCGGCTGGGCGACCGACAACCCGCTGCGGCGGATCCTGATGGGCGAGGCGATGGGCCGCGACCGCATGGCGCTGGCCATGGCGGTCGACGTCGGCGCGGCCAACGCAAGCCGCGTTGTCGGCCCGACGGTGGGCGGACTGCTGTTGGGCGGCGTCGGCATCGAGGGCGCGTTTCTCCTCAGCGCGTCGATGTACGTCACCGCCGTCATCGCGACGTTGATGGTGCGATCCCGCATCCCGGCCGCGGCGGGCGCCGGCGCGGTGCTGGCCCGCACCTGGGAGAGCATCGCCGTCGTGTTCGCCGACCGGCGGCTCAGCGCCATCATGGCCGTGACGGTCATCTACAACATCTTCGGCTGGCCGTTCACCAGCATGATCCCGGTGATCGGCCGCGACCGCCTGGCGCTCGGCCCCGAAGGCGTCGGCCTGATGACCAGTGTCGACGGCTTCGGCGCCTTCGCAGGCGCGCTGGCGCTCGCGCTGTGGCTCGTGCCGAGCTGGCACGCCCGCGCCTATGTCGGCGGCGTTGCCGTCTACATGGCGGCATTGATCGGCTTCGCGCTCGCGCCGTCGCCGCTGCCGGCGGCGGCGGCGCTGCTCTTCACGGGCCTGAGCGGTGCTGCGTTCTCGACCTTGCAGGCGACGCTGGTCTACCTCGCCGCGCCGGTCGAGATGCGCTCGCGCCTCATGGGCGTGCTGTCGGTGTGCATCGGCACCGGTCCGATCGGCTTCGTGTGGCTGGGCTGGCTGGCCGACCGGATCGGCGCACCGCAGGCGACGGCGATCACCGGGGCGATGGGGCTGGCGGCACTCGCGGCGACGTGGGCGATGTGGCGGCGGATCTAGAGGCTTCCAGTCTCAAATTGGCGTCCATCGCCTGGAAGTTGCGTATTAAAACCCGCCCGATAACGCAGCCATCTCAAAGGGTTGACACCAGGATCAGTTCGTTTGGCCAAATTATTCGGAGGGCCGGCTCTCGTTCTCCTTGCGGAAGGGCGAGTAGGCCATCAGGCCCTCGATCTCCTGCTCGACGGCGGGCCGCTCGCGCCTGAGATAGTCGTCGACGGCGCGGCGGAACGAGGGGTCGACGATCCAGTGCGCCGAGTAGGTCTTCACCGGCAGGTAGCCGCGCTGGATCTTGTGGTCGCCCTGCGCGCCCGCCTCGACCCTCTGCAGTCCATGGGCGATCGCGTAGTCGATCGCCTGGTAGTAGCAGGCCTCGAAGTGCAGGAAGGCATGGCTCTCGAGGCAGCCCCAATAGCGGCCATAGAGCGTGTCGTCGCCCTTGAGGTTGAGCGCGCCGCCGACCGGGCGGCCGTCGGCCTCGGCCATGACCAGCACGACCTTGTCGGCCATCGTGTCGCCCAGGATGTCGAAGAACGCGCGCGTGAGATAGGGCGAGCCCCATTTGCGCCCGCCGGTGTCCATGTAGAAGGCGAAGAAGGCATCCCAGTGCCGCGGCTCGATCTCGTCGCCGCTGAGGCAGCGGATCGACAGGCCCTCGCGGCGGACCGACTCGCGCTCCTTGCGGATCGCCTTGCGCTTGCGCGAGGAGAGCGCGGCCAGGAAATCATCGAAGGTTTTGTAGCCGTTGTTGCTCCAGTGATACTGCTGGCCGAGCCGCAGCAGCCAGCCGCGCTCGCCGAAGCGCTTCCAGTCGGCCTCGCTGCAGAAGGTGGCATGCACCGAGCTGATGCCGTTGTCGCCGGCGATCTTGGCCAGCATGTCGATCATCGCATCGCGCACGCCCTCGGCGAGCGGCCCGGGCCTGGCGAACAGCCGGGGGCCGGGCACCGGCGTGAACGGCACCGCGGCCTGCAGCTTGGGATAGTAGCGGCCGCCCGCGCGCTCGAAGGCCTGGGCCCAGCCGTGATCGAAGATGTATTCGCCCTGGCTGTGGCTCTTCATGTAGAGCGGCACAGCGCCCTCGAGAGTGCCGTCGCCCGCTTCGGCCAGCAGATATTGCGGGCCCCAGCCGGTGCGCCGGCCGACCGACTTGGAATCCTCCAGCGCCTTCAGGAAGCGGTAGCTCAGGAACGGGTTGCCGGCGGAGCCCGGCGCCAGCGCGCAGGCGTCCCACTGGGCGGCGTCGACGCCCGAGAGCGAGTCGACGATGCGCAGGCCGATGGTCGGAGTGTCGTCCGGCATGAGCCGAGCATAGCGCGTTTCGCGCCGGGAATTGGGCCGGGAATCGGGCAGAAAAAAAAGTCCGGCAGACCGAAGTCGCCGGACCACTAGCTGAGTTTCGCCTTTCCACCTCCGTTGAGCGAAGGCGTGTTGCATTGGCTTGAATGCACAAATTTGAAGGTGGCTTCCGGTGGGGTCCAGAGGACGCCCACGCGGAAGCCGAAAGGCGTTTGGATAGGTGGCCAGTTGAGCTGGCCTACGCCCTTTCCTTATTTACTGCTTCTTCTTCTTAGCAGCCTTCTTCTTCGCAGCCTTTTTCTTAGCAGCCATAACTGTCTCCTATGGTTAGCTATGAGGTCCCCAACCGCTGAGGCCCCGGGGTACGCGGGTACGCAACGCCACGCACGGTCAACTGCAGCCGGTGGTGCCGCCGCAGGTCGTGCATTTGAGGCACGTCCCGTTGCGGACCATGGTGAAGTTGCCGCACTCCGGACAAGCATCGCCTTCGAAGCCTTTCAGCCTCGCGCTGATTGCCGATCCGCTCGCGACGCCGACGACGGCCGCCTGGGCGAGGTGCGCCTGGGCGACGGTTGGGCCGTCGGTCGTTCCGTTGGGCACGGGGCCGGCGTCGGCGAGGGCCTCTTCGGCGATCGCGACATTGCCGGCCGTCCGGCCGTTCAAGACGTAAAGATTGCTGCGCATGTAGCCGACGCTGGCGATGCGGCTCACCGCATCGGCGGCCTGCTGGGCGGCATCCGAGCCGCCCGCCGGCAGGCCGTCCGCGATCAGGCCGCGGCCGACGCTGTCGGGTTGCAGGTCGCCCTGCTCGACATGGGCCAGGTCGTTGCGCCCCAGATAGGAGATGGCGAGCTCGCGGAAGATGTAGTCGAGCACCGACGTCGACATCTTGATGGCGTCGTTGCCTTCGACCATGCCGGAGGGCTCGAAGCGCGTGAAGGTATAGGCCTCGACGAATTCCTCGAGCGGCACGCCGTACTGCAGGCCGATCGAGATCGCGATCGCGAAATTGTTCATGACGCTGCGGAAGGCGGCGCCTTCCTTGTGCATGTCGATGAAGATCTCGCCGACGCGGCCGTCCTCATATTCGCCGGTGCGCAGGTAGACCTTGTGGCCGCCAACGATCGCCTTCTGGGTGTAGCCCTTGCGGCGCTGCGGCAGGCGCTCGCGGCCCTGGCGCACCTCGCGCTCGACGATCTTCTCGACGATGCGCTCGGCGATGATCGGCGCGCGGGCGATCGGCGGCATCTCCAGGAGATCGTCGTTGGCCGCCTTGTCCTCGCCGATCGCCATGGCCGACAGCGGTTGCGAAAGCTTCGAGCCGTCGCGATAGAGCGCATTGGCCTTCAGACCAAGTCTCCACGACATCTCGTAAGCCTTGCGGCAATCCTCGACCGTAGCTGCGTTGGGCATGTTGATGGTTTTGGATATCGCGCCCGATATGAACGGCTGAGCTGCAGCCATCATGCGTATATGACTCTCCGCAGACAAGCAGCGCGTGCCATCTCGTCCACAGGGATTTGCACAGTCGAACACCGCGAGATGTTCGCGCTTGAGATCGGGTGCGCCCTCGAGAGACATCGTTCCGCACGCGAACACGTTCGCCTGAGCGACGTCGCTTTTGGAGAAGCCGAGACGCGCGAGGATGTCGAGCGATGGATCGGCGAGCGCTTGATCGTCGAGTGCAAGCACGTCGCGGCAGAACGCATCGCCCAGCGTGTACGGCGAGAAGGCGAAGCGGATGTCGAAGGCAGTCGGCAGCGCCTTCTCGATGCGCGCCAGCGTCTCGGCATCGAAGCCGCGCGCCGCCAGGCTCTCGTGATTGATCGATGGCGCGCCTTTCAAGGTCCCATGGCCGACCGCGTGCGCCACGATTCTCCCTGCTGTTTCAACGTCGTAGCCCAGGGTGGCCAGCGCCAGCGGCACCGTCTGGTTGATGATCTTGAAGTAGCCGCCGCCGGCCAGCTTCTTGAACTTCACCAGGGCGAAGTCGGGCTCGATCCCGGTGGTGTCGCAATCCATCACCAGGCCGATCGTGCCAGTGGGTGCAATCACCGAGACCTGGGCATTGCGGTAGCCGTGCTTCTCGCCCAGCTCCAGCGCCTGGTCCCACACTCGCCGCGCCGCGGCGACCAGCGCCGGGTCCGGGCAGTTGGCGGCGTCGAGCGCGACCGGATGGATGGCGAGCTTCTCGTAGTCGGCGCCTGCGCTGTGGGCGGCGCGGCGATGATTACGGATCACCCGCAGCATGGCCTCGCGGTTGGGCTCGAACCCCGGGAAGGTGCCCATCAGCCGCGCCATCTGCGCCGACGTTGCATAGGCCGTGCCGGTGATGATTGCCGTCAGGGCGCCGGCGATGGCCCGGCCTCGCGCCGAGTCGTAGCCGAGGCCCGCCGCCATCAGCAGCGCGCCCAGGTTGGCATAGCCCAAACCGAGCGTCCGATATCTATAAGAGAGTTCGGCGATCTTGCGCGACGGGTACTGCGCCATCATCACCGAGATCTCGAGCACGACCGTCCAAAGACGTGTCGCATGCTCGAGGCTCGCGACGTCAACCGTGCCGTCGTCGCGGCGGAAGCGCATCAGGTTCAACGAGGCGAGATTGCAGGCCGTGTCGTCGAGGAACATGTACTCCGAGCACGGATTGGACGCGTTGATGCGTCCGGACTCCGGGCAGGTGTGCCAGTCGTTGATGGTGGTGTCGAACTGCACGCCGGGATCGGCCGAATGCCAGGCCGCCTCGGCGATGCGGTCCCACAATTGCGCCGCGTTGACCGTCTTGGCGACCGCGCCGGTCGTGCGCTCGGTCAGCGCCCACTCGCGATCCGCCTCGACCGCGCGCAGGAAGGCGTCGGTCACGCGCACCGAGTTGTTGGCGTTCTGGCCCGACACCGAGGCGTACGCTTCCGATTCCCAGTCGGTGTCGAAGGTCGGGAATTCGATGTAGCGATAGCCCTGGCGTGCGAACTGGACGACGCGCTGGATGTAGTTCTCGGGTATCTCGGCCCGGCGCGCGAGCACGATCTCGTGGCGCAGCTTCGCGTTCTGCTTGGGATCGCAGCCGTCGGCGCAGGCCGCCATGACGGCGTTGAGGTGCCGGTTGGCCAGCTTCGAGCCGGCGACCAGCGCCGCCACCTTCTGCTCCTCGAGCATCTTCCAGGAGACGAGCTCCTCGATGTCGGGATGGTCGATGTCGACGCACACCATCTTGGCGGCGCGGCGGGTCGTGCCGCCCGACTTGATGGCGCCCGCCGCGCGGTCGCCGATCTTGAGGAACGACATCAGGCCGGACGAATGTCCACCGCCCGACAGCTTCTCGCCCGAGCCGCGCAGGCCGGAGAAGTTGGAGCCGGTGCCCGAGCCGTACTTGAACAGGCGCGCCTCGCGCACCCACAGATCCATGATGCCGCCTTCGCCGACCAGATCGTCGGCAACGCTCTGGATGAAGCAGGCGTGCGGCTGCGGACGTTCGTAGGCGGACGAGGAGGGGCGCGCGACCCCGTCGGTGTGGTCGACGAACCAATGGCCCTGGCCCGGCCCATCGATGCCGTAGGCCCAGTGCAGGCCGGTGTTGAACCATTGCGGCGAGTTGGGCGCGCACATCTGCGCCGCCAGCATGAAGCAATGCTCGTCGTAGAAGGCGCGCGCGTCCTTCTCGCTGTCGAAATAGCCGCCCTTCCAGCCCCAGTAGGTCCAGGTGCCGGCCATGCGGTGGAACACCTGTTTGGCGCTGGTCTCGCCGCCATAGCGTTCTTCTTGCGGCAGCCTGGCGAGGGCCGCGCCATCGGGCGCCGAGCGCCACAACCATTCCGGCACGTCGCGCTCGGCGATCTTCGTCAGATGGCGCGCGACACCGGCGCGGCGGAAATACTTCTGCGCCAGCACGTCGGTTGCGACCTGCGACCACGCGGCGGGCACTTCAATGGACGACTGCTTGAAGACGATCTTTCCGTCGGGATGGCGAATTTCGGAATCGGCAACGCGAAACGCCGTTTGTGCAAACGGCGGCTCTCCTGCTCGCGTGTACCGACGCTCGATACGCATCAACTGATCCCCCGTGCCCAGTTCCCGTCATTTGATTTCGTCCCGTCGCGGGATGCGTTCGCTGTCGTCGAACGCGCAGATATGGGCACCTGAAGATACTAAATTACAAAATCTTGTGTGCGCAACTACATTTTGTAGACCAGTGTGTTGATGGTACTACATGATGCAAGGTGGCAACAGGCGCCGATTCGACCGCGAATCGCATGAACACGAACGACACGATCGATCGGCGCATGCGCGTCGCGTTGCGAGTCACAGGTCGCGCGCGTACAAGCGGCGCGATACGTTTTCGAGAGAGAGAGTAGCGGCTTCATGACATTCGGCACCTGGCTCTTCACCAAGATGCGCGGCGAGCTCGTCGGCACGGACGCCGAAGGCAATCGCTACTTCCAGGACAAGAAAGCTCCCGTCGGACGCCGCCGCAAGCGCTGGGTGCTCTACAAGGGCGAGGTCGAAGCCTCGCGCGTGCCGCCGGACTGGCATGGCTGGCTGCACTACACGACGGACCAGGTGCCCCCGCAGGGCGGGCTGCCGCGCAAGCCCTGGCAGAAAGACCATTTGCGCAATATGAGCGGCAGCGCGCAGGCGTACCGTCCGCCGGGCTCGACGCTGGCGACGAGCGGCGACAAGCCCAAGCCCTCCTACGAAGCGTGGCGGCCGAGCTAGGCATGGGCCGCAATATCGTCGAGACGATCGTCGGCGCGCTGGTCCTCATCGTGGCCGGCGTGTTCGTTTTCTACGCCTTCGCCAAGTCCGACCGCAGCGGCCCGGACGGTTACGACATCGTCGCCCGCTTCGGGCGCATTGACGGATTGAAGCGCGGTGCCGATGTAACGCTGAGCGGCGTGAAGGTCGGGACCGTCACCGGCTTCGACCTCGACCGCAAGACCTACCAGGCGGTGGTGCACATGGCGGTGAGCTCGAGCGTGAAATTGCCGACCGACACGAACGCCAAGATCGTGAGCGAATCGCTGCTGGGCGGCATGATCGTCGTGCTCGAGCCGGGCGCCGACAAGCAGACGATCCCGGCCGGCGGCGAGATCGCCAATACCCAGGATTCGGTGCCGCTGTCGGAACTGATCGCCAAATTCATGTTCGGCGGAACGACAGGGTCGAAGTGATGAACGCCAGGGCTCCCAAGACGACTCCGGTGTGGCGCCAGTCCGACGGCAAGCCGGTGTCGTGCCTCGAAAAGATCAAAGTCCTCAATCAGAACATCCAGGAGATCGAGAGCCTCTGCGCCGACGCGCTGGAGGACGGGGTGCTGATGGGATGCGATGCCGACCAGATCAAGGCCGCTCTGCACGAGCTGATCGACGGGCTCGCCACGCCCTACGCCAAGAAGGAAAAGTGATCGTCCGTTTGGCGGCAGCCGTTGCCGCACTGCTGGCGGGCCTCGGCACGGCCGTGGCGCAGACGTCGCCGCAGCAGACGTCCATCCGGACGCCGTCGCAGTCCGACAATTCGAACTTGCGCGCCATTCCGCCCGGACCGGGCAAGCCGGTCGCCGAGCTGCAGGGGCTCGACAAGGTGACCGCGCGGTCCAAGCGGTTCTACGCGACGATCGGCGAGGTGACGCGCTTCGGCACCCTCGACATCAAGGTGAGCGACTGCCTGGTCAACACGCCGGACGCGCCGCCGGAAGCCGTCGCCTATCTGACGATCGTCGATCACAAACCCGGCCAGCCCGAGCAGAAGCTGTTCGCCGGCTGGATGTTCGCCTCGACGCCCTCGATCTCGGCGCTCGACGACGGCGTCTACGACGTGCGCGTGTTGTCCTGCACGATGGCGCAGGGATCGGAGCCGCCCAAGTCGCCGTAAAAGGTCGCCGTCGCCTCAACCGCATCGGCGAGGCGCGCCTTGAACTGCTCACGCGGAATTTCGACTGCGCCGAAGCCGCGCAAATGCTCGGTCATGAACTGGCAGTCGAGCAGGCGAAAGCCGCCCTTGATCAGGCGCGCCACCAGATGGACCAGCGCTACCTTCGAGGCGTCGCGTTCGCGGCTGAACATGCTTTCGCCGAAGAATGCGGCGCCCACGCTCACGCCATAGAGCCCGCCGACCAGCCGGCCTTGGCTGCGGCATTCCACGCTGTGGGCGTGGCCGCGATCGAACAGCTTGCCGTAAAGGTCGATGATCGGTTCGTTGATCCAGCTCTCGGGATGGCCGGGCCGCGGCTCGGCGCAGGCGCGCATCACTTCGCGGAACGCCGTGTCGGCGGTCACCTCGAACTGCCCGGAGCGCACGGTGCGCGCCAGCCGCCGCGGCAGGTGGAAGCCGTCGAGCGGCAGCACGGCGCGCAGCCGCGGATCGAGCCAATAGAGCTTGGGATCGTCGCGGCGCTCTCCCATGGGAAAGACGCCGATCCTGTAGGCCTGCAGCAGAAGGTCGGGCGTGATCTCGAGCATGGTATCAGTGCACGTCCTCATCCTGAGGAGCCGCGCGGCGCGCGGCGTCTCGAAGGATGGGCAACAGGTATGGTGCGGCGCGACACCCTTCGAGACGCGCTCCTGCGGAGCGCTCCTCAGGGTGAGGGAGTACGTGATCCACCATCCCAGCCTACTTCTTGAGGCCGACCAGCGTCTCCAGCCAGTGGATGTCGTATTCGCCGTCGATGAAGTTCTGCTCGCGGATGATGCGCTGGTGCAGCGGGATCGTGGTGTCGATGCCGCCGATCACGAACTCCTCGAGCGAGCGGCGCAGCCGCATCAGGCACTCGTTGCGGGTCGTGCCGCTCACGATCAGCTTGGCCACCATGGAATCGTAGTAGGGCGGCATGACGTAACCGGCATAGAGGCCGGAATCGACGCGCACGCCCAGCCCGCCGGGCGGATGGTAGTCGACCACCCTGCCGGGGCAGGGCACGAAGGTCTCCGAGTTCTCCGCATTGATGCGGCACTCGATGGCATGGCCCTGGAAGGTGATGTCCTGCTGCGTCAGGCCGAGATCGGCGCCGGCGGCGATGCGGATCTGCTCGCGCACCAGGTCGAGGCCGGTCACTGCTTCGGTGATGGGATGCTCGACCTGCAGCCGGGTGTTCATCTCGATGAAGTAGAACTCGCCGTCCTGGAACAGGAACTCGAGCGTGCCGGCGCCGCGATACTTGAGCTTGCGCACGGCGGCGGCCGCGAGTTCGCCGATCTTGCCGCGCTGCTCCTTGTTCAGGGCGGGCGAGGGCGCTTCCTCCAGCACCTTCTGATGGCGCCGCTGCAGCGAGCAATCGCGCTCGCCGAGATGGACGCCGGCGCCCTTGCCGTCGCCCAGCACCTGGATCTCGATGTGGCGCGGCCGGCCGAGATACTTCTCGACATAAACCGCATCGTTGGCGAAGGCGGCCTTGGCTTCGGCGCGCGCCAGGCTGAAGGCTTCGGCCGCCTTGTCGGGACCGTCGACGACCTTCATGCCGCGGCCGCCGCCGCCTGCGACCGCCTTGATCAGCACCGGCCAGCCGATCTTCTGGCCAAGCGCCGCCACTTCTTCGAGCGAGCCGACGGGTCCGGGCGAGCCCGGCACCAGTGGCAGGCCGAGCTCCTGCGCGGTCTGCTTGGCGACGATCTTGTCGCCCATCATGCGGATGTGCTCGGCGGTCGGGCCTATGAAGGTGAAGCCGTGCGCCTCGACGGCCTCGGCGAAGCGCGCGTTCTCCGACAGGAAGCCGTAGCCCGGATGAATTGCATCGGCGCCGGTGATGGTGGCGGCCGACAAGATGGCGGGGATGTTGAGATAGCTCTCGCGCGCCGGCGGCGGGCCGATGCAGACCGCCTCGTCGGCGAGGCGCACATGCATGGCGTCGGC